>Ga0213876_10001362_pt1 | contig 15281 bp, 15 predicted proteins | sample BarmaccomBMRX_R9_FD_160113 | JGI IMG/M metagenome (GOLD analysis project Ga0213876, IMG submission 160113) | Root-associated microbial communities from Barbacenia macrantha in rupestrian grasslands, the National Park of Serra do Cipo, Brazil - RX_R9 | ecosystem: Host-associated > Plants > Roots...
CGAAGGGGAGGCGGATAGTCGCCCGGCGGCTCCGCTGCCGGGCTCGAGAATTCCGGAACTGCCGGCATTGACGCTTAGCGAAGCGCTCGATTTCGCCTGACTTTTCAAAGATGTGGATCGGCGCCTAAGCCTGTGGACAGGGTGTACCCCCTTGGCTATAAGCCGCCCTCCCGGTTCAAGGCCCAGACCGGCGTGGGTGATTAGCTCAGTTGGTAGAGCAGCTGACTCTTAATCAGCGGGTCGTAGGTTCGATCCCTACATCACCCACCATTCCAAAGTCCTCACGACGACTTTTGAATCTCAGATGGCTGCCGCCGCGCGGCAATCGCACGCTTTACTTGCGCGCAATCCTTCCGACTCGTCGCCCTTTCTAATTCTGCGCGAACCGGCTTCACTGCCGCCCCGATTTGCCGCTCACGGAGACCTGGAAATGTCCGAAATGCTCAAAAACACCGCGCCCGGCGCCTCCTGCGAGGATGTGGCGCTGAAGCTGCTTTACCTGGTGGCGTGGGGCGAAAATATTGACCTGGAGGGTTGGGCCAAGGCCGACCGCGACTGGATTTTGGGCACCTATGCCGAGTGCCTGAGGGCGGTGAAGGATCCCCAATCCCGCCCGCCGGTCGCCAAGCCGGCTTCTGTTGCAGTGCAACAGAAGGGTTAGGGCCTTTGGCCGCGCCTTGTGACTTTTTTGTAATGCTGTAAATCCGAGACCTGAACTTAACGTCAGCTTCGTTGGAGCGCTTATTCAAGCAAATGCATCAACCATGGGAGATGTGCATGTCACGTGAGAAGACTCTTGAGAGCATCAGCAATGATCGTCGCGGCTTTTTCCGCACCCTGATGATCGGCGCCGGCGCTACCGCCGTTGCTCTGCCCCTGATGACCACCCAGTCGCTGGCGCAGAAGGATGGTGAAGACCCCGTCAACGGCAAGTGCGATGACGGCCTGATCGTCAGCAAGAAGACCGGCAAGTGCAAGGCCATCAAGAAGGCGCCGGCTCAGTAGAAAAAGCCTTCCGGCTGCGGCCGGACAGCTTGTTATAAGGCGGCCGCGCCTCTGGGGGGAGGCGCGGCCGTTCTTGCGAGGGCCTGATGTCAAATCCCAAAGTCCATCCGGCGGTGCTGCTCTCGCCGGTCGAGGATGGTTATGTCGCCTATGATCCGGTGGCGGACCGGCTGCACCAGCTCAATCCCGTCGCCGCCCTGTTGACCGAACTTTGCGACGGCAGCCGCAGCGTCGCGGAAGTGGCTGAACTGGCCTCGCCTTTCCTGCCGGAAGGCGAGACCGAGGCTGTGGCCAAATGGGTGGCCCAGGCGACCGAAGCCGGCCTTCTTACTGACGCAGCCGGCGACGGCGCGGCCGGCGAACTATCCGCCGCCGAGCTGTTCAAGCTGACCAAAAGATTGCGCGAACAAGGCAAGGCCCAGACGGCCCATATCTGCATCAAGCGGGTGGTGGAGCTTGAGCCGCAAAACAGCGAAGCGTGGTTCGATCTGGGTGAAATCACCCATTATCTTGGCCGCCGCGAAGAGGCTCGCGCCGCCTATCAAAAGTATTTCGACGCCAATCCCCATGATGGCGAAGTCGAGCATCTGCTGATCGCGCTCAATGACGGGCCGCCCCCCGAGCGCGCTTCCGACCGCGCCATCCAGCACATCTACAAGAATTTCGCCGCCAGCTATGAAAACCTGATGCTGCAGGACCTCAAATATGCCGGTCCCCAGCGCATGATGGAGGCGGTGCAAAGCGTCATCGGCGACCGTTCGGACATGACGATCCTGGATCTGGGCTGCGGCTCCGGCCTGGCCGGCGTGATGTTCCGGCCCCGCGCCGCCACCCTGGCCGGGGTGGATCTGTCGCCCGAAATGGTGGAGCTGGCGCGGGCCCGCAATCTTTATGACCGTTTGGAAGTTGGCGAGGTCACCCAATGGCTGAAGGACGGCGACAGCCGCTTCGACCTCATCGTCAGCACCGATGTCATCATCTATTTCGGCGATCTCACCGCCATCATTGCCGCCGCCGCCCGACGCCTCAACCCGGGGGGCTATTTTGCCTTTTCAACCGAGCTGGGAAAGAAGGCGCCTTTCCATCTCACCGACACCGGCCGCTACAGCCATCACCCTGACCATGTGCGCGCATGTGCCGCCGCCGCCGGACTGACAGTCTGCCGCATCAATGAAGGCTTCCTGCGCATGGAATATGGCGAGGAAGTGACGGGCCTTTTTGCCGTGCTGCAAAAGCCGGCTTGAGCGTTACGGCTTCTGTCCCTTCGGCAGGGCCGCGACTTCCGCGGGCGTCATCGGCGTCATGGCTTTGACGATGCAGGGCGTGGTGATGCCGATGCCGCTGCGCCTGAGCTTGAAGTCGAAATCCAACGCCGAGCAAATGCTGTCGCCGCGAAATCTGCTCACCAGCGACACATCGGGCTCGGAGAGGTCAACGCAACGGCTGGCCAGGTCCAGGCGGTAAAATTTGTTCATGCCGACACGGATATACATGATCTTCTCGTCGGCGCTGGACTTCCAATTCTCGAACTGCCGCACAAAAAAGCATTCATTCTTTCGGACAGGTGTCTGGGCCGCTGCAGGCACCGCCAGCAGGACCGCCGCGCCGGCCAGCGCCGCTCTCAAGGTTGCTCCGCTCATTTCACACCTCGATTTCCGGGCCCAAAACCGATGGGCCTCGCTCTAGCTTGGATTAACGCGCAGGGGCATGGCAAGGTGCTGCACAACCCAAGGAATATGCTTTGACCCAGACATTGAACGGCAAGACGGCCTTTATCACCGGCGCTGCTGCCGGCATGGGCCGCGCCATCGCCGAAACGTTCCTTGCCGCCGGCGCCCGCGTCATCGCCACCGACCGCAACGCGGCCGGCCTGGCCGGTGTCGGCAGCGAGCAACACGGCCTGGACGTGACCGACCCGGCCGCGGTTGACACCTTGGCCGCGCGTATCGGCCGGGTTGATATCCTGGTGAACTGCGCCGGTTTCGTGGAAACCGGCACCTTGCTGGAAAGCGAGGAAGAGCAGTGGCACAAATCCTTCGAACTCAATGTCTTTGCCATGGCGCGCGTCACCAAGGCTTTTCTGCCGGCCATGCTGGCCAATGGCGGGGGCTGCATCATCAACATTGCCTCGGTGGCGGGATCGGTGAAGGGCATTCCCAACCGCTGCATCTACAGCGCCAGCAAGGCGGCGGTGATCGGCCTGACCAAGTCGGTTGCGACCGACTATCTTTCCGGCGGCATTCGCTGCAATGCTATTTGTCCTGGCACGGTTGACACACCATCGCTGCAACAGCGCCTGCGCGATATGGGCGATTATGAAGCGGCGCTGAAGGCCTTCAACGCCCGCCAACCCATGGGCCGCATGGGCAGGGCCGGCGAGATCGCCGAACTGGCGCTTTATCTGGCCTCCGATGCCGGCGCCTTCGCCACCGGCCAGACCTTCATCATTGATGGGGGGCTTACCCTTTAGAAGCAGCGCGCTGGCTTTCGATCACCTGCCAAGCCAGCAACACCGGCACCGCCACCACCAGATCGCGCGCCCGCCGCAGCAGCGAAACCGCCAGGCCGATTTCCGGTGCCAGGCCGAACACCGGCGCCAGCAAAGCATAGCCGGCTTCCTGCACCCCGATCGCGGCGGGGATAAAAACGGTGGCGCTGCGCAATCCTTCCAGCAGTGCCTGGATGGCAATCGCCTGCCACGGCCCGGGCGACAGCCCCATCACGGTCAGCACCGCCCACAGCCACAAGCCGCTGGCCATCCAGCCGGCCAGTTGCAGCAGGATGGAAAAGGCCAGCTTGCCCCGCCGCCGATAGATGCCGGTGATCAGCGTTCGGAAGGCTTCGGCATGATTGACGCGGCCGGCGAACAGTTTTTCCCCCAGCCGGCCGGCCCAGCGGCTGCCGCCGATCTGGCCTAAGGCAAAGCCGATGCTTCCCAGCGACAGGAACAGCGCCCCTCCCAGCATCGCCCCGACATAGGGTGACAGCACCGCATTGGCCGTCAGCAGCTTCAGACTGGCCAAGACGCCCAGCAAAACATAAAGCCCCTGGGCAAAGGTCTCGGCGGTCAGGTCGGCAACCACCGCCGCCGAGGCAGGGGTTGCCGCCATGCCTCCCAGCACCAGCACCCGTGCAGCCAGCACCACCCCGCCAAGCTGGGTGATGGGCAGCACGTCACTGGCGGAATCGCGCAACTGCCGCGCCGCCACAATCACCGACAGCGGCACGGGCCGCGGCAACAGCGGCACCAGGCCCAGGGCCAGCACAATCTCGGCCAGCAATCCCGCCGCGACGATGAGCCCGGGCCATCGCGGCGCGCACCGTGGCAAGGTCGAATTGCAGCAGCACGGCGGCCAGCACTGCCGCCCCCAGCAGCAGTGCGGCAAGCAGCCGCCAGGTTGCGCTAAGACGAAATGGTTTCATCGAAGAAGGACGCTTCCTCACCCTTCGCCCTTCGACAAGCTCAGGAGGCTAGGGTGAGGATATTATGCGCCTTTCAGTTCTTCACCGGCACGAGCCGCACCACCATACCGGCATCGCCGGCGGCAATGCCGCTGGAAGCCGGCGTCCCGGTGGGATTTTGCAGCAGAATATAAAGATAGCCATCCGGTCCCTGGATGACGTCACGCACCCGGCCAATCTGGTCCAGCAGTGTTTCCTGGAACTGGATCTCGTCCTTCTTCACCGCCATGCGGATCAGCTTCTGCCCCACCATGCCGGTGATAAAGAGGTTGTTCTTCCATTTCGGATATCTGCTGCCGGAATAGAATGTAATGCCGCCCGGGCCGATGGAGGGATTGAAATAGGCCTTGGGCTTTTCCATCCCCTCATGGGCGATTTCACTGATCGCCGGCTCGATCCCGTTGCTCATCACCCCCCAGCCGTAATTGTGACCCTTCTGGATGACATTGACCTCGTCGCCACCGGTGGGGCCATGCTCGGTTTCCCACAGATGGCCGTCCACCGGATTGAAGGCCAGGCCTTCCGGATTGCGATGACCATAGCTCCAGATGGTCTGGTCCGCGCCGGGCCTGCCGATAAAGGGGTTGCCGGGGGCGGGCTTGCCGGTATCGGTGACGCGATGGACCTTGCCCTGGGGCACCGAAAGATTCTGCGCATCATAGAAGTAATGGCGGTCGCCCAGCGTCCAGTAAAAATTGTTCTGCTTGTCGAACAGGAAACGCAGGCCGTAATGGTCGGACGGCTGGGTGTAATGTTCCGGCGCGTCGCGGAAGATTTCCTGATTGTCCACCCACTGGCCGTCCCTGATATGGCCGCGCACGATCACCGTCATGGTGGGCGGTGCCGCCACCGGTGCGCGATTGGAACCGGGCGCCGGCGTCACCCCGGGCTGCACATCGGTATAGGCAAAATAGACCCAGCCATTCTTGGCGTAGTTGGGATGCAGCGCGATATCCAGATAGCCGCCATCCTGGCGCACAAACGGCACCGGCGTGCCTTTGATGGGATCGGAAAGCGTATTGGTGGCAAGATCAAGCACGCGGATGCGTCCCGCCCGCTCGGTCACCAGCGCCTTCTTGCCGCCGGGCAGAAAAGCCATGCCCCAGGGCACGTCAAGACCGGCGGCCAGCACTTCCAGCTTGAAGGTCTGGTCGGTGCTTTTGATCACCATGCCATTGGGATCCGGCATGGTGATGCGCTGGGCGTTCAGCCGTCCCGCAGTGATGCGAAGGTAATAAGAGATCTGATGTGCCAAGGCGTCGTTGATCTGCGGGAAGGCCGGCATGCCGGCCGCGGGCCAGCCTTTCTGGATGGCGGCGGCGATTTCGTCGTCGCTGCGATTGGCCAGATAGGCCGCGTTGAACAGGCTGCGGGCCTTGGGGCCATTGGCCAGGGTGGCGCCGTGGCAGCCGGCGCACTGCTCGCTATAGGTGGTTTGTGCCGTCGAAGGGGCGAAAGGTGGCAGGCGAATATTGGGATTGGGCGTCTGTGTCCCGCGCCCGCCTGCCGGGGCGCCCGCGCCGCCCCGTCCCCCGGCCGGGGGCGCGGGCTGGGCCAGGGCAATGCCGGCGGCTGCCGACAGCAAGGCGGCGACAAGGATGGTCTTTTTCATAGGGTCCCCCCGGACAGTGTTTTGGGAACGATACGGATTTTCCGGACCGGGGGGTAGGGGTAGAATGGTGCCACTATGGAGATACCCATGCGCCGCACCCTGATTTTGCTCGTCCTGCCGTTGTTTCTGGCGGCTCCGCCGCTGCTCTTGGCGGCGGCGCCGCTGGCCCCGAAAGCCCAATGGGAAAAGGACATCGCCGACCAGAATGTTGCTTATTCCCAAAAACCCCATGCCATGCTGAAGATCCAAGATTCCGTCTATCTGGGTGAAGGGGAATCCGCGGTTCTGATCGGCGTGAAGGGCAAGCCCGCAAGCTGGAAGTGGGAGTCCAAGCCGGGCGCCAAAGGTCCGCTGCTGCTGGCGGTGAAGGGCGGCAAGCTCAATGTCAGCAAGGACGGCAAACCGGTTGATCCAAAGCTGGTGTCGCAAAGCGTGCCGGTGGATACCGACGTTGATGTTGCCGGCTTTTCCACCCAGGTCAGCGCCGGTGTCCTCGGCTACCGCGTTTTTGTTTATAACCAGAAGAATCCTGACGCCCTGACCTTCAAGGGCGTCTCCTATTTCCCCTATGACCCAGCCTTTCGCGTCACCGCCCGCTTCACGCCCGATGCGAAGCTGCCGCCGCGTGTGTTCAAGACTTCACGGGGTACTGACAAGCAGTTCTTCCATGCCGGCGATGCGGCATTCATGCTCAAGGGCAAACAGGTGACACTGCCTTTCTACACCGACAGCCATGATCCCAAGCAGGTAAAGGACATGTCGGCATTTTTCCGCGACGATCTCACCAACAACGGCGCTTATGGCGCCGGCCGTTATGTGGATATCGCCGATTTCGGCGCTTTCCCGCCCAAAACCATCGCCATAGATTTTAACGAGGCCTACAATCCCAATTGCGCCCGCTCAAGACACTACACCTGCCCCCTGGCGGTGGATGTGATTCCGCTGGCGATGAAGGCGGGCGAGAAGGACCCGCATTTCAAGCACTAATCAGAGCAGCACGCCCTGGGCCTTGAGGCGCTGAGAGACCTGCGCCACGCTTTCCTTCACCGCTTGGCGCTTCTGACCCATGAAAATCACGGCCTGTGAACCGGCGGCATACTGGCCGGGCGGGGCTGCGATGACGGCGCTGATGCTTTCGGCCTTGATGGCCACGGCGCGGCCATCGGGGCGGGTCAGATGCACGGCACTGACAAGGCCGGCATCGGCATCTTTCAGATAGGCCGTGATCTGCTTCAGATAATTGCGGGTCTCGGCCGGCAGAGCGCGCTTCTTGTGCAGATGATCTTCCCAGTTGCCGGGACCAAAATTGTAGGCGGCAAACATGCCGGGAAAGCCGTAACGGTCCTTCAGCCAGGAAAGATAGGCGGCGGCGGCAAAGACATTGTCGCGGGGATTGAAGGGATCGGCGCCCAGATCATGACGCTCGGCCATCTGGCTGTAGGTATCGGGCATCAACTGCATGACGCCCTGGGCGCCCGCATGGGAGACGATGGGCTTGTCGCCGGCCTGCACCGTGCGTCCGCCGGTCTCGTTGCGCATCACCGCGCGCAGCCAAAGGGCCGGAACATGGAACTTCGCGGCGGCTTCCCGCACCACCGGATTCCAGCGATCCAGCAAGCTGCGCGGACCCATGGCGCTTTCGGCAGTGTGGATGGGACTGGGCGCCGGGGCCTGCACCTCTACCTGCGCCGGGACGGCAGCCCGTTCGGCAAAATAATTCGACAGCCGCATGGAAACCGACGGCTGATGCAGTCGTTGCTGCTCTGTCGCCGTCATCGCCAGCATGCCCATGCAGGCAGCGGCCAAAAACAGTCCGGTACGTCCCAAAGCGCGGGGCGCGGCAGAAGTCTTCGAAGACAATTCACTCTCTCCAGCACAAACAGGTTCAGCCCCTTCGCCTTGCGCGAAGAGTCATCCGTCATTTCCCCTGCAGCACATCGGGACCGTCCGCGCGCAAGAATGGCGTGGCGCTCAAAATCCCTAAGGCGATTGCTCGCCCCTTCATCGCGGTCCGTTGTCCGGACCGTCGTTTTTTCAGATAAGAAATCGTTCCGGTTCCGTCAAACAAAAATGTGCCGGAACCCTGTGGAACCTGAATATTTTGCAGGTTGCAGCAACAAGCTTGCGCAGTTCATGCGATGTTCAGAAGGAACCGCAAGCCGGCAAGGTAACAAGGCCGACAGATTGCTGGTGAAAGCGGCGCTGATAGGCAGCGCGAATCTCGCTGATCTTGTTTCGCAGCGCGCGTGTGTCGCGCTGGTCCACTTCCAGTACCTTGCTGGGCTCACGGCCGACCACCTTGCTGCCGCGCTCGCGCCACTGGCCCATCGCCTCATAAACGGTAAACCCATCAGGGAACAGCGGTGTCACGGTGGTGGCAACGAAATCATCCCAGGCGGACGTCGCAATCTGCTTGCCGTTTTCCATCAGGCCAAAATAAAGCCGCACATGCAGCATCGGTGTTTCACCTGCCGGGCAGGCGGCCGAGGCCGGCGCGCACACCAAGGCCAAAAATAGAAGCACCGCTTTCGTCATGCCATGCCCTTGCCGCTCAGCGCCGCCCCCCAAGTGAGCAGTGCCGGTACGGCTTTGACAAGCGTCGTGGCCGGCCGGCGGGCCCCCAGCGCAGCCCTGGCGAACAGCGAAGCGGCCACAAGGCGTGGACCGAAGGCGCGCAACCAGCCCGCTTCATAGGCGGCAGCGGCGCCCGGTCCCTGCGCCAGCAGCAGGCGGCCCAACAGATGCGCGCCCTGGATCGCCATGCTGATGCCTTCGGCGATGACGGGATGGGCCTCGCCCGCCAGGTTGCCGGTGAAAAAGATCCCGCCGGCAAAACGGGGGCGGATGCCGGGGCGGATCGGGCCGGCCGCCAGCACATTTTCCTGCAACACCGCGCCGTCCAGCGCCGCCGCCACGCCGTGCGTGCTGTCCTTGATGTGACGCAGCACGGCATCACCGGCCCGTTCGCCCGGCCGCCGCGCCGCGGCCAACGCGTCACGCCGGATGCAGCAGGACAGCGACAGTCGGCCGCCATCGCTTTGCACCAGCCCGCCATAGCCGCCGGCAAACGCCAGCAACGGCATCAGGCCGGGTGCCGGCGCGCCGCCGCAAAAATGCGCCTTGAAGGCCAGCAGATCGGAGGGACATTCCGGTCGCAAAACCGCCAGCGGCGGCTTGGTGCGCCACGAGCCGGCGGCGGCAATGATGATAGGCGCGGCAATTGTGTTTTCGCCGTCACCGATTTTGAGACGGCAATGATAATCGGCGCCGCGCCTTTGCAGAGTGACCAGCTCCGCCGGCTGAAACAGGTGTGCCCCCGCCGCCATCGCCGCATCGCGCAGCATGGTGTCGAGATGCTCGCGCCCCAGCGCCTGACCCCAATCTTTTTCCTGTGGCGCGATCACAATCGTGTCGCCGCTGAACAGGCCGATGCGCCGCACCACCGGCCCCGCCTGGGCACGAAAGGCAGCGCCCACGCCGCAAAGATCCAGCACCGCATGGCTAGGGGCAGAAAGAAATTCGCCGCAGACTTTGCGACGGGGAAAAGTGTCTTTCTCCACCAGCGCCACCTGCCGGCCGCCTGCCGCCAGCAGCTGTGCCGCCGTGGCACCGGCCGGCCCGGCGCCGATGACGATGGCGTCAAATTCCATAACGTCGGGCCACGAACAAATGGCTGAAGGGCAGGGCGCGGCCTTCAAGACACGTCCAGCCCGGCGGCCACAACGCAGTTAATTCTTGTGCGGCAAAGCCGGCCCGCACACTGGCGATAGCGTCGTGCCGCGTCACCTCATTGGCGCCCAGCAGCACCACCAGATGGGAGGCCAGCAGCGCCAAGGCCCCGCGCCGCGGCTCGCAGGCCACCAGCCCTATCGCCTTCTCCGCCAGCAGGGCGAATAGCCGCTTCAGCGCCGCGTCATCGAGATGATGCAGAAAAAGATTGGCGCTCACCAGCGTGCCCCATTCCATTGTTGCCGCGGCGTCGAAGACATCGCCCTGCCGCACAACGCAATCCCAGCCCAGCGCGGCAAAGCCGGTCCGGGTTTTTGCGGAGACAATATCCTGGCGGTCGGCGATCACGGCCCTGACGCCCCGCCAGGAAAGCCGCCGCGCCGCCGCCAGCAGGCAGCGTCCGTCGCCGCCGCCCAGATCCAGCAGCACGTGCGGCTGCGCAAATGTGCGCAGGGCACCGGCGAGAATAGCGGACTGGCGCATCACCGCATTGATCCGCGCCAGATCGCGGCGCGAAGCGACGGCCGCGGGATCGTCCGCCGGCAAGACGTCCAGCATTTCCGTTTCCAGGCGCCGCTTCATGCCGCCATGCGAAACTGCATGGTCTCCGCCACCAAGCCGGGACCGAAGGCCATGGCGCAGCCGGGGGCGCCGGCGCTCGCCTGGGCGATCAGCCGCTCCAGCACGAACATCACCGTGCCCGAAGACATGTTGCCATAATCGTGCAGTACGCCCCGCGAGGCGGTGAGCTTGTCGGGCGCCAGCGCAAAGGCTTCCTCCACCGCATCCAGCACGGTGCGCCCACCTGGATGCACCGCCCACAGCGCAATGTCATCCACCGTGCGGCCGCGCAGTATTTCATCGCGGGCACCGGCCAACGCCCCGCGAATGGCGCCGGGCACCGCACCCGACAACAGCATGTCAAAGCCCTGTTCGCGAATATGCCAGCGGATCAGGTCCGCGGTTTGCGGCACCAGGGCGGCATGAAAGCTTTCCAGCCGCGCGCCCCGCGGCTGGGCGCTGATCAGGGCGGCGGCGCAACCGTCGCCGAACAGGAGGAACGACAGCATCTCATCCAGCCGGTCGGTCTGCTGCAAATGCAGGGTGCAAAGTTCCAGATTGACGGTGAGTACCCGCGCCGTCGGTTCTGAGCGCACGATGTGCCGTGCCAGCTTCAGCGCATTGATAGCGGCATAGCAGCCCATGAAGCCAACGAAAGTGCGTTCAACTTTGGGGCGCAGGCCGCAGCTTGCGATCAGCTCCAGATCAATTCCCGGCGCAGAAAGACCGGTGCAACTGGTGACAATCAGATGGGTGATCGTGCCACGTTCCTCCTCGGCCAGCAGACGCCGGACGGCCTCTGCCGCCAAACTGGGGGCAAGGGTTTCAAACAGCCGCATGCGCGCCGCGGTATTGGGAAACTGCCCGAAGCGGTAAAAGCCTTCGCCATCCACCGCGCCGGCATCGCCGGTTGGCGACAGAAAAGAGTAGCGGTGGGCGATTTCGGCCCGCTTCACCAGGCGATCGAACAGCACCAGCCGCCGGTTGTCGCCGCCCAGCACGCGCCGGCCGAAGCTGAGAAAGGCGTCATGCACGTCATGCGGCGGCACGGCGGTGGCGATGCGGTTGAGATAGGCGTCCGGCATGGGCGGTTTCCGGGTGAGGGCCCGACCCTAACCGCACACAGCCCCTGCCGATAGGGCACGCCGGCGACCAAGCCGCCGCTTCTGAGCTTTACAAAAGCTATTCCTCGCGAGTCGCGCCCAGGAATTGGACAAAACGCCCTCGTCTTCCTTGGTACGAAGCGGTACGACGCGGTACGACGCGGCGCGTGAGCGTCGTTCTTCTCGCGCCTTTTCGCCACGCATTCATCTAGATGAACAGCAGGGCGCACGAGTTTGGCAAGGAGTCGTTTGCTCTTTCCCGGTTTCCGACTCGCGCCCGGCAAGCAAAAGCGCATGCTTTGGTGACGGCGCAGCATGGGGCTGGGCCCAATGTGCAAGCGGGAATGACGATGCCGGGAAGTCTGCGGGCCGGGCTGGCCGTGACTGTGCTGATGAGTGCTTTTTCTTCCGTTCACGCCGCCGATGCGCCGGCCTCCGGCGCCTGGCTGACCGATCCGGCAAATCATTGCGCCGTCTTCGCCACGGGCGCAGGCGAACGCGTCGCCTGGACCGGCCCCTGTGAAGAGGGCCTTGCCACCGGCCTTGGCACCGCCACCTTCTTCCAGAGCGAAAAAGAAGTGGAAAGCTTCACCGCCGATTTTGACCGCGGCATGATCGCCGACGGTCATGTCATCAGCCGCTGGGGCAATGGCTGGAGCTATGACGGCGACACCGTCCATGGCCGTTTCAATGGCGGCGGCGTTCTGATCAATGACAAGCAGGACCGCTATCTCGGCCTGTGGGCCGACGGCAAGATGAACGGCTTCGGCCTGCTCGATCGCGCCGATGGCAGCCGCTATGCCGGCGAATGGAAGAATGATCTGCCCAACGGCGAAGGTGAGTTGCGCCGCGCCGACGGCAGTGTGGTGGAAGGCATGTTCCTGGACGGCAAGCTGGTGACGGCCCATGTCGCGGCCACACCCGACCCGGCGCTCAAGCCTGCGGCGCTCTCGCAAAGCCAGAAACCGGCCGCCGTGGCGGCGGCGCCGTTCGCGGCTCTGCAAGGGGTGACGCTGAAAGGCGTTGACGGCTCGGCCATCGCGCTTAATCCCATCGAAGGCGGCATCGAGATGGCGCTGACGGCCGCCGGCGGCATGCCGCAAAAAACCACCTTTACGTTCATGACCGACCGGCTGGGCACCGTGGTGGAGGATGGCGGCCATGGCGCCAATGTCACCGGCTTTTTCCGTCTCACCGAGACTGGCGTGGAGCTGCATTATGCTGACGGAAGGGCGGAAACTCTTTCGGCCACACAGGAAGGCGGCGTCGCCATGGTACTGACCCGCAGCGATGCCCGTGCCACCTGCCGCAGTTGGTATCCGGCGGGTCACATCTTCAGCGACAGCGAAAAGAAAGCGGCACTGGCTGACTATGCCGCACGGCTGGGCCTTGCCGCTGCCGCCGCGTCCGACAGCGCGCCCTGCAACATGCCCATCGCGGCGCCGGCCAAACTGGCGCCGGAAACCGTGACGGTGGTGCCGCGCCCCGCCGTTGCCGACAAGCGACCAGCTTCCAGGCCGCGCGCCGTCAAAACTGCTTTCACGCCCGCCAGACCCATGGCCCCGTCAAGGCCCGCCAACCGCACCGGCCTGACACCGGTGATGGTGAAAGACAGCCAGGTTCACACCATTGACGACATGGTGCCGGCGCCGGCCGCCGGCGCCACCCTGCCGAGCAGCGACAGTCACGCTGAAGCAAAGCCTGACGGCAGCGATCCATCGCGCTGCCTGAAGGTGGACAGCGACGGGCTGAACTGGGGCTTCCGCAATGCCTGCGGCTTTGCCGTGCAGTTCGCTTATTGCGTGCCCGCCGATAGCGGCTTGGCCGCCTGCGGCAAGGGCGGCGCGCCCGGCAGCGTCGCCGCCCATGGCTTTGGCGCCCTGATGGCCGACAAGAGCCTGTCGGAAAACGGTGTGGATCACAGCTTCCGCTGGATCGCCTGCGCCGGCGGCGCCGGCGAAGTGGTCGCTCATCTGGATCGTGCCGATCCGCCCAGCGGTCGTTGTGACCGCGCCGCCCCTGAAATCGCTGCCGCACGCTAGAGGAGATCAGGGTGAGGAAAGTAAAGAATTTCCTCATGCTGAGCCTGTCGAAGTATGAGGTGGCGAGTAAAGCCGACCGAAAAATTCTCAATGCCAGAAGGAAACCGCCATGCTCCACAAAACTGCCATCGCCAGCCTTACGCTTGTTCTTTCCGCCCACAGCGCCTTCGCCTCCTGTCTCAGTGAACGCGAGACCGCGGCCTTAAAAATTGCCTCGCTGCAGCAGCGCCTGATGGTGGCCGGTCTCGCCTGTCGTGCCGATGAGGCCTATAACCGCTTTGTCCTGGCGCACCGCGCCGAATTGCAGCGCTCCGATGACGATCTCAAGGCCTATTTCACGGCCAATGGCGGCGAGGCGGGCTATGATTCCTACAAGACCAGGCTCGCCAATTTGGCCGCGCACGGTCCGGCCACCGATCAGCAGGTCTTTTGCGACACCGCCGGCCGCGATTTTCGTGCCCTGAGCAACAGTGGCGATCTGTTGGCTCTTGCCGGGTATGAGGCCTTGCTGGTGGGCCGGCCCTGCGAGGCACAGGTCATGGCCGCGGCCGCGCCCATCACTGTCGCGGCGGCGCCCCTGCGGCTTGCCCGCAATGACGACGTGGTTGCGGTGACACCGCGCGAGCTACCGGCCATGCCCTACGCCGAGGCACCGCCGCCCCGACCCGCCCCGCAAGTTGCGGTGGCGACGCGCGAAGACAGCGCCGCAGCCCCACAGCCGGTGGCGGCAGGCCGTGACGACTATGCCGACCTTCCGCATGCGGCGCGAAACGATGATGCTTATATCCCGCCCCGTCCGGCGGCGCGCAGTGACCGCTATTGGTATTACCGCCGGCTCTACCACGCGGGCAGTTAAGAGACAGAAAAACCCTCCGGTGTGAGGCCGGCATGTCTGCGTTCCATCATCTTGCGATAGGCCGCTTCGAGATTGCGGGTGAAGCGCGCGGTGTCGAACAGGGCGCAGGTGTCGCGATTGCGCGCCAATTTCGCCCGCAGCTTTGTCAGCCTGTCGTTGTCCCGCACCAGCGCCAGCGCCGCGTCCTCATAATCCGACAGGGTCTCACAGATCAGGTCCGGCAGTCCCGCTGCTTGAAGCAGGCTGGCCGCCACCCGGCCCGGAAAGGCGCTGCCGCGGCAGGTCAGCAGCGGCACGCCGGCCCACAAGGCGTCGCTGGCGGTGGTGTGGGCGTTGTAGGGCAGGGTGTCGAGAAACAGATCGGCCAGCGCCAGGCGGGAAAGATGGTGCCCCAGGTCAACCATGGGCGCAAAGATAAGCCGGTTCGGGTCCACGCTCTGGCGCTCCGCTTCCCGGCGCAAATTTGTCACTGCCTCATCCTTGTCGTGCAGCAGCCATAACAGGCTGTTCTCGCAGCCGCGCAGCAGCCGCATCCACACTGCAAACACCTCCGGCGCCAGCTTGTAGCTCTGGTTGAAATTGCAGAACACGAACGCTTCATCCGGCAGGCCATGGTCGCTTCGCCGCGCCGGTGCCGGCCGCGCCCGTTTGTTGTCATTGGCCTGATAGCTGTCCGGCAGCCAGACCACGGCTTCATCATAAAATCGCTGCTCGCCCTCCGGAATCACCACGCGGTCGGCGATGATATAGTCCATATACTCTGCGCCCAGCGTGCCCGGAAAACCCAGATAATTGACCTGCACCGGGGCAGACCGGGCGGCAAAAACACCGATGCGCGGCTTGCCGAAATAGCCGTTGAGATTGACCAGGATATCAATTCCCGCATCGCGCACCGCCGCGGCAGCCTGAGC
>Ga0213876_10001363_pt1 | contig 15279 bp, 16 predicted proteins | sample BarmaccomBMRX_R9_FD_160113 | JGI IMG/M metagenome (GOLD analysis project Ga0213876, IMG submission 160113) | Root-associated microbial communities from Barbacenia macrantha in rupestrian grasslands, the National Park of Serra do Cipo, Brazil - RX_R9 | ecosystem: Host-associated > Plants > Roots...
CAGGCGGGCATCACCACGGTTCTGCTTCCGTCGCGCAACCGCAAGGACCTCGAGGACGTGCCGGAGAGAGCACGCAATGTCGTTCGCTTCGTGTGGGTCGAGACGATCGATCAACTGCTCAAGGAAGCCTTGAGTGAAGGCAAGGACGCGAGCTACGACCAAACTGGCTCGGGCGAGCCGCCCCAGCCTTCATTGAAGCAAGCGGCGAGATCACAATAGCGATCCTCGTCGGCTCGGTCATTTGTCGCGCGGTTCCCGTAAGTCTTCACCCGCTTCGATCATCTTGCCCGCCCGTTTTGCGATCACGGCGTCGAGCAAGGTGCGAGCGGCGTTACGTATTTCGATCTTCAAGTCTTCGTCAGCATCGAGCTCTTCATGGTTGAGCGCATACGCTTTGTAATAGCCGATATAGCGGTCGAGCTCTGCCCGCCACCCGGCAGAAACGAGGTGCATTGAGCTCAGCCAGTCGGAAAGGCTGCGGCGCACGTTCTCGGCACCTTCCGCATCGCCATGCGCGATCACGGCATAGAGCCGGCCCGCAAGGTGCCGCGGATAGTCCCAGCCTCGAAGCTCGAGCTTTTTCGCCAATGCCGCATTTTTCCCTTGCGTGAGGGTCGGGTCCGGATTGCCACCGTCCGCACAGACGAGACGGTCCATCATGAGCTTCACCGGTGAGGAAACCTGATACCAATTCACCGGCGTCACGATCATGATGCCATGGGCTTCGACCCACATCGGGTAGATTTCATTCATCCAGTCATGCGTCTGACCGAGGGAATAGTTCGGATAACATGAGCATGGCCAATGGCAGAGCGGAGGGGCGGTCGAGAAGCACGCCTTGCACGGATGGATTTGTCTGCCGTATTCGGCCGCGACCCGGTGCAGCTCAAGCTCCTCAACGACAAGGTCGGATCCTTCGGAAAGCGTTTCCTTTGCGATCTGCGTCAAGCGCCACGTCTTGGACATCTCGCCTGGACAGGTGTGTTCGCTTCTCGACGAACCGCTGATCAGAAGAATGCGAGCCGGGCCAAGCGGATCGTCATGCCGACGCTGGGCGGCCATGATTTCTTCGCGGGCCGCGCTCCAATCGACAGCGAGTTCGTATTGCGGATCGTGAAAATCTTCGCCTGCCGCGCGCGTGCGAGGGCTCTTGCGATGATGGCTATAAGCATCCCAGGCGGCGGAAGCTACGCGCTCGAGCTCGGAGGCCAGAACGCCAAAGGCCAGATTTTGAAATGCGCTGAGAAATCTGCGTCGAAATTCGGCTTGGTCGAGTGTGACCTCGGGCGTTCCCCTACGGGGCTCACTCGCCCGATTTTCGGCTCCGGCATCGCCCGTTTGCATATACGGTCCCTTCGCCGCCACGCCCGTCCCACCCGAACTGTCGACTGACGCTGTCGGCGTTTGAGAACGGCTGCCGCCGCGAGGGGCTCCCGCCACGAAGAACCAATGGCCCCTCGCCCGCCCAACTGCCGTTTGCAGGCCGATTTGGGCAGGCGCAGGTCATTCCATCACCGACGCAACTCCGGACGAACTTATTCGGCTTGCGCCTGCGCGCTCTCGTTGATTGTCGCATCAGCAAGCTTGGTGAGAAGCTGATCCGTCTCCTTCTCTTCATCCAGCGTCTGCTCGAGGAGCTCGACCGCTTCATCTACGCCGAGATCGCGCGCCCAGGTACGAAGTGTCCCGTAGCGAGCGATCTCATAGTGCTCGACAGCTTGCGCCGTTGCCAGCAACCCAGCATCGATGGCTTCGCTGCCTTTGTATTCTGACGCGATCTCGTCACCTTCGGTGATGATTCCCTTGATCGCCTCGCACGTCTTGGCCGACGCTCTCTTGCCGATCAGCTCAAAGATGCGCTCCAAACGCTCGACATGACCCTTGGTCTGCTCGAGATGGGTCTGAAACGCTTGCTCGAGTTCGTCGGATTGGCTCGCCTTGGCCATTTTCGGCAAGGCTTTCACGATCGCTTTTTCGGCGAAGTAGATATCCTTCAGCGTGTCCTCGAACAATGATTGCAGATTTTTCGACGCCATCTTGTGTTCCTCTCAACGATTACTGTTGTGGGATCGAATTCGGACCCGTGGAAGGGTGGGACAGGTGCCGTCGACCGGCCACACCGCCCGACCGATCGAAAGCGGCAACTCCCTTGGGCTGTTCTCGGTTCCAAGAAGCGGAAGCGTCATGAACGGCCGGCATCGACGTTTATGAACCGCGCACCACGTAAAGCGTTGGGGAAAGTGCGGGCCTGAGCGCGAGCCTCGCTTGAGGCTTGGGCCACTTGGTGACGCCTCCCGCAGCGAAGCGTAGTCGCCTGAACTCGATGATCGGCTGCCCTTCGGCTCACAGGGATCAAGGGAGAGTCCGTTGTCCCCACAGTCAATCGCCAAGGAGCTCGAGCTCAAGCTCCTGGCCTCGCCTGATGATCGAAAACGGCTTCGAGAATCGCTTTTGGTCGCACGCCATGCCGACGGAAGCGGCGAGGATAAGCACTTGCACAGTGTCTACTACGACACGGTGGAGCACAGCCTCGCCGAGAAACGCTTTTCCCTTCGGGTTCGGGAAGACGGGTCCGGTTTGATTCAAACCTTGAAATTTGCGCCGCCCGAGGAAAAGGCTTTCTCGCGCCATGAATGGGAAACACCCGTTCAAGAACGCCTGCCGGACCTTTCGCGCTTTCCGGCTTCGGCGATCGGCCCGGTTTTGTCTCAGCTGCGCGGCAAGGCCCTTGTGCCGGTCTTCTCGACCTCGGTGCAACGACACTCCGTGAATTTGTCGATCCAGGAAACGAAGCTCGAGCTTGCCTTTGATGAAGGCGTGATCTCGGCGGGAGACCGCGAAGAGCCTTTGACTGAAATTGAGATCGAGCTGAAGAAGGGTGAGACGGCGCGGCTTTACGAACTCGCCCTTCAGCTTCTCGCCATAGCGCCGCTTCGCTGGAGCACCGAGAGCAAATTCGATCGAGGCTACGCTTTGGCTCGTGGCGTGCCACCCCCCACCTCGAAACCCCCTCCGTCTTCGTTGGTCCAGGACACGAAAGTTGACGACGCAATCGCCGCCATTCTGGCAGGGTGTCAGCGTCATCTCTTGGCCAATCAGCCAGCCGCCGAGGATGGCCGCGACCCCGAAGGTGTGCACCAGATGCGCGTGGCGCTGCGCAGAATGCGGGCTGCCTTCGCGCTCTTGCGGCACGAGCTCGCGTCGGAAGGATTGGATAGTTTCGACCGTGAGGCGAAATGGGTCGCTCACAAGCTTGGCGCTTGCCGCAATTGGGATGTGTTTGAAACGGAGACGCTCGCAAAGGCGAAAATCGGCAAAGAGCAGACAATCCTTAAAAGCGCCGCCACGGCCCACAGAGATGCAAGCTACGCCGAGATGCGCAAGGCTTTCGCCGAACAGCGATACAACAGGTTTCAGCTCTCGCTCGGACATTGGATCGAGGCGCAAGGTTGGCGCGATGACGCCGATGCCCCTTCGCGAAAAAAACTCTCTGGGCCCGTAGGGAAATTCGCGCCTTCTCCTCTCGACGCTCTGCTCCGCAATGCGCGCAAGAAGGGGAAGAGGTTCGACGAGCTCAGCCTTCGCAAACGCCATCGCCTGCGCGTCGGATTCAAGAAGCTGCGCTACGCGATCGAGTTCTTCCAACCTCTCTATTGCAAGCAACGGGCAACCAGTTACTCAAAGCAACTTGCGAAATTGCAGAAGCTCTTGGGGAAGGATAGCGACGCGATCACCACCAGCGCTCTTCTTGACGAACTTACCGAGAACGGTCCCGCTTCGCTCCGCCATGCCGCAAGCGTCCTTCGCAAATGGCAGACCGCCGAACGGCGCCGAGCCGCGCCCAAAGCCAGAAAGGCTTGGCTGAAACTCAGGAAAACTCGACCGTTCTGGTGAGCGCAACGGTGAATTGCCAGAATTTTTTGGGGTGATCCTGCAAGCCGCCGAACTTAAGCTCCTCCCCTTCCGCCGGTTGCACTGTAGACCTGCCCCGTAGCGAAGCTCGATTGCTCAGATGCGAGAAGTACGTAGATCGGCGCAAGCTCGGCCGGCTGGCCTGGACGTCCCATCGGCGTGTCCTTGCCGAAGTCGGGTAGCTTGTCCGGCGGCTGACCGCCGCTGGGTTGAAGGGGTGTCCAGACCGGGCCGGGCGCGACCGAGTTGACGCGGATGCCTTTGGGCGCAAGCTGTTTGGCGAGAGCCTTGGTGAAGATCATGATGGCGCCCTTCGTGGACGCGTAGTCGAGCAGATTCTCCGAAGGTTCGTAGGCGTTTGACCGAGCTCGTATTAATAATCGCCGATCCCGGACCGAGATGCGCCATCGCGGCTTTCGTGATCCAGAACATGGCATAGACATTCGTTTTGAAGGTCGCGTCGAACTGCTCGTTCGAGATGTCCGTGATCGAGTCCACCGCATGCTGTTTCGCGGCGTTGTTGACGAGAATGTCGAGCCCCTCGAGTTCGCGCGCGGCATCCGCGACGAGCTTCCGGCAGAAGGCCTCATCCTGCAGATCGCCGGGGATCGGAACAGCCTTCCTACCGGCGGCGCGGATCAACTCGACGACCTCTTTGGCATCGGGCTCTTCCACTGGCAGATAGTTGATCGCCACGTCAGCGCCTTCCCGAGCAAAGGCAATTGCGGCAGCCCGCCCCATGCCGGAATCGCCTCCGGTTATCAGAGCCTTTCGTCCCGCGAGCTTGCCCGACCCCTTGTAGCTGGTCTCACCATGATCAGGCTTGGGTGTCATCCGGCCAGCAAGCCCCGGCGGATCTTGCACCTGGCGGGGAAAGGGGGGCCTCGGATATGCATCAACGGGGTTCTCGAGCGCGCCGGCGTTCCGAGATGCCGGCGGCGTCACGGCATTAGCGGCATTGGCTGAAGCCGCAAGTGTCGAAGCGGTGGCAAGTCCGGTCGCGACGCCCGCGATGACATCACGGCGAGAAGTGTCGTTTTGGGGAGGGGTCATCGAAGAGAGCTCCAGTTGACAAGCGATGCCCGCGACCAGCCTACGTACTGAGCAAATCACGTGGCCCAAGGCCGTATTCGACATCACAACAGGCTGGGCATTTGCGGGTTCCTCGAAAACGCGGTGATCGTAGAAATGACAGAACAATGCTGTGTCATCAAAGTCGCAGCGAACGTTCGCGCGCTCGATCGAGCCAAGCAACACGACAGAATTTGTGGAAATTACTTTCGGCTTTTTTCTGCGAACTTTTTGGTTTGTTTGAAGTTGTCTTCCGCAACTCACCGGCGGTTCCCGAGCTCCTCCTTGTTTTGCATAGCGTGGCCAGACAAGTAATTACATCCAGAGCCCTCACGCGCCGCCAAAAAGAAGCACCTCGATGTCGGCTGTCAGAAAAGTTTCCCGCTTCATTGCAAATCACACGAAAGGTCGGAACTTTGATGAAGAGAAAGAAGACTTGCCTCATCGCCGGCGGCGCGGGTTTTGTGGGTTCGAATCTCTCCGACGCCCTCCTTGCGGGCGGGTTTGAGGTTATATGTGTCGACAATTTTCGGACCGGCCGCACCACCAACATCGATCATCTCAAGCGAGAGCCACGCTTTTCTTTTATTGAAGCCGATATCATCGAAGCTTTGCCGGCGAGCCTTGGCCGGCGACGTGTCGATTGGGTGTTCAATCTCGCCTGCGCGGCGTCACCACCCCATTACCAATCCGATCCCGAACACACGCTGCTGACAAGCGTCATCGGAACGCGGAACCTGCTGTCCTACGCAGAACAGGCCCGAGCCCGCTTTCTGCTCGCTTCGACAAGCGAGATTTATGGCGATCCACAGGTCCATCCACAAACAGAGAGCTATTGGGGGTACGTGAACCCGACGGGGCCGCGCGCCTGCTATGACGAAGGCAAACGCGCGGCCGAAACTCTCGTCTTCGATTACGGGAGGGCCGAGCGCGGAGAAGTCCGGGTCGCGCGCATCTTCAACACTTATGGTCCGCGAATGCGCGCCGATGACGGGCGCGTCGTGTCGAACGTAGTGACGCAAGCGCTCGCGGGAGATGACATCACGATTTACGGTGCGGGCACGCAAACCCGCTCATTCTGCTATGTGGGGGACCTGGTCGAAGGCTTGATCCGTCTTATGGAATACGACGGTTCTTATGGGGGCGCCGTAAATCTCGGCAACCCCGCCGAAATGACAATCCATGAGCTCGTCGAGCGCGTGCTGCGGCTCACCTCTTCCGAATCCCGGATCGTGCGCCGCCCACTGCCTGTCGATGACCCGCAAAGACGTTGTCCCGACATCTCGCTGGCCAAGAGATTGTTGAATTGGGCACCGCAAGTAAGGCTCGACGAGGGCTTGCGGCGAACCATTGCCTATTTCGCCGAGGATGCCGCGGCCGCCGCCTCCTTCCCATCAAGACCCAATCGGCGGCCGGCGGCTCGAAAAACCTCCGCACGGACCTCAGAGCGGCTTGCGAAGATGAAAAACGCGTCCATCCCACAAATGGAACGGACGCTCACCAATTCGTAAGATTTCGAGACCGTTGCGGCAAGAAAGATGCTCGACTTCGCGAGGATCGGCCGTTAGGTCAGAACGATATGAAAAGTTCAAGATCAGAAGATTGCCGCCCGCCTTGAGCAGATGCGTCGCGTCGCGAACGTATCGGCCGGGAAGCGAAGGATCTGCTTGCACGATGTAAGGGAACGAATCCACGGCGAAAATGCAGTCGAAGCTTGCCTTCGGGAAATCCGGAAGGTGCGCGCCTGTACTTAGTCGGAAGCTCACATTCTGGGATCCGGCGCAGCGCGTGCGGGCGATCTCGAGCATCCTGGCGGAAATGTCGACGCCGATGATGCGAGCGACCCAAGGCGCGAGCGCAAGCTCAAACCTGCCGATGCCGCACCCGACATCCAAAAGCACACGATCGGGTCTAAGGAGACCTTGCCTCCTCATGAATTCGACGATTTCTGAAGTCGCCTCGCCGAGAAGGTCCGGTCGACCCAAGCTGTAGAGCGCGACGCTCCCCTCCGGCGAAACCGAGACGGCCCGATCGAATGCCGCTGCAATTTTCCCGATCGCCGCCTCGGCGTTCGGATGCTGCTCAGGCTCATGACTCAGCGTCGCAGCGATATTTCGCACGGTCTCCCAAGCATCCGGTGACCCAAAGGCGAGCTCTCTCAGTTCGTCGAGCCGATTGGACGCCAAGGTCGTCTGATCTTCGCGGCGCAAGCTGCTCGTGTCGAGAGCGGTCAACAGCTCATCGACGCTTCTCGTCGCCATCGAAAGATGCATCAAAGCCACCCCTATCGGCATCTCGCCGGCACAATAGGATCTGAGGAGGTGCTCGAGTGCTCCCGGCAAGCAACGTGCGTCAGGCATCGATGAGTGCCTTTTCCCAGAGACGACGGCGATTCCAGCGATCGGTCGCCCCCCAACCGTATTTGTAAGCCTCGCGGCCGCGCAGGAAGTGGAACTCCGTGGCACCTTCATCGATCGCATCCGCGATGGCTTGGCCGATCAGAATTGCGCCCGGACTAATCTCGGCGACATCAGGAGCGAAGCCGCCTAGATAGGCGTAGGCGCGCTCTCGATGCAGCAGTCCGTAATAGGCGCCCACCGGCCGACCGGCGAGCGTGAGGACGTAGCAACGGGCAAGGCCGACCGCGGCGAGTCTCGGCAGTGTCAACCTGTGGAAATTTTGCACGCGTCTGTCGGCGAGCACGCCGTTTTGTTCACGCTCACTCCACCGCGCGCTGTGCAAGGCAAAGAGCAGATCGAGGAATTGTTCGCCCTCGTTCTCGTAACGCAAAACGCGGATTTCGCCCACGGTTGCCGCGATCCTCCACGCACGTCTCAATTGCCTGCGCCGGCGGGCGGGCACGCAGTCTTCAAGATCACGGCCGCCACGCAAAAGGAGCACCGGACAGGCCTCCTGGGCAGAGAGCGTTTCCTTACAGCATAGGGGCGTCGCCAGATCCTCCGCCAAAGCCTTGGGGGGCATGTTCTCGAAGCTCCAGCTCAGCCATCGCGCTTCGCACATTTTTTCGACAACGGCTCGCGCGATGGCCGGTAATTGCGGATCGACGAGGACATCGAGGTAATCGCTGAGCGAGATGCCGATCGGCAAAAGGCGCGGACCCCGGTCGGTCTTTTCGAGGTAGAAGGGAAAGAGCGCTTCCAATTTTTGTTCGTGCGTCGCGAAGCCGCAAAACAATTCTCCCGGAGCAAAGATCTCCCACCAACTCAATAGCCAGGCTGGAGATTGAAAGGGCGTCGCCAACGGGCAGCGTTTCCAGAGCTCCCACCATTGCGGAACGAGCGGCGAGAGCGTGGCCATGTCGACCGCTAAATCAGCCGACAGCTTTTGCGACGGCTTCACGCCGCGAACGTCGCGTGGCCGGCCAATTTGCGATAGCGCTCAAGATATTTTTCGCACATTGCCTGCATGGGAAAACACGCTCTTGCCTCGCTGCGACACAAATGCGGATCTATCCCGCCCGCGAAGGGGATGGCTTCGGCCATCTTTTCCACATCCTCCACGAGAAAGCCGGTTCGCCCATGCGAAACGATTTCGGGGAGCGCTCCCCGCCGGAAAGCAATCACGGGCGTTCCGCAAGCCATGGCCTCCATCGCGACGAGCGAGCTCGTTTCCTCAGCGAGGCTCGGCAGAAGAAGACAGACGGCGCTCGTGAGAAACCGCCGTTTGCGCGAAAAGTCGAGCGCACCTACGTAGCGGCAACGCGGACCCAGCCGAGGTTCGATCTTAGTCTTGAAATAGCGCTCGTGGGCATCGTAGGGGAAAACCGTGCCTGCGATCAGAAGCGCAATGTCGGCAATCCGCGCTGCCTCGATGGCGAGGTCGACGCCTTTTTCCGGACAGATGCGGCCGAGAAAAAGCGCAAAGTTTCGTTTTGCGTGACGGGACGCAAGCGCGTCGACATCAATCCCATTGACAATTGGCGGCAGTAATCGAACGTCGGCCGGCGCCGAAGATTCTTGGCTCTTCGAGACGCAATTCATCCAGAAACCCGGACGCCGAGCTCGCAGTGCATTTTGCGGATACCAGCTGAGCGGAAGGTGCAGTGTGGCCAGGGTCGCTCCATCGCACGGACAATAGGAGTGAAAATCAATCCCATGCAGATGGACGAGATCCACGGCGAAGCGACGTCGGACCTCCTCGATGGCCGCCCTGTAAAGCGCCCAAGTGCGCGATTTCAAATCTTCGTCGATCGAGCCCGTCCCCATCGGCATCCGCCAATGAATACCGGCAATGCTCGAGTCCTCGCGCGCCACCACGATCGAGCAATGGCCCGATTTCGCGAGTGCGGTGTCGAGAGCGCTGAGCACCTGCTCGGCGCCACCAACCGCATTTGGGCCCACCGCGGCGAATGGGTAGGCGACGTTGAGGACCGTCAAGCTCATCGTTCAGAAGCGAGATCTCAAGGCTTGCTGCGCGCTCGAGCTCCCATCATTGCGCCAGCGACAGCGCGGGAGCGACCACGTTGTTCGTCGAAGGTGCGTAGCGTCGCACCATGGCGGCACAGAAATCGGCGAATTCGCGTCCGTCGAGCGGAGCGCTCGTATGATGAGGCGCGATGCCGCGATGTTCCGGAGTGAAGCAGAATGTCACCGTCACGTTGAAATCAGCCAGCGCCTGCATCTGCCGGTCGAACCACGCCAAGGCATTCGGGCGAAAACTGTCCGCCCAGGACAATCCTGTACGCAGATACGTGACGCCGAGGCGCTTCATCCAGGCGACCGCGTCATCGAGGCGGTGATCCTCGAAATGAAACCATTGGCACAACCCCAATTGCGGCGTGAAATCGATGAAGCGTTCGAGCGCAGGTTTTGGCGTCCCGTCGTCGCGCAGAAGGCCCATGGCGAAGTGCCTGTAGTAAGAAGAGCCTTCCGCCTCGCGATGGCGAGTCGTCGCCTGCCATGTCCTCGGTAGATCATAAAGGCTGTACCAATGGACGCGTGGTGAACGGCCGATGAGGAGCTCCGCCGTCCTTTGCAGCCCCCAAACTTGCACCTCGTCCGCTCCGAACGTCGACACGCCCACTTCGCTGACCCAGATGGGAAGCTCCGTCACGGCCCTGATCTCATCGAGCCTCGCCGGCCATTCGTGGATCTGCCAGAGATTCCAGTCGAGCGGGAAACCGTGAACGGCCACTGCATCGACATGGTCGAGGACGCTTTGACCCTTCATGTTCATCACGAATTGCGCGTCGATCGGCGATATCCCGCCAAGCACTTTCGGCAGGCGCGGGTTCTCCGCCGTGATCGCATCAGCCGCGCCGATGGCCATTTCGGCAAACCGCTTCCAGTCCGGATCGATTTCCGGGTCCCAGTGGGATTTGTTGTTGGGCTCATTCCAGATCATCGCGGCTTCGATCATTGCTTTGAACCTTTCGCCGGATAAACCGCACCCTCTCCGCCGGTCGCCTTGGCGGCGCGACAGACATAGACCTCCTCCTCGGGCCGCGAGACGATCTCAAATCCAGAACTGCGGAGCATCGCCTCGACGCAAGCCCGATTGGGAATCCACCAATTGGTTGGATCCCCCGCAAACCGATCCTCGATGAAATGAAGCTTGGGGAAGTCGGAACGTTCGAACGGCGAAGCATCCCAGAACTGGTAATCTTCCGCGAGAGGCTCGGCTTCGCCGCTTCCCCTTTGCATCGATTGAAAGATCAACATGTCATCGGCCACATGCTCGCGAATGAGATCGAGTGCCAGAAGCGGATGACGAAGGTGGTAGAGAACCCCCATGAAGAGAACCACGTCGAAGCGTTGTCCAAGCGCACCCACATCGTAGACGGAAAGCTGCTCGAAGCTGATGTCGAGATCGGCGACCGCCGCCGCGAACTTTGCTTGCTCGAGATACTCGACTTCACTGTCGATGCCGAGCACATAGGAGGCGCCGCGCCGTTTCATCTCGATCGAGTAGAAGCCGCCGTTGCAGCCGATGTCGAGAACGTGCTTGCCCGAGAGATCTGCGGGAACGGCATGGGCGAATTTGTTCCATTTGACTGCGGGGTAATCGCCTAAGAAATGGTCAGGAGCCGTGCCGACGCCGCCAAGCTCGATGTTGTGGAACCATGGTCCAAGCGCCTGCGCACGTTCGCGGATCTCCTCGGCGGTCAAGCGCATTCGCAGCTCTCCTACTGTGCCATCACCGGAGCGGAAACCCGCCCGAGCGGCTCGGTGATGGAGAGCCGTACGCGCTCGGCTTCGCGATCGGCCTGGCCTGATCGCGCGAGGAGCTTGAGTGCGGCCTCGTAGCCGTTCACCGTTCCCACATCGACATACGCCTCGCCGGCTCGAACGCCGACGGCCTCGCCGCCTTCGGCGAGATAGGCGTTGACCAGTGTGCCGATATATTCATCGCGCCGTTCGGGGCGTTTCCAAAGGGCGTGGAGCTCATGAAAGACACGCGCCGGCATCTTGAAAGATCCCCAGATCAGGCGTGAAGCCTCCCCCGGCTCCTTGACTTCGATCGCTGCGATACTTCCATCATCGCGAAGCAAGACCGCATCGAAAAGCTCCGGCCGGGCGACCGGAAAGAGCAAAAACGAGAGCTTGTCGTCGGGAAGCTCGACGAAGCCTTCCTTGGGAAACCAGATCGTGTCGGGAAGACCGACGAGCACCGGCTCGTCCCCAATGAGCGGTGCGGCGCGAAAGATCGCATCGCACAGGCCGAGAGGTGCAGGTTGCACCAGATAAGCGACCATGGCGTGCTCGTATCCGGCGCCATAATAGCTCACGATGTCCGATTTGCCCGCCCCGATCACGAATGCGAGCTTGTCGACGCCTGCAAGAATCATCCGCTCGACGAGATACTCGCTTACGGCGCAAGGACGCTCGCCATCTCCCTTGCGGCAGCTTCCGACAGGAAGCAGTTCCTTCGAGAAGGCAAGCGGCTGGATCCGCGTACCGCGTCCCGCGGCCGGAACAATTCCCCACATCTGTCATGCCTCCACTTCGGACACGGCCATATCGAGTTCCCCGCGAGACGATGCCGCCTTGGCGACCATTTCCTCGAACTGCGCCGCACGATGCGCTGAAGTGTGCTCCGCGAGCACGCGCTCACGTGCGCTGGCACCGACGCGCGCGAGCTCCTCGGTCGAAAGATCGAGCGCGGCGATTACATCTCCGCAATCTTCGCCCACCAAGATTTCGCGCCCCGGCTCGAAAAACGAGGAGAGGCCTTCCCAGGAATCACTGAGGATCGGCGTGCCGCAGGCCGCAGCTTCAAAAAGACGCCCTGAAGGACACCATCCCGCCTTCGCCATGTCGCTGCGCGTCACGTTCAGGGTCAGACGCGAGGAGGCATAAAAGGATGCATGCTGCGCCGGTGGGAGATGACGCACGAAGAAGATATTTTGCGTCCAAGGGAAACTTGGAGGATATTGTGCGCCCGCAAGCACGAAACGGAGATCGGGGCGACGGCTCGCCGGTGCGATAAAGAGCCGGTTCAGGGCAAATTGGCGGTCCTGCGCGTATGTGCCGATATAGGAAAAGTCGGCACGATAGCGTTCGGCCGAAGCCGCCGGCCGATGAACCTGCGGATCGACATGTCCGTAGAGGGGGACCGGATGGCGTGCGCCCGCCAGCTCCGCAAGCCCCTCGAGTGCGACGCCACCTGTGAAGCTCAGCACGAGATCGTATTCGTCAAGCCCACGCGGCCCGATATAGGTGGTCGCCTCACCGCGCCGCAAACGCTCGAGCGTCACGGGCGTATCGAGGTCATAGAAGACCCGCAAGGCGCGTGCGGCGCCGAGCACGATCTCCGTCGCGGCAATTCCATCCGGGCAGTACGAAGTGACCATCGCGACATCTGCTTCGGCCACCTCCCGGCGAGCGCGCGCCTCGATTTCCGGCCAACTCTCGTAAAAAATGACCTCCCCGCATGGGATCTCATCGATGTCCCGGTTCTGCGCGTAAAACGTCGTATTGCGTTCGAAGAAGGTCACGCGCCAACCCCGGTCGGCGAGAGCCCGCTGCAAGCCCCGCCACAACGTCGCGTGTCCGTTTCCCCAGGAGGAGCTGATCGTCAGCCCGAAGACTACGAGCTTCACGAGAGACGCTCCGCGCCGCGCATTCAGGACGCCCCTTCGTTCACGGCGATGACGCGCAGGCCCCATTTTTCCTGCGCGACCTTGGTGATCGAAGCGGGCCCAATCTCGAACTTTGACCAATGGTCAAGGGAAAGCTCGAGGGCGTGAAGAAGCGCGGCCCGGATCACCTCCGCATGGGTGACGAGAGCGACCGCTTCGCCTCTCATTTCCGACGCAAGCCGCGCGATATGATCGACGACGCGCCTCTGCACATCAAGCATGCATTCTCCAGCGGGCGTCCGCGCCTCGCTCCGCTGCTCGTTCCAGCGTTGCCAGGTTGGATCATTTGCGAGCGCCGTAAATGCCTGACCGGACCAGGAGCCGAAGTCGACTTCATCCAAGTCAGAGGAAATCTCGACCGGCGTGCGGCCGCAGGTTTGCGCCACGTACTCGGCGGTCTCTCGCGCACGCTCGCGAGGGCTCGCTTGAACGCATGCAAGTCTTTCGGCCTTGAGCTTGAGCGCAAGATTGCGAGCCTGCGCCGTTCCCTTCTCGTTGAGATGTGCGCCTGATCGTCCGGTGAGGAACTCGCCGAACCCGAAATGCGACGCATGACGGATGAGAAAAAACATGGTCATGCGAGGCGCCCGGATGCGCCCTCGCCCGAGATGAATTGCAAGGTGCGTTCGCGCGCATCGGCGTCGGTGAATTGCCGGGGCGGCGACTTCATGAAGTAGCTCGATGGGCCGATCAGCGCACCGCCGACACCCCGATCCAGCGCGAGCTTGGCGCAACGGACCGCATCGATGACGATGCCCGCCGAATTCGGTGAATCCCACACTTCGAGCTTGACCTCCGCCGTCAACGGCACGCCGCCGAAGGTCGTCCCTTCCATGCGGATGTGGCAGAATTTGCGATCGGTGAGCCAGGGCACGAAATCGCTCGGCCCGACATGGACATTTTCAGGCGCCAGCGGAATATCGAGCTGACTCATCACAGCTTGCGTCTTGGAGATCTTTTTCGATTCCAATCGGGAGCGCTCGAGCATGTTGCGAAAATCAGTGTTCCCGCCGAAATTGAGCTGATATGTCCTGTCGAGCCGCACGCCGCGCTCGCGAAATAGATTGGTGAGCACGCGATGCACGATGGTGGCGCCCACCTGGCTCTTGATGTCGTCTCCGATGAGCGGAAGCTTTTCCTTCTCGAAACGCTCACGCCAGCAAGGCTTCGAGGCGATGAAGACCGGCACGCAGTTGACGAAGGCACAACCGCCCCGCAGCGCCTGCTCCGCGTAGAACTCCACAGCTTGCTGTGATCCCACCGGCAAGTAGCAGACGACGATCTCGGTTCCGCTGCGGCGCAGCTTCTCCGCAACATCGCATTCGGGCTTTTCGGATTCGGCTATCTCTTCACGCAGATAGATCCCCAAACCGTCGAGGGTGCGACCGCGGTCCACCACAACGCCGGTTTTGGCGACCTCTGCAAAGCGGTGAGTATTGTTGGGAGGCGCGTAGATGGCTTCCGCGACATCGATTCCGACCTTCGAAGCAGCGATGTCGAATGCCGAGGATATCTTTATGTCGTCGACGTGATACCCGCCAAGAACGGGATTGCTAAGGCCGGGGATAGGCTCGTTCGACGCCGCGCCGCGGTAATAGGTGAGTCCCTGAACGAAAGAGGAAGCGCAATTTCCGACGCCGACTATGCCGACGCGAAGCTGTCTCGAGCCCAAGAGCTCCTCCTCACCGAGGCATGACGAATCCAGACCTCAACAGAGCGGAATGAGAAAAGTTCCGTTTTGGAGTCGGCAGAACAGTGTCGGTAGTTGGCTCAAAAGGGCGAACACTATCCGCGCTGGAACGTCGGTGTGGCAGTCTCGCCGCGTCTGTCGGAACGCCGCACCTCGATCGTGACCTCGTCACCCGCGCGCAGATCATTTGTCGCCCCGAGGACCGCTGCCTCGAAGGCCCCTTCCTCCGATGTATAGGAGCTGCCAGGCTCGCCGTTGCGAGTGACCTTCCAGCTCTGGTCTGCGCCATCAACTCGATAAAGGATCATCGGCATCGCCCCGAATACGCCATGACAAACTCCGCGTTTCCTGAACGCGGTGCGAAACCTTGCGTTCCGTCCGCGGTTCAACGCGGGTATTCGCCTCCACCGCTCCGCAACCCTTAGCTCGGCAGGGCGGCGATCTTCGTGCGGTGCTCGTGTGGTTCCCCAGCCAGAACCGCAGAGCCCTGTCGAAAGCCTCGCGC
>Ga0213876_10001364_pt1 | contig 15279 bp, 15 predicted proteins | sample BarmaccomBMRX_R9_FD_160113 | JGI IMG/M metagenome (GOLD analysis project Ga0213876, IMG submission 160113) | Root-associated microbial communities from Barbacenia macrantha in rupestrian grasslands, the National Park of Serra do Cipo, Brazil - RX_R9 | ecosystem: Host-associated > Plants > Roots...
TAAAGCCCTGGGCTATGTTCTCTTGGCCCTTCGGGCCGTAAGACGGTCACGGCTGTCTGCGCGCTGCCCTCAAAAAATGTCGGTAAAGCTTAGGGGTAGAACTCCCTGGGCTGTGTTCCTTTGGCTCTTCAGGCCATCAAACCGTCTCCGGCCCGTTGGGCACGGACGGTTTATACGGTAGGATAGGTGTAACGCGGATGGGGCACCCGGGAAGGAAGTCAAAATTTTACCTCCATGGCCGTCGAATTGGTATAAAATGCCCTGTCCGGGGACCGAAGTCCCTGGCTACGATCAGCCGTCCCTCCGGGACGAAAGCGCCCCCATCCGCCGGCCCTTAACTCCATCCGCCGGCCCTTAACTAAATGGCAGCGGGGTTTACCCTGGCCTAAGTTCTCCCGCCCCGTTGGGCCTGAAACCGATGTAACGGCGCGCGGATCGGCCGGCAAAAAAGTTTTCCATGGGTCGATCGATCCCCGGTTAGCTCCAGCGGCAGCCGTGTCGGGCGGCGTTGCTTTCTTGGTCTGCAGCCAGGTGTTAGCTGACGGCTTCGCTACTATTCACGAGCCGTCCGCCCTCACCGGTCGCTCATAAGCCGGAGTTCGTGATAGAGTGACCGGGTGAAACCGTCCAGGCCGGGAAAGAGCGATGCGGAGGTGACGTTCATTGCATGCAGGTCCCGCAACGCGTTCGTGTGAAGGTGTTGCGGCAGCCGAATCTTGAGAAGTGCGGTTTCGGCCGGCAACCGGTCGCCTTTCCACGGAGCGGCTTCTTTCTTTCGAAGCGCTTCGGGATCCAGCTCGAAGGTTGCCGCGAGGTTCTGTTCAAAGCGGGTCGCAATGTCGCAGGGAACCAGGAACAGGCCTTGCTGAATGGAGAGCCGCTCGTTCATCCGGTCCGGCGCCACGCTGATGACGAACGGGTCAGGGTCGCGTTTGCGCGCCAGGAATTCGTTGACCCAGTTTATGTGGTCGAGGTTCATGCGGTCGAAATTCTTGGACGGCCATTTGTGATCCAACTTCGCGGCGATGCGTTGTCCGAGGAGGGCGTGGTTGATGGCCCAGACGGCGGCGGCCTCGCGGCGCTTCGGCTTTTCCATCGCAAAAAACGCCGCGACATAAAACGAGTAAGAAAAGTCGAGCAACCGGGTTGGACCACCGTAGTGCTGAATCAAGGCCAACCATTCGAGCCGATCTTTACGGCGCGGCAGATCGGTCACGTAGTGATGGGCCCGCCGCTGGAATTGCCGCAGGATGCGCTCCTCCCATTCAGACAGGAAGGGCAGCGGTCCGGTCCGGCGGTTCGCCGCCCGGTAGAGGGTCGTTTCCAGCGGGTCATCGGCATTGGCATGGCCGCGAAAGATCCAGCCGTGCAGCGATGCGCCAAGTTCGCGTGCGGCGGGCCAATCAGCTGGTTCGATGGTAAGAAACACGCCATTGATCCTTATCGAGTCCGGGCCCAAAAGCCAGCCGGGGGGCGCCTGAGGCAAGCCCGCTTGGGGATAATCTTGGGATGTTCCCAGAACAACGGTTGGACGACGTTGAGATGATCTCTGAAGATTCCGGCAATTTGGGGCGTCCCAGAGCCTCGCCTGCCTTCGCAAGCGTCCGGCTCAAGGCAGCCGGCCAACCTTCGGTGCCCGCAAGCGTGCAAACGGATTATCGGCGCCGTACAATGACCAGGGTCCGAAGGGCACACGGGCAAGGTCCACAAATTTCCAGTCGCAGTGGTCGATGCCGCCCAGGCCCAGGTAATCGCGAACGGCCGGCGAGACGTCCAAGCCGGCGCCCTGGTTGGCGTTGGGCCGGGGCCGTTCCATCCCGAAAACGTACTGCCAGTGGTCCGCGGCAAAAGGGCCGACGTCCTCCCATTGCGCGTAGCAAACCCGCCTTCCATGCCGGATCGCGACCCAACGCCCTTTGCAAACCGACGCACCCTCACGAACAAAGGCGCCCCGGAACCACGGGACCACGAGCGTTGCTTCGGGTTTAGTGCGGTGATCATCGACGTCATTGTACGGCAACGCGACGTAAAAAGGGTTCAGACCGGGCACAAAGCCGGCGGGGACGAAGTTGCGCCGGGCAGCGGGGTCAGGAGTATCAACGCCGCCGTACCGCAACACCCAATCGGGATCCCAAGCGCTTTGTTCGTTGGAGACCGGGCGCTCCAGGCTCGCCGGCTCACCGACCCAGAACACGGTGGTGGTAATGTTATATTTCCAGGGATAAGGCCCGGCGACGGTCAGGCCGGCAGCCGGGGTGTTTCCGGCCGAAGCATCCGGCGTGGGAGGTAGATCCAACCGCGGCCTGGCGAGCCGGCTAACTTCCAGGGCTCGCGGCAGCGTCGCGGACGAGGTAGAAAGGTAGCGATCTTCAGCCCGGGCCGAAGGGTTGACTCCCACCGAGGCGACGAGCCAGCCGCAGAACGCCAAAAGCCAACCGGTGAGTCGCAGCCGCCGGGGACAAAGCCCCGGCGTGAAGGCCGGAGGGGGACGGATGAATTCCAGGACCAGGCGCATCGGACTTCGTTCCTCCTTTCGTATGCAATCCCGTACGGTTTAACGTTTTCACGGTTCATGGGAAACAAGAAATCGGCCCGCGAGCATAAACGATTCACCCGTCTGATTCTGTCCACCGGGCACGGGAGACTCGGCTCGCATGGGGGGGGAACCGTGAGCAGGTGGACTTGGGATATTCCCGGGTTAAGAGGGAGATGGTGTTGAGATCCTCTTGTGGCATCCGGCCGCCGGACCGATCTTCCGGCGACCTTCGATTCAACCCCGGTTACGCACCTGATGAAGCTCTCCGACGTACCGACCCCGGCCTTGCTCCTCAACCGCCCCGTACTCGAACGCAATTGCCGGATGATGGCCGAGCGGGCGACGCGCCTCGGGGTACAGCTGAGGCCGCACCTGAAGACGGCCAAGTCCGTCGAGGTGGCGAGGATCGCGACCCAGGGGCATTTCGGCGGGATCACGGTTTCAACGGTCGCCGAGGCACGTCATTTCGCGATGGCGGGCATCCTGGATCTCACGTACGCAGTGGGGATCACCCCATCCAAGCTTGTTCCGCTGGCTGCGATCCAGGCGGAAACGGGCGCAGCGATACAGATCATCCTGGACAGCGTCGAGGCCGCGGTTGGAGCAGGAGAGCAGGCCGTCCAGCTTGGAGCCGGGTTTGACGTGTTGATCGAGATCGACACGGGCGCGGGCCGGGCAGGAATCCGACCCGACGATGAACGAGCCATCCTGGCGGTGGCGGAAGCGATCGAACGCTCAGCGGTCCTTCGGCTGCGAGGCATCCTGACGCACGCAGGGCACGCCTACCATTGCCGGAGCGCTGAAGAAACGCGCGCCATCGCCGAGGCGGAACGTGACGGCTTGACCTTCGTGGCCGGACGGCTTGCCGCCGGCGGTTTTCGGTGCGACGCGGTGAGCCTCGGTTCAACGCCCACACTGGTTCACCACGCGGCGTCGCTTGACGGCATTACAGAGGTGCGTCCGGGCGTCTACACTTTTTTCGATCTCGATCAGTGGGCGCTCGGAACGTGCTCGCTCGACGATATCGCCGTTTCGGTGCTGGCCACCGTCATCGGCCATAACCGGAAGGCGGCACGCATCCTCGTTGACGCAGGCGCGCTGGCGTTATCAAAAGACGTCAGCGCGAGCGAGTTCCGCAACGACCTTGGCTTCGGCCTGGTCGTGCCCTCGGTCGAACAACGAAACGAGGCCGGGCTCGGAAACCTGCGCGTGGCCGAACTGTACCAGGAGCACGGCGCGATCGCGGCAGCCGAGGGTGAACAACTACCGTATAAAATGTTACCGGTCGGCGCAAAGGTACGTATTCTACCTCACCACGCCTGTCTGACCTGCGCCCCGTTTGATCGTTACCGCGTGATCGATGCACCCGCCGGACCGGTGACGGCAATCTGGCCCAAGATCACCGGCTGGTAAAAATGCCACAAATGCCACAAGCGGAGAAATGCCACAAATGGAAGAGCACTTGATCAGGGGCGCTCTTTCCCAGCACTACGCGGATGAGGGAAAATGCCAGAAGGGGAGCAATGCCCAAAGTGAACGTGCAATCGCGTCAGCAGATCCGTCATTTGTGGCATTTTTTCATTTGTGGCCTTCCAACCCGTGGCATTCCGATCAGGCGCTGCCGAAGTCCAGCATGGAGACCTGACGCCGGATCTGGCGGATCATCTGGCCGCGGATACTTTCGGCGGACCCGTTGCCGAGGCCGAGGGTATGCTCGACAAACAGGTTACAGACTTGCACCACCACCTCCCCACTGATCTGCCCGGCCGGTGCCTGCGCCTGCACGTACTGCTCGGGTTGAACCGGTTCGACGGGGAGGCCGGGCGGGGTCGGCTGGCCGGAGGGCTGACCCGCTTGGGGGGGCTGGGCCCCTTGCGAACCCGCTTGCGGGGGCTGGGCCCCTTGCGAACCCGCTTGCGGGGGCGGCGAAGGAGCCGGCTGCGTCGACGGTGGGGGAGCCGGCACCGGAGCCACGCGATTGATCAAATCATCAAACTTCTGGAGTGCGTCGTTCACGTCCGCGATGACCTGTCGGTTCGAACGGCCGGCGCTTTCCCCTCGATCACTCTGGGTTACGGTCTGAACGGCGCCGGTCAGTTCCCCCTCCAATTTTCCGATGTTCTGACGAATGCGCGCGTACAGTTCCCTGGCCTGGTTGTATTCCGGTGTCCCCGCGTGATAGTGCTGCTTTAGCCGGTGCGCCCCGGCAACGGTCTGCTTGATGGCGCCGGTAACCGGACCCAAGGTACGATCCAGCTGCGCGTGCAGGTCGGTCTCGCGATCGAGCTCTTTGGAAATATCCTGACTACTTTTAACCGTTGGATTCTTCGGGGTGGCCGGGGGGGCCGCGTGGAGCGCGAGCGCCCCTGTCCAAAGGCAGCAAACGCCTGCACAAGCGGCGAACAGCGATCCTTTGGAGAGTCGTCGAAATGCGTCGTTCTGCATCGCCATGAGCTGAAGGGTTGTGGGCTGGTTCCGGGGTGGGTCAAGAAACTGGTTTTCGAGCCGCTGCGACCTCCGGCTCGCGCCATGCGCGCGGGCCTGCCCGGCCGGCTCTACCGGACGTTGTTGCCGGCGGCCAGGCGTTTGAGCTTCCCGCCCAAAGCGGCTTTGGCTGCCGAATTCATCCGGTCAATGAAAAGGATGCCGTTAAGATGGTCAACCTCGTGTTGCACCGCTCGCGCCAGCAATCCTTCCGCTTCGAACTCAACCGGCGCACCGCTCAGGTCCAGAGCGCGTACCCGGATGTGGGCGGCGCGGGAAATGTCCGCGTTAATGTCCGGAAAGCTGAGGCAGCCCTCGGTACCGGTTTCCACCTCCCGGCTCAGTTCCACCTGAGGATTAATGAGGTACAACGGCATGTGGTCACCAGGTTGTACTTCCTGGCCGTTGACCCACATCCGGCTCGGCCGGGACGCCGCGTCACCGACGTCAATGACGGTCAACTGGGTTGCGACCCCGACCTGTTGCGCGGCCAACCCGACTCCGTTCGCCTCGCGCATGGTGTCGAGCATATCCGCCGCGAGCTGCCGGACCTCATCGTTGATTTCCCCGACCGGCTTGCCCTTGGTCCGCAAGACCGGGTCTCCGTAGATGACAATTTCCCGAATCACGTCTACTCCTTTGGCCTGGTGAGGGCGGGGACAGACTTTACACCCGCATCTTTGAACGTATCCAGAATCTTCACCATAAACCCAAACGGCACATCCGCATCCGCCTTCATGGCGATCGGCCGGTCCGCCCCCTTGCTTTGGAATTGCTGCAAAGCGCTTTTGAGTTCATCCAGGCTGCCGACGCTTTTGCCGTCGAACTGTATTTTCTCTTCCTTATCAACCTCGACAAACACCGGTTCGGCCGGCGTCTGGCTCTGAGTTGCGTTCTTGGATTCGGGCAACTTGATGGCGAGCTGGGTTTGGGCGGTTTTGAAGGTGGTGGTGACGATAAAGAAGATCAGCAGGATGGCAAAGATATCGATCAACGAAACGATGATGATCTGCGGGGACCGCTTACGCTTAACGTAAAACCTCATCGTGTTACCTCCTCCTCCAGGGAGGCCGGCGCTTCCTGCAGCAACCCGCCGGTGCGCCGGTGCTGGTAAATCTTTTCGACCAGCTCGGTAAGCAGGGCCTCCATTTCAACCGCGAGGCGCTCCACCCGGCGCGAAAAGTAGCTGAACGCGATCAACGCCGGGATCGCGATCGCCAGGCCGACGATGGTGGTACTGAGGGCCTCGCCGATGCCCGAGGCAATCCCTTTAAGATCGCTGGTCGACATGACGCCCGAGCCGATGTTGGAGAACACCCGGACCAGCCCGGAGACCGCACCGAGCAACCCGAGCAGCGGCGCGATGCCGACGACGATTTCGAGAATGAAAAGCCCGCTCTCCAGGCGCACGATCTCCTGGCGGGCGCGCGATTGCACAACCTCCATCGCCTCGGACTTGGCGCCGGCAGGAAACCGCATGGCCGCCGCAACGATTCGCGCCAGCGCCGATTCACCGTCCTGCGCCAACCGGCGGAGCTGTTCCGGGGATTCGCCCGGCTTGAAGTTGTTGATCTCGCGTTCAACCAACGGCGGGATCACCGATCGGCGGCGCAGGGCCCATGCCCGCAGGAGAATCACGGTCAGGGCAACGAAAGAGCAGGCCAGCAGGAGGCCCATGAAGACTCCCCCCTTGCGGAAGAAGTCAAACGCGTTCTCGAACAGGGCTAGGTAAAAAAACATCGCGGTTACATGAAGTTGAAGCTGAAGGTAAATTCAAGGCCGTCCTCCGGCACCAAAGGCGCGAGTTCGGCCGGCATCGGGGGTATCCTGGCGTCGATGATCGACTGGAGCGACGAATTGGCCAGGGTTGCATTGGAAGTATTGTTGAGAACGCGCGGATGGAGCACGCGCCCGTCCGGCGTCACTGAAAAGGCGATTTGCACGGTGCCGACGTTGATCAGGTCGGCACGGGCCTGGACGTAGTAATACCAGCGTGACCCGACCGCGTCCTCGACCGCTTTTTGAAATCGGCCCTGGGGCGTGCCGACAGCAGCCACGGAAGGTCTGCCTTGGGTCGAGAGGTTGCCTTCGAGCCGCCGAACGACCTGTTGGGGACGGTATGCCCCTTTGGGTATGGGGGGGACCGCTCGCTGCGGTCTCCGTGGCGCCGTTTCCGGGGGCGGCGTCGGGACCGGGGTTGAGTGGCGGCGGGCCACGGCCGGCGGTTCGCGCCGGGGCTGCGGTGTCGGGGTAGCGACCGGTTCCGGCGTTGCAAGCGGGGTGGCGACGGGTTCCGGCGTGGGGACCGGGGTGGACTCGGGACGGAGCATGGCCAACTCCTCGCGTTCCGGCGTCGGTTGCGGCGTGGGGGTGGGTTCCGGTGCCGGTTGCGGCGTGATGACCGGCGTGGCGGTGGCTTCCGGCGTCGGTTGCGGCGCCAGCGCCGCCACGGCCAGTTCCGGGGTGGCGGCCGGCTGCGGCGTGGCCACCGGCTCAGGGGTGGCAGCCGGTTGCGGCGTGGCCACCGGCTCCGGGGTGGAAAGCGGGGTGGCGACCGGTGACGGTGTCGGGGCCGGGGTGGAAAGCGGGGTGGCGACCGGTTCCGGCGCCGGCAAGGGCGTGGCGACCAGTTGCGGCGTTGAGAGCGGGGTGGCGACCGGTTTCGGGGTCGCCACTGGGGTAGCGACCGGTTCGGGGGTCGCCACCGGGGTAGCGACGGGCTCAGGCGTCGGAACCGGCGTCACGGCAGCGGTAGGTTCCGGCGTTGCCGCGGGCATGACGGTGGGTTGCGGCGCCGGCACGGCGGTGCTGGGCGCGGACGGCGCCGATGGGGGCTGGCTCAGCAGCGAGGCGAAGTCCCTGCCCTGCTGGTCGAGCGAATAGTTCTGATCGCGCAACGCCAAGTCCGGCAGTTCCTTCAGCTCCTTGCCGTCCACGGTAGGGAGGGGATCCTGGCCCTTTCCCTCGTGTTCCGTGGCGGCCGCCGTGTCTTTATCCGATTGAAACGGCGCGTCGTTGGGAGATTGGTCAGCCTTCTGATCGTCGTCCGTGCGGACGTACTGGCGTTCCGAGGCAGGGGGCGGAGGAACAGGAGGAGGCGAAGGAGAAGGCTGCTCGAGCAACGTCAATTCGGGCGGGGTCTCTTCTGGCTTCGGGGCGGAAGCGGGCACGGCGGAATCGGACCAGAGCGCGCCGGCCTGACTGACCAGCAAAATAATGATCACGTGTAGGATCAGAGACCCAGCAATCGCGATCGCTACCTTCTTCCTGTCCGACATCAGTTTTGAAAAAAACCCGTCAGGGTACGTCGGGTGCCCCGGACGCTCAAGCGCTAATACGGACCGCGAATGGAGTGGAATTTGGCACCTGTGGAAAAATCATCTCCTTAATTCGCGGCCCGTATGATCGAGACACCCGCGGGGAGCCGTTGAGGCGCAGTTCTATCCATCCATGGCGGCGAGATCAAGCCCCGTTTCGAGCGATAGTTCCGCCCCCTTATTTGGCCGCGACCACGGCATCGCCGTCCAGAATGCCCGTCACATCGTACCGCGAGATCTGGGCGCAATCGACCAGGTCCGCGCCTTTTCCGATTTTGACCAAGGCCCGCCCGTTGCGGGTATGGCGGAACCACTCGAGCATGTCATCCCCAACCCGCTCATAGAGGCTTCGGGCCATGATCGCCGCGTCCGATAACCCCGAATCGTCGGGCAACCGGGCAATCAGGGCGCCCGCGCCGATGGCATCTTCCAGGCTGAACTCGTCGCCGGTGCCGGCGCAAACCAGCAGCAACCGTTTTGGCCGGATCCGAAAAATCACGTCCGCCAAGGCGTCGAGGTTTACCAGGGCACCAATATAAACGCGGCTGGCGTGACTTACGCTCTTGATGGCGAACGTGCCGTTGGTGGTCGTCATCACCACGGTCCGGCCGGCAAGCTCGGCGAACTCGGCCGGCGAATTGCCGACGTCAAAACCTTCGATCGGCAAGCCGCCTCGTTCTCCGGCCAGAATCACGGAAGGGTCGTGTTGCTTGAGGGCCTGGGCTTCCTCGATGGTTGAGACCGGGATGATTTTCTTCACCTCATGGGCGAGGCCGGTCACGATCGACGACGTGGCGCGCAGGACGTCAAAAACGATCGCCGTGACGCCGTCGAGGTTCAGGGCGGCGAACCGGCGGATTTCGGTAGGTGAAAGCGCGACGTGAATCATCTTTCTTTTCGGTAAGTCAATCGCCAATGATGAAACAAGAATTGTTGCGCATAACCGGCATAGGGACCGAAAAACTGCTCTGAAAACGTCTGGACGGCAAGTTCGCCGGTGCGCTGCGGCCGATCGGGCAAGTACGTCCGGGACACGGCGCGGTGGATCCAGACGTCGACGGGCACGACCTCCAGCCGTTCATAGGCGAAGAGAAGGACGCAGTTGGCAATTTTAGGGCCAACCCCAGGTACGCGTTCCAACCGGGCGCGCGCTTCCGGCAGCGGTAACTCTTGGATCGCATCCAGGTCCAATTCGCCGTGCGCGACCATTTTGGCGGCAGCGAGAACGTTTTTCGCCCGAAACCCGAGTTTGCAGGCCCGCAGGGAATCGAGGGATGCCTGCGCCAGCACGGCGGGACGCGGGTAGGCGTGGAGTTCGAGATCGTCAAGGCGGAGGTGACGCCCGTACCGGTGGCGGATGGCGAGCGACACGGCGCGGATGTGCGGCACTTGCTTGAGGGCAGAGGTAAGAAACGTGGCGAGGCATTCCCACGCGGGTTGCCGGATGATGCGGATACCCCGGCTGAAATCGACGGCAGCCCGGAGAACTTCATCCTTGGGAAACGACGCGAGGATGTCCGCCATGGGATGGTCAAGGGCGAAATGGCGCCGCACCCGTGCACCCTGCCCGGCGGTGACCCAGAGTTCGGCGCCGCGCTGCTCGACGTAAACGGGAATCTCGCCAATCGTGCCGGCAAAACCCGAGCCATGCGCGGTCCAGTGGAAGACTTGACCCGAGTTAAGCGTCTTCTCCAGGTCGAAATCGGGTGCATCAACTTTTTCCAGAGCCGGGCCAGCAACGGACGGCATAGCGGCACTCAGGGGCTCAAACGCTGGATTTGCCAACCGCCGTCCGGGACAGGCAGATAGATAAAGCGATCATGGAGCCGGTTTTCTCTGCCCTGCCAGAATTCAAAACGGCAGGGGCGCACCCGGTAACCGCCCCAATTCTCAGGCGCGGGCGGATCCTGGCCGTACCGGGCCTGAGCCTCAGCCAATTGCCGTTCGAGCTGGCTGCGCCCGCTGACGACCTCGCTCTGCCGCGACGCCAGGGCGCCGTACCGGCTTCCGACGGGACGCCGCCGGAAATATGCCTCGGACTCTTCCCGGCCGACCTTCGACACGTCGCCTTCGATCGCGACCTGGCGTTCAAGCCAGGCCCAGTGAAAATTCAACGCCGCACGGGGGTTGGCCGCGAGATGACGGCCTTTGCGGCTGTCGTAGTTCGTAAAAAACAAAAATCCTTCCGGCCCGAACCCCTTCAGCAGGACGACACGCACGGAGGGAGCTCCGTCCGGAGTCGCCGTGGCGAGGCTCATCGCATTCGGCTCGTGCGGGCCGCCGGTCCTGAGCGCTTCCTCAAACCAGGCTTTAAACTGCACGAACGGGTCCGAAACCAGGTCGCTGCGATGCAGTCCATACATCGTGTACTCTTTGCGCAGGCGTTCGACATCCAACGCGGAACTCATGGACGTGCATTATCACCCGGTCCCGGCCGGCTGCAAGGGTCAGGCCGCGCACCGGCACAGTACAAAAAAGGCGGAAGCCTTTGCGCTGAAGATGCGTCAGTATAGCATGGCCCGGATCCCGAACTGGCTCGCAACGTGCGGTCTCCTCTGCCTGTGGTTGTTAATACCGGCACGGACGGCCGAGGCGCAGTACGCCATTGACATCGACCTGACCGAACAGAAGGCGTACCTGCTTTACCACGAACGCGCCGTGCTGGAGTCGCCCATCAGCTCGGGACGGCCCGGTCACGCTACCCCATCCGGTAATTTCCGCATCATCAACAAAGACCTGAACCATGCCTCCAGCATTTACGGCCTGATCCAGGACCGATACGGGCGGATCGTGATCGCCGATGCCGATGTCGACATGCCCACGCCGGCCGGCACCCGCTTCGTAAACGCGCCGATGCATTATTTTATGGAGTTCGCCCCCGGCTTCGGCCTGCATGCCGGTTATCTGCCGGGTTACCCGGCTTCACACGGGTGCATCCGCATGCCGAAAGATAAGGCGATTGCCTTCTTCCGCGCCATTTCAGTCGGTACCCCGGTAACGATCTTCGGGTCCGCGCCCCGGGTCCGCCGCTATGAAGCATCGTACCGGAACCGCGATCGGCGCGAGGACTATTCCAATCCCTATTACGATTATCCTGAGCCCGGCGGCCGCGCATACCCCACGGAACGCGCTTACCCCGCCTACCCTTTCCCCTTCGGCTGGTAACGGGTCACACGGCGGGCACGGCGATTTGGCGGGCACAACGTAAGAGTTCACACGGCGAACACGGCGAACACGGCGAACACGGCGGAAGGAAGAATGCCACCAATGAGGGCTGCGGGTTGGGCACGCCGGGAATCTACGCCGTCTTTGCCCCGGAGCGGCGGTTGGCGGTAGCCGGGAACTTTAGTGCCGAGTCCTCTCGCCGCCGCTCCGGGGCAAAGACGGCGTACTTCTTGCCAAGTGCCGAATGCAGGGTCGGGTGCCAAGTAACCCCCTCTTCCCGCCGTGGTCGCCGTGGCTCGCCGTGGTCGCCGTGTGAACTCTTACGTTGTGCCCGCCAAATCGCTGTGGCCCGCCGTGTGACCGTGTGAACTCTTACGTGGTGCCCGCTCTCTTCCACCGTGCCCGCCTTCTCCCCCCGGCCTGGCTCCTGAGGTAGGATTCGAACCTACGACCAATCGGTTAACAGCCGACCGCTCTACCACTGAGCTACTCAGGAATCTCCGGCAGCGGACGGCAAAACTAAGCGGCTGCCGTACAGTTTCAAGCAAAAAACGCCGTTGCGCCCTACAAAAGCCCGGGAGGCAAACCGAGGCCGGCCGTCAGACGCCCCATTTCTTCTTGCGCCATGGCCTTCCCTTTTTCGATGGCCTGTTTGACGCCGCTCAGAACCAGGTCCTCCAGCAATTCAACGTCGTCGGGGTCCACCACTTCTTTGGCGATTTTGATTCCCAGGATATCGCCGACGCCATTGGCCGTAACCGTCACTTTGCCGCCGCCGACGCTCACTTCCAACGTCTTTTCCGCGAGTTGTTCCTGCATCTTGGCCGCTTGCTCCTGCATCTTGGCGGCCTGCTTCATCATCTTTTGGATGTTCATCTGTCTGCTCTCCTCATCCCTCGATCATACCGTTCGCCAAGTTACGATCCGAAGAAACGATCCCCCTCCCGTGGGTGGGTCTGCCCGTGCCGGAACGTAATCGTGGCAGCCGGTCCAAGTTCGTATCCTTACCCAGGTTCTGCCGCCTGGATTTCGGCCCTGAAGATTTCCAACGCCTTCCGGATCAGCGGATCGTTCTTAAATACCTCCGTGGGATCAGCCTCCGCCCGTGGCGCAGCCGCCACCGGCCCCAGCCCCGCCCGAATCTCAGCCTCCAGGCGGTAGGGCCGTCCCAGCAGTTGACTGAGCGCGGTCTCGATAAACTTGCGGTTATTGGCGCGCATCAGCGATTCCAGCGTAAGGGTCTCGCTTTCCGGAAATCCTAACCGGAAGACCCCGTCTTCTGTCCCGAGCGGCACTGCCTTTTCCAGCCATGACAGGATGAGGGGCCGCTTGGTGCGAATCTCGCCCAGAAGTTTCGGCCAGAGTTCCTGGAGCGGAGGCGCGTCAGCGGGCGGTGCTTGCGCCGGGTCCTGACTTGCAGGCGTCGCCGGGGCATCCGCCCGGGTTGCCGCCTTGCTAAGGCCGCCATCCGGGGTCGCGTCCGCCTTGCGCCTCTGATCGGCTTCCGCGGGTTCGGCGGCAGGGGACGGTTGCGGTTGCGCCTCGGCCACCGGGGTGACCTTGGCGGGACTGCTCTCTCCCGTAGGTGTTTTGCCGTCCGAAGCCGCTGGCGCCGGGGATTTCTCTGCAACCGGGCGTGATTCGGGCGGCTTCGCGGGGACCGGCTGCGCCACGGCTTTCGGCGCCGCCGGGTGCACCTTGCGAGCCGGTGCAGCCACGGGCGGCTTTGCACCGGTTTGTCCGGAACTACGCAGATCCTGAAGCGCTTGAAGGACCGAATCCAAACCGACTTCCTCCAGGCTTTGAACCGCCCTGATCACCCCGATCTCGAGGTGCATGCGCTTGTTGGCAGACCATTTCAGCACCGATTCCGTTTCTGCCAGTTGCTGAATCAAACGCAGCAGTTCGTCGGTTTCCAGTTGCGGCTGAAGTTCCTCCAGCGCCGTTCGGGCCGCCTCGCTGACCTCATCACGGAGCGCAGCCGGCTCCACCTTGAACACCAGCAGGCTCCGCGCAAAAACCAGCAGGTCGGCGAGCAACCGTCCGAAATCTTTGCCGGCCTCAGCCTGACGATCAATCAAGGTGAGGGCTTCCGCCGCGTTCCGGGCGACCATCGCCCGGAAAATGTCGGTGACGACGCGTTCCGACGTTAACCCGAAAACCTCAAGCACCTCTTTTTCGCCGACGTCATGGCCACAGAACGCCACCAATTGGTCCAACATCGACTCCGCGTCCCGCAAGCCGCCGTCCGCGGCCACCGCAATCGCCTCGGCGGCGGCTTGTGAAAGTTTTACGCTTTCCTGTTCGGCGATGAACGCAAGGTGACGCGCGATCACCTGGGTCGGGATCCGGCGAAGGTCAAAGCGCTGGCAGCGGCTCAAAATCGTCGGCAACACCTTATGCACTTCGGTCGTGGCGAAGACAAAAATGACGTGCTCAGGCGGTTCCTCCAGCGTTTTCAGCAAAGCGTTGAACGCCTGCGTCGACAGCATGTGCACCTCGTCAATGATGTACAGCTTGTAACGGCCACGGACCGGCGCAAACCGGACGTTGTCACGCAGTTCCCGGATCTGGTCGACGCTGTTGTTGCTGGCCCCGTCAATCTCGAGCACGTCGAGGCTGATTCCCTGCGCAATTTCCCGGCAGGAATCGCAAACGCCGCACGGGTTCGGGGTCGGCCCGTGAACGCAATTCAATCCCTTGGCCAAAATACGCGCCGTGGAGGTTTTGCCCGTTCCGCGCGGTCCGACGAACAGATAAGCATGGGCCAGACGCCGCTGTTGGATCGCGTTCTTCAGCGTCTGAACCACGTGGTCCTGGCCAAGTACATCATCAAAAACCTGGGGGCGGTATTTGCGGGCGAAGACCTGATAACTCACACGCTTACCGTACCGAAGCCGGCCTAAAACGAAAGCCCCTTGTCCGTAAGGCGAACCACAATTTCAACGCATTCCGGGCGCGCCGGGTTGCGTGTGCGCGCTAATCCACTCATGTTGCCCGCATGTGCGCACGGCTCCTCGCCTGGCTCTGCCTGTACCTGGTTTTTACATTTTGCTGGATCGTGCTGATCGAGCACGGCCCGGAAAATTTTTGGGACGGCGCGAAGATCGAATTCGAGAACCTCGAGAGCCTTTTGACGGAGTTGTCCCACAAGACCAGTCCGGCCGGTTAAGGCAACTCAAATTTCAGGGTCGATCCGAATTCGATTCAGGGACGCCGGCCGGGTGCGCCGATGGCAACCGTTGCCGGGCCAGGATCAGGATCGATGGTGGTGGGGGAACCGGGCTGCACGCCGGTACCGCCCCGGATCGCCCGTTGCCGGGCGAGCGCCTCGGGCGCCGTGTCAGGTTGACGCTCCTCGTCCTACAAAATATTTTGGCCTGTGACCAAGCTTGTGATTCCGCGCAAGACGGTTTACCGCCTCTCCTTGTATTTTCGTATCCTGGAGCGGTTGCACCAGAGCCGAATCGAAACGGTCTCTTCCGACGCCCTGGCTAAGGCAGCCGGGGTCAAACCGACGCAATTGCGAAAAGACCTTACCTACTTCGGCCAGTTCGGTACCCGTGGCCTCGGTTATAACGTGGGCGCCCTGCTTTCACAGCTGACGAACGTGCTGCGGACCGCCCGTTTCCAGCCTGTCATCCTGGTCGGTGCCGGAAATCTCGGCTCTGCCCTTCTCAGGTATGATGGGTTCGCAAAAGAAGGCTTTGAGATCATCGCCGCGTTCGATATCCGGCCCGAAGGCGCTAAAAACGGCCACTCGAAGATTCCGATTTA
>Ga0213876_10001365_pt1 | contig 15275 bp, 11 predicted proteins | sample BarmaccomBMRX_R9_FD_160113 | JGI IMG/M metagenome (GOLD analysis project Ga0213876, IMG submission 160113) | Root-associated microbial communities from Barbacenia macrantha in rupestrian grasslands, the National Park of Serra do Cipo, Brazil - RX_R9 | ecosystem: Host-associated > Plants > Roots...
GCGCGCGTCCGGCCGCGGCACGGCCGTCGGCGCCTTCGCCACCTCGATCCGCTCCATCCGATCGAGGAGATCGTGCATGACGGCCATCGAGAAGCCGGTCCCGACCTTGCCGACGTAGCGCAGGCCGCCCGCTTCGTTGACGCCCAGCAGGAGCGAGCGGAAGCCGCGGCCTTTCTTGTCGCTCGGCGTCCAGCCGACGATGACGAACTCCTGGCGCTGGATGCATTTGACCTTCAGCCAGCATTTCGTCCGCCGCCCCCGATAGGGCGCGTCGGCGCGTTTCGAGATGATGCCTTCCTGGCCCGCGTCGCACATGGCGCGGAGCAATTCTTCGCCGCGGCCGACAATGTGGTCGGCGTAAAGCAGGGTGGGGGGCTTGCCCGGGCCGAGCAGGGTCGCGAGGCGCCCCTTGCGCTCTATGTTCGCGAGCGGCGCCAGATCCTCGCCGTCGATCTCCAGAGCGTCGAACAGGAAGAGGGTGAGGCCGCGGCCGCCCTCCGAGATGCCCTGCTGGAGAGCGGAGAAGCTGGAGCGGCCGTTCGCGTCGAGGGCGACGATTTCGCCGTCGAGGAGCGCCGTCCCGACCTCCAGCTCGCGCGCCGCCGCGACGATCTCCGGGAACTTGTCGGACCAGTCGAGACCGGAGCGCGTATAGACCCTGGCCTGCCCGCTGCCGATGGCGAGCTGGCAGCGATAGCCGTCATATTTCATCTCGTGGAGCCAGGCCGAGCCGGAGGGCACGTGGTCGACCAGCGTCGCCTTCTGGGGTGCGCGGAACTCAGGGGGTGTCCCGTCACCCCGGCGAAAGCCGGGGTCTCGTGCCGGAGGGGGCGCCGCGTCCTTTCCGGAGGGAGGTCCCGGCTTCCGCCGGGACGACGGTGATTGCAGCCCTTTCTTCCACGCCGCCAGCTCCTTCGCCTTTTTCCCCGAGGCGATCTCCTGCATGGTCCGGCCGGTCTTGATGCTGGTGAGATAGCGTTCGGTCAGCGCCATCGAGCCGCCGGCCTGGTCGTCCGTGACCTTCTTCAGCATCCAGTTCTCGGTCCGCTCGCCGGGCCGGCCCTTGAGGCGGAACATCACCCACTCCCCCTTCATCCGCTCGCCCTCGAGGGTGAAGTGGAGATGGCCTTCCTCGAGCGTTTTCCTCGGATCCTTCCCCGGCGCCGGCGTCCAGGTGCCACGGTCCCACAGCATCACCGTGCCACCGCCATATTCCCCTTTCGGGATCGTGCCCTCGAAGGTCGCATAGGAAAGCGGATGGTCCTCGGTCCGCACGGCGAGGCGTTTGTCGGCGGGGTTGAGGCTGGGTCCGTTCGGCACCGCCCAGCTCTTCAGGGTCCCGTCCAGCTCGAGCCGGAAGTCGAAATGCAGCCGCCGCGCGTCGTGCTTCTGGACCATGAAGCCGTTGCCATGGCCCCAGGAGAGCTTCTCGTAGGTACCGGGCGGCTCCGCGGTCTTCGCGAAGTCCCGCTTGGCATTGTAGCGGGAGAGGGGGTCTGTGGGAGCGCGGGCCATTCAAGAGCCTCGTTCGTCCCGAGCGAAGTCGAAGGGCGCCTGTGATGAGTCCGTGCCAGCGCCCCTCGACTTCACTCGGGACGAACGGACTCCCCCAGCCACCACTTAGGCCCGCTTCCTTGCCGGCGCCGCCTTCGCCGGGGCCTTCTTCGCGGCGGCCTTGCGCGCTGCCGGCTTCGCGGCAGCCTTCTTCGCGGGCGCTTTCCCCGCGGCCTCACCGGGCTTCTCGATCGAGCGCTTCAGCGCCGCCATCAGGTCGATGACGTTGCCGCCGCGCTTCGGCGCCGTGTCCTCCTCGGCGCGGATCGTCTGGCCCTTCATCTTGCGCTCGATCAGGTCGTGCAGACCTTCGATATAGCGGTCGTGATATTTGGCCGGGTCGAACGCGGCGGTCTTGCGGTCGATCAGCGTCTCGGCGAGGTCGAGCAGCTCCTCGTCCGGCTTACCGTCGGAGATGTCGCGGAAATAGTCGCGCGCCTTGTTGACTTCGTCGGCATAGCGCAGCGTCTCCAGGACGATGCCGCGCCCGCACGGCTTGACGCTGACGAGATATTCGCGCCCGCGCAGCGCCAGCTGGCCGACCCCCATCTTGCGGGTCCGCTTGAGCGCCTCGCGCAGGACGATGAACGCCTCCTCGGCGAGGTCGTCGGCCGGGACGACGAAATAGGGCTTCTCGAAATAGAGGACGTCGACCTCGTCATAGTCGACGAACTGGGTGAGCTCGAGGGTCTTCTTCGATTCGAGCTTCACCGCCTCCAGCTCCTCGTCGGAGACGACGACGTAGGAGCCTTTCTCATATTGGTAGCCCCGGACGATCTCCTCCGGGTCGACCGCGCCGACGCCCGGCACGACCTTCTCATATTTGATCCGCTGGCCGGTCGGCTCGTAGATCTGGTTGAACTGGATCTGCGCGCCGGACTTGGTCGCCGAGAAGATCTCCACCGGGATCGAGACCAGCGCCAGCCGGATCTGTCCCTTCCAATATGCGCGCGCCGCCATGGCCGTTTCGCTCCCGAAAGTGTCTGCGCGCGAGTCAATGTGCGGGGAGGGGAGCGGTTCCGCGTCTCTTGCTCCTCCCCGGAACGGGGAGGGCGACCATGCGAAGCATGGTGGAGGGGGCCCAGAGCGCCGTTCCGGGGAGAAACTCTAGACCGGTATCTCCGTCGTGTACTTGACCTGCCGCAGCGCGAAGTTGCTCGCGGCGTGGGCCACCGACGGATGCGCCAGCACGCCGCGCATCACGAAGCGGTCATAGTCCGCCACGTCGCGCACCGCGATGCGCAGCAGATAATCCCATTCGCCCGACATGGCGTAGCATTCGACGATCTCCTCGCGCGACTGGATGAAGCCTTCGAACTCGGCACGCGCTTCCACCGTCTGCCGGGTCATGCGCACTTGGCACAGCACGTTGACCGCGCGGCCCAGCGCCTCGGCGTCGGCGAGCCGCACCGCCTTGCCCAGCACGCTCGCCCCTTCGAGCGCGCGCACCCGCCGCCATACGGAGGCCGCCGAGGCGCCGACGCGCTCGGCCAGTGCCGCGTGCGAAAGCGAGGCATCGCGCTGCAGCTCGCGGACGATCCGCCGGTCGATGGCATCCAGTTGCTCACCCTGTTTCACCATCGGGGGGATAGCCGAATGTCCGTTTCACATCCAGCCGAAACGGGAGCGAAACAGAAAAGCTTTCGGAAGCAATGGCCGCTACAGGCACCTTGGCGCGTTGAACGGCGAGAGGAGGAGAGATGGACAGCGTGACGGCCGCAGGGCGGCCCCTCTTCGACCGGCTCGACGAGCAGAAGCCCGACGCTCTGCTCCAGCTCATCGCGCTCTGCGACGCCGACCCGCGTGCGGACAAGATCGACGTCGGCGTCGGCGTCTATCGCGACGCCGCCGGCGGGACGCCGATCCTCCGCGCGGTGAAAGAAGCCGAGCGCCGCCTTTGGCAGCGGCAGGAGACCAAGGCCTATCTCGGCTCCCAGGGGGATCCGCGCTTCACCGCGCTGATCCGCGAGATCGTCTTCGGCGAGCGGCTGGCCGCCGACGACCGGATCGTCGGGCTCCAGACGCCCGGCGGCTGCGGTGCGCTGCGGCTCGGCGCGGACCTGGTGGAGAAGGCGAACCCGCACGCCCGCATCCATGTCGGCCAGCCGACCTGGCCGAACCACGCGCCGCTGATCGAGTGCGCGGGCATCGAGATGGTGCCTTATCCTTATTACGACAGCGAGAAGCGGGCGATTCTATTCGACCGCATGGCAGATGCGCTGGAGGGCGCGGCGGCCGGCGACCTCGTCCTCCTGCACGGCTGCTGCCACAACCCGACCGGCGCCGACCTGTCCCCGGACCAGTGGCGTGAGGTCGCCGACATCGTCGCCCGCCGCGGCCTCATCCCCTATGTCGACATCGCCTATCAGGGCCTCGGCAACGGCCTGGAGGCGGACGCCGCCGGCACCCGCCTCGTCGTCGAGGCAGCGAGCCAAGCGCTCATCGCCCAGAGCTGCGACAAGAATTTCGGCGTCTATCGCGAGCGGGTCGGCAACCTCTTCGTCAAGGCGGCGAGCAAGGCGACGGCCGACAAGGCGTTCGCGAACCTGATGCAGCTGGCCCGCACCATGTGGTCGATGCCGCCCGATCATGGCGCCGCCATCTGCCGCATCGTCCTCGATACGCCCGAGCTGCGCGCCGACTGGCATGTCGAGCTTGAGGAGATGTGCGCCCGCATCCGTGTCCTGCGCGCCCGTCTCGCCGCCTACGATCCGCGGCTCGCTTATATCGACGGGCAGAACGGCATGTTCTCGATCCTGCCGCTGACGCCGGAGCAGGTCCTGGCGCTGCGCGAGGAGAAGGGCATCTACATGGCCGCTTCGGGCCGCTTCAACGTCGTCGGCCTCTCCGACGACAATGTCGACCGCTTTGCCGCCGCGGTGGTGGAGAAGATGGATGGCTGACCAGGCCCTCGCCCACGCTCCCACGCGCAGCAATGCGCCGGACCCGGACTTCGACTGGCGACGGATCGCCTGGCTCGTCCAGGTCAGCCGCGCGATGGACAGGCTCGAGGAGGAAAGGCTCGTCCCGGAGCGCAAGGTGCTCTACCAGTTCAGCGCGCGCGGCCACGACCTGGCGCAGGTGCTGCTCGGCTTGCGCCTCACCCACCGCCACGATGCGACCTGCGGCTATTACCGCTCGCGACCGCTGCTGCTGTCGCTCGGCGTGCCGATCGAGGACGCGCTCGGCTCCGGCATGGGCCGGGAAGGCGGCTATTCGGACGGCCGCGACATCGGCGTCGTCTTCAACTATCCGAACCCCCACGGCGCGCCCGCCCTGCCGATGTCCGGCGGCGTCGGCGCCCAGTACACGCCGACCGCCGGCTGGGCGCAGGCGATCGAATATTATCGGGGCGTGCTCGGCGACCGTGGCTATGACGAGGCGATCGCGGTCGTGCTCGGCGGCGACGCGTCGTGCGCGACCGGCGGGTTCTGGGCGTCGCTCACCATCGCGACGACGCAGCAGCTGCCGATGCTCTTCTACGTCGAGGACAATCAGTACGGCATCTCGGTCCCCTGCACCTACCAGACGCCGGGCGCGAACATCTCGAAGAACCTCGCCAGCTTCACCGGCCTCACCATCTTCGCCGGCGACGGCACCGAACCGGCCGAGGCGGCGCGCCTCGTCCGCGATGCCGTCGCGCATGTCCGCGCGCGCAAGGGCCCGGCGCTCCTCCACCTCACCGTCCCGCGTCTCCAGGGCCACAGCTTCCAGGATACCCAGGCCTATAAGAGCAAGGAGACGGTGCGCGACGAGTGGGCGCGGGACCCGCTGCCCAAGCTCAAGGCGTTCCTCGTCGGCTCGATCCTCGACCAACCGGAATGGGATCGGATCGAAGCGGCGGCGCAGGAGGCGGTCGAGGCCGCGCGTGCCGAAGCGGAGAGCCGCGGCGTTTCGGACCCGGAGCACGTCCTCGACCACGTCTTCTACGAAGGGGAGATGCAGCGCCTCGGCGGCCAGTGGACCCACGGCTACCGTGCCCCGCCGAGCCATGAGGAGCCGAAGCCGGAAGGCCAGCGCATCAACATGGTCACGGCCATTCGCCGTACGCTGGACCAGGAGCTGGAGGCGAACCCGCGCATCCTCCTGTTCGGCGAGGATATCGGCCCCAAGGGCGGCGTCCACGCCGTCACGCTCGGCCTGCAGGAGAAATACGGCCGGGAGCGGGTCTTCGACACCAGCCTCAACGAGGAGGGAATCGTCGGCCGCGCCGTCGGCATGGCGCTGGCCGGACTGATGCCCGTTCCCGAGATCCAGTTCCGCAAATATGCGGAGCCGGCGACCGAGCAGATCAACGATTGCGGCACGATGCGGTGGCGCACCGCCAACCGCTTCGCCGCGCCGATGGTGCTCAGGATTCCCGGCGGCTACTTCAAGTGCGGCGATCCCTGGCATAGCCAGACCAACGAGGTGCAATTCGTCCACAATCCCGGCTGGCTGGTCGCCGTTCCGTCCAATGCCGAGGATGCGGTCGGCCTGCTCCGCGCGGGGCTGCGCGGCAACGACCCCGTCATCTTCTTCGAGCACCGCGCCATGCTCGACGACAGCTGGGCGCGCCGCCCCTGGCCCGGCGACGATTACGTCCTTCCCTTCGGCCGCGCGAAAAGGACGAGGGAAGGCGACGATATCACCATCGTCACCTGGGGCGCGATGGTTCCGCGCTGCGAGGAAGCCGCGGAGGGGGTTTCGGCCGACGTGATCGACCTCAGGACATTGGTGCCGTGGGACAAGGACATGGTGCTGGCCAGCGTCCGCCGCACCCGCCGATGCCTGATCGTCCACGAGGATCTCAAGACCGGCGGTTTCGGCGCCGAGATCGCCGCGGTCGTGGCCGACGAGGCCTTTCTCGACCTGGACGCGCCCGTCGCCCGGGTGACGATGCCCGACATTCCGAGCCCGCATAACCCGGTGCTCCTGAACTGGGCCGTTCCGAGCGCCGACCGCATCCGCGCGAAGGTCGAAGAGCTGGTGGGGTTCTGATCATGATCGACGTCGTCGTTCCGGCCGAGCAGGAAGGCACGCAGGCGGTCGTCCGCGCCTGGCTGAAGAAGGTCGGCGATCGCGTCGAGGAGCACGATCCCCTCGTCGAGCTCGAGACCGACAAGGTGACCATGGAAGTGCCCGCTCCCGCGGCTGGCGTGCTGCGCGAGATCCTCCTGGACAGTGGCGCGGAGGCGGTGCCGGGTGCGGTGCTGGCGAGGATTGCGGTGACGGCCGAGGTTGTGGGCCACGAGCCCCCCGTCATCCCGGCGAAGGCCGGGATCTCCAACCGGAAGGACGCGGCGGGTATCGAGGAGATCCCGGCGTCCGCCGGGATGACGGCAAGTCGCGAACTCCGCCTCTCGCCATCCGTCCGCCGCGCCCTCCTCCAGCACGACATCGACCCCGCCCGCATCGAGGGCACCGGGCGCGACGGCCGCATCACCCGCGCCGATGTCGACCGCGCCGTGGCCGCCGCGACCACCGTCCGGGAGGGTCCCCGCACCACCGCCCAACCCCAGGTCGTCTCCACGCCGAACGCGCAGGGCCTGCGCTCCCACGCCGTCCCCCACGACCGGATGCGGCTCAAGATCGCCGAGAACATGCTCGCGGCGGTGACCGAGGCGCCGCACGTCACCGCCGTCTTCGAGGCCGACTTCACCGCGATCATGCGCCATCGCGAGCGCCACAAGGCGGCCTGGGCGCGGCAGGGCGTGAAACTCACCTACACCGCCTACATCGTCGCTGCCGCCGCCGAGGCGATGAAGGTGGCCCCCGCCATCAACAGCCGCTGGCACGATGACCGGCTCGAGTTGTTCGACGACGTCAACATCGGCGTCGGCACCGCCCTCGGCGACAAGGGCCTGATCGTCCCCGTCCTGCGCAACGTCGAGACGTTGAGCCTCAAGGGCATCGCCGCCGGCCTCGAGCAGCTGATCGAAAAGGCGCGCCGCGAGCAGCTTGCCGCGAAGGACGTCTCCGGTGGCACCTTCACCATCTCCAACCACGGCGTCTCCGGCTCGCTCTTCGCCAGCCCGATCATCCTCGCCCGCGGCCAGTCGGCGATCCTCGGCGTCGGCAAGCTCGAGAAGCGGGTCGTGGTGCGTGAGGTGGACGGCGCCGATACCATCCAGATCCGCCCGATGGCCTATGTCTCGCTGACCATCGACCACCGCGTCGTCGACGGCCACCAGACGAACGCCTGGCTGACGCGCTTCGTCGAACGGCTGGAAAGCTGGCCGGCCGAGTGACGCCGTCCGCCCCGCCTGCTAGCGAGGCGGACGGGAGGGCGCGGGGATGGACGTCGAGGAGCAGGCCGGCGCCACGCCCGACGCGCTGGGCTACCGGCAGGAGCTGAAGCGGGCGCTCGGCGTCACCGATCTCGTCGTCTACGGCCTCATTTTCATTTCGCCGATCGCGCCTTTCTCCGCCTTCGGCATCGTCTTCAACGCCGCCCACGGCATGGTCGCCCTCGTCTACGCGATCGGCCTCGTCGCGATGAGCCTGACCGCCATCAGCTACATGACGATGTCGGAAGCCTTCCCGGTCGCCGGCTCCGTCTATTCCTACGCCCGGCTCGGCATCGGCGAAGCCGCCGGCTTCATCGCGGGCTGGGCGATGCTGCTCGATTATCTCCTCATTCCGAGCCTCGCCTATCTCGCCTGCGGCATTGCGCTGAAAGATGCCTGGGCGCTGCCGCCGGTCTGGTCCTGGCTGGTCCTGTTCCTCGCCATCAACACCGCGCTGAACCTGGCGGGGATCGACAACGTGGCCCGGGCCAACCGCGCCCTGCTCCTCCTGCAGGGGGTGCTGCTCCTCCTCTTCCTCATCTTCGCGATCCGCGGCGTCGCGCGCGGCACCGCCGGCGCCCACCTCGCGCTCCAGCCCTTCTTCGACGCGAGGGAATTCTCCGCCGGCCTCGTCTTCGGCGCCGTGTCGCTGGGCGTGCTGAGCTTCCTTGGCTTCGACGGCATCTCGACGCTGGCGGAGGAGGCGCGGGACGGCCGCAAGGCGGTGGGCAAGGCGACCGCGCTGGCGCTCGCCCTGTCGGCCGGCCTGTTCATCCTCCAGGCCTATCTCGCCGGCCTCTTCGTGCTCGGCCGTACGGCCCTGCCGCCGGGCCAGCCGACCTACGCCGCCTTCTACGTGATCGCCGGCGTCGCGGGCGGCGACTGGCTGCGCTTCGCCACCTCGGTCCTCGGCGTCGTCTTCGCCGGCGCCGCAGGGGCGCTCGCCGCCCAGGCCGCGACGGCGCGGCTGCTCTACGCGATGGCGCGCGACCGGCGCCTGCCGGTTTTCCTCGCCCACGTCAGCGCCCGCCAGCAGGTGCCGAACCCTGCTCTCCTCCTCGTCGCCGCGCTCACCCTCGCCATCGGCATCGCCTTCGTCAGCCGCATCGAGATGCTGGTGTCGATCGTCAGCTTCGGCGCGCTCACCGGCTTCGTGCTGCTGCACGCATCGGTGATCGTCCACTTCGCGATCCGGCAGCGGAGCCGGGCCTTCGTCCGCCACCTGCTCGTCCCGCTGCTCGGCGCCGGGGTGCTGCTCTCCGTCATGGCGAACATGGATTGGACCGCCAAGTGCGTCGGGCTCTCCTGGCTGGCGCTCGGCGTGCTGCTTTACTTCGTGGCCCGCGCCCGCGGCGGAACGGAGCGTTGAGGCGGCGGTTACCCCCGCCATGGCCGGCGCCGACGAACCCCACCTCAGCGAGGAGGAGAATCGCGAGGTCGAGGAGCGCAGCCCGCCCAAGGCCAAGGTCGTCCACGCGGCGGTGGTCAAGCAGGGCGAGGACGAGCTGGAGCGGCCGCTCGGCTCGCTTTTCTGGTCCGGACTCGCGGCGGGCATCGCCATCATGGCCTCGGTGTCCGCGCAGGCGGCCCTCCACATGCGCCTTCCGGACGCGGAATGGCGCGAGCTGGTCGCCGGCTTCGGCTATTGCCTCGGCTTCATCATCGTCATCCTCGGGCGCATGCAGCTGTTCACCGAGCACACCACGGTCGCCGTCCTGCCGCTGATGCGCGACCGGACGATGGCGAACCTGCGGCGCACGCTCCGCCTCTGGGCGGTGGTCTTCGTGGGTAACGTGCTCGGCGCCGCGATCATCGCCGCTGGCTGCATCTACCTCAAATTCCAGTCGCCGGAGATGACCGGCGCGATGCTCGACGTCTCGGCCAAGCTGTTCGAGAAGGGGCCGCTCGAAATGATGCTCCAGGCGATCCCCGCCGGCTTCCTCATCGCCTCGGTCGCCTGGATCCGCTCGGCCGCCGACGATTCGAGCTTCTGGATCATCCTGATCCTCACCTACGCCATCGCCGTCTGCGGCTTCACCCACGTCATCGCCGGCGCCGCCGAGGCCTTCCTCCTGCTGTGGAGCGGCAACGCCGACATCGGCTGGGTGCTCGGCACGTTCCTCCTCCCGGCGCTGGCCGGCAACATCATCGGCGGCACCGGCCTGTTCGCGATGCTCGCCCATGCCCAGGTGAAGGAAGAGATCTGAGCTTGCGGCCTGCGGCCGCGCGGCTAGCATCGCCGCGGTGAGCTACCGACCCTTCCTTCGCCCCGGCGAGCCGGCGCCCTGGTTCCGCGCCCCGGCGATCGGCGGCAGCGCCACCTACAACTTCCACACCGTCGCGGGCCGGCATGCGCTGATGCTGTTCCTCGGCAGCGCGGAAGGGGCCGAGGCGGCGGCCGCGCTCGCCCTCGTCGCGAAGCACCGCATTGTGTTCGACGACGCCAGCGCCGCCTTCTTCGGCGTGGTTTGCGATCCTGCCGACGTCGCCGAGGAGCGGGTCGCGCAGTCGCTTCCCGGCATCCGCTATTTCCTCGATGAAAGTCGCGAGGTGAGCCGCCTGTTCGGCGCCGCGGGAGGGGAGGGGGAGCCGTACCGGCCGTTCTGGCTGGTGCTCGATCCGACGCTGCGCTCGCTGGCGCTGCTGCCGCTCGAACGCGGCGAGGAGGCGATTGCCGCGCTGTCGTCCGCCGCCGGGCGTCCGCGCGATCAGGAGTGGGCGCCCGTGCTGCTCGTCCCCAACGTGTTCGATCGCGATCTCTGCCGCCGCCTCATCGCCTTGTACGAAGCGGAGGGCGGCGAACCGTCCGGCTTCATGCGCGAGGTCGACGGGAAGACCGTCGTGGTCACGGATCCCGGGCACAAGCTGCGCTGCGACTGCCCGGTCGAGGATCCGGCGCTCCGCCGGCTGCTCCTCGAGCGCATCACCTCAGGGCTGGTGCCGATGGTCCGCCGGGCCTTCCAGTTCGAGGCGACGCGGATGGAGCGCTATTTGATCGGCTGTTACGACGCCGGCACCGGCGGCCACTTCCGCCCCCACCGCGACAACACGACGAAGGGCACCGCCCACCGCCGCTTCGCCGTTTCGATCAACCTCAACGCCGGCGACTATGACGGGGGCGACCTGCGCTTCCCCGAATTCGGCCCCCGTACCTATTGCCCGCCGACCGGCGGCGCCGTCGTCTTCTCCTGCTCCCTCCTGCACGAGGCGACGCCGATGACGCGCGGCACCCGCTACGCCTTCCTGCCCTTCCTCTACGACGAAGCGGCGGCCAGGCAGCGCGAGGCGAACAACCCGCATCTCGCGGCGGGGCTGGGGGAGTATCGGGCTTAGGCACAGACCCGCGTAGCAAGTAGCTCCTCCCCGGGACGGGGAGGGGGACCGCGCGTAGCGCGGTGGAGGGGGCCCGCCTCCTCGCCGCACCTGAGTCGGGGCCCCCTCCACCACCGCCTTCGGCGGCGGTCCACCTCCCCGTTCCGGGGAGGAGCGAACCACGCTCGCCCCGGATCTTCGGAGTGGGCCCTTTCCCAGCGCTACCGCCCCACCGGTCCCGTCAGCTTGATTTCGTAAAGCTCGGGCCAGTTCTTGCCGGTGATGAACAGCCGGTCGCCCTTGGCGTCGTAGGCGATACCGTTCAGCACGCTGTCGGGATCGCCGGAGACGTGCCGCGAGGCGAGGTCGCCGATCTCGATCCAGCCCTTCACCACGCCCGTCTTCGGATCGATCCGGGCGATGTGGGTCGTCATCCAGACGTTGGCGAGGATTTCGCCCTTCACATATTCCACCTCGTTGAGCCGCTCGATCGGGATGCCGCCGTCGGTTACCCGCAGCCGCCGCACTTCCTTCAGCGTCGCCGGATCGAGGAACCTGAGCTCCGGCGTGCCGTCGCTCATGATGATGTTCCTGCCGTCCTGGGTCAGCGCCCAGCCTTCGCCCGGATAGCGGAACGAGCCGATCTGCTTGAGGTCCGAGCGGCGCCAGCGAAAGCCGATGCCGTTCTGCCAGGTGAGGCTGAGAATGTCCGGCCCCCAGTTGACGATTCCCTCGCCGAAATAGAGCGGCGACACCGGCACCGAGCGCAGCACCTCGCCGGTCTCCAGCTTCACCTCCCGGATCGACGACTGGCCGTTGAGCCCGGTGCTCTCCCACAAATGGCCGTCGAGGAAGAACAGCCCTTCGGTGAACGCCTTGCGGTCGTGCGGATAGGTGTGGACGATGCGGAAGCCATAGACCGGCGTCTCCTTCGCCTGCGGCGTCGGCGGGGCGGCGGCGGTGCAGCCGGCGAGCGCGAGGAGGGGGAGGAAGCGGCGGATCACGGCCGCACCATGGTGAGCAGGTCGTAGGTCGCCACCACCTCGTCCTTCTGGTTGAACACGTACACGGCCCAGCGCACTTCGCCTTTCTCCTCGTCCCTGATGCTCTTGGTCTTCACCGTCAGCTCCACCCGCATCGAGTCGCCCGGATAGAGCGGCGTCAGGAAGCGCAGGTTCTCGAGCCCCGTATTGGCCAGCACCGGCCCCGGCGCCGGCTCGACGAACAGGCCGGCGGCGAAGCTCAGGATCAGATAGCCGTGCGCCACCCGGCCCTCGAAGATCGGGCTCGCCTTCGCCGCCTCCTCGTCCATGTGCGCGTAGAAGGTATCGCCCGTAAAGTGCGCGAAATGCTCGATATCCTCGAGCGTCACCGTCCGGCTCGCCGTCTTCAGCGTGTAGCCGATCTCCAGCTCGGAAATCCGTTTCCTGAACGGGTGGACCTCGCCCTCGATCTTCGGCGCGCCCGGCAGCCATTGCTTGACCACGCCCGACAGAACCGCCGGCGACCCCTGCAACGCCGTCCGCTGCATGTAATGGGTGACGCCCCGGATGCCGCCCATCTCCTCGCCGCCGCCGGCGCGCCCGGGGCCGCCGTGGACGAGGACCGGGAGGGGAGAGCCGTGACCGGTCGATTCCTTCGCGGATGTGCGGTCGAGGATCACCATGCGCCCGTGATAGGCGCCGGCGCCGAGCACGAACTCCTCGGCCACTGCCGCGTCGAAGGTGAACAGCGACAGCGCCAGGCTGCCCATGCCGCGGTTGGCGAGGGCGATCGCGTCCGCGAGATCGCGATACGGCATGATTGTCGAGACGGGTCCGAACGCTTCCACGTCGTGGACCGCGTCGGTGTTCCACGGGTCGTCGGTCCTGAGCAGGATCGGGCTCATGAAAGCACCGTTGCCCGGCACCGGGGGCGTCTCCGGGTCGCCGACGACGATCCGCGCCGACCTGGCGAGCTCGGCGACCGCGGCGCGCACGCCGCTGAGCTGCGACCGGCTCGCAAGCGCGCCCATGCCGACTCCCTCCTCCCGGGGGTTGCCGATCTTCACCTTCTCCAGCCGCGCCTTGAGCGCCGCCTCGACGGCGTCGATATGCTGCGCCGGCGCCATCGCGCGGCGGATGGCGGTGCATTTCTGCCCCGCCTTCACCGTCATCTCGCGCGTCACTTCCTTGACGAACAGGTCGAATTCCGGCGTCCCCGGCGCGGCGTCCGGGCCGAGGATCGACGCGTTCAGACTGTCCCGCTCGGCGATGAACCTCACGCTCTCGCGCGCGATCACCGGGTGGGACTGGAGCTTCATCGCCGTCTGGGCCGAGCCGGTGAAGCTGACGACGTCCTGGAGCGTCAGATGGTCGAACAGGTCGCCGACGCCGCCCATCACCAGCTGCAGCGCCCCCGGCGGCAGCACATTGGCCTCGATCATGATCCGGAACGCGGCTTCCGCGAGGTAGCCCGTCGCCGAGGCCGGCTTGACGATCGCCGGGACGCCGGCGAGCAGGGTCGGCCCGAGCTTCTCGAGCATCCCCCAGACCGGGAAGTTGAACGCGTTGATGTGGACGGCGACGCCCTGCAGCGGCGTGAAGACGTGCTGGCCGACGAAGGTGCCGCCCTTCGACAGCATTTCCATGGCCCCGTCGACCAGGATGCGCGCGTTGGGCAGCTCGCGCCGCCCCTTGGACGAGAAGGAGAAAAGCGTCCCCGCGCCGCCCTCGATGTCGATCCACCCGTCGGTCCGAGTCGCGCCGGTCTCGTAATTGAGCTCGTACAGCTCCTCCTTGCGCGCCATCACCGCATTGGCGAGGTCCTTGAGCATCCACGCCCGCTCGTGAAAGGTCATCCGCCTCAGCGCGGGTCCGCCGACGGCCCGGGCGTGGCGCAGCATGCCGGCGAAATCGAGTCCTTCGCTGCCGGTGACGGCGATCGTCTCGCCGGTGACGGCGCTCTCGACCGGCGCCAGCGAACCGATGGGCGCCTCGTACCAGCGGTCCTGGGCGTAATTCAAAAGCGTCTGCGTCTTCATCTCATCACCGTTCGGGCTGAGCTTGTCGAAGCCCTGTCCTTCACTTGCTGCCTAGGGGAAAGGAAAGGCCTTCGACAAGCTCAGGCCGAACGGGTTAGACGCTGGAGGCCCAAGGAGGGGACGAATGCCCGAACCCGTCAGACCGATCGTCCTCGCCGACATCGAGGCGGCGCGCGAGCGCATCCGCACCGTCGTGCTGCGCACGCCGCTGGTGAAGCTGGACCTCGGGCCGGACAGCCCCGACATCCGCCTGAAGCTCGAGAACCTGCAGCCCACCAACGCCTACAAGATCCGCGGCGCCGCCAACGCCGTCGCGGCGCTGCCGCCGGACGAACGGGCGAAGGGGGTGTGGACGATCAGCGCCGGCAATGCGGGCCAGGGCGTCGCCTACGCCGCCCGCGCCGCCGGCATCCCCTCAGCCGTCGTCGCCATCGAGACGGCGCCCCAGACCAAGCTCGACCGCATGCGCGCGCTCGGCGCCCGCATCGTCCCGGTCTCCTACAGCGAAGCGTGGAACATCGCCGAAGCGCATGCCCTCGACGGCATGGACGGGGTCTTCATCCACCCGTTCGACAATCATGATTTCATCGCCGGCCACGGCACCATGGGGCTGGAGATCGTCGAGGCCTGCCCGGACGTGGCGGCGGTGATCTGCGCGATCGGCGGCGGCGGGCTCATCACCGGCGTCGGCAGCGCGGTGAAGGCGCTCAAGCCCGGCGTGCGCGTGTTCGGCGCGGAGCCCGAGACCGCCGCCCCCTACGCCCTCTCGCTGCGAGAAGGCGGCCCGCGCCGCTTCGCGACGTGGCAGCCGAGCTTCGTCGACGGCGCCGGCGGGCAGAGCGTGACCGAGCGCATGTGGCAGCGCATGCGCCCGGTGGTCGACGGCGCCATCACCGTCTCCCTCGACGAGACGAGGGGGGCCATGCGCCTCATCGCCGAGAAGGCGCGGGTTATCTCCGAAGGCGCCGGCGCGCTCGCTCTGGCGGCGGCGCTGCGGGGCGAGGCAGGGGAGGGCCCCATCGTCTGCGTCGTCTCGGGCGGGAACATCGACCTCGCGAAATTCGCCGAGCTGGTCGCCGGCTAACTCCCCTCCCTGGAAGGGAGGGGCCGGGGGTGGG
>Ga0213876_10001366_pt1 | contig 15272 bp, 3 predicted proteins | sample BarmaccomBMRX_R9_FD_160113 | JGI IMG/M metagenome (GOLD analysis project Ga0213876, IMG submission 160113) | Root-associated microbial communities from Barbacenia macrantha in rupestrian grasslands, the National Park of Serra do Cipo, Brazil - RX_R9 | ecosystem: Host-associated > Plants > Roots...
TTGAGGCGAGCGATCAGCTTCCCGTCGAGCGAGAAGAAATGCCGCGAGCCGTCGAACGTTTGCGCGTTCGGCCGCGGAAAATCGGTGGGCAGATCGAGCATTTCCGGAGCGCCGGCGAGCTTCTGCTTCCAATACGCCAGCTGCCGATCGAGGACGCCTTCCTCCTCCAGCAAACGCCGCTGCCACACGCTGTAGTCGGCGTACTGAATCGGCAACGGCCGCAGCTCTGGAACGCGCCCCTCGTTGAACGCAGTGACGACCATGCCCAGCTCGCGGATGAGGATCCCGTGCGACCAGCCGTCGCTGATGATGTGATGCAGCGTGAGCATCAGGATGTATTCATCGTCGGCCAGCGTGATGGCCGTCCCACGGATCAGCGGTCCCTTCGCCAGATCGAAAGGCGTCCCCGCCTCCACCGCACAAAGCCGCCGCCCCTCGGCATCCCTGGCCGAGCTGTCCAGGCCGCGCAGGTCGATGCGGCGCAGCTTGCAGTCGATGGAGTCGAGGACCTTCTGCTGCGGCAGCCCTTCATCACTCGGGAAGATGGTGCGAAGCATCTCGTGCCGCGCGATGACGTACTGGAAGGCCGCCTCCACTTTGTCGAGATCGAGGCCGCGGCGGATGCGCATCGCCGTGGGGATGTTGTACGCGGCATTGTTCGGCGCGAGCTGATCGAGGAACCAGAGGCGTTCCTGCGCATAGCTGAGCGGCAGGCGGCGGATCTTTGTCCGGTCGGCGGGCACGATGGCGGGCGCCGGACGGTCTTCCTCCTGCGCGATCCGGTTCGCCAGCTGCGCGACGGTGCCGCTCTCGAACAGGGCCTTGAGCGGCAGGTCGACGCCGAACCACGAGCGGATCTTCGCGATCAGCCGCGTCGCGAGCAGCGAGTGGCCGCCGCGTTCGAAGAAATCATCGTGGATGCCGATCTTGTCCGCGCCGACGTTGAGCACTTCGGCCCAGAGCGCGGCGAGCTCGGTTTCGGTCTCGTTGCGCGGCGCCGCATACGCGTTGCTCGCGGTGGCCGTGACGTCGATGCGCGCGAGCGCGCGGCGATCGACTTTGCCGTTGGGACTGAGCGGAATCGCGCCGAGGCTGACGAACGCCGCCGGCACCATGTAGGCGGGCAACGTGCGCAGCAGATGATCGCGCAGCTCTTCGGCGGGCAGCTCGATGACGACGTTCGCCGTCGTCTCTTTGGCGCGATAGAAAGCGATGAGCTGCTTCTCCGCCCCCTCGCCCTGCGCGATGACCGCGGCGTCCTGGATGTCGTCGTGCTGGCCGAGGCGCGCCTCGATCTCGCCCATCTCGATGCGGAAGCCGCGGACTTTGACCTGCGTGTCGATGCGGCCGAGGTATTGGAGCGTGCCGGCGTCCGTCCACCGGGCGAGATCGCCGGTCTTGTACATCCGGGTGCCGGGCTCGAACGGATTCGGGATGAACTTCTGCTCGGTCAGCTCCGGGCGATAGAGATAGCCGCGGGCCAGGCCGTCGCCGGCGATGTGCAATTCGCCGGGCACGCCGATCGGCTGGAGCCGGCCGCGGCGGTCGAGGATGTAGACCTTCGTGCGCGCGAGCGGACGGCCGATCGTCTGCGGGCCTTTCGGCGTCCGCAGCGTGTAGGTCGAATACGTCGTATCTTCCGAGGGGCCGTAGAGGTCGTAAACCTTCTTCGCGGACGTCGTCTCGTAGATGCGATCGACGAGGCGCGCGGGCAGCGGCTCGCCGGCGAGGTTGATCGTCTGGACGGATGTGGGAACGGCGCCGAGGCGCACCAGCTCTTCGATGGCCGAAGGAACGGTGTTGATCAGCGTGATGCCTTCCCGCGAGGTTCCGTCGGCGAGAGCGAGCGCGTTGCGCACGAGTTGGATCGTGCCGCCGTTGGCGAGCGTCAGGAAGATCTCGTAGACGGAGAGGTCGAAGCAGATCGAGGTCGAGGCGAGCACGCGGCTCAGCTCCTCGCTGCTGTAGACCTCGAGGCCCCATTGCACCAGCGTGACAGAGCTGTGGTGCTCGATCGCGACGCCTTTCGGCTGCCCCGTGGAGCCCGAGGTGTAGATGATGTGGGAGAGGTGGTGCGGGCGGACGTCGCGTTGCAGGACGCGGCCAGACGCATGCGGCCACTGCCGATCGAGGGCGAGGAGCTGCACGCCTGCTTCGACCTGCGCGCCGAGCTTTTCGAGCAGCGATTCCTGGGTGAGGACGATCGCGGCGCGGCTGTCGCGCACCATGTACGCGAGGCGATCGGTCGGATAGTCGGGATCGAGCGGGACGTACGCGCCGCCGGCGCGAAGAACCGCGAGGAGGCTGACGATCAGGTTCGGCGAACGCTCCATGCAGACGCCGACCAGCTGGTCCGGTCCCACGCCCTGCGACTGCAGGTAGACCGCGAGCTGGCGGCTCTGCTGATCGAGCTGGCGATACGTCAGCCGCTCGTCGCCGCAGAGGATGGCCAGGTCTTCTCCGCTGCGCACGGCCTGCTCTTCGAACAGCTCGTGCAGGCAGATGCCGTTTTGATAGTCGGCCGCGGTGTCGTTGAAGCCGAGGAGCAACGCGTGCTTTTCCGGCGCGCCGAGGTATTCGAGCTGGCCGATCTCCGCGGCGGGCGATGACGTGATCGCTTCGCACAAGGCGGCGAAGTGGCCGGTCATCCGGGCGATCGTTTCTTCTTTGTAGAGGTCGGTGTTGTACTCGACAAAGCCGGTGAGTCCGCCTGCGGACTCGGCGAAGATCCAGGTCAGGTCGAATTTGCTGACGCAGGTCTCCAGCAGGTACGGCTCCATCGAGCCGTCGATGGCGACCGCCTCGTTGTTTTGGAGCACGAGCATCGCCTGAAAGAGCGGCGTCGTGGCGAGGTTGCGCGGAAGCTGCAGCGCGTCGACGACTCGCTCGAACGGCGCATCCTGATGCTCGTACGCCTCGAGGCAGGTCGTCTTGACCTTTGCGAGCAACGCGGCGAACGAGTCGCTGCCGTCCACCTGGCTGCGCATCGCCAGCGTGTTCACGAACATCCCGATCAGCGCTTCGGTCTCGCCGTACTGGCGGTTGGCGATCGGGCTGCCGACGCACAAGTCGCTCTGTTCGGTGTAGCGATAGACCAGCGCCTTGAACGCGGCCAACAGCACCATGTAAAGCGTGGCGCCTTCGCGTTCGCCGAGCTGGCGGAGGCGCGCGGTGAGCGCCGCGTCGAGCGCGAAGCGGTGATTCGCGCCGGCGTACGTCTGGACGCTCGGCCGCGGGAAATCGGTCGGCAGATCGACGCGCTCCGGCACGCCGGCGAGCTTCTGCTGCCAGTAGCCGAGCTGGCGTTCGAGCACGCCGCTCTGCTGCAGCCACTGCCGCTGCCACACGCCGTAGTCCGCGTATTGGATGGGCAACGGCGGCAGCTCCGCGTTGGCCATCGCGGCGCGCAGCTCGCGCATCAGCACGGGATGGGACCAGCCGTCGCTGATGATGTGATGCAGGTTCATCATCAGGATGTGCTCGTCCGGGCCGAGGGCGATCACCAGGCAACGGAGGAGCGGGCCGGCGGCGAGGTCGAACGGCGTCGCCGCCTCCGTCTCGCACAGGCGACGCGCCTCGACCTCGCGGAGGTTGGCCGGGAGGTCGGTGAGATCGATGTGTTGGACGCGGAAATCGAGCGTTTCGAGGATGCGTTGCCGCGGCTCGCCGTCGACGCTCGGGAAAACCGTGCGCAGGTTCTCGTGCCGGGCGATGACGACGTTGAATGCCGCCTCGATCCGGGCGACGTCGAACGCGCCGGTGATCTTCACGGCGCGGGAGATGTTGTAGCCGGCGGTGTTCGGCGCGAGCTGATTGAGGAACCAAAGGCGTTCCTGCGCGAAGCTCAGCGGGAGCGAGTCGTATTGCGAGCGATCAGCGCGCGGGATCGCTGGGATGTCGCTCTTCTCCCCTTTCGCGATCGAAGCAGCCAGCTGCGCGACGGTGCTGCCTTCGAAGAGCGCGCGGAGCGGAAGGTCGACGCCGAGGCCGGTGCGGATCTTCGACATCAGGCGGGTGGCGAGCAGCGAGTGGCCCCCGAGCTCGAAGAAGTTGTCGGTGCGTCCCACGCGGGCGACGCCGAGGAGGTCTTGCCAGATCGCGCTCAGCCTCTCTTCGACGGCTCCCTGGGGAGGCTCGTACGTGTCGCCCGCGCTCGGCTGCGCTTCGGGGCGCGGGAGCGCCTTGCGGTCGACTTTGCCGTTCGGCGTGAGCGGCATCGCCTCGAGGATCACGAAGGCCGACGGCACCATCGCCTGGGACACGCGGGCCTGGAGGTGCGCGCGAAGCTCGTTCACGGTGGCGGCTGCGGTCAGCGTCACGTACGCGATCAGGCGCTTGTCGCCCGGCTCGTCCTCGCGCGCGAGCACGAGCGCTTCTTTGACCGCGGCGTGCTTCACGAGCTGCGCTTCGATCTCGCCCGGCTCGACGCGGAAGCCGCGGATCTTCACCTGGAAGTCGTTGCGGCCGAGGTATTCGATCGTGCCGTCGGGGCACCAACGGGCCGTGTCGCCGGTCTTGTAAACGCGCGCTCCCGGGACGGTGCTGAAACGATCGGCCACGAAACGCTCGGCGGTCAGCTCGGGGCGGTTGAGATAGCCGCGCGTGACTTGCGCGCCGCCGATGAGCAGCTCGCCCGGGACGCCGACCGGTACCGGCTGGCCCTGGGGATCGACGACGTAGATGCGCGTGCCGACGAGCGGCGCGCCGAGCGGGACGGAACGGCGGCGCAGCGAGACAGCCAGGCCGGAGAGCACGCCGACGGTGCATTCCGTCGGGCCATAGTGATTGAAAACGCGGCACGCAGGCTGGAGCTGGTGCACCCACCGCACGACGGACGGCGACAGCAGCTCGCCGCCGAAGACCAGCGTGTGTGCGGGAATCAGGTACGCATCGTTGCGATCGCCGACCAACGCCTGCAAATGCGAGGGGGTGATCTTCATGCAATCGATGCGGTGGTCGCGGCAATACGCTGCATACGCGCGCGGATCGGTCGCGACTTCGCCGGTCAGCACGTGCAGCGTTCCGCCGCTCATGAGCGAAGGGAACAGGACGGTGTTGCCGAGATCGGCGGCGAACGTCGAGACCAGCGCAAACGAAGAGCCCGCGGGGACCTCGAGCCGCTCCTGGACGGACGTCGCATAACGGACAACCTGGCGGTGCTCGACCATCACGCCCTTCGGCTGCCCGGTCGAGCCGGAGGTGTAGATGACGTAGGCGAGGTTATGCTGCGCGACGGCGTGCGTCAGCGGTGCGTTCAGGGCTTCCGCCTGTGCGGCGATCTCCGGCCAATCGACGTCGAGGGCGACGACCTGCGTCTCCTCGGGGATCAGCGCGCGCAGTCGATCCTTCAATGAGGATTGCGTCAAGACGACCGCCGCGCGGCTATCACTCACCTTGTAGGCGATGCGCTCATCCGGATCGTCGGGATCCAGCGGAACGTAGGCGCCGCCGGCGCGCAGGATGCCGAGCAGCCCGACGACCATGTGCAGCGAGCGTTCGACGCAGAGGCCGACGAGGCTGTCCGGCCCGATGCCTTGCGATAGCAGGACGAGCGCGAGCGCGCGGCTGCGTTCCTCGAGCTGCTGATACGTCAGGCGCTCATCGCCGCAGATCACGGCAGTGCGATCGCCATGACGCGCTGCCTGCTCGACGAAGAAGTCGTGCAGGCAACGGCTGCTCTCTTCCGTGTTCTCGCCGTTGAAGACTGCGAGCAACTGCTGCTTTTCCGCGGCACTCAGATAGTCGAGATGCTGCAGTTGCGTCGCGGGTGAGGCGAGGATGGCGCGGATCAGCGCAACGAAGTGATCGGCGAAGCGCGCGATCGTCTGCGGCTCGTACAACGCCGTGCTATAGCGGATCGACGCGGACAACCCGTCGATGGATTCGGCGCAATCGAGCGTCAGGTCGAATTTATGAACGCCGGCATCGAACGCATAAGGCTCGATGGACGCGTCGAGCGCCACCCGCTCCGTGTTCTGCAGGACGAGCATGACCTGGAACAACGGGCTGATGGCGAGATTGCGCTGCAGGCGCAACGCGTCGACGATTTTCTCGAACGGCGCGTCCTGATTCTCATAAGCCTCGAGACACGTCGCTTTGACGCGTGACAGTAGCGTCGCAAACGTGTCCGTCGGCTCAACGCGCGTCCGCAGTGCGAGCGTATTGATGAACAGGCCGATGAGACCTTCCGTCTCCCCCTGTTGCCGGTTCGCGATCGGGGTTCCGACACAGAGATCGCCCTGGCCCGTATAGCGATGGATCAGGATCTTGAAGACGGACAACAGCGCCATGAACAACGTCGCGCCGTTCTGTTCGGCCATCCGCTTGAACTGCGCAGTCAATGCCACGTCGATGGCGAACGAATGACTGCCGCCACTGTGCGCAGGTACATCCGGACGCGGAAAATCGAACGCGAGGTCGAGGCTTTCCGGCGCATCGGCGAGTTTCGTCTGCCAATAAGCCAGCTGTTGGGCGAGAACGCCTTCCTCTTCCAGCCACTGACGCTGCCATACGGCGTAATCGGCGTATTGAATCGGCAACGCGGGCAATTGCGGCTCGCGGCCCTGGCGATAGGCGTCGAGGATCACGCGCAGCTCTTTGAGCAGTACGCCGATCGACCAGCCGTCGCTGATGATGTGATGCATGTTGAGCATGAGGACGTGCTCATGCTCGGCGAGCCGGATCACCTTCCCGCGGAGCAACGGCCCGCGGGCGAGATCGAACGGCTTCGCGGCGTCGGCGCGGCAGAGCGCCTTCGCCTCTTCCTCGCGCGCTTCACGATCGCTGAGGTCGACGCGCTCCAGCTGGAAATCGACGCGGTCGAGAATCTGCTGGTACGGCTGCCCCTCATCGCTGGAAAACAGCGTGCGCAGATTCTCGTGCCGCGCGATGACGACATTCAGCGCCTGCTCCAGGCGCTGCACATCGAGCGCGCCGCGCAGAAGGACCGCGCCGGGCACGTTGTAACCGGCGCTCCCCGGCTCCAACTGGTGGAGGAACCAGAGCCGTTCCTGCGCAAAGCTGAGCGGCAACCGCGCGCACTGCATTGCGTCCGCTTCCGTCGAGTGCTGCAAAAGTTCCTGACTCATAAGTGACTTTTAGGCGGAAATAAAAAATCGCGCAGAACGCAAAGCAGCAGCACGGCGGCTGGCGCGGTCTACGCGATTTTTTGGTTGGTTGGGAGTGCTGAAACGTTCAGGGAAGAGCTTCGCCACGTCGGTTACAGGACCGTGGATGGACGCAGTTCTTTCGCCTTTCGGTCACAAGAACCGCTGGGATCCCCGTACGCGTCGGAGGAAGACGAGCCTTAGGCGTGAATCGCGGAGAGCGATCGGGAACGCATGGAGCTGCGCCGGTTCAGACGTTGACGTTAATCCGAGACTTTTGGAACGATTGCGGGCAGGTTAGCAGCGGGCTTAAAGGCTGTCAACAAAGTTTTCTGTCAATAATCCGGTACACACTTACGGGTCGCCGCACGGGTGTCGGCTGGCAGGAAACATCCCGGCTGAAAACACTTAGGGCCGGCTCTCGGCCGGCCCTGTCGGACAACCCAACGGGCCGGCTGGAGAGCCGGCCCTGCGTTCGGATCAGAGGCGCATCTTCAGGAGCGCCAGTCCCGCGAGTAGGCCGGCCAGCGCGAGGAGGGCCCACTCGGAAAGCGTCGGCACCTGCGCCGGGCCGGGGGGACCGGCGACGACGGTGAGCGGCGGCGCCGTCGACGCGTTGTTGCCGCCGGAGGGGTCCGACTCCGACGCGCTGACCGAGGCCGTGTTGCTCACCGTGCCGGTCGTCGCGACGACGAGCACGCGCACCGCAACCGTCGCCGTCGCGCCGTTCGCGAGCGTGCCGAGGTTGCAGGTGATGGTCGTGGTTCCGCTGCACGAGCCCTGGGACGGCGTCGCGCTGACGTACTGCACTCCGGGGGGCAGCGTGTCGGTCACCACGACGTTCGTCGCCGCGGACGGGCCGGCGTTTGACGCGGTGATCGTGTAATCAATGTTGCTGCCGGTGACCGCCTGCGTGGAGGTCGTGGTCTTCGTCAGCGACAGATCGGCCGACGCTGCGGCGCCGACGACCACCCCGCCGGACGCGCCGCTGGAGTTGCCGCTGACCGGATCGGACGCCGCACTGCTGGCGGCGGCCGAGTTGCTGATGGTGCCGGTCGCGTTGGCGGCGACCGTCGTCACGAGCGTGAACGCCGCGGACGCGCCGTTCGCCAGCGTCGCGGCGGAGCAGGTGATCGTGCCGTTCCCCCCGACCGCGGGCGTCGTGCAAGACCAGCCGGCCGGCGCCACAATCGACTGGAAGAGGAGCGAGGCCGGCAACGCGTCCGTCATCACCGCCGAGGCGGCGGCGTCGGGGCCGTGATTCGTGAGCGTGATCGTGTAGCTGATGGAGCCGCCCGGCGCCGCGGACGACGAGATCGTCGACTTCGTGATGCCGAGGTCGGCGCTGAGCACGGCGGGAAGCGAGGTCGTGGCCGTCGCGCTGTCATTGCCCGCGAGGTTGTCCCACGTCGCGCTGTCGGCCGTGACGGTGTTCACGATGGTGCCGGACGTCGCCACGACGGTCACCTTCAGCGTGAACGTCGCCGACGCGCCGTTCGCCAGCGAGGCGATCGAGCAGTTGATCGCACCGCTCGCACCGACGGCGGGCGTGGTGCACGACCAGCCGCCCGGCGCGCTGAGCGACTGGAACGTGACCGTGGCCGGCAACGTCTCGGAGATGAAGGCGTTCGTGGCCGTGTCGGGGCCGTGGTTCGTGATCGTCTGCGTGTAGGTGATCGTGCCGCCCGTCGTCACCGGATCGGGCGTATCGACGTTCGTCATCTCCAGATCGGCCACCAGCGTCGTGTACGTCGTCGAGACCGAGGCGACGTTGTTGCCGTTCACGGTGTCCTGGGCGTTGCTGCTGCCGATGAAGTTCTGGGGGATCGTGCCGCCCGGCCCGTTGGCCAGCGTCGGATTCACCTTCGCCACGAGCGTGAACTGGGCCGAGCCGACGGCCATCGACGGGTTCTTGCAATTGACCGGGCCGTTCGTGTTGACCGTCGGGCCGGTGCACGTCCAGCCGCCCGGGCCGCTGATCGACTGGAACAGGAGCGCCGAGGCCAACGGGATGTCGAGCTGCGTCGTGGGAGCGGCGTCCGGGCCGTTGTTCGTGACGGTGATCGAGTAAGTGATGTTGTTGCCCGGCGTGACCGGGTCGGGCGCGTCGGTCGCGGTCGTCGCGATGTCGGATTGAGTGACGACGTACTGCGTCGTCACGTTGACGCTGTTGTTGCCCTGCACCGAATCGGTGGTGTTCGCGCCGATGTTGAAGTTCTGGGTGATGGTCTGGGAGAAATTGCCGAACTGCGATTGCGCCGCCTTCAGCACGATCGTGAAGACCTGGGTGCCGGGCGCGAACGACGGATTCGTGCAGGTGAAGCCGCCGCCGTAGCCGGGCGAGAGGCTCGGGCAGGTCCAGCCCGCGGGCGCCGCGACCGACTGGTAGAGCAGCGTGTTGTTCATCGGCACGCTGAGGCCGGCGCTGCTCGCGGCATCGGGGCCGTTGTTCGTCACCGTGACCGTGTACGTGATGTTGCCGTCCGGAGCGACGGGATCGGGCGAGTCGGTCGCCGTGACGGCGAGATCGGCCTTCGGCGTGACGTACGACGTCTGGACCTGCACGGCATTGTTGCCGCCGACCGGATCGTTCGTCGCGCTGCCGACCGTGAACGCCTGATTGAGCGTCTGGTCGTTGATGCCGAGCTGCGAGACCGCGGCTTTCAACACGACCGTGAAGACGGAGACCGACGAGGCCGGAACCGACGAGGCAGTACACGAGAACGAGCCGCCGGAGTTCACGGGCGGGCTCGGGCAGGTCCAGCCGGCGGGCGTCGTCACCGACTGGTAGAGCAGCGTGTTGTTGAGCACGACGCTCATGTTCGCGGTCGTCGCGGCGTTGGGGCCGTTGTTCGTCACCGTGACCGTGTACGTGATGTTGCCGTCCGGACCGACCGGATCGGGCGAGTCGGTCGCGGTGATGGCGAGATCCGCCTTCGGCACGACGTACGCCGTCTGCACGGTGACGGCGTTATTGCCGTTGTTCGGATCGGACGTCGAGCCGCTGGCCGTGAAGAGCTGGTTGAGCGTCTGATCGCTGTTGCCGATCTGCGACTGCGCCGCCTTCAGCACGACGGTGAAGACGGAGGTCGACGAGGCGGCGAGCGTCGTGGAGGTGCAGGTGAAGGAGCCGCCGCTGTTCACCGGCAGGCTCGGGCAGCTCCAGCCGGCGGGAGTCGTGATCGATTGATACAGGAGCGTATTGTTGAGGATCACGCTCATGTTCGTGTTCGCCGCCGCGTTGGGCCCGGCGTTCGTCACGGTGACCGTGTAGGTGATGTTGCCGTCCGGACCGACCGGATCGGGCGAGTCGGTCGCGGTGATCTGCACGTCCGCGGATTGCGCGTACAGCATTGCCGGGAAGAGCGCGAGCGAGAGCAGCAGTACGGCGCGGCGCAACATGGCCATCAGGCGAAGCTCCTTCATTCGAGTGGGGAAACCCCCTTTGACTCAGATCGCGCAAAATCGAGTCAAAGTCCCTCAGCGGGCACGCCCGCCGCGTTTGTGGGCCGGGCTTCACGAGGTTCCGCGTCCCTCGCCGGCCTCAGCGACCTGTCATCCTGAGTCGCGAAGACGACGAAGGATCCGTACCTTCACGCGCCGCGCGAGATCGGTGTCGTCCTGAGTCGCGAAGACGACGAAGGATCCGTACCTTCACGCGCCGCGCAAGATCGGTGTCATCCTGAGTCGCGAAGACGACGAAGGATCCGTACCTTCACGCGCCGCGCGAGATCGGTGTCATCCTGAGTCGCGAAGACGACGAAGGATCCGTACCTTCACGCGCCGCGCGAGATCGGTGTCATCCTGAGTCGCGAAGACGACGAAGGATCTCCCCGCACGTGCGCCGATCGCCCGCACCAGGAGATCCTTCGCAGTCTTCGCTGCTCACGATGACAAGGTGGTCCCCTTCATCACCGACGTGCAAACGCTGTTGCTCACCAGCGCCGTCTGTTCGATGAAGTCGGTCGCGATCGCGTTGCACTCCTGCGACCACTCCGACCCGCCATAAACCAGGTTATCCAAATCCGGCGAAAGCACCTCGGGCGGCTGGAGCGGCGGGAAGTTGATGGCGGCCATCATGGCCCAGATCTGGTTCTGCGGGATGGCGACCGGCTTCTGGCCCGGGCAGTCCTCCGTCACCTGGCCGAGGACGCAGGAGAAAAACTTCGGCACGGCGTCCGGCGTGTTCCAGTCCTTGTCCCCACCCTGCCACACCTGCGTGATGGGCGGGATGTACGCGGCGTTCGAGTAGACGCTCGCATCCACGTTGAACGAGACGAGCACGCGGCCAGACGTCGCGTAGATGTCGTTCAGCGTGACGTCCGCGGCGTTCCTCCCCGACGGAATCGCGTACGCCAAAGGGCCGAGCCCCTTCCCGATCCAGTACGTCAGCTCGGCGTACGGAAAATTGGAATCGTCGTCGGGCTGGTCGGAGGCGAAGTTCGTGAAGCGATGAAAGTCGAGGATGAGGATCTCGGCCGCATGCTGCGCGAGGAACGAGGTGATCTGGCCGAGGGCGTCGAGGAGGGTGACGGACTTGGCGAAGTCGTGGACGAGGATGAAGCGATTGGCGTCGTCGTACTCGGGCTGGTAGCCGATGCGCATGTCGAAGTAGCGCACGCCGGCGCTGAGCTGGCCGTTGAAGTCGAGGTCCTGCGTCTTCGTGAACTTGTTTGGCTTCGAGATGCCGTACGAGCCGCTGTCGTGCGTGCCCGGAATCGTCAGAGCACTCAGCTTCTGCGCGGCCAGGCAGCGGCCGTAGATGCCGAACCAGTCGGACGTCCAACCCGTCCCCGCGACGGGCGGAATCGGCGCCGTCGAAAGCGTGAACACGCCGGCTGCGACGGTGCCGTCCTTGCTCCAGCCGATCGCGCTGGGCACCTCCGCCATCGCCGGCGGAAACACGACGTAATCCGCCTCGGTCCCATTCCAGCTCGCCTGCAGCGTCACTTTCCCGTCCTGCATGACGAGTTGGATGAGGATCGTGAACAGCGTGTCGCCGAGCGTGTACGTTGCGTCGCCGCGCGTGTCGCTCGAGGTGCCTTCCGTCTCGATCGTGCACATGCCTTGCGCGCCGGCGGCGATCGTCTGCGGGAAGTCCCACGTCTTCAGCTTCGTCGAGCTGCTGCTGGTCAACTGCCAGCTCTGGTTCGTGCCATTGACGAGATTCAGGCGACCTTTTTCGCTCACGTGTGCTCCTTGTCGGTCATCGCACCCGCACCCAGAACACGACGCCTTCGCGCTCGTAGGCCGGCGCAAAGTGCGCGCGCAACCACGCGTGCACGAGCGGCGCGCGGCTGGCGTTCGGGATGTCGAGCGAGGTGTAGCCGAGGTTTGGGAACTGCATCAGGACGGCGCGGACGGTTTGGTCGCGCTCCAGGCGCGCGATGACTTCCCGTTGCAGCGCCTCCGGTTCGTAGAACGCGATCTCGTACTGCCGGATCGGGCAATTGCGGTCGAAGAGGTAGTAGAGCGCCGGCATGTTCGCAAAGTCGAACCACGTCTCGCCCGGCTTCAGCGAGCGGTCGATGAACGCCTCCGCGGCGGCGATCTTCGCGACGTTGTCGGCGTCGAAGAGCGCGCCGTGCATCAGGATCTGCGGACTCGGCGGCGCGGCTTTGCGGGCATCGAAGAAGTCACGCAGGGCGCTCGTCGGCGCGGCGATCACGACCAGAGCGACGACGACCGCCGCGAACCAACGCGTGCGGCGCATCGCATTCGCGGCGCCGATGACCAGCACCGCGGCGACGGGCAAAAAGTAGACGTTCGTCCGCTCCGCGTAGGAGATGCCGGCGGCCATCGTCCAGACGCCGAGGGGGAGGAGCGCGGCGAGCCGGCGCGGGAGGCGGAGGGCCAACGCGACCGCGGTCGCGGCGGCGATGCCGAACCAGAGCACGATCCAGACGACGCGTTGCGATGCGATGCCGCCGACGATCTCCGGAAAGCCGCGCAACGCGAGATGCGATGGCGGGAAGCCGAAGAAGGCGACGGCGTACGCCTCGCCGAGCGGCGTCAGTTCGAAGAGCGTCGTGCGCACGAATGGGACGAAGCAGCCAGTGGCGAGCATCGGCAGGGCGACGATCGCCGTCGCGATGCCGCCTCCGACGAGCGGCGCGCGCCACGAGCGCATGAGGATCGCCGTCACACCGACCGCTACGACGGCGTAGAAGCCGAAGTCGAGCGAGGTCATCACCGCGAGCACTGCGAGCGCCGTCGCATAGCCGAGCCAGCGCGGCCGGCGCAAACGGATCGCCGCCGCGCAGAAAGCGAGCGCGAAGAGCGAGGGAATCGGACGGATGCCGGGCATCGACGCGATCGCGGAGATCGGCCGCGCCCACGGCGTCCCGGTGATCGTCAGCGACGCGGAGAAGAGCAACGCGAGCAGCGCCACGTTCGCGGAGCCGGTCACGCCGAGCGCGAGGCAGTAGACCGCAACCGGCACCAGCGCCGCGACGATGTTGCGCACGCGCAGAACGTCGCCGATGTCGCGGGCGCCGAGGCGGATGACGGTGGCGTCGAGGAGTCCGTCGGAGAGGAGGCCGTGGCCGGGAACGATGTCGCGATACGGCCGTTCGCCGCGCAACATCTCCGCCGCCGGCGTCAGCGAGTGCCCCTCCTCGAACAGGTTCACGACCGGCGTCGTCGTCGGGAAGAACATCGCGAACGCGAACAGCGGATAGAGGACGCGCGGCACGTGGAAGCGCACCGCGACGCGCAGGCCGAGCGTCACGAGCGCAGCGAGGGGCGCGGCGAGCGCGAGCGGCAGCACGAGGCCGAGCGACGCGACGAGCGCCAACGCGATCGCCAGCAGGCCGACGTCGTCTCGCGTGAAGCCGACGTCGCGCCGCGACACGGCGCCGATCGCCGCAAACGCGACGGGCGGCAGGAAGAGCACGGCAATCGACTGGAACGGATCGACGAGCGCGATCCAAAGCCCGCTCACCAGCGCGCCGGCGAGCGCCCAGAGCGCCCACTCGCGCAGCCGTGCGTCACGCGCGATGCGATCGAGAACCGGACGCAACAGGAACACGGCGACGAGCGGCGCGACGATGGCGCCGAGGACGCTGCGCAAGGGGCCGCGGGCATCGAGGCCGTGGGCGAGCATCAATCCGGGCAGTTGTCCGGGGTGCGGCTCCGCGACGAACAGCGTTCCGATCGTGATGCCGCAACCGACGCCGTAGAGCGCCGCGGCGGCGAGCAGAACGAGGCGGCGCGACGCGTAGCGCGGATGCTGGTCGATGCACGCGATTTTAGCGCAGCGAAGGACGCGCCCACTCTACGCCGAGTGCCGAGCGCGAACGCCGTCGCCCGTGCGCAACCCCTTCAAACCAGAATTCCGGCAGTTCATCCCAAATCGGCTTCCGTCCCTGAGTCCGGAGCGCAGAGTACCCCCGTCGCGACATCTCACCGTTTCCCGTTCGACTGCCACAGGAGGTCCGTCTTGAAAGTGCGTCCCCTAGCATCCGTCGCTCTCCTGTCCCTCCTCTCCACCCTCCCCGCGTTCTCTCAAACCGACCCCGGACCCCGCGGCGGCGCGGCGGCGGCCGGAGCCCCGCTCGCTTCCGTCGCCGCGAACAGCCCCACCACCATCCTGACGTTCTTCAACGACGGGAAGGACCGCTTCGAAGAAGTCGACTCCGTCACCGGCTCCATCACCGGAGCGGCGGGCGTCGGCCTCGGCCCGCGCTTCAACTCCCGCGGCTGCGCGATCTGCCACGCGCATCCGGCCACGGGCGGCACGAGCCCGGCGGCCAATCCCCAATTCGACGACGCTTCGGCCGAAGGAGCGGAGAACCTCGTCCCGTCGTTCCTCTCCCCGACCGGCGCCATCCGCGAAGCGCGCTTCATCTTCTACACCGACGCCTCGGGCAACCCGATCACCAGCGCGCCAGACGGCGGCGTGCACGCGCTCTTCACCATCGCCGGCCGCTCCGACGCCGGGCTGTGCACGTCGACGGAGATCCAGCAGCCGAATTTCCAGGCGGCGATCGACAACAACAACATCGTCTTCCGCATCCCCACGCCGCTCTTCGGCTCCGGCCTCATCGAGAACATCGAGGAGACGGATCTCCTCAGCACCCTCGGCTCGGGCGCGCTGTTCGGCGTCGGCGGCACGTACAACCGCAACCCGAACGACGGCACGATCAGCCGCTTCGGCTGGAAGGC
>Ga0213876_10001367_pt1 | contig 15270 bp, 16 predicted proteins | sample BarmaccomBMRX_R9_FD_160113 | JGI IMG/M metagenome (GOLD analysis project Ga0213876, IMG submission 160113) | Root-associated microbial communities from Barbacenia macrantha in rupestrian grasslands, the National Park of Serra do Cipo, Brazil - RX_R9 | ecosystem: Host-associated > Plants > Roots...
TGTTGAGATAGGTTCACCCAAAAAATGGCTCCTGAGGTAGGATTCGAACCTACGATCCGCCCAGGCGGATTAACAGCCGAGAATTTGCCTGTGGAGATAGGTTCACCCAAAAAATGGCTCCTGAGGTAGGATTCGAACCTACGACCAATCGGTTAACAGCCGACCGCTCTACCACTGAGCTACTCAGGATTCGACACTTAAAAGATCCTTGCCGGGCAACGCCCGAAAAGAAGCCTTATTTTTTACACCGGAGTCCTGATGCGCTCGTAGGAGTCGAACCTACGATCCGCCCAGGCGGATTAACAGCCGACCGCTCTACCACTGAGCTACTCAGGATTTTACCAGTGGGCGGTCAACGTAGCTAGACAGCCACCCGATTCAAGCGAAAAACGTCTGGATCGACGCGTTACTTGCCGCCGCAATCCCGCTGCACCAACTCTGCCGCCCCCTCAGGGCAGATCGCCTTTCGCTAAATACCTGGGGTTGAAACCCCAAGCTTAGTCCTTACATCCCTTCGGGATTAGTGGCTAGACGAACCCTATGCCGGCTAAAACCCTGGACTGAGTCAGGTTCACCCCTTCAAGGCACGTCACGTTTGAAAACCAAAAACGCGTAAGGCCCCACCCCAGCGTCTGATACACAAAACGGGCCAGGGTGCCAAAACCCGGGCCCAACCCAAAACCTTAAACTTAAAACCTAGAACTTAGAACCGTTAAGCCAGCGCCGGATCTCTTCCGTCTGCTACGGTTTCATCAGCCCCTGTGGTCTCGCTCCGGATATCGCGATTCTTCGTCTCCCGAATAAATATGCCGCCGATAATCAGCGTCATCAGAGCGACTCCGATCGGATACCAGAAACCTGCATAAATGTTCCCGGTTGCTGCGGTGATCGATGCGATAATCAGCGGCAGAAATCCTCCAAACCAGCCGTTGCCAATGTGGTATGGGAACGACATCGAGGTGTAGCGAATCCGCGTCGGGAACAGCTCGACCAAAAACGCCGCAATCGGCCCGTAAACCATGGTGACGTAGACGATGAACACAAGGATAATGAGCTCTGCGCCGATGTAGTTAACCTCAGCCGGATTTGCCGCCTTTGGATAACCCGCCCCGGTAACGGCCGCTTCGTAGTCGCTGTCTTTAAATCCGGTCAGGCTTTTATCACCCACCGTCAACGAAACTGGAGCGTCCGGCGTAGCCGGTTGTATTTCGAAAGGAACACCGCGCTTGGTGAGGTAGACTCGCGCCTTGTAACTAACGTCCGCGTCTCCCGTCGGATGATATTGTTGGAAGGCGTCGACCACGGTTACCCAAATCTTGTTAACGAACCCATTAAATTCGCTGGTATGCAATACCACCGGCGACTTCTGCTGGGCTGCTTCCAGTGCCGGGTTTACACAACTGGTTAGGCCATGAAACAGCGGGATGTAGGTAACCGCGGCCAATAGACAAGCCGCCAGCATGATCGGTTTCCGGCCGATACGATCGGAGAGCCAACCGAAAAACAGGAAAAGTGGGAATGCGACCAGCAACGAAAACCCGATCAGACAATAGGCTGCCTGGTAGTTGAGTTTCAGGACGCCGGTCAAAAAGAAAAGCGCTTGAAACTGACCGGTGTACCAGATGACTCCCTGCCCGGCGGTAGCCCCCAGCAGCGCCAACCAAACATAGCGAGCATTCGGTTGGGTAAAGAAGCTATCACGCAACGGCGTTTTGGATGCTCTTCCCTGTGACTTGATCTCGGCAAAGATTGGAGACTCCTGCAGTTTCAACCGGATATAAACCGAGATACCAAGGAGAATGACCGATAAAAGAAATGGAATGCGCCATCCCCAAGCCTTGAAATCCGCTTCCGGCATCCAAGCCCGTAAGGCCATGATAACCACCAATGCCAGGAAGAAACCAATGGTAGCGGTAGTTTGAATCCAGCTGGTAAACAATCCTCGTTTTCCCTGGGGCGCATGTTCCGCTACGTAAGTAGCAGCACCACCATATTCGCCACCGAGCGCTAGACCTTGCGCCAAACGTAGCGCCACCAACAGTATCGGCGCCCAAATGCCGATTCCAGGCCAACCGCCGGCTGGCGCGTAGGTCGGTAGCAAACCAACTAGCGCGGTCGACAAACCCATGACCACAATGGTGATCAGGAACGTGTATTTGCGACCGACAATGTCACCAATCCGTCCGAACACAAGCGCACCAAACGGCCTTACGAAAAACCCCGCGCCGAACGTCGCTAACGCAGCTAAGTTCGAGGCGATTGGATTGCCGGATGGAAAGAATAGGGCGCCAAAAAACAGCGCTAGAACTGCATAAAGATAGAAATCGTACCATTCGAAAACGGTACCAAGGGACGAGGCGACGATGACCAATCGATGTTTAGCTTGAAGTTCACCCGTCGACTCCGAAACAGTGCCTGAGGACGTTGACATAGTATTCTGGGGAGTACGCTTCCGTTCGTGAGGTCTGGGGAACATGCCGGAAGATTACGGAATGAACCCGAGGCCTCTTCTCCGGTCAGCTTCGTTTGATTATCTTTCAACCCCCCGACAGGTCAAGAACCGAATGGCCTCCAACGTTCAACGTTCGGCGTTTGGCGTTTGGCGTTTGGCGTTTGGCGTTTGGCGTTTGGCGTTTGGCGCTTTTCTAGTAAATATTAGAATTATAACAGACACCGTGTCCTATGCTAACCGCTCAAAATGCCCCATACCAGCGGATTAGCTACCGCCGAACCTTGAACCCCAAACGCCAAACGCCGAACGGATTGTTCAGTGCGTTAAAATCTTCGATAAGAACTGCCGGGCGCGCTCTGTCTCCGGATTCTCAAAGAAGGTATGTTTCGGCTGGTCTTCTACTACTTCGCCCCGATCCATGAAGATAACGCGATCGGCGACTTTTTTGGCGAAACCCATTTCGTGAGTGACCACTAACATCGTCATTCCGGATTGAGCTAAGTTGACCATCACGTCCAACACCTCGTTGATCATTTCCGGGTCCAAGGCCGAGGTCGGCTCGTCGAATAGCATTGCGATCGGATCCATGGCCAGCGCTCGGGCGATGGCGACCCGTTGTTGCTGCCCCCCGGACAACTGGGCGGGAAACTTCGGCTGCTGTTCAGCCAACCCTACCATCTGAAGTAGTTGGACCGCCTTTTCTACCGCTTTTTTCTTGGACCGGCCTAGCACCCGGCATTGAGCCAGGGTTATGTTGTCCAGAATGCTGAGATGCGGAAACAGCTCGAAATGCTGAAAAACCATTCCCACCCGTGATCTCAGCTTTGGTAGATCTGTCTTCCGATCAGTCACCGAGATTCCGTCTACCAAAATCTCGCCTTCTTGGAACGATTCCAGGCCGTTCACACATTTAATCAAAGTTGATTTGCCCGAACCGGACGGCCCACAAATCACCACAACCTCTCCCTTGTCCACCTCGGTCGAGCATTTCTTGAGGGCTTGGAACTCACCGTACCATTTGGAAACATTCCGGATCGAAATCATGCTATTTTAGCGGGCCAGTACAGTGAGCTTTCTGTGTAATTGCCGGACACAGCCCGACGCCAAAGTACAAATCACCAGATAGACAGCTCCAGCGAATAGAATCAACTCGTTCAGAGTGCCAACCGTGTTACCGACGTTATAGGCCTTCCGGAAAAAGTCATCCAGGTTAATGACATAAACTAAGGTGCTGTCTTGAAAAAGGATGATTGCTTGAGTCAACAACAGCGGGACCATTCGACGCAAGGCCTGGGGTAGGATCACCAATCTCATCACTTGCCCCCGGTTCATCCCCAGCGCCAAACCGGCGCTCAGTTGCCCTTTGGTCACGCTCAGTATTCCCGCGCGAATAATCTCGGCATAGTAGGATGCTTCGAACAGGGAAAATGCGGTTAATGCGGTGATGAAACGCAACTCCAATCGCTGACCCGGGAAAAGCAGGCCCACTATCAATGGGATCAAGACCAGGTGAAACCAAAACAGCACCATCACTAACGGAATCGAGCGAAATATCGTGACATAGGTGGCAGAAAACCACGACAACAGGCGACTCGGCGACAATCGGAACAAGGCGAGCAAGGTTCCAAGCAAAACGCCCACCAGCACTCCGACCAGCGTGATTTGAAGCGTAACGATCATGCCCTGCCACAAGATGGGCAAAGCTCCAGGTATCGCGCTCCAGTCAAAAAACATTATCTACGGCCTCCCAAAAAGCCTGGCAAGGACGTGAACCGCTCCAGTCCCCGCGCTAAAGCCATGACCAGTAGATTCAGTACCGCGTATAAAAGTGTACCCGCCGCAAACGCCTCGTAAACCCGCGACGTGGTCTCGGCCATGCTCGCACTCCGTTGAGCTAGTTCCACGTACCCAATGGTAGAGGCCACCGCGGTGTTCTTGATCAGGTTCAGAAACTCTGAGGTCAGTGTCGGGATAAGAATTCGATAAGCAACCGGTAGCAAGACCAGCAGATAGACTTGTCTTCTTTTTAAGCCCAACGCCAGGCCGGCCCCTATCTGCCCTGCCCCCAGCGAGCCGATCCCGGCACGAACCTGTTCCGCAATCCGCGCCGCCGTGAACAGGCCCAGACAGGCCGTGCCCGCGATGAATTCCTGCCAGATCGGCGGCACCTGCCGTTTAAACCAATCTCCAAGGATCGGGGTCATGTCAGGGATCACGAAGAACCAGATAAAGAGCTGAACTAACAAAGGAATGTTCCGAAAAAGCTCGACGTAGCAGGCGCCGATAGAAGGTAAGAATCGGCCCGGCAAAGTCCGCATCACCCCGATAGCCGAACCGATCACAAAAGCCACGACCCAACTGGTCAAGGCCAGGAGCAAGCTCCATCCCAAGCCGACCAGTAGATAGGAGAGGTTATTCAGCGCTGATTCAGGACTCGGGCGGAGGAAGACGCTGAAATCGAAGGCCGCGATCAGCGCGGTCTTCGATGAGAAGTGAGAGGTGAGAAGTGAGAAGTGATTGGCCTGCGACCAGACCGTGAACGCGCCAACGGAAATATGAAGCAGTGGGCCCAAGATCGAGGAGTTAAAAATTAAAGCTTAGAGAGTCGCATGGATATCATTTTCGATCTTTAGTCGCGATCGAAGAAGAAAGTTTCCACCTCTCACGTCTCACCTCTCACATTTCACTGCAGCGGTTTGTCGTTCGGCGCCTGAAACAGCTGCTTCATGTCGTCGCTTAACGGAAGCTCCAGGTTAAGTCCTTTCGGTGGGATCGGTGACATGAACCACTTCTTGTAAAGCGCCTCCGCGGTGCCGTTCTTTTCTGCTTCGGCGAGCGCGGCGTCGACAACAGCTTTAAACTCGCTGTCGTCTTTCTTGAGCATCATTCCGTAAGCCTCTTTCGACTGTGGCGTACCAACAATTACCCAATCGCTTGGATTCCGGGCCTTAGCCCGTTCCCCAGCTAATAGCGCATCATCCAACATGAACGCAGCCGCTCGTCCGCTTTGCAGGATCAGAAACGATTCACCGTGATCTTTGGCCGCAATGATTTGCATGCCCATCTGGTCTTTATCGTTGAGCTGCCGGATCAACCTCTCCGACGTAGTCCCAGCAGTTACGACCACGTTTTTACCCTTCAGATCGGGGAAGTCTTTGATGCCTGAATCCTTTTTAACCAACAGGCGTGTGCTCACGATAAAGAAGGAATTCGAGAAACTCACCTGTTGTTCTCTCTCCAGGTTATTTGTGGTAGAACCCGCTTCCAGATCTACGGACCCGCTTTGCACCAGGGGGATGCGAGTTTGAGAAGTCACCGGAACTAGCTTCTCTCTCAAGTTCGGCAGATTGAGTTTCTGCTTTACTGCATCCACCGCCAGGTTGGCCAGATCTTGGGCGTAGCCGACAACCTGATTATTTTGATCGTAGTAGGAGAATGGGATGGACGACTCTCGCGTCCCGATAACGATCACACCTGCCTCTTTGATCTTTTCCAAAGTGCCGCCCGGTTTTTCCTGTCCCAGGACAATATTCGAGAACAAACAGATGGAAATGCTGATAGACAAAGGCCATTGCAGTTTCATGGGGGTAGAGAAAGAAGGTGATTGGTGATTTGTGATTGGTCGTTCCCGGCGCTCGCGGCGATCCCGGCGTTTACGACGATTGGCCTACTCGGCCATACCGCGCCGAAGAACTTCTAAATCAATTTCCACTCCAAGCCGCTCGTAGCGCAAGTGATCTAAATCCGCATTCTCCGCTTTGCCCTCTTTGATCTGTTTCTGCAAGTTGTCTTCGGCCTCGGCGTAAATTTCGAGTTGCTTCTGGAGAACGTCCGCCCGTTCTTCCGGACTCTGAGCCAGATCAGCCTGCGCCGAGAGGAGTCGCTGGCCGACACCGATCAGGTCATAGAGTTTGACCAGGCCTTTCTTGAACAGATTAAAACGATCTTTGGCCTCGGTTAGCGCCATATTGTAACGCATTTTCTTAAGCCGAATTATTTGGGTGTCATCATCCTTGATGATCAGAGGCGGGCTATTCAACACTTCGGTCACCTTCGGACTCGTCTGCAATTTGATATTTTGAGTCGTTGCCTGGAGCTGCGCTTTTTCAGGATGAACCGTGCCTGCTTGCGCAGGCGTACTGCTCGGAGCCAGCGGCGTGCTTTGGGCTACGATTGTGTCGACATTGAACCACGCAAAAAGTACGAACGAGAAAGCTCCGGAGATTATCCCCGACCTAGCAGACCAGCTGACGGGCTCCCGCGCCACACTCCGTATTCTATTCAGAGGCTCTATATCCGTAATAGGGTGCATGCCGCTCCGGACTATAACTAGACCTCTCCGCCTATGAGAAGTGCGAAGTGAGGTGTTCCTGCCTTAAGCTCGGAAGGAGCTAGGAGCTAGAATCTAGAAGCTAGGAGGGCACGCGGCGAATGGGCGAAACGGCGACAAGATCACGATAGTGCGGAAACGCCCAACGGTCACGGTGAGCGCACGGAACCTATGAGACTGATGAGACTAACGGGAATCAGACACCTAAGTCCTATTGGTCCTATAAGTCCCATTCGGTGTGGAGCCCACGATTTCAATCAGTCCTACACCTGCCTATACACTCTACAGTAGCCTGCTGACTCCTAGATTCCAGCTCCTGCTGAGCCTAAGGCGCGGCCCGTAACCACCTCTTGCCCCGCGCGTCTTTTCAGCAGTGATTTTAGCGGATTACGCTTTAATCTCCTTTCTCATATGCACAGAGGTAGGTTCCTAACCGTTTTCTTACTGGTCGCGGTGACCATACCGGCGCTGAGTAGAGCAGACGTATGGGCACCGGTGGGCCGAGTCATCCACGCAAGCTATGGCGTTTATGGTCATTACATTAATGTAACTGCAATCGTGCGTCGTTACGCAGTTCCGGCCGCCGAAATGGACGTGGAAAACAAGACCTTCGGGTTTGACCCGTACAAAGGCGAAACGAAATACCTAAATCTGATCATCGATACGCCGAGAGGTCGTTTCCATCGCGTTTACCAAGAAGGCGCGACGATCCGTTTCTGGGGATATTGAGTTTAAGGAGTCCAAGGAGTTCGAGCAGTTGCAGGAGTTCAAGGAGATCGCAGCTGTCGCAGCGACTCAGCATTTTCTCTATCGCCAAGCTCGGCGCTTGCAACCGACTCCCGTCCCGCACGCTAACTCCTCCAACTTCTTGAACTCCTCTTTCTTTTCTCGTCATTTCCTGCGGTCTAGGATTTAGTCTGCGCGCATATGCGTAGGAGCTGGTTTCTACCTGTTTTCTTGCTGGTCGCTCTGACCATCCCGACGTTCAGCCGAGCCGACGAATGGGCTCCCCTTGGACGTGTCGTGCGCGCACGTTACGGCGTTTACAGTCACTTCATCGATGTGACCAACATCGTCCGTCAGTACGCCTTTCCGGGCGGAAAAATGGATGTTTCCAATAAAACGTTCGGTTCCGATCCGTTTAAAGGTGAAAAGAAACAACTGCACGTGGTTTTCCATACACCGAACGGCCGCTACGAACGGGACTACGACGAAGGCGACACCATCCGGTTCGCCGAGCGACCGGACTAGTGGTAGGGCGAAAAACTCGGCGCGCCTGACGTTTGTTTTCTACGTAGTACGCCCGCGCCGGCTTTGAGCCGTGGATTACGGTGGTTCACTCACGATGTCGCCTGAATAAAAGGCGCGGTTTTGCGATATCATCGACGAACGCCAACGCAAGGCACGGCTCAAATCCGGCGCGGAATAACGGATCTATGCGAACAGGTCCTGGGCGCGCCGAAACCTTCGCCGAGCCACCCGCTATTGCCTCTTTGCGATTTGCTCTCGTTTGCGCCGATCGATCACGAAAGTGTTGTTATCACCGTAAAGAGTCCATGGACCAGGAGGAACTTCCGAAGCTTCCACAAACTTCCAATCCGTTGTGTCAGTCGGCGAGAGATGGAGATAGTCCCGCACTGCCGGTGATATATCTAGCCCGGCTCCGCGATTAAGATTGGGCCGAGGTCGATCATTCCCAAAGACATATTCCCAGTTATCGGTCTGAAACGGACCCACATCTTCCCACTGGGCATAGCATGTCCGGGATCCTTTTCGCACCGCCAACCAACGCCCTTTCAGAACGCTTTGCCCCGATTTTACAAACGTCGCTTTAAACCAAGGAATAATTTGCGCGGCTTCCGGCTTAGTTTTTCCCCCGGATACATCGTTATACGGCAAGGCGATATAGAAGGGGTTTTGCCGGGGAACAAATTTTGCCGGCAAAAAGCCCTGGCGATCGCCGCTTTCCGGCAGGTCCAAGCCGCCGTAATTGCGCGACCAATTTGAATCCCAAGCGCTGGATTCATTTGGAATCGGATTGTTGCCACCAGGCGTCTCGCCGATCCAGAACGTGGTCGTGACGATACTGGTGTGCCAGAAAAATTTGCCTGGAATCGTATCGGTAAGGCTGTGTTGGATTCCGCCTGGCTCCAACTTGAAAAGTACTTCTTCGCGCAGCTTCATCGCATTATCGACAAAGCTAGTCGGTGTCTCAGCTCCTCCTTGCGCTGTCGTCTGGGAGTGTGAGGTCACGACCAAACCAAAAAAAATCTGCAAAAACAGCCCAGGGGTCCTCATGACCGTAACAAAAATGTTTGCTAACCTATTGAGAGCCAACGGTCTGTCAACCTTAGGAACGTTGCTGACGCTGACAACGCTGTGAGAAGTGAGACGTGATTCGTGAGAAGTGAGAGGCTACGCCTACTGGGAACCGCGGTCGCACAAGTCTTTTAGCGGCAAACGCGATAGACCGTCTCCAAAGATAAAGCCTATCACTTCTCCAATGCGGCTCCCCTCCGCTAGGGATCGTTATGGGCCGTCGCGCGGCTCTTTGCGCCTTCTCACCCGTTAATCTCCAAATACGTCCGCGAGGCAAGATTCCCCGTCCCCGGATCATACCTCTCGATCCGCATCTGCTTCAGGAACCATTTACCCTCGATTTTTTGGCCGGAAATCACTTCGAATTTCTTTACCAGGCGGCTCTGCGCATCGTAGGCCTCGGCGCGCAGCAGAGCACCGCTTTGCTTGGCCACCCAGACTCTGACTGAGGCATAGGCAATGTTCGGATTGTTCTGCTGCAACAGGACCATCCAGCAGGGAAACGTTCGTATGTTCTGTTCGCCCTCAATCCGTGAATTTTTCCAATACAAGAAACGCAAAGCTAAATCTTGATAGGTGATATCGGTCCCGCGGACGGAATCGTTCAATCTTGCGCCGCTGATCACGCGTTCTCGATCGCCGGCCTGCAAAGTCAGATTCGAGCCGTTGTCGTTTAGGATAAGCCGCAGTACTTCCGTCGGGTTCGTAAAACTAAAAATCAACTCATCGCCTCCGGCTCGCAGCCGGAACGGAATAATCGTGCCATCTTGTTTGCGTAAACGGCCGTCTAGCTCCTGAGAAATATCGGCCAGTCGAATACCGTTCAAGATCTGGGCCGCTTGTTCATCTGCCCGCGCGGCGGTCTGGCTAACCATCAGTATCGCCACAAATGCCAGAGCGAATTTCTTTACTTGTTTCATCAATGACCAATCCTTAGCTTACGCTCGCTCAACTCGCAAAATGGTGAGTCAAGCCTGTATTTCTCACAGCAGAAAGCTCCAATCTCACTTTCGGCTGTGGTGGGCTGTTGTGAGAAATGCAGGCTATGGTTTCTAAATAGATGCTCGTGCATCTACTTAGAGACAACTTTGATGGAGAGCTTCGCGTAGATTTAGGACGACAGGCTATTGACTTTGACCTTCCAAAAAACGAGCAGCAGAATGGTCGGCGCAGACCGGACATTCTGCTGCCGGAGCCCGGATTTCTCACAGAAACCCAGCGGTCGAAGGGTTGTTTGGTTGTCACTTCTGTGAGAAATCCGGGCTGACCGCAGATGGACACCAAGCTTCTTTTTCTCATCAATAGACAATGGATCAACCCATTCCTCGATTGGCTCATGGCCATAATGACCAACTTCGACCTGTGGCGTCCGCTTCTGTTCATTTTAATTCCTCTGCTCCTTTGGCGGGGTGGGTTTCGGTGGAGAGCATTCCTGTTTACAACTCTGGTTACGCTAGGTATCGCCGACGGTGTCTTTACTGAGGTCACCAAACGGTTGGTGGACCGGCCTCGTCCCCCGCAAGCATTGGCCGACGTACGGGAAGTCGCTCTCGTTCGAACTCAACCACAAGTGCTGGCTGTCTTTCGAGCACCGGATGTCGTACTCTCACCAACCCCCAACGAAAAGATCAGCGGCCGGTCATTTCCTTCCGGGCACGCCGTTAACAATTCCGTGCTCGCCACCCTCGCAATCCTATTCTTCGGGCGATTGGGCGCTCTTTACATAATTCCGGCGGGCTTGGTCTGCTATTCTCGGATCTATTGCGGTTCTCACTGGCCTTCGGATGTTTTTATCTCCGTATTCGCGGGAGTAGGCTTCGCGCTAATCTGTTACGCGCTCCTCGCGTATTTCTATCGGAAGGTAACCGCACGTTGGTTCCCGAGATTTCACTCACTGCATCCAGAATTGGCTCCTCCTGCCTCAAGATGACGTCGCAGTCTCAGGCTACCGTCTTTCGTTTGAACGTCCAGATGCTCCGTCGACCAAGCTGGATTCTCTTTTCGTTTCTGTTCGTGCTTACTTGCGCCAGGATCGTTTGGGGCGCCCATTCCGAACTGCTACCGGATGAGGCCTATTACTATTCGTGGGCACAACACCCGAACGTTTCCTATTACTCTAGCGGACCCGGTATTGCCCTATCCGTACTGGCCGGTACCTCGCTCTTAGGACGTTGCGAATTAGGCGTCCGCTTGCTGAGCCCCTTGTTGGCGTTGGGGACTTCGCTGCTCCTCTACTCTTTAGCTCGGCGCTTGTATCGGGAGCGCATTGCGTTCTGGTTGGTAGTCGTTCTCAACCTGACACCGCTGTTCAATTTGGAAGCCAGTTTCATGACCATGGCGCCGCTTTCACTCTTTTTCTGGACGGCAGCCATGGTTTGTTTCTCGCTCGCGGTTCAAGAAAACCCTAACCGGCTTCCGTTTTGGGCTCTAACCGGTTTTCTCATTGGGTGCGGTTTCCTTTGTGACTACGGGAACGCTTTCCAGTTGATCTCAATCCTCATTTTCCTGATTACGGCTGCAAAACATCGTCGAGAATTTCGGCGTTTTGGGATTTACGTCTTGTTCGGAATATTCTGCCTTTTTCTAGCGCCGCCCATCATTTGGAACGTGCAACATGATTGGATCGGACTCGTTCCATTATCGAGCGATCTAGAGCCGCACAAGCATCTCTCGGCCCGATTCTCGGCTATCTCCCAGTTTTTCGGACATCAACTGATCGTTTGCTCACCGCTATTTTTCATCGCGATGCTTGTAGCCCTGATTGGGTCGATACCAAGAGCGTTCCGCAGCAGCAAAGTCTGTTTTCTATTAAGTTTTAGTTGGCCAATCCTGCTGATGGGCATGATTGCGATCTTTGAACATTTAACTCAGCCTTCGTGGATCGCCCTCGGCTTTGTCAGTTTAAGTCTGCTTGCCGTTGCCTGGTGGCTCGATGTACCGCCCCAGAATCGAATCCTCCGCATCGCTGCGGTGGTAGCACTGGTAACCGCCGGCGCTAGTTCGCTGCTGGCTTTGGACACCGATGTACTGCGCATCATCGGCGTCAATCTTTCTTATTCATCTGACCCGTCGAGCAGTTTCCGGGGTTGGAAAACGGCGACGGCAGAGATCGAGCGGTTCAGGACAGCGTTTGAGCAAAAGTTAGGTGAGCAGGTGTTCCTGATCGGCAACCGGTATCAAACTTCGGCGATTGTCGCTTTTTATTTGCGAGATCCGAGGGTCGAAGATCCCGGCCATCCCCCGGTCTACATTCCCGAGTCGCAAAATATTGAGAACGAGTTTTCTTTTTGGCGCCGATATGACGAGTTTGTTGAGCCGGCGGATAAATCGGAGATAAACTCGCTCTTTAGCGAACAATCCGGAGTGAACCCTTTTATTAACCGCACCGCCCTTTATATCACGGACGCCCCTGACGAGACGCCTCCGCAGAATTTGCAAAATTCGTTTACCCGCTGGGAGCTGGTCGATCATTTCCAAGTCAATCGACGAAACGAACCTTTGCATGAGTTTCGCATTTTTGCGTGCTACCAATACCAGACGCTGCCCCTGTGAACCAAAGCCCGGAGATTTCCATCATTATTCCGGTCTACAATGAGGCTGCCAGCTTACCGCAGCTTCAAGCTGAGCTCTTTTCGGTGATGCGGGATTACGATCATGAAATTGTATTTATTGATGACGGTTCTAGCGATGATTCAGCCAAACAAATCCAAGGATCCCCTCGTATTCGCTTACTGCAGTTTGTGAAGAATTGCGGGCAGAGCGCCGCCATCTACGCCGGATTAGCTATGGCACGCGGCCGCGTCCTGGTACTCCTGGATAGCGACCTGCAAAACGATCCGAACGATATTCCGCGATTGCTGGAAGAAATCGAGAAAGGGGCGGATCTCGTTTGCGGTTACCGAGCTAACCGTCAGGATACTTGGTTCAAAAAGTTCCAAAGTACCATCGCTAACCAAATCCGGAGCCGCTTTACTAGAGACGGCGTACGCGATACCGGCTGCACCTTAAAGGCGATGCGGCGAGAATGCCGGGAAGCGTTGATTCCATTCTACGGCATGCACCGATTCTTGCCGGCATTGATCAAGGGGATGGGCTATAAGCTGGTTGAAATCCCGGTCAATCATCGACCCCGACGCCACGGCGCGAGCAAATATACGTTCGGAAACCGTGCCCTGCGGGCGACCATCGATATGTTCGGAGTCCGTTGGCTTTTGTCGCGGCAGATTAAAATACGGCTCAAAGAGTCTGAGCTAGAGGAAAGCCGAGGTGAGCCGGGCTCGCCTTAGGCTCGCCCGGAATGACAAATAGCAGATAGCAAATGGGGCCGCATGGAAAACAGATTCCATGAGCCGGGTATTAGCCGCGAAGCGGCGACTTATAATAACCTGGGCTGCGCCCTAGGCTATCCTAAGCCGCGGCTTCGCCGCTTAAGGTCGGCCACCCTAATCGGTGTGCCGATTCGCAGGCACACCGATCTATGATTGGTCGACGCCGTCGGCGCCCCATCACCTCTCAGCAATCACTTGTTCGCAATCGCCGCTTGCGCTGCCGCCAAACGCGCGACCGGCAAACGGAACGGGCTGCAACTGACATAATCAAGGCCCAGATGGTGACAGAACTTGACGCTTTCCGGGTCACCGCCATGTTCACCACAAATACCGAGCTTGATATCCGGCCGCGTCTTACGCCCTTGATCGCGCGCGATCTCCATCAGCTTCCCGACCCCGCCTCGGTCAATCGTGGCGAACGGATTGTTCTTCACGATCTCGAGCTCTTGATAATGCGGTAGGAAACTGCCGGAATCATCCCGGCTCATACCCAGCGCCGTCTGTGTCAGGTCGTTTGTGCCGAAGCTAAAGAATTCTGCATCTTTGGCGATTTCGTCCGCCACAATTGCTCCTCGCGGAATCTCGATCATGGTGCCGACGAGGTAGTTCAACTTCACCTTGTTCTGTTTCGACACTTCGGCCGCGACTCGATGAACAATCTCAAGCTGAACAGCCAGCTCTTTAGGGAACCCAACCAACGGAATCATGACCTCCGGCTTAACCTTGGTACCGGATTTCTGCACTTCGACCGCTGCTTGAAAGATCGCTCGCGCCTGCATCTCAGTGACCTCAGGGAAACTGATCCCGAGCCGGCATCCACGGTGTCCAAGCATCGGGTTGAACTCATGCAGTTCTGCGACTCGACGCGCGATTCGCTCCGCTGGCACGCCTAATTTCTTGGCCAGATCCTCTTGTTGCGCGGGAGCGTGCGGCAAGAATTCGTGCAGAGGCGGATCTAAAAGACGGATCGTTGCCGGTAGACCCTTTAGTTCGCGAAAGATGCCCACAAAATCTTCTTTTTGGTACGGCAACAGTTTCTCCAAAGCAGCTTTTCGCTCGTCCAAGGTCTCCGCCAGGATCATTTCGCGCATCGCGTCGATCCGGTCCCCTTCGAAGAACATGTGCTCCGTCCGGCAAAGTCCGATTCCTTTCGCTCCAAAAGCGATCGCGGTCGCGACTTGTTCAGGCGTATCGGCGTTGGTTCGGACATCAAGCTTCCGCAGTTTGTCCGCCCACCCCATGAGAGAGGCGAACTCTTGATAGACCCTGCTCTTCTTAGGATCGAGTTTCTTTTCGACCAAGACTTGCACGACTTCGGAGGCCGTTGTTTTCACTTCGCCGGCGTAAACTTCGCCCGCCGTACCGTCGATCGAGATGAAATCCCCTTGCCTAAGGGTCACGTCTCCGGCCCTTAAAGTTTGAGCCGAGTAATCGATCTGCAACGCGGAAGCCCCGCAAACGCAGACTTTCCCCATTTGCCGCGCAACCAGAGCAGCATGCGAAGAAACGCCGCCGCGAGCGGTCAGGATGCCTTCCGCGGCGATCATTCCACGCAAATCCTCTGGTGACGTTTCGATTCGGGCCAGAACTACCGGTTCGCCTTTGTGCGCCAGATCAACCGCGTCCTTGGCATTGAACACCAACCGTCCGGTGGCCGCACCAGGACCAGCCGGCAGACCGGCCGCGATTTTCTTGGCTTGTTTGACGCTGCCTCGATCGAAAATCGGCGCCAATAAATGCGATAAAGCGTCGGCCGGAATACGGCTCACGGCTTCCTCTTTCTTAATTAACTTCTCCTCTACCATGTCGGTCGCAATGCGGACCGCCGCAAACCCCGTCCG
>Ga0213876_10001368_pt1 | contig 15266 bp, 16 predicted proteins | sample BarmaccomBMRX_R9_FD_160113 | JGI IMG/M metagenome (GOLD analysis project Ga0213876, IMG submission 160113) | Root-associated microbial communities from Barbacenia macrantha in rupestrian grasslands, the National Park of Serra do Cipo, Brazil - RX_R9 | ecosystem: Host-associated > Plants > Roots...
TCGTGTCTAGGCCTGGTTGATTTGATGCGTTAGAAAAGGGTGAAACCTACGCAGAGGGCGTCCCAACTTGTGGACCAGCGCCTTCTGCCGGTGATCATCGAGCGATGCCCCAGGACCGAGCGACGCCCAGGACACCGGCGTTGGGGGGTTGAAGGAGATCGGACGAAAAGGTTCGTACGAATCTAAGGGACCACCCAAGCACAGGTGTGGGTACAAAGCTAGGGAAAAAGTGAAGGCGGATAGCCAAAGGGGCGCCATTGGATTCTGGAGCGTTTTCTCTTGGGACTAATGACCCTTGGAGGGCCTAAGCGTGCTTTATTGTTCATTTCGTGCGGTCTCCCCATCCACTGCTCGCCTTCGGAGAGACGCTCAGGGTTCTCCCGAGCTACCGGCGGACGTTCCTTGGAGCGGTAGAAGGCAATTGGGATTTTTTGGCTGGCCTTGTCCTGAAAACCGTCCTTAAGGCCTCACAGAACTTCTCTCCCGCCGGGGTCACATCGCCTTGCGTCGCGCGGACGATACCGATGCGGTGAACTTCCGTCGCGTCCGACAGCGGCCGATACACCAGCCGCTGGCCGGCCAGGCGCTTAAAGCTTTCGCTGACCAAGGCGACCCCGCGCCCCACCGCCACCTCGGTGATCAACGAACTTGCGCTGTCGCACTCCACGGCGATGCACGGGCGCAGGTGGTGCGGGGCAAACATCCGGTCCAACATCCGGTGAAATTCGGAGTACTCGCGGCGTCCGAACGCGACCAGCGGTTCCGCGGCGACTTGTTCGACGGAGACCGACCTCAAGCGCGCGAACGGATGCCCTGGGGCGATGGCCACGACAAAGGGGTAGCGACACAGTTCCTCAAACGCCAGCCCGGCTGCCGACCCGCCGGTGGGTTGCACCATCACGGCCAGTTGCAGCGGGCCCTCGAGCAGTCCCGTGCACAATTCATCCCCCGCGAGGTCGTGGAGTACGACCTTCACGCGCGGAGTGGCCATCTGGAACCTGGCCAGGGCGGCAGGAAGGAGGTCCACGGTAGGCGAGGGCTCATAGCCGATGTGAAGTTCGCCGTATTCGCCCCGAGCCAGCGCGCGCACTTTGGCCACCGATGCCTCAGCGCGCTTCAGCAAGTCGCGGACTTCCTCCAGAAACAGCTCTCCCTCCGCCGTGAGCGTCACCCCGCGCGGGCTGCGGCGGAGCAGGTCCACGCCGAGTTCATCCTCCAAGGCCTGCACCTGCCGGCTCACGGCGGGTTGCGCCACGCGCAGGCGCGCGGCGGCCTTGGTGAAGTTCGACGCTTCGGCCACCGCGACGAAGTAGCGTAGGTGCCGCAGCTCCATCGTGAACATCCACTATGCCGAAAAAGCATGGCCGCACAAGGAAAGGGGTATTGGGCAAAACCGCAAGGCCGGCGTAAGCCTGTTCGTAGGGGCACGATTAGGCCGACGAACCACAAGGCCAAAAGGCCTCAAACCGAAAGGGCCAACCTGATGCATACCGATTTCACGGCGAGACTGGCCGGCAAAGTGGCGCGGCTCACCGGCGCTTCGCGCGCCCTTGGCGCGGCCATGGCCAAAGGGCTTGACGCTTGGCTGGTGGCTTGCGCTAGCCCGCCCTCAGCGGGGTTCATGCCGGTGGCCCTCCGGCCGGGTTGGACCTGGTCGACCGGGATGGCGCCTGCACCGAGCCCCCGGGCGAGGGTTTTGGTGAGCCCCGCGAGCGCGTCTTTGGTCAGTGCGTACCCCGAGTCGCCCGCCCAGGGGCGTAGGACGCCCTTAGAGCGGCGGGCAACGGGGCGCGATGACCGATCCCCTGGCCTCCAAACCTGTGGATCAAACCCTCACGAACCAATGCGCGCTGGTTACCGGTGGCAGCCGGGGCATTGGCGTGGCCGTTGTCAAGCGCCTGGCCAGCGCAGGCGCCCCGGTCGCGCCGACTTATTCAAGTTCACCCGAGCGGGCGGGCGAAGGGTTCAAAGCCGCGCAAGCCTTCGGCGTCCACGTCCTGGCCGTTCAGGCCGACAGCGCCGATACGGGTGCGGTGATTGCCGTCGTGGAACGCACGGCATCGGAACCGGGCGGCCTTGACATGCTGGTCAACAACGCGGGTATTCTGGTCACGGGTCCCCTTAGGGCTTTCAAGCTGACCGACTTTGATCGGACGCTGGCCGTCAGCGTGCGGGCGGTGTTTGGCGCGACGCCGTCGGCGGCGGCAGCCAGCCGCATGCAGGCCGGCGGACGCGAGACCGGGCCAAACCGGAGGCAACAAAACCCAGGGCACCGAGGCCTGTCCCGGTTTGCTGGAGGAGGGATTCACGCCGGCATCTGACCGGTTGACGGTCGGGTCACCGAGGGCGGCGATTGCTCGAGAGATCTCGGATTGAAGGCACCGACCAAGTTTCGTCAAAAAACCTCGCCGGAATAGACTTACCCTCCCCGTTGCCTCCGGTTTGGCCCGGTCTCGGGCGAGATGGAGGGCAAACCGGCCGGGGTGTTCACCTCGACGGCCTCCACCCACGGGGGCCAGGAAGCGACCCTGCTGACGATGATGGTGCCGCTGTTGCATCTGGGGAAAGCCACTTCGCCCTGAATGAGGGCTGCTTCATTGGGCCGCGCCAGGTACAAGGGCTCGTCAAACGGGGCGCGGGTCGTGCTGGAATCGGCTCGAAATCCTAGATTGAACCTTTTTGCGGGGGTATGCAAACCCCCCTGCTGGTATGTCACCGCTTTCGCAGCGGAATCAATTCACGCAATCGCATGTCACGCAGGTAAAGGGGCCACGGGAGATGTTCTCTGGTTACCCCTATTTGGCGAACAGGCCCTGTAGCTTGGAGTAGGACATGGCGTTTTCGGACAGCGGCCTAGAGTCTCCGGTGGCGAGAAAGCCTGTTGCCAATGCCGCAACCTGATTCCAAATGACTTGGGGAATTGCGGTGCCGGAGCTCAACCGATGAACGCCAAGCTTCTGCAATTCCTTTGTCGAGGGGAGGCCTGGCGACGCCATGACGTTGACGGGCATTTTGACTTCCGCAACAATCGCCTCGATGGTCGCAGGCTCACCCAGGCCTGGAACAAAAATTCCATCGGCTCCAGCGGCACGGTACCGAGCGGCACGGGCGACGGTCTCTCCGACCCGACTTTCGGGACTGCCGATCTCTTGGAGGTAAACGTCGGTGCGCGCATTGATGAACAAGTTCACGCCAACGCGCTGAGCCGCCTTTCGAGCGTGCTCGATTTTTTTGGCTAACAGCTCCGGCGTGCCTTCGCCATCCTCGAGGTTGATGCCCACGGCCCCCGCCTCGATGATCGGCGTCAAATTCTCGATCACTTGGGCAGGATCATTTGTGTAAGCGCCCTCGAAATCCACCGAAAGCGGAATACGGATGACATCGGTGATGCTCGCGGTCAAAACCGCGAGCATCTTAGCGGGTAGCGCGTCGCCGTCCGGATAGCCGAGTGCCCAGCTTACCCCTGCGCTCGTGGTAGCAATCGCCTGAGCACCTGCATCTTCAATGATTTTGGCACTGCCTGCATCCCAGGCGTTCGGGAGGATCAGGATCTTCTCTTGGTGGTGGAGTGCGCGGAAGGTTTCAGCTAAATTCGGCATATTTGGCCTTAACCTAGCGAAGGCGCAAATTTCGGCAAAGTAGCACCCGGGAGATGGTGCCACCTATCCCAACGGCACAAACTACGCCCCAGTTTCGCCCTTTTCCGCTCAAATTTGGTTCCGAGGTGCTCCCAAGAGGTCGGCGTATGCTGGTTCTGCACCGCCCAATGCTTCTTTGATGGCATTTGACAGGTTCTGCCAAGCCGTAATCGTCGCCAAACGCGTCGATTCCGCATCCGGAGCGCCCTTACTTTGCCGAAATTTGCGCCTTCGCTAGGTTAAGGCTTAATAGGAAACCCGGAAAGTGGGGCTGTCCTCCGGACGGGAGCGGCGCCGGTCATACAACCGGGTGGTGGACACGTTGGTGTGCCCCAGCCATTCTTGCACCTTGCCCAAATCGGCCCCGCGGTCCAGGGCGTTGGTGGCGGCGGTGGCCCGCGGGGCGTGCGGCCCGAAGCTGATTGCCTCAAGGCCCGCCGCTCGGGCATGTCGGCGCAAGACGCGGTGGTAAGTGGCCCCGTGGGTGAGCGGGCGGTCGGTGGCCCCCGCCGGGTTCTTTAACGGCCGGAACAACGGTCCATCCATATTCTCGCCGTGGCCGGCGGCCTCGAGGTAGTCGTGGATGCGCTCGCGGGGCTCAAGCGGGTGGGCCAGCACGCACCGGACCTTTTGCGCCCTTTCCGAAAATACGCAGGTGGGGCACGCCCTGGCGGCTATGGAGGTCGCGCACCCGTACCGAGCTATCCAGGACAAGGCTCACGGGCGGCCTTCGTCGCGGTAGGCTTTCCACTCGGCCGACTCGAAGCGGCCCAGCCGGCGCTGTTCCGCCCGATCGCGGATGCGCTGCAGGGCAGCACGCGCCTCACCCTGGTTGAAGCCATGGCGGACCGGCACCAAACGCGCGATTTGCTTGCCGTGCCGGGTGATGGTGACCTCTTCGCCCTGCTCCACCCAGTCGAGCAGTTGGTCGAAATTGTCCTTCGCTTCGAAGGCGCCCACCTCGCGCATGGCGATCTCCTGGTCTAAGCTGGACGGGGCTAGCTTACCCTGCCCCCTGCCGAATCTCTATCGGATTAGCCGAACCGGCGAGCCACGTTACCGGCGACCGCGAAACGGTTTAGCCCAAAAAGGATCAAACCGCTCATTGAGGTAAAAAGCGATCGATGTCCGGCGTAACACGCGCCGCCGAGTCGCTCTCGAAAACCTGCTCTTCGCTGGCGTAAGAGTGGCATCTCAAGCAAAATTATGGGATGATGGTGGCCGGCAGGTCGTCATGGCGACGCAAGGTAAAATCGATTGGTCGGACTGCCCCTTAGTCGAAATCAAACCGGGCGTGCAAAGCGGCGCCCCGGTGCTGCGCGGCACGCGGATGCCGGTCGACGCGATCGTCGACAACTTCGACTACGGCGTGAGCGTCGCCGACATTGCGGAACAGTTTGAGCTTCCGCCCGACCACATCGAGGCCATTGTGGCTTACGCCCAGGGTCACCGCGTTGCGCATCCTGTTGGATAAAAACGTCCCGGTCGGGGTGCGCCGCTTCCTGTCGGGGCACGACGTGCGCACGTTCGTCGAGATGAACTGGGACCCGCAGCTTGAAAACGGCGTGCTCCTCAGGGAGGCGGAAGCGGCGGGTTTCGACGTAATGATGACGTCCGATCAAAACATCCCGTATCAGCAAAACCTGGCGGGCCGCAAGCTTGCCTTGGTCGTGCTCGGCTCCAACATCTGGCCGATCGTGCGTGACCACGACGCGACGATCAGGGCCAAAGTTGAGGCGGTCCGGCCGGGAAGCTATGCGTTTATCGAAATGCCGCTGCCGCCGAAGCGACGGAGAAACAACGATTAAACCTACGGATCACGCACAATCGCTAGAGATCACAAAGACGCTGTGCGGTGATGCAATCGAGGGCAGGACGATCCCCCTCAGAGTACCTGAGGCCAATGCCTGAGATGATACTGGCTTTCGGGCAGAACCGCTTCACTGTACCCGGCAGCGTCGCCTGCTCGGCCGTAACCGGCGAGGCAAGTTACTGGCGACCGCGAAACGGGTTAGCCCAAAATGGATCAAACCGCTCACGGAGGCAAAAAGCGATCGATGCCCGGGGTAACCCGCGCCGCCGAGTCGCTGTAGTGTTCGGAAGTCGTCCGTAAGTCCGCATGCCGCAGCGCCCGAGACGCCGCATGGATCCCGTGGCTTTGGGTCAGCAGCGAGCCGTATTCCTTGCGCAGGGTGTGCAACGGCTTATTCCCCGTCACGCCCTGGGCGCGCAGCCACTCGACCAGTACGCTAAACACCGGTTCGCAGCGGTAGTATTGTCGGGGTTTGACCGGTAAAGGGGGCCGCGAGCTCTGGATGACGAACGGTCCTTTGCTGCCCTTCTGATACTCGTGAAAGAGCGCCATCACCTTAGGGTCCACGGGCAAATCACCCAGGGAGTCTTCGCTCTTGGGATGGAAAAACCGCGTCGGCTGAATGCGGATGACGTTTTGGTCCCACAAGAAAGACGACCACTCCAGCAAATCGATCTCCTTGCGCCGCAGCCCCACGGCCACCCCCAGCAGAAAGACCTTGTAGGCTTCCGGATGGGCGTCTCGGAACTCGTGGCCAGCCGCCTCGATCAAGCCCGCAAGGTCAATCCCGCTACGGTATTTCATCGATTGACGCGGCTCGAATTCCACCCCGGCAAAGGGCAACGGCTCCGGCAAGGGCAATCGAACGTGGCGCAGCATCTTGGGCGAAAACAGGCTTCGCGCCTGCCGCATCGTCGAGTTGACCGAAATCCGAGCTTTGCGGCGGGCTAAAGTATCGGACTCGGCCTGGGCCAGAAACGCCCGTTTCCACTCCTGCACCCGGGCGGGCGTCACCTCGGCAAGCTTGATGGCGTGCACCTTGGCCAGCCACTTGGCCCAACCGCCCCCGCGGTGGTCATACTTCTCGGGGCTGTCCGAGAAACCAAACAGGTCGGACACGATCTGGCGAAAGGCCTTGGCGTAAGCTTCCACGGTACGGCGGTGGGTCGTCTCGCGCATCAGCTCTTCGAGGAAACGGCCCACCGTGACCGGTTGATCCTCGTCCATCGTGGTTTCCGGGGCCGCCACCTTCGGCTTGTATTTGGCCAGCGTGGGCTCCCAGCCGTGCGCCACCAAATAGAGGTAAATGTCCCGCGCCCGGGCCGCGGCCGCCGCTTTGTTGGGCGTCTGCAAGGCGAAGAAGTCCCGACGGCCCCCGTGTTGCACCCGGGCATACCAGTCCTGGGTGTAGCGGCGTTGCCCGTCGGCCGTGTACCCCTTGCGGAAAATGCTTTGGTTCCAGTGGCGGACGTCCGTTTTGGAAAAGTGGCTAAGATTCCTCCGATCTTCTCCACTTTTTTCGTTCATGTCTGGGGGTTTCTGACCTTTCATGACCCGGTGGGCCAAACTTTAGGCCAGCCATAAGCCTTTGTCTATCAGGCACTTTGGGGGTCATGTCGGGTCACGTCGGCTCAGGTCGGGTCAGGGGCGCCATCAAACTACGGATCAGAAGGTTGCATGTTCGAGTCATGCCGGGTGCATGCCTCATAATCAGAGTGTTACGTAAGTTATTACGCTTCTATCAAAATGGGTGCTTGGACACTTCTTGTCCACGCTTGGACGCTTCTCGCATTCATTTTTGCACCTTTATGAGCTTTCATGACCTTCTGTATGCTGGCAGTAACGCCCGGCGGTTCAGGTATTTGGACATCACAGGGGGTCACCGCAGGTCAGATGAGATCGCTTTTAGAATCTGATTACGATCAGAATGTTCCGCATCCAATTCCGGTGCCTGCATGTCCCCGGCCCATCATCTTGAAGCCACGAACTTACAGGCAGGACGCGTTTTACAAGATCAGGAAAACGAAGGGTTAAGCACTCGGGGGCTGGCCGCCATGAAAAAGGGCTGCGCCCGGGCTAGCAACGGCGAGCCAGGAGCAAGCGTCGGCCACGGTGCAGTACGTCCAGACGTTCTCATCTCCTTCGCGCACCGTACCCGCGTGCTCGTCACGCCCCTGAAACCCTCGGTCAAGATCAGTGCCTTCTGGCCAACAACGGCGCTTTTGCCCTGTGCTCCTCCGCGTTTGATCTTCCCCGGCAGGTTCTTCCCAGGACAGCGGGTCCACCACAGAATCATCCTCTTGCGGTGCGTGCCACGGCATGGTCGGCCGATGTACCTTCCATGCCCATGCCCTCGAACGAGATCTACGTACAGGTAACCGCGACGCCGGAGAACGGCGGGCCTCCTAAAGCCGTCGTGGTTTTGGTTCCCCGGGAAAGCCTTGAAGACTACAAGGCGCAGGTGCGCGCCAGGTCTTCCAATGACCAAGCCATTGCCCAGCAGCTGGCCGAGCCTTTGGCTAGGAATGTCTTCAGTCATCGGGCGGGTTTTGGTCCATTTAGGGTGGCTTACTCGTTTGCTTCAAGCCCGCCGCCAGAGATCGCGGGCCAGTCGCCCGAGTTCCGGCACGGCGTGCTGAAAGCGTGGGTCCCGTAAACCGTGGCTGGCGCCACCCGCCCGGCGGGGCACAGCTGCCTCGGAAGGACTGGGTGAGGGCTCAGGTTTCAAGCCTTGTGCGGGCCACGAGGCTTTGCTTTAGGCTGCCCGGAGCGTGCCGATGAGCGGCGATGTCTCAGGGCCGCCGTATTCGGCGCACTTTGGCAAGGAAACCTTGCGGCGATTTATCTTCCACCATTCTGGCGTTTTCGAATATCGCCTTTTTCACTGTATAGCATCACATTAAATTCCTAAAATATGTGAAGTTCGTGTTATATAATATAGTCATGAAATCCAAACCAGGCGCCCTTCCGGCCTCGCGGGCGCGGCTCGCCACCGTGCTGCGCGCCGCCCGCGAAACGGTGTCGGTCGACGTCGCCGCCCAGGCCCTCGGCATCGATCATCACCGCGCCGCACAGCTCCTGTCCCGCTGGAGTGCGCAGGGGTGGCTGCGGCGCATTGGGCCCGGCCTTTACGTTCCCGTGCCGCTCGACTTGGCCGGCAACGAACAGGTCATCGCCGATCCCTGGGTGCTCGTGCCGGCGCTCTTCGGCCCATGCTACATCGGCGGCTGGACAGCCGCCCACCATTGGGAGCTGACCGAGCAGCTTTTCAACGAAACCGTCGTTTTCACGACCCGTCGCGTCCTCAGGAAACGCGTGAGCGCGCAAGGGGCCGTCTTCGTGCTGCATGCCACTCCTTCCAAGCGTCTTTTCGGGCAGAAGACGCTCTGGCGCGGCTCGACAAAAGTAGCCCTCTCCGATCCCGCGCGCACGCTGATCGATCTCCTCGCCGCGCCCGAGACTGGCGGCGGCATTGATCATGTGGCCGAATGCCTGAGTAATTATCTGCGCGACAACACCGCCGACCGTGACCTCCTGATCCGCTACGCGGAGCAGTTCGGCAACGGTGCCATCTTCAAACGCCTCGGCTATCTGGCGGACACCCGCTTGCAGGACCGGGCGCTCGCCGAGGCCTGCCGTGCGCGGCTCACCCAGGGCTACGCCCGGCTCGACCCCGCTCTTCCCTCCCCAACCCTCATCACCGCCTGGCGCGTGTGGGTGCCCGCGCACTGGAAAGACAAAGCCCCATGATCGACAAGCGCGAAATCCTGGACGCCGCGTCCACGTTTCACCTTCTGCCGAACGTCATTGAGAAGGATTATGTGCTCGGTTGGCTGCTGGGCGGCATCCACGCCCATCCCGAGCTTTCCGAAAGCTGGATCTTCAAAGGTGGTACGTGCCTTAAGAAATGTTACTTCGAGACGTACCGTTTTTCAGAGGACCTCGATTTTACGCTGCGCGACGAACGCCGTCTGGATGAAGCCTTCCTACGGCCCGTTCTCCAGGAAGTCGTTGCCTGGGTCGCGGATCAATCCGGCCTCAGCATCCCGCCCGACCAGCTTGCCTTCGACATCTACGCCAACCCGCGCGGTCGCCGATCCTGCCAAGGCAAAATCGGTTACCGCGGCCCGGTGTCCCCGACCTCGGGCGGCTGGCCGAAGATCCGGCTCGATCTGACGGCAGACGAAGCGCTAGTCCTACCGGCCGTGCGGCGCGAGGTATTCCATCCTTACACCGACCGGCCCACGGACGGTCTCTGGATCAATTGCTACGCTTACGAGGAGGCCTTCGGCGAAAAACTCCGCGCGCTCAGTGAGCGGACGCGGCCGCGCGACCTCTACGACGTGGTCACCCTCTACCGGCACGAGGACAGCCGGCCGTCGGCCTCGAGGCTGCGCGACGTCCTCCAGCAGAAATGCGCCTATAAGCAGATCCCGCTGCCGACGATGGCCGCGCTTTCATCCCATCGGCCGGCCCTTGAGCAGATGTGGGCCGACATGCTGGACCACCAGCTCCCCGTCCTGCCGCCGCTCAACGATTTCTGGGATGAGCTTCCGTCCATCTTCGCCTGGATCATGGGCGCGGCGGAAATGCCGCCACGGGCCCTCATCGAGCATGCCGCTGGCGAGATTCCCGTGCGCACGCGCGTGCTGCCCCTCGGCCTCCCCCTCCGCTCCCGCTCGATGCTTGAAATCATCCGCTTTGCCGCGGCGAACCATCTATGCGCCGATCTCACCTATGACGACCGCGTGCGCCGCATCGAGCCCTACTCGCTGCGCCAGACCGCCGAAGGTAACCTCGTCTTGCACGCCATCCGCGCCGATTCGGGCGAACACCGGTCGTACCGCGTTGACCGGATGCAGGCGGCCGCCGTCACCTCGCAGCCCTTCTCGCCCCGCTACTTTGTCGAGCTGACCTCGACGGGCCCGCTGCCAGTCGCCCCGTCAGTTATTAGACCGCGCCGCCCGGTGCGCCCCGCCCGACAAGGCCCGACCTACGTCTACCGATGCCCCTATTGCCGGAAGACATTCAACAGGAAAACGATGGATAGCTCCCTGAAGCCCCACAACAACCCGCGCGGTTACCCATGCCCCGGACGGGTCGGGGTGTATGTGCGCACGAATGATTAGCGTACCGGACGCGCCTCTCCGATACCTTTTAGCAGGAAACGGGGGTCCTAATCGTGCATTATTGTCCGGCTTTCCGAATTCCGGAGTATTCCGAGTGGCCGGCAGGTTTTGATCAGCCATCTTGGCCGCAGTTATAAACGGGTACCGACCGTTGGCGAAACCCTAGCGGCGCGCCCTGAAGCAATCGGCTTCTACACGGGGAGCGTCTGGCGTTGGTCACACGCAGCCTTCCCAAAAAACGGCTAAGTCACCTCTAGCCTCCCCGGACGCTTCGCCGGTACTTACACTGTCGTGTAAAAATATCCTACCCCTGCTGGCTACAAGAAATTCCGGTTACCTGAGAAACCAAAGAGTAGCTTCCTTCATGAGAATCACGTCCACCCTCTTTGATGCCTATCTCAAATGCCCGATGAAATGCTGGCTAAGGTCGACCGGCGAACCTGCGACAGACAACCCCTACGCTCAATGGGTTCATTCCCAACAGGATTCATACCGCGCGACTGGAATCCAGCGACTGCTTTCGGAGACAGCTCCAGGCGAATATGCAATCGCTCCGTCTGAACAGGATCTGAAAGCTACCCCGTGGAGACTGGCCGTAAGCGTTCAAGCGCGACAGCGGAATCTGGAAGCTGACCTCCATGCCGTGCGGCGCGTCTCGATGGAAGGACCCCATGAGTCCGATCAATTCACTCCCATCCGCTTCGCTTTCATCAACAAGCTCAGTAAGGACGATCAATTGCAACTCGCGTTCGATGCCGTGGTGCTTTCAAACCTGCTGAGTTCTGGGGTCAACCATGGCATAATCATTCACGGCACCGACCGCGCCACGCGCAAAATCAACACTTCACCGCTGGTCGGCGAGGTACGCAAACGCATCGCGCAAATCGAAGCGTTGTTGTCCAGCCCCGCTCCGCCGGATCTGGTTCTAAACCGGCATTGTGCCGAGTGCGAATTTCAAGTCCGCTGCCGCAAAGAGGCGATGGCAAAGGACGATCTGAGCCTACTCTCTGGAATGACCGAAAAGGAGCGGGACCGCCACCGAAACAAGGGCATCTTTACCGTCACGCAACTTTCTTACACGTTCCGGCCCAGGAGAACGCCAAAACGTGCAAAGAATCCCGCTAAGCCGCGGTACCTTGCCCTTCAGGCGCTGGCCATCCGGGAAAGCACCGTTTACTTTCACGGCGCGCCAGTATTCCCCCACGCCGAAACGCAAGTGTACCTTGACATCGAAAGGTTGTCCGACTGCAACTTCTACTATCTGATTGGGGCATTGATCGTTTCGAATGGGCACGCGGCTTTTCATTCCTTCTGGGCTGACACCCAATCTGACGAACCAACTATTTTCGCCCAGTTCATCAAGGCCATAAGTCCATTTGCAGATTTGCGGGTCTTCCACTTCGGAGACTACGAGGCCATCGCGTTGAAGCGCATAAGGTCCCGCCTGGCAGAAAGCTATCGGCCACAAATAGATCGGATCCTTGAGAAATGCACTAACGTGCTTTCGACGATCTATCCGCACGTGTATTTCCCGACCTACTCAAATAGTCTTAAAGAAATCGCCGGGTTCCTTGGAACCGGGTCCTCGCAAGCTTCAACAGGGCTTCACAGCATAATCTGGCGCACTGATTGGGACGTAACCGGCAATCCAGATCTGAAATCGAGACTTTGTGATTATAATGAGACAGATTGCACAGGTCTAAACGCCATAACTGAATTTATTGTTCATCAGAGTTCATTAGCGTCCGGAGAAAATCTAGGCACCAAAGTTGGATGGACTACCGAGATGAGTAGACCCCACCCGCGTTGGCAAATGTTTACACGTCACGATTACGTGCTCGAAGACTTCGAATCTGTTGTGAAGTCTGCTTACTTCGATTATCAGCGTGAGAAGGTCTTCGTTCGAACGGATCGCCCGCTTCACAGAATTAATAAACAGCATCGGAAGCTGAAACGTACTAACTTACGTGCAAACCGAAAACGAAATCTACAGCGTAAAAACTGCCCGTTCTGTAGGACGAGGGCGGTGAAAACGGTTGGAGCGCGGGACCGCGTAACGATCGATTTAAAATTCTCCGAAAATGGAGTAAAGAAATCGATAACCCATACCACATACTTCCGGTATCGCTGCCTCAAATGCAGCCGGTCTTTCAGCTCCTGGGATGGCACCCGCAATCCCCCAAAGTACGGCCACGGGTTAAGGAGTTGGTGCGTCTATTTGCATCTAATCGGCGGCGCAAATATGCACCGCGTCAGTAGGACGCTCGGGGACCTGTTTGGCCTATACATCGACGATTGTGAAGCACATCGTTGTAAACGTTACTTCAGGTCATTTTATCAAAACCTCTATACCGAGATTCGACTAAGCCTACTTCAAGAGACCGTCCTCCATGTGGACGAAACGCCGGTTAACCTTCGTAGTCACTGCGGATACGTATGGGTCATCACGAGCATGGATAAGGTGTATTACTTTTATCGGCCATCGCGTGAGGGCTCGTTCTTAGCGGAAATGCTGTCGTCCTTTCGAGGCGTGCTGATCTCGGACTTTTTCACGGCTTACGATTCTCTCCCCTGCGGACAACAGAAATGTTTGGCTCATTTGGTCCGGGACATCGATGATGACTTGTTTCACAATCCGCTGGACGCCGAATTGAAAGGCATCGGCCAGAGTTTCGGTAGCCTTCTGAGGGCCATTGTGGGCACGATCGATAGATATGGCCTAAAAAGGCGCCACTTGCATAAGCACCAGAAGACCGCGGATCGATTTCTCAAGAAGGTTAATTCCACTGCTTTTACGTCTGAACTCGCGAACAAGTACAAGAAGCGATTTGAGAAGAGCGGCGAAAAGATGTTTACCTTTTTGGAACACGACGGCATTCCGTGGAACAACACCAATGCGGAACACGCGATTAAGTTTTTCGCGAAGCACCGCAAGGATGCCGATGGGCGTTTCACGGAGGCTTCGCTCAACGACTACCTGCTGTTAGCGAGTGTCTTTGCAACGTGCGAATTCAACAATCTAAACGTGCTTAAATTTCTGATGTCCGGAGAGGCGACGCTCCAGGGATTATTGCGAATGGCCGGACGAGGCGTCGTGACAAAAACGACATGACCGGCCGTATCGATCGGATACCCGCACGATGATGATATGCGGCTCATCACCGAGTTGCGTTGACGGTGCCCGGGCGCAGCGCCAGGACTGCGTCAGCGGGATCGGCGACCACGGCCGATCGCGATCATTGCATTGCGAGAGGACCCGCGCCGCCTCTCGGAAGGCAGTCGTTCCATCCAAAATGGCCGGGGCTGGAACGGATTGCTCGGAGTTAGCCCGAACGGGTCAAGTGATTAAAGGTCTGCTGGGCATCCCAGCCTTCCTCCAGCGCAGTGAAGAACGTCTCGAAGATTTCATCGTCGGAGCCGGTAACCCTCGGATCGCGGCGAAGGGCCTCGATCAGGGCCGGCTCGTCATCGAGGCCAAAGTCGCCGTTGAGCCAAGCCTGGACCGCTGCCATCGGGGCAAGTTTGCGGAGCGATTCAAAGCGTCGTGGATCTTGCATGCCTTTAGAGTGTGCTCATGCCAGGCTGCGCCGCAAGGTGCCCAAATGGCCACAGGATCCTCCGCTGTGCCCTCCGGCGGAAAATCGGCGGAAGCCGAGCTTCGGGGCCGTGGTCCAAAGGCTCCGTTTCCAGCAAGACCGGGACAAATCGGAGGCAAAATCGAGCGGGGAGACCTTGCCGGTTGCCCAACCCCAGACCTCCGATTTCGCGTCGTCGTTGCTGGGCCACCACCGGCCGCCGCCACGGCGGATTTGATCCGAAGCCAATTATTGAAAGACCGTAAGCGTCACGCGTAGCACCTCTATTCCGGGAAGCGGAGACGGCGTAAGCTGGGGCGATGACAGCTACGTTGGAAGCGACGGGGGCAGTAGACGGGGAGATCTTCAAGACCGATACGGCGGGTCGGGTGCGCGTCTCGCGCGCCCGGCGGGAAGCTTTGCTCGATGAGTTTGAACGCAGCGGGGCCAGCGGCGCGCAGTTTGCGGCCTACGTGGGCGTGAAGTATTCGACCTTTGCCTACTGGGTCAGCCAGCGCCGACGGCACCAAGCCCTTCGGCCTAGCAAAAACCATCCGGACGCGCCCCGCCCGGGCAACGGCGCCAAAGCCCTGCGCTGGTGGGAAACGGTCATCGAGCCGTCGGCCAAGGGCGCCAGCGATCCAGAGGTGCTGCGGGTGCAACTGCCCGGGGGCGCACGCCTGGACATTGCCACGGCAGCCCAGGCGACCCTGGCGGCGGTGTTGCTCGAGAAGTTGGGCCAACGGGGAGCCAAGCCATGCTGAGTTTTACCGGCAGCTTAAAAATCGTGGTGGCCCTGGAGCCCTGCGACATGCGTAAGGGCTTCAACGGCCTGTACGGCTTGGTGGCCCAAAGGCTGCAGGAGGATCCCCGGACCGGAGCGCTCTACGTCTTTAGCAATCGGCATCGGAATCGTGTGACATAGTGCATCCCCGGTTTTTAAAGGCCGGGTAGATTTGAGGTGTTTTCGTAGGGAGAAGGGGCACGGTTGCGCAGCCGGCGCTCTTCGACGGCCCGCACGCCTATCTGGACGGCCTCCGAGTCTAGCAGGGTGATGAAAAAGTGGCGATCTGCCGGTTAGTTCGGGGGTTTTCGGTTAGCAACGGCGAGT
>Ga0213876_10001369_pt1 | contig 15256 bp, 14 predicted proteins | sample BarmaccomBMRX_R9_FD_160113 | JGI IMG/M metagenome (GOLD analysis project Ga0213876, IMG submission 160113) | Root-associated microbial communities from Barbacenia macrantha in rupestrian grasslands, the National Park of Serra do Cipo, Brazil - RX_R9 | ecosystem: Host-associated > Plants > Roots...
GAGGCGGATAGGACCGCATCGACCGCCACACGCACATTGCCGTTCGTGCCGTTCTTGAACCCGACCGGACAGGACAGGCCCGAGGCCATCTCCCGATGAATCTGGCTTTCGGTGGTGCGCGCCCCGATGGCGCCCCAACCCACGAGGTCGGCGATGTATTGGGGGGTCGTCATGTCGAGAAACTCGCAACCCGCGGGCACGCCGAGGTCGTTGATCCGCGAAAGCAGGCTGCGCGCAATTCGCAAACCCTTGTCGATTTTGAAGGTGCCGTCGAGATCGGGATCGTTGATGAGGCCCTTCCAGCCGACCGTCGTCCTCGGCTTCTCGAAATAGACGCGCATGACGATCTCGAGCGCGCCCTGAAGGCGCTGGCGAACGAGCGAGAGCCTTTGCGCATATTCGATCGCTGCGGCCGGATCATGGACCGAGCAAGGCCCAATCACAACGGCGAGCCGATCGTCCTTGCCTTGAAGAATATCGTGCAAGGCCGCCCGCACCTCCCTCACGGTGCGGGTCGCTCGCGCGCCTCGCGGATATTCGCGCATGATCTCGGCGGGTGTGCTGAGTTCGTTGATTTCTCGGATGCGAAGGTCGTCTGTCGTGCGCAACACGGTGATAGCTCCTCGAATGGGTCACCGGCGGCACAAAAAAACCGCCAGAGACTGGCGGTTTCGGATGGTTCTTGCGGGTATCTTTTAGATCGCGCAAACCCTTTCGGCCGCCAGCCTGATCGGGCAGCTAAAGTAACGAGCAAAAGAGCTGGCGGCGTGATGGCGCATGCCTGCGGTTTAGACCAAAGCATGACCTTTGTCACGTCGGACGAGGATGCTCCAGGGGTCCCGCGTAAAAAGCAAACGGGCCATGCTTTGCCTCAGTCTCCGCAACTCGCTAATACGTTTTTCGCAAGCGCTGACGGGGTGATTCACGAAACGATCGTGAAAGGCTCTCCGGCGTTCATTGCCCCGGCCTCCCCGTCCGAAGCCCATTCCATCAATCCAGGATCTCCGCCGTGCCGTCAGACATCGAGATTGCCCGCGCCGCCAAGCTCCAGCCGATCGGCGCCATCGCCGAGCGCGCCGGAATTCCCGAAAGCGCGCTCGAGCCCCATGGGCGTTATATCGGCAAGGTCGGGCTCGACTTTCTGGCCGGGCGACAGACGGCGAAAGCGAAAAACGGAAAGCTCATTCTCGTCACGGCCATCAATCCGACGGCCGCGGGTGAAGGCAAAACGACGACGACTGTCGGCCTCGGCGACGGGCTTCGCCAGATCGGCAAGCGCGCCATGATCGCGCTGCGTGAGCCCTCGCTCGGGCCCTGCTTCGGCATGAAGGGAGGCGCGGCAGGTGGCGGCTATGCGCAAGTCGTGCCGATGGAGCAGATCAACCTGCATTTCACCGGGGATTTTCACGCGATCACCTCGGCCCACAATCTGCTTGCGGCCCTCATCGACAACCACGTCTATTGGGGCAACGAGCTCGACATCGACCCGCGCCGCGTCACCTGGCGGCGCGTGCTCGACATGAACGATCGCTCGCTTCGCCAGATTGTCTCGGGCCTGGGCGGAGCGGCGAATGGCGTGCCGCGCGAGGCCGGCTTCGACATCACCGTCGCCTCGGAAGTGATGGCGATCTTCTGCCTCTCGCGAAGTCTCGATGAATTGCGTGAACGCCTGTCGCGCATGGTCGTCGCGCAAACCTACGCGAAGAAGGCGATAACGGCGGCGGATCTGCAGGCACCCGGCGCCATGACCGTGCTGTTGAAGGAGGCGCTCGCACCCAATCTGGTGCAAACGCTCGAAGGCACGCCTGCATTCGTGCATGGTGGACCCTTCGCCAACATCGCCCATGGCTGCAACTCGGTGATGGCGACGCAAGCGGCATTGAGCTTGAGCGACTATCTCGTGACCGAGGCTGGGTTTGGGGCCGATCTCGGCGCGGAAAAGTTCTTCGACATCAAATGCCGCAGTGCCGGGCTCTCGCCCGCGGCCGCCGTGATCGTGGCGACCGCGCGAGCGCTCAAGATGCATGGCGGTGCGAAGAAGACCGACCTTGGCCGCGAGGATCTTCCAGCTTTGCGCAAGGGCTTGGCCAATCTCGGGCGCCATGTCGCCAATGTGCGCAAATTCGGCGTGCCGCCCATCGTTGCCATCAATCACTTCACGAGCGACACGCAAGCCGAGCACGACCTCATCGCCAAGCTCTGCAAGGAGGAATTCGATGTCGAAGCCGTGCAATGTCGGCATTGGGCCGACGGTGGAAAAGGCACGGTGAAGCTCGCCGAACGCGTCGTCTCGCTCGCCGACAGCGGGAAGGCCGCATTCAAGCCGCTCTATCCGCAAGCCATGCCGCTCGCGGACAAGATGCGCACGATCGCACGCGAGATCTATGGAGCCGCCGACATCGCGCTCGACTCCAAGGCGGCTGCGCGCATTTCCGAAATCGAGGCGATGGGCTTCTCCGAGCTGCCGATCTGCGTCGCCAAGACGCAATATTCCTTCTCGGCGGACGCTTCGCTGCTCGGGGCGCCGAGCGGCCATGTTGTGCCGATACGAGAAGTGCGCCTTTCGGCGGGCGCGGGCTTCGTTGTGATGATCTGCGGGGACATCATGACCATGCCTGGCCTGCCGCGTCGCCCGGCCTCCGAAAAGATCGACCTTGACGCAAAGGGCGCGATCGAGGGACTTTTCTGAGCTGGCTTTGCCGGGGGAGCGCACGTTTTTGCGAGATTGAGGGGCTTTTGATGCGGCCGGGCGGCCCTTTTGACGCCGCAGTTTGCTGGTGGTTATCTGGGTCGCTGGTGCGCTCGAGATCTGAGGAGGCGCGAATGGGCTTGAAGCCATTTCTGGCGGTTGCCGTGCTTTGTGGTGCCTGTCTTCCCGCCAACGCGGATGACGCGACCCAGGCACCTCCGCTCCAGCTTCCCGCGTTTGCCCAGCAGCCTCAGGCAGGGGCCCCCAACACGCAATCCGCCTCGCCATGGACCGGATTTTACGCCGGAAGCGAGGTCTTCGCCTTCTCCGGCAAGGGCGTGAAGCATGGAGCCGGAGGAGCGGCCTTCTTCGGATACAATCGCGAGTTCGACAATAATCTCGTCATCGGCATCGAAGCGAGCACGGGATTTGCGCCGAGCGTGTTCAAGCACGGCCCCTATAGCGGTTACGAATTCGCCGCGACAAATGTGAAGCTTGGTTACGATATGGGGCGGCTCTTGCCCTACGTTACGGCTGGCTTCGCCTTCGCCAAGCCGGATGTGCGCTCCGGGTATCTGAGCGCGACCGACAGCGTCAACGACCTCTTCGGCTCCCCTTCCAATGTCAAGGTCCTGGGGAGCGTCGGGGCGGGCTTCGACTATCAGGTGACCAATAATCTCGCCGTCGGCGTCGCCGTGTCGGCCGGCACCAACCGTGGACCGATTCTGCCTAGCATAGCGCCTTGAGCTTACGGTGTTCAAAGACCGCCCCGCCTAAGGCGATGCCCGTACCCTTAGATAAGTGTCTCTGCCCTTTTGATTGCTGGCGATCAGCGAAGCGGCACGAAATCCAAGATCTGGCTCTGGAAAAAGCTGAGAGGCGCTTCCCATTTCGAGAGAGGCCCGACTGAAAAGACGGACGACGCCATGCCTTCCTGCACCTTCTCGCAGGCATAGATATCCTCGAGCATGACGTTGTTGGATTCGAGCGCGTGCACCGGGCCGATCTCAAGCCGGTCCGCGCTGAGATTGAAGCCCTTGGCGCTCACTATATGAGAAGGCAATTTTTCCGGGTCCACCACGTTCATTTTTGCTGAATTCGCGGGCTTCGTCGCACGCACGCGCGTGCGCACGAGACTCATGCCGGCGCTCACAGCAATCACGTGGAACGTGCTCCAGGTATAGGCCGTCTGTGAGAGAGCGATGTTTGGGAAGAGCCACTGGTAGGAAAATCCGTAGTCGGCGGGAATTCCTTCGATCACGGGCATCGGCTCGTCGCGATCCGCGTAGGATCTGTCCTTGTGAATGTCGGGCTTGAGCGGACGATAAAAGGCCTGGTGGCGACCTGAGGGTTGCCATCTCTGCTGCATGAAATCGCCGTCTCCAAGCGAGACGGAATGAAGCAGCGGCAAATGATATCCATCGATGAAATTTTCCGTGACGATCTTCCAATTGGCGCGCACGCGGTAGGTGATGTCGGAAATTTCCACGAGTTCCTCGGGATCGTGCAGCCGCTCCTGGTTCGGCTTGAAGGGCCCGAGTTTGCCGGGAATCTCCGCGAGCCATTCCTCGAGCGACATGGCGCCGGGATCCGGGTGCACGAAGAGCAAGTTTTTCCAAGTCGCGACCTTTGCGTGGTGCAGGCCGTAAAGCGACTTGTCCAAACAGGGGAAGAGCTCCTGCTGATAAGGAACGCTCGCAAGCTGCAGTTCGCCTTTCAGATTGTACGTCCATTTGTGGTAGAAGCAGGAGATCAGACCACGCTGGATGTTTCCGGAGCCTTCGAGAAGCCGCGCGCCGCGATGCCGGCATACATTGTGGAAGGCCCGCAGCCGTCCTGTCATGTCGCGCAACACGACTAGCGCCGCATTGCCGCACTCGACCGTGATGTAGTCGCCTGGATCGCTCACATCCTCCAACATTCCGACGAAATTCCAGGTCTTTGCGAAAAGCTCCTCGCGTTCGCGCCGAAACCATTCTTCCGAGGTGTAGGCGGAGGCCGGAAGCCGTTGGCGGGGTGGTTTCGCCGGGTTCCACCACTCATCGATGGTGTAGGCGCTCGACCTCACCATCTCATGAAGTTGTGCCGCGCCTTTCGATGCGCGCATCGCAAACTCCCTTCCGCGCAACCCTCCTCAGCGCATGCGGATATCGGCACACGCACACTTCCGTGCGGCACTGCGCTCGTAGGAAGCCACTTCGATCATCGCATGGCGGCCATCGAAGTCAAACATTTTTTGTTTGTATAGAAACAAACTTTGTCGAGCCTCGGCGGTAGGCATGGCGCTCGCGAAGAACGCGCAGCACCTTGCCTTCACTCATCCTTGAGCGAAGCGAATGCTCCACCGTGTGTGCTACTCCGCCGCGATCGCCATGTGGTCCGTCGGCCGCCCGAGCCGGCGGTGTTGGGCGACAGGCATGCGGTCGCGCACGGCGGCGGGCAGGGCAGGATCGAGTCTCGTCGAGACGATGCCCACGCCATCCGAAGCTCGAGCGATGACATGCCCCCAGGGATCGACTGCCAAGGAGTGCCCATAGTTGTGGAGCGTCTTGCCCTTGGTCTCGTAAGCGCCGGTCTGCGCCGCTGCGAGCACATAGGTCTGGGTCTCGATGGCGCGCGCCCGCAAAAGCACCTCCCAATGATCCTTGCCGGTTTGCAAGGTGAAGGCGGCGGGCACCGCGATGATCGTTGCCCCCCGATCCACGAGCGCCCTGAAGAGCTCCCCGAAGCGCAAATCATAGCAGATGGTGCACCCGACGGTGACGCCCTCGCAATCATAGGTGATGACTGCCTCTCCCGGCTTCATCGTCGCCGATTCCCTATATTGCGTGCCGTCGGGCGCCGTAATGTCGAACATGTGGAGTTTGCGGTAGCGCGCGACCTCCCGCCCCTCTCGATCGAACACGACGGTCGTGTTGTAGGCGCGGTTCTCGCCCGGGACGCGTTCGAAAAAGCTGCCGCCATGTACCCATATTCGATTGTTGCGCGCGAGCGCACGCAGCGTTTCGTAGGCAGGGCCTCCCGTCGCTGCTTCCGCGATCGCGAGCTTTTCCGGGCTGGAGCCGCCCATCCAATCGAACACCTCCGGGAGCAGCACCCAATCGGGGCGTTCCTCGGCGACCGCACGCTCGATGAGCTTCTTCGCCTGTGCGAGGTTTGCCTCTTTGTCGCTGATCGAATTCATCTGGATGAGGGAAATCTTCATGACCGGGCTCCGAGCTTTTCGTTCCCACCAAATATAACATCAATCGGCGTGGTCGCGAGGCGTTTTACTCAAGCTCGAGCCAGCTTTATCCGACGCGGCTTCAACCCGGCTCTATCATACGTTAGAATTTTTCCGATTCGCGCGAGCACCTCGGCCGGTCCTTTCGGCCGTGCAAGCCTGCGAACGGGACGGAGGACGAAGCATGCTCAAGGAATTTCGCGAATTTGCGATGAAAGGCAATGTCGTCGACCTCGCGGTCGCCGTCATCATCGGCGCTGCGTTCGGCAGGATCGTCGATTCCCTCGTCGGCGACGTGATCATGCCGATCATCGGCGCGATCACGGGCGGCCTCGACTTTTCGAACTACTACCTTCCTCTTTCGTCCAAAGTGCAGTCGGGCCTTGCCTATGCCGACGCCAAGAAGACGGGAGCGGTTTTGGGCTGGGGCCAGTTTCTCACCTTCGTGGTGAATTTCTTGATCGTGGCCTTCGTGCTTTTCCTTGTCATTCAGTCGATGAACCGAATGAAGAGGCACCTTGCGGCGCCGGACGATGCCAAGGCGCCCAAACCACCGCCCGCTGATGTCGTTTTGCTCACGGAAATACGCGACCTTTTGAAGGAAAGACGTTGAAGGGTTCGTTCCGGGGATACTCATCGGCTTCGCGGCCAGATTTAATTTCCCTTTTCTGGAATGATCCACTAGTTCGGGCATACCGAAACCCGTAACCGGCCATTTGGCCGCGCGAGGTCTTCATGACGGTCGCTGCCCGAATCCTTCCGACGGGAATTCCGCCACTGCGCCGCGAGGCGCTCGAAGCGCCAGATAGCGGCATCGTCGAGGTCTTCGAGCATGGTTTTGGCCGCCCCGGTCTGATCCCGCTCTGGGCCGGCGAAGGCGATCTGCCGACACCGGGCTTCATCACCGACACGGCCGCACGGTCCCTCGCCGCGGGAGAGACCTTCTACACGTTGCAAAGGGGAATCCCGGAGCTTCGCACCGCGATTTCCGCCTATATGAGCCGGCTCTACGGCAAGCCGCTCCCGCCCGAGCGCTTCTTCGTGACCATCGGGGGCATGCACGCGATACAGATCGCGATGCGCATCGCGTCGGGGCCCGAGGACGAAGTCATCGTGCCCACGCCAGCTTGGCCGAATTTCCTCGGCGCCCTGACGGTGAGCGGGGCAAGAGCGGTGCTCTTGCCGATGCAACTCGAAAAAGGACGATGGCATCTCGACCTCGACCGCCTCGCCGCGGCGATCACGCCGCGTACGCGGGTGATCGTCGTCAACTCTCCCTCAAACCCCACGGGCTGGACCGCGACCGGGGCCGAGCTTCACGCGGTCCTCGAGCTTGCGCGCCGGCATGATCTTTGGATCGTGGCCGACGAAATCTATGGCCGCTTCGTCTATGGAGGGGATGCCCGCGCGCCCTCCTTTCATGATTTCGCGGGTGGCGAGGAGCGCGTGCTCTACGCACAGACCTTCTCGAAGAATTGGGCCATGACAGGATGGCGCGTCGGCTGGCTCGAAGCCCCGGCGGCCCTTGGAGGCATGATCGAGAATCTCGTCCAATACTCGACGTCCGGCGTTGCCACTTTCGTGCAGCGCGCGGCGGTCACGGCGCTCGAACAGGGCGAGACGTTCATCGCGCGCCAAATTGAGATCGCCAAGCGCGGACGCGAGATCGTGCTCGAGAGCGCGCGCCGGACGAACCGGATCGAGCTCGCGCCGCCCGAGGGGGCCTTCTACGCTTTCTTTCGCGTCCTCGGAGTTGCGGATGTGCGCAAGGCGGCGCTCGCGCTCGTCGAGGAGGCGAATGTAGGCGTCGCTCCAGGGACGGCCTTCGGTCCTGGCGGGGAGGGCTATTTCCGCCTCTGCTATGCGCGCAAGAGCGAAGATGTCGCAGAGGCCATGGGGCGCATCGAGCATTGGCTCGCGGCGCGCTCCTGACTGCGGGACGTCTTCTCGTTCACGGCAGATCGCGAGCCCGCTTGATCGCATCGATCCGCGCGTGATCCTCCGGCTGGAGGTTGCGCCCCCGTTCCAGGATTTCGAGCGTGTATTCCTCGTAAGTGAGGCCAAGCCGCTCGGCGCGTTCCAGGCGATAAAGCGCAATGTCGCGCGAGACTTTCCACGCGGCCTTATGCGCTTTTCGCCAGCAGAAACGCACGAAAAGATCGCCGACCTGCCACTCCGGCATTTCGTCGTCCAAAGGCGGTCCTTGATTATGGCCGGAGAGCGCCTGGGCGGGATCGGCCATCGTGTGTCTCACATATCTACCGATCGTATGGTATGTTAAACGGCAATGAAGGACAAGGATTTCGACCGCGGACTCGGGACGCGGCTTCGCTTCTTGCGCGAAGGTCAGGGGCTTAGCCTCGGCGCGCTCGCCGATCGGTCGGGCGTGAGCAAGGCCATGATCGCGCGCGTCGAGAAGGCGCAAAGCAGCCCCACCGCCGCCCTTCTCGGAAGGCTTTGTGCGGGGCTTGGGGTGCGGCTGAGCTCCTTGATCGAGGCGGCCGACAGACGCTCGGAACCCCTGTCGAGATTTCGCGACCAGCCGGCGTGGCGAGATCCGAAAACCGGTTATCTGCGTCGCCAGGTGTCCCCGTCCGGTGCGTCGAGCGGTCTCGAGATCGCTTCGATCTCCCTGCCGCCCGGCATGAAGGTGCCTTATCGCGCCTGGACGGCCAACGCCTATCGCCAACAACTGGTCATGCTCGCGGGCACGCTTCATCTGCAAATGGGGAATGAAAATTATATCTTGCGAAAAGGCGATTGCCTCGATTTCGATGTGCTTTCACCGAACACATTCGAGAACAAGGGGAGAGCTTGCGCCCGCTACCTGATCGTGATCCGCAAAGATTGATCCGATCTGGACGCGGGGGGCTGATGGCACTGAGAAGGCGCCTCCTCGCAGAAAAGGGGCGCGAACCCCGCCCCTTGCGATTTTCCCCCCGCGCTTGGCCGAACTTCAGTAATCCATTCCGGCTCCCGGAGAAGGCATGGGAGGTGTCGGCTTCTTCGGAAGCTCGGCGACCATGGCTTCCGTCGTGATGAGGAGCCCCGCGATCGAAGCCGCATCCTGAAGCGCCGTGCGCACCACTTTCGCCGGATCGATGATGCCCTTCTTGAACATATCGCCATAATTGCCGGCCTGCGCGTCAAACCCGAAAGCGTAATCGCCCTTTTCCTGAATTTTGCCGACGATCACGGAGCCGTCCTCGCCGGCATTGATCGCGATCTGGCGAACCGGCGACTGAAGCGCGCGACGAACGATCTCGACACCTGTCTTCTGATCGTCGTTGGCCGGAACGAGAGCCTGAAGAGCGTTGGCGGAGCGCAAGAGAGCCACGCCACCGCCAGGCAAAATGCCTTCCTCGACCGCGGCCTTGGTGGCATGCGTTGCGTCCTCGACACGATCCTTGCGTTCTTTCACCTCGACTTCCGTCGCGCCCCCTACCCTGATGACCGCGACCCCGCCAGCGAGCTTGGCCAGCCGCTCTTGCAGCTTCTCGCGATCATAGTCGGAGGTCGTGTCCTCGATCTGCGCCTTGATTTGCTGGACACGCGCGGCGATGTCCTTTTTCGCGCCCGCCCCGCCCACGATCGTGGTGTTCTCCTTCTCGATCACGACCTTCTTGGCGCGGCCGAGCATCGCGACCGTGACATTTTCGAGCTTGATGCCGAGGTCCTCACTGATCGCCGTGCCGCCGGTGAGCACCGCAATGTCCTCGAGCATGGCTTTGCGGCGATCGCCGAAACCCGGCGCCTTGACGGCCGCGACCTTCAGGCCGCCGCGAAGCTTGTTCACCACAAGCGTCGCAAGCGCCTCGCCCTCGACGTCCTCCGCCACCACAACGAGCGGTTTGCCCGATTGCACCACCGCCTCCAGCAGCGGAAGCAGGCTCTGCAGCGAGGAGAGCTTCTTCTCGTGGATGAGGATGAAGGGATCCTCGAACTCGGCTTTCATCCTCTCCGCGTCGGTGACGAAATAGGGTGAAATATAGCCTCGATCGAACTGCATGCCCTCGACCACCTCGAGCTCGGTCGCGAGGCTCTTTGCCTCCTCGACCGTGATGACGCCCTCGTTGCCGACTTTCTGCATCGCCTCGGCGAGAAATTTGCCGATCTCCGGGTCGCCATTGGCCGAGATGGTCGCGACCTGCGCGATCTCGTCATTGCGCGTAATCTTGCGCGCGTTGCGTTTGAGATCGTCCACGATCGCCTCCACGGCCATGTCGATGCCGCGCTTGAGGTCCATGGGATTCATGCCGGCCGCGACCGATTTTCCGCCTTCCTTGACGATCGCGTGCGCCAGCACCGTCGCGGTCGTCGTCCCATCTCCCGCCTGGTCGCTCGTCTTCGTCGCGACCTCACGCACCATTTGCGCGCCCATATTCTCGAATTTGTCCTCGAGCTCGATCTCCTTGGCCACGGTGACACCGTCCTTGGTCACACGTGGGGCGCCGAAGGATTTGTCGAGAATGACATTGCGACCCTTGGGGCCGAGCGTCACGCGCACCGCATTTGCCAAAATCTCGATCCCATCAAGCATCCGCTCACGCGCTTCCGTGGAGAACTTGACTTCCTTGCTCGCCATTTTGCTGCTCCCTGATGCGAAAGATTCGTCCGCAATTCGTTCGTCCGCGCCGTGTCAGGCGGCTTTTCTCTTGGCCTCACCGCTATCGAGGATCCCCCATGACATTCGCCTCCTTCATGATCACCAGCTCCTCGCCCTGGAACGTCACCTCGGTGCCGAAGCTTCGCAGCGACGGCTTCGAGTATCGGGAACGTCTCGGGTCTCTGAAGATCTCAGCCCAAAGCAGTATCGTGCCGATGAACATTCATTATCAGAGGCCGGGTCACAGGCCTTGTCGATCGGAGGTCGAGTGCTGACGCTTCGCAAAGCTGCGCCCGAATTCCGATCCGTCAAAGCGTGATCGCGGGCCCGTGAAAACGACATACGACCTGCCGAAATTCCCATCAAGGAAATTCATCACAGGATTTGCTCCAACCGCCCGGTCCAGGCCTTGAAGGCATTTTGCGGCCTTCCTAACTCTTTTCCTGATCCCGCCCTTCGAGGGGGGATCATGAGCCGAGAACTCGTAGGTATCGCTTCACGGAGGATAGCTATGACCACCTATGACTTCACTCCCCTGTTCCGCAGCTCGATCGGCTTCGATCGCCTTCCCCTGCTGCTCAGTCACGCCCTGCAGCTCGACGAGAGCAACACATCCTACCCGCCCTACAACATCGACAAGCGCAGCGAGGACGAATACCGCATCGTAATGGCGGTCGCCGGCTTCGGGAAAGAGGACATCGAGATCGTCAGCGAGCAGAACAAGCTTACGGTCCGGGGAGAGATCAAGGAGCGCGAGGAGAAGACTTACTTGCACCGCGGCATCGCGGCCCGATCCTTCCAGCGGCAATTCGATCTTGCCGACTTCGTGAAGGTGAACGGGGCGGAGCTCAAGGACGGCTTGCTCGTGATCAGCCTCAAGCGCGAAATCCCCGAGGAGATGAAGCCGCGCCGGATCGAGATCGGCATGAGTTCGCCCTCGCAACTCGAGACCAAGGCTGCGAACAAAAGGGGTGAGAAGCAACCCGCCGGATGAGCACAAGGCGACGCTGGGAGGGCCGCGCCGCGCGGCCTTTCCTCGCCTTTCAAAACACGCCCGGAATGAGCTTGGCGGTACGCGACGAATAGGCCTCGTATTCGGAGCCGAAATGTGATCGCAGCAGCCTTTCTTCCGCGCGGATGCGCGCGAGGAGAGGCGCGATCATGGCGGCCGCGATGATGGTGCCGACTCCCGAGCGGAATACCAGCACCCAGCCGAGCGAGCTTATCAGCAGCCCGAGATAGCTCGGGTGACGAATGAGCCCGTAGACCCCGTCGGTAACGAGCCGATGGCCTTCCTGGATCGCGACCAAGCCACTGAAGCGGTGCCCGAGGACGAAAACAGGCCAAAGGCGCAACGCACCTCCCGTCGCGAACAGCATGACGCCGAGCCAGCGGATCGCGTCCCCATCGAGCGTCCAAAACCCCCTACGATCCGTATAGGCAGGAAGGAAGCCCATGAGGATGCCGAGCGGGAGCAGGACCGCGAGCACCCAACGGTTCTCACGATCTTCGCGTTCTCCCGAACTGAGATTGCCTTTGGTGAATACCGCCGTTCCTGAGAGCACGAAGAGTACAATCGCCGCGGCCACGAAAGGCGGGTGGGAAAGGAAACGATGAATGCCGCCCGCGCCGAGAACCGCGAGCGCGACGTAACCAACGAAGCTGATCATCGTTGCAAGGACGCGCGTGAGCACCGTCATGGATGGCCGTCCGGCTCTGAGCGAGAGTGATGGCACCGAAATGCGTCGCCCGAATCCCCGCGCTGGCGATCACGGACAGTCGTTTGTCTGCCGGTGACGTCTCCAGATGTAAGAACCGGTCGTGCTCGCCGTTGATCCAACGTATTCTCTTTCATCACCTTAGGACAGATTTCTTCACATCTGCTTAGATACTAGCGCTTGCCGACTAACTGACCTAACCTTCACTGCGGATGGACCCGCCGAGAACCCGTGAACCACCGAACGGGGCCGCGCGTATCATCCACGGTTGGTCAACGATAATGGAGGATTGGCGTCATGACGAAGCATCTGATGGCGGCGGCCGTCGCGGCTGGCGCGCTTTCGATCGGTCTTCTTTCATTCAGCCCCGCAGAGGCTCTCTCGCGAAGCGAATGCAGCGCCAAATACAAGGCGGCGAAAGACGCCGGCACATTGAACGGCATGAAATGGAACGAGTTCCAGAAGACGCAATGCGCGGGCGAGGCATCCGCGACGGCACCTGCTCCTTCGGCAGCACCCGCAGCGACGTCGCCAAGACCCACCCCCTCGGCGACATCCCCCTCCTCCGGCTCGATCGCGAATCCGCTGAAGCCCTTGACGCCGCACGCCTCGACCTCCGCTGGCGCCGCCGTATTCCCTAGCGCCATCTCCCCCAAATATTCGAGCGAGTCCGCCGGCAAACAACGAATGCACACCTGCCTCGACCAATATAACGCCAACAAGTCGAATGGCGGGAACGGCAGCATGAAATGGATCATGAAAGGCGGCGGCTATTACAGCGAGTGCAACAAGCGGTTGAAGGGCGAGGGCTGAGCGGCCCCTCCTTTTCCGAGTCGATATCCGCCGCCGCAAACAGCGCCTGGTTTGCGGCGGGGCCTTGCGGCAAAAGGGCCAAGACTTTCCGACTGCGATCCGTGACAAGGAATGAGATGAAGCGCAGAAGCTTTATCGGCGGCCTCGCCCTCGTCGGCTTTTGGCAGGGTGGAACGTTCGGCCAAACGGCGAGGCCTGCGAAGATCGGCGTGCTCAACGACATGTCGAGCGTCTATGCTGATTATCAGGGCATCGGTTCGGTAATCGCCGCCCAGATGGCGCTCGAGGACAGCCAGCAAGTTATCGGTGTGCCGGCCGAGATCGTGTCGGCCGACCATCAGAACAAGCCGGATATCGGCCTCTCCATCGCGCGGCGCTGGTTCGACACCGAGGGCGTCGACGTCATCCTGGACGTGCCGAATTCCGCGGTGGCGCTCGCCGTCGCGCAGCTCTGCCGGGACAGGAACAAGGTTCTCATCGGCTCGGGTGCGGGCTCCGCCGATCTCACCGGCAAAGCGTGCACGCCCAACACGGTCCACTGGACCTACGACACTTGGCAGCTCGGCAACAGCTACGGCCGCGCGCTTACATCGGCAGATGCGAAGCGCTGGTTCTTCATCACTGCCGATTATGCTTTCGGCAAGAGCCTCGAGGAGAGTTGCGCCAGCGCGGTAAAAGGCGCCGGAGGCGAAGTTCTGGGCTCGGCGCGTCATCCGATCGCGGCGACGGATTTTTCGTCGTATCTGCTACAGGCTCAATCATCGGGCGCCGACGTCGTCGCCTTCTGCAACGCCGGCGATGATCTGAACAACTCGCTGAAGCAGGCTTCCGAATTCCATCTCGCACCGAAGCAAAAGCTGGTCGGGCTCATCTTCAACATCACCAATGTGCCCGGCCTCGGCCTCAAGGCTTGCGAAGGGCTCGAAGCGATCAGCAGTTTTTATTGGGACCTCAATGACGGTACTCGGGCATTCTCCGCTCGGTTCCAGGCGGTTCACCCGCGCAAGAACATGCCGAACGACATGCAGGCCGGCTGCTACGCCGCGACCTTGCACTACCTTAAGGCGGTAAAAAAGCTCGGTTCCGCCACGGACGGCAAAGCGGTCGTCGATACGATGAAGGCGATCCCGACGGACGATCCGCTTTTCGGCAAGGGGTCCATCCGCGTCGATGGGCGCAAGCTTCACCCGATGTACCTCTTCGACGTGAAGAGCGAAGCGGAATCGAAAGGACCTTGGGACGCGTTCAAGCTCGTCCGTACCATCTCGGCCGACGACTCGTTTCGGCCGCTCTCACAAGGGGGATGCTCTCTCGTGAATTGACGAGACGCTCGTCCCCGCGACCCGCAATCCCAAATCCTGAAAAGTGCTGCTCGTTCCTGAGTACACCCGTTTGGACCCGTGCCGATGCGCGTCTTTGGGCTCGCCCAGACGGATCAAGTTTCCGGCTCATGATTGGACCTCGGCATTTGTCAGGACATCCGAGACGGGAATTATATACTTGACACCACAGCCACATGATGTAGTGCCTGCCCAGGTATCAGCCAACGATGGGGTTGGTGCTGGCGCGCCGATATAGATATCGAATTGACTGAGGAAATGATTGTAGGAGGCGCGCTCGCGCTTTCGCGAATTAAGCACGAGGTGGCGGATGGGTCTATGCCTCTTCGGGAGGGGGCGGTGCAGATTTTTCGTGCAATGACCAGCCGATTTCATACATCACGAGGAGCAATTCTCGATGAAGCGCCACGATCGTATGTATCAGTGTCCGCATCCGACTATCGTCGAATGTTTCTGCTACCACCTCCGTAGGTGTAGGGGCTTTTTGACGGAGGGAAAAGGCAAGGGGGGTGCCTCGTGAATTTCGAGCCCATATACCATGAACTATGAGGTTTCTATCGTCCCTCACATAATCGATTTTGTCGAGAATTGGCGAAAGCTTGTGGAAGTGATTTTCGGAGAGCGAGATGGCCGCTAGATAACGGAGCATTCGGATCATTGATGTTGCATCTAGCCGCGATGTTACGGCGCGCGCCAAGGCGAACTCAAGGTCTCCGAGTAGAAAGCCGATGAGATCGCCCATTAAGGACTCAAGCTTGGCCCAAGCCACAACGGCCCGCCCGATTAGTCGTTCGTGGCGCATATCAAGAGAATGGTCCAATTTCTCTTTAGGCCAAGGCGACTTTATAGGGGGTTTCTCGGGGCGTG
>Ga0213876_10001370_pt1 | contig 15256 bp, 14 predicted proteins | sample BarmaccomBMRX_R9_FD_160113 | JGI IMG/M metagenome (GOLD analysis project Ga0213876, IMG submission 160113) | Root-associated microbial communities from Barbacenia macrantha in rupestrian grasslands, the National Park of Serra do Cipo, Brazil - RX_R9 | ecosystem: Host-associated > Plants > Roots...
ACACAACATCGTGTCGGACGTGGAAGTGATCCCGATCCAACAGATCAACGAGGCTTGGGAGCGAACGATCAAGGGCCAGGTGAAATACCGGTTCGTGATCGATATCGCGTCGTTGAAGGAGTAGGGCGGCTTGGCGGCAGAAAGGTCCTTTGAGCGTAGCTAAGGAGCTGCGCCCTGTTAACTCGGATGGGACCAATACGACTTATGGGACCTATATGACGGACACGGATAGGTCCTATATGCCGTCCTATGCTTGCGATGATCTTGTGTGCGCGCAGGGTCGCCTGGTCGCCCACTCGCCGTGTCGTCCGTGCTCTTTCCCGTCATCCACACTTCGAAGGATTTCGTTGTTTCGGTAGCGAGAGCGGTCAGTTTCTCGGCAGTGCCGGTGACATCGCCTTTTCTTTGCCGGATGCTTGCTCAGGTATTCAAGGCCGAGATGCAATAAGACCGAGAGAGAGTGCCTGCTCTGCATCAGCCAGAGCCCCGTCATAATCTCCCTTGCTAAGTGAAGGATCAATTACCAATCGTGCCGGAACACAAGACAGCGCTTTTTCGCAAGAGTCCGACAGGGTTAGCAAAAGCCCGAGAGAGGAGATCTTCGTGGACTGTATGTTGGGCTTGTGAGAATAAACTCAGGAACGAACAATAAGAAGGCGCCTATTCGTTGTAGTCCCGCCTCCTTAATCTTTTCCGCGTTTTGGGGCTTTGATGCCGCATCGACGACCGGTACGCGTCGCAAGCGGAAAGAAATAGCGAGCTTGTATGCGGCTCACGTTTCCTTCCTTACCCATTAACCTAACGCTCATATTAAATAGACCCAATAACCCAACGAATCACACATATGGCCTCGATTTCTTTTCGCACGCTTGGTAGTTCCGGCATCAAAGTCTCCCCGCTTGGGCTGGGCTGCATGGGAATGTCTTTTGCCTATGGACCCGTTGACGAAGCAGAATCCTTTCGAGTTCTGCGCCGCTTCATCGAGTTAGGCGGTAATTTTTTTGACACCGCCGAAATCTACGGTCCCTACGCGAATGAAGAATTGCTGGGGCGCTTTCTGCGAGAGGTACCTCGGGAAAGCGTTGTCATAGCAACGAAGTTCGGTTTCAAATTCGTCAATGGCGAGCGGCGTGGCGTTGATAGTTCGCCAGAGAATGTCCGTCGTGCCTGTGAAGGGAGTCTTAGCCGGTTAGGCCTTGACTATATCGATCTTTACTATCAACACCGGGTTGACCCAAATGTGCCGATCGAAGAAACGATTGGCGCGTTAAAGGAGCTGGTCGCAGCCGGCAAGATACGTTCGATCGGCCTGTCGGAAGCGAATCCCGAAACGATTCGTCGAGCCGCCAAAGTCCATCCGGTCGCGGCGTTGCAGAGTGAGTATTCGCTTTGGACCCGTGATGTCGAAGCCAACGGAGTGGTGAGCACCTGCCGGGAACTTGGTATCGCCTTTGTGCCTTACAGCCCTCTAGGGCGCGGCTTTTTGACTGGGGCGATTCAAAAGCTTTCCGATCTCGATCCGAGCGATTGGCGTTTAACCAATCCTCGTTTCGCCCAAGAAGTGTTTGAGGCTAACCTGAAACTGGCAGAGGCCGTGAAAAAGCTGGCCGCTAAAAAAAATTGTACACCAGCCCAATACGCTTTGGCCTGGGTTCTAGCTCAGGGGAACGACATGATTCCCATCCCCGGTACAAAGCGAGTGAAGTATCTGGAAGACAACATGGGAGCGCTAGCCGTGCAGCTGACTGAGATCGATCTGCAGGAGACAAATGAGACCTTCGGCGAGCTGAAGGTCGCCGGGGAACGCTATACGCCCGAGATGATGACGATGGTGCACCGCTAATACGAATTTGAGATTCAATGCCTGGTAGGGCGAAAAACTCGGCGCGGTGATCGCGTGGCTAACTTTGAAGAGATTGCCGCGCCGGTTTTGAGCTGTTGACGTCTCGCGCAAACAACGTCTGGAGCACGGCTCAAAACCGGCGCGAGGTCACCCTAGGAGCAGCAACGTTCTCGGCGCGCCGAATTCTTCGCCCTACCGGGCTACCACGACGAATCGGGAAACCGATTCGTCGTTTCGGCGTTTCCATCTAATTCGGCGAGATGGATGAAATACAAACCGATGCCGGCGGCCCCCTGCATCAGGCCGGTTTGAGCCTGCACGTTGTCCGGTTCAATACGGTTCTCTGCTTGGATCCATTTCAACCCGCCGCTATCCGCTTGAGCGCGGTTCTTCAAATAGTCTGCAATGCGAATCGCGAAGGCGCGGTCTGTTGATTCTTTGGTTAACCGGTAACGCACCAAAAAGAATTCGCCCACCGCCACTGCTCCGCAGCAGCGGCTCAGATTGTTCCAATAGCCAGGCGTCTCCTTCTCTGGAATTCCCGAATGAAGGACCGAATCGGCCGCAGCACTAGCAAATGTTTTCCATTGAGAATCGTTGGTAACCGCTAACAGCTCATAAAAAAATCGATCAGTGCCGGCAGGTCCATGACACCAGCCCAGATAAAAAAGATCGTTTTGTTCAGGTAATTCGTGAGCCAGGAGGCAGCGCGTCGGAGGGTGCAAAGATGCTATCGACTGCAAATAGTGGGCGCCATCGATAGCGGCGTCCATGAAACGCTTTTCACCGGTCTGTTCGTAGAGCTTCAACAGAAAATAAGCAATTCCGGCGGTGCCGTGAGAGAAATTAGGATATTGTTTTTCTGCCCCGATTTCGTGCAACCAGTAGCGGCCGTGAGCAGCGGGCACGGACCTTGCCAGGAGATCGGTTCCAGCTTGAACAGCGAGGTTCACTAGTTCGGGCCGACGCAGTTCCTGACCGAGCGACAACAGAGTCAGACCAATACCCGCCGAACCGCTGATGATGTCGTTATCATCGTTCCAACGGATACCCCCGTTCGCTTGTTTCTTAGAGCCCGTAATTAAGTCGTCGATCGCCTTGGAACAACCGGTCGAAGCGTCTGGATTATCCGAGAGTTGGGAAAGCGAAAAGGCGATTCCAGCTACGCCATCATATAAGCCATAAAGTTTGACGTTTGGAAGATTCTCATCGAGAAAGCGGACGCCACGCCGTATCGCTTCCGCATATTCTTCCTGCCCGGTAACACGGTTCAATTCGTGCAGAAACATCAGAATTCCGGCGTTTCCGTAATAGAGATCGCATTTTTCCTCGATAGGTAGATTTGCTCGGCTCGGCCAGTAGCCGACGTTCGGCCTTTCTTGCTCTTCTCGAGACAAAATCCATGTCGCGGCTTGGGTGGCGATATTCAGATAAGTAAGGTCGGGTGCGGCTTGCAATGAAGGCACAATGGAAATCGGCCACAACAACAACGAAAATATTATGGGGCGCATCGCTGCGGATCACAAAACCGGACGGAAGAATAACGAAACTTTCATCTTGGGAGCCAGTTATTCCTAATCTCAGTTGAAGAAGATAGACGCTTATGACCGAACAAATGCAATCCGTTGGCACGGCGTCCCTGGTGGCCGATGAATGGCTTGCAGTCGAGCGCGATGGGCTAGCCGCGGCCAAAACCGCGATCGGGGGAGTCTGGCAAAAGCTTCTCCGAGCGCTGAATCTCGACTTTTTCGTGTTCAACTCGCCACACCCGCGTTAACTCGGTGCAAGACTCTTCGTGCCTCCACGAATTGCCAGATGATCAGTCCGGGCCCGCTGAACAGGGCTTCCCGCGCACGGCGGATCAAGGAAAGTGCGAGGGCAACATCGCCGGAGATTCCCAGGAGGCTACAAATCATGACCATGCCTCCCTCGAATATGCCCAGGCCAGCGGGAACAATAAAAAATACGCTACGCACGCTTTGTCCCGCCGTCTCCACAATCAGAGCGACTGTAAAGCTGGTGTGAACACCTAACGCGAAAAGCGCTACCCAAGTTTCAATGCAGCCGACTAACCAGGAGGTAACCCACCATAAGGCACACACCAGCAGCGCCGGCCGGCGAGCATAAAGTCGACGCACAGTGTCGTCAAAAGTTGCGCCACTCCGGATAACTGAGCTCCATTTTGGTGAGCTTTTTACCCGCGAGATGACACGGGTAGCTAGCCGGAAGAAGCCAAACCGCTGGACCAAGTAGAATGCGAGGACGCCAATCAACGCGAGTAACCCGGCAACGAATGTAGGGACATAAAGATTGGCTAGACCGGTTACGCCGGCAATTAAAAGCAGGGCGGCGATCGTGACCAAGATTCTCATCATGACACTAACGGTCATGTTAACAACGGCGACGCCGGCAGCCAGAGTAGGGGGAAGTCCGGCGCGAATAGTAGCCAAACGGGCAGTGAGGATATCGCCGCCAAGCCGCGCGGAAGGCAAAAGGTCGTTTACCGACCCACCGATCCATCGGATCCAGACGGCAATGAGAAATCGAGGTCGATGGGATCTCGGTACCAGGGCTAACCAGGCGGCACCGTCGATAAACATCCGCGGGACATTGATTGCTACCACCACCGGTAGCGCCCAGCTGGCTGCGGCCAGAGCGGCCGCGACCCGAGCTGCTCCTTCGCGAAGGAGCAGCAGCGTCAATAGTGCGGCACCCGCGAACCCCAAAAGATATCCGACCAACCGGAGTCGAGATGGTGTTTTCATGCGCTAACTGGCCCCAAGCTCGTTAGCGAATAGCAAATAGCAAAGAAGGAGTTCAAGGAGTTCAGGGAGAGGAGCAATGGAGAAGGTTTGACAGGAACCAGCCGCTGTCTACTTACAGAAATGCCACGCGATATAGTGACCCCAGCGGCTTGCGCCCGACACTGAACTCCTGCAACTCCTTGAACTCCTTTTTCTCGAAACGATCAATCCCAGCTATTGTCGGAATCGCGTTTGGCCTGGTAGCGATCTGGCTGCTGGTTGCTTATCTGCTGGTCCCAATGGTCTGGAAGATTTTTGACTCCCGCCATAAAGCAGTAACGACTGGACCGCGGATTACGACAACCAGCGCGGGCATACATGGTGATCCGCTGAATCTTTCTTTTATCGGCGACGAGAACGATTTGGTCTCGGCGATGTTAGCCGGCGGTTGGTACCCGGCGGATCCGATTACGCTTAAGAGCAGCCTGCGCATCGCGGAGAGCACTATTTTTCATCGGCCCTATACCGATGCGCCGGTAAGCAGTCTCTTTCTTTTTGGGCGCAAAGAGGATTTAGCTTTCGAGAGACCGGTAGGAAACGACGCCCGCCAACGTCATCATGTCCGTTTTTGGAAAGTGGCGGCGCAGAGCGACTCCGGCAAACCCTATTGGTTAGGAGCGGTCACCTTCGACCGTAGCGTCGGCCTCAGTCATACCACCGGACAAATCACCCATCATATCGCACCGGATGTCGATACCGAACGAGATGGCCTTATCGCGGATCTCCGACGCGCCAACCGGGTTTCAACAGTCGATTGGGAAGAAAATTTTCAAGATCCCCCTGAAGGACGAAACGGTGGAGGCGATCCTTGGAAAACCGATGGCCGTTTGCCGGTGATTACCCTGGCGACACCAGCGGGTCCGTCGTCAAGCCCGACTGCGAATCCGTCTACGAACCCGGGACAGTGAAAGGGGGAGGAGCTCGGAAGCAAAACGGCGAATGGGCGAAACCGCGAAGGGTGCGATTTAGAATTCTATCTCGAAGGGATAGTAGGACTGAGCTGGGGTTTTAACCCCAGGACTCGTTCGCCTTTTCGACCATTCGGGTTTCGCTTCCCGCTCTTTTTTTTGCGCAAGCGCTGAAACATTGGGCGTCCACATCCTTAGAAAGGAACAAGATGAATTTGCCAACCAATCTGCTGTTCGATATTGAGGTGGCCAAGAGCCGGCTAGAGGAGGCATTGAGGCCGTCCATTCTTTCCAACGAGTGGCGGAAGACTGCCAACGATCGAATTGACCAATGCTCACCCAAGCCTAAGGAAAGCTCTATTTCTTCCTCGTTTCGACTACCCGAGGTCACCGGCTGCACCGGTGTCAGTTTTCAAGCCATCTGAGCGCTTAGCTTCAGGGCATTTTTAAGATGCCGGAGTGGTTAAAGGGGCTGGCAGCAACACCTTGGGTAGTTTGCAGACCATGGTGTAAGCGGGATCGAAGACGTTTCCTAGATCGTATTCAACCGATTGTCCCAGGAGAATGCTGGCGCTGACCGTGTCCAGGCCATAATCCTCGCTGAGCCAGCGTAACATCTCGGTAGTAGCATGCTGGACCGCTTGATCGAGCGGGCGAGCGTTACCGACCGTGAGGATATATTTGTCGTTCTCACCGCGTGGCCAACGGATCCGTTTCCCTTTGATTAAGCGGACGGTAAACTGCACTTCCATAGAGATTTCTATCCCCGTACCGACAATCTCACCATCGCCTTGAGCGGCGTGACCGTCGCCAACGTGGAGGAGGGCGCCAGGCACAAAGACGGGAAAAAAGACGGTCACACCGGCAATAAATCCGCGGTAATCCATATTACCGCCATGTTCGGCCGAGGTATCGGTCGAGATTGCTTGAGCCTTCGAAGGAGCTACTCCGAAGCAGCCGAGCATGGGCGCCAGCGGTATCCTTAGGCTCCCTAGTCTGGTGTCTTCTTTAAGCAACGTTGCGGTACCGCTTTGGTTATCGATTCGCCAGTCGGCTACCCCACTGTCGGGCAACTCGCGGACGAAGACAGGATCTACCACGTTCGGGGCCACGACCGTACGACTATAACCGATGGACCGGTTCGGCGAGATCCGATCCAGCACCACCATGAGGGTATCGCTCGGCTCTGCCCCGTCGACGTAGAAAGGGCCAGTCTGAGGATTGCCCCGCTGCGTCACTTCCGTGTCGCTGGAGTCTTTCCCCCAGGCATCGACCGTAGTAGTTACGACGGAATCGCCGCTCGCGATGTGTAACACCGGCGGATGCGAGCCGATCGCAGTGTGATAGTGAGTAGGCTGAAAATGATGGATCGCCATGGGGTGGTTTCCGGCGGGTTGGGCGCGGGTGCAAGGAGAACGAAACGGCTAAAGGGTGAGTGGGCGAGGCGGCGATAGTGGGCGGAGTGGACGCGGCAACCGCAAAGCCCGCTGAGCTTCGCGACGTCCACAACGTCTACTTAGTCCACGAGGTTCACTTCGTCCACTATCGCCGTTTCGCCCCGTCGCCGTTTCGCCTTCTACGTTTCCTTAGTCTTCCGTTTCCGCGGCGGCTTGACCGGTTTCGAATTCAGAGACCAGCGCCCAAGGCGATACGAGCGCTCGTAACCGGCGGTCCGATTTGCAATGGTTACCATAAGGGCTCCGCTGGAATCGCATTCGTAACGTTCCTCGATATTCTGAGAGGCGGCTTCCGCAGAATGGACAACGGGCGTTTGTTGGAGGTCGGCTTTACTTGCCAGTGCAGGATCGAACGGGAACCGGATTTCATCCCAGAAGGCGATCTCGCCGCTAGGCACACCAGAAGGCGGACGATGGCTGCACTCCAGGAAACGAAAATGGCCGACATTGTGCACCGGAGAATAACACCGGCTCAACGATAGATTCGGTTCGCCAGGTGACGGCAACCGGACCCCTTTTTCAAATAATGGATCAAAGACGACGCTGGACCCGCCATAGCCTTCCCGCCAAACACCGAAATACCGAGAAAGACGTTCGCTCAGACGATAGGTGCCTGGTTGATCGGCTTGGATCGCCAATCCGATGGCGGTTGCCGAACGGGCGTAAGCGGAGCGCCGTACCCGCCGTCCAAATCGCTCCCGCAGCATCCGGGCAACCAATGGCATTTCACTTCCGCCCCCAGTAATATAGAGAACATCACACTCAGGGCTTAGATCTTCCGCCGCTCGGATCGTTTCTTCTACTGCCGGGCGGGCGATCTCATAAAAATCAGCGATCGGGACCTGGACCGGTTGCCAATCCTGACTCGCATGCTCTAAGTCGATGGTGATCCGGCGGGTATTTGGGTTCAGCGCTTCTTTTTTTAGCCGGCATTCCTCCAGCAGACGAAACCACGCCGAAGCCGGGAGACTGTCGACGGCCTTTTGGCTGAGTCCCGCGGCTTCCAGAGCGAGCTCAGCCAGCATCTGGTCGAAGTCATCTCCACCGATAGTGGGAATTCCTTCGGAAGCAACCACGTGATGCACGTTCTCGTCGAGTTTGACCAGCGATGCATCGAAGGTCCCGCCGCCCAGGTCGTACACCAGAATTGTCTCTGGCATGCTTTTACTTTGCCGCTTGCCGTGCCCAAATTCGATACTGGCGGCACTGGGTTCATTCAGCACGCCCAGGACGTCGAAGCCGGCGTGGCGAAACGATTCCACGGTAAGAAAACGTTGATTGCTGTTAGCGTGGGCGGGAACCCCAAGAACAATCTGCGTAGTCTCACGAGCGAATGTCTGCAGGTTTGAGCGTTCCCGCAAAGCGACCAGCAGAGCCCCGGTGAGGCCGTCCAGCAGGCCGGTCAGTCTCAATTGTTGATCACCAAGATCGAGCAAAGTTTGCGGGCCGGCATCCTCCAGTAGCCGTTTTATCGAACGAATCACAGTCCATGATTCGTCACCTTGTTTATCGTAGGCATCCCACCCATATGAGCGTTCATGGCCTCGAATCGCCACCAACGATGGAAACCAATCTGCGGATGTCCCATCGGGTGCATCGAAGCTAACGAGTGGATAATTACCGCGGTCTGCGGCAGCGACTACGATCCGATTTGTACCAAAATCAACACCTAACTTCACTACCGCTATAGTGTAACAACAGTTGCAGATTCGCTAGGCGTAGACTGCGTTTTTTTAAGGAGTTAGGACGCTTCGCGAATAGTAAATAGCAGATAGGATATAGAAAGTGCTGCGGGGCGAATGCACGAAAGTAGACGAAGTGGACCTAGTGGACTGACTAGACTTGGTGGGATGTCACTACGTTTCGGCGGCTTTTGCGGTGATGCCTCCAGTCCCGTCCACTGCGTCTACTTCGTCCCCTAGGTCTACTCGCCCATTCGCCGTTTCGTCTCCTTGAACTCCTTCTAGACTCTCCGGCTCCGCGTTGATACGGTCGCATGAGGAGGAAAAACGATGTCGGACCGCAACACGATCAGTATCCTTATTTCTCAGGAGCCATCTGAACCGCCGAAACAAGTCACCGGCATTCCTTGGTATCCGGGGATTACGGTTTTACAAGCAATGGTGATCGCCCAATCGATGCACCCGGGAAGCTTTTCGTTCCGGGTCCTATACCATTCGTTTTACGGTGCGTTCGTCGATATGGTCGACGGCGTTGCCGATGCCGACCCGAAGTATTGGACGGTTTCAGTGAGCAATAATCAGTTACCGGTTGGTGTAAGCGAAGCGATCGTGCTGGAAGACAGGCAAGGGGAGAATGTTGAGATCGAATGGAAATTCGGTGTCCCTGAAGCCGACGACGCGCCTCAAGCCTCGCGCAAAACAAAAGCGCTAGCCGAGTGAGGCGACCGGGAATTAAGATCAACCGCAGATTTGCGCAGATGAAAAACGATAAACACGCCGATGCGAAGACCAATATTCGTGACGGTTCGTGTCGATGCGCAGTTTAATTCTATCGAAGGTGCAGACTAACTGCGTAAATCTGCGCCCATCTTCGGTTGAAGTCTGGCTAATGTTGCGCTGGACTCTACCGGGCGGGTATAAGCGTGGAAATCAATCGCTCCGGGGTATGGTCGTCGGTAATTTCGATGCGAGGCAGCCGGAGTAAATCGTCGCCTAGCTCGCTGATACCTGGTTCGGTAGTTACGGCGACTTTTGTACCAGCTTCTCCGACTACCCGGCGAACAGATTCGTTTTGGTCACCGTAAGGATAAGCCAGGGTCGGAACGGCAACCCCGAGACCTTCCTCGAGAATCGCTCGAGTTTTCCTTGTGTCCTCCGCTAACTCCGCGGACCCCATCTGAGTCATCTTCTGGTGGATACAGGAATGCGCACCAAACTCGATTCCCATCGTCTGCAGGGATTTGATTTCGTCCCAGGACAATAGCGGCGCACAGTCGCCATAGGATGCATCCCAAAGCGCGGTTTGGCCAATTCGCTCCGCCACTAGAAACATGGTCGCTGAGAAGTCATAGCGTTGGAGTGCCGGGATCGCCGCGCTTAAGAAGTCGCTATATCCATCGTCGAAAGTCAGTAAGACGCGTTTTCCCTGGACTGGGCGTTGCTCAATCAATGCGTCAGCCCATTCCAGTAACGTGATCGTTTGGTATCCCGCGCGATGAAGGGCGCTCATCTGAGTATCGAAAATCTCAGGCGACACCCGCCATTGCTTCAGACCGGGCGGCCCGTCGGTCGCAATTCGATGGTACATCAGGATCGGAAGGGAATCGGTGAATGCGGCTGCCATGTCCCGGCAATAAGGCGAGGCTTAGCACGTAGTTCAAATACTACTTTGCCCAGGGATCAGCTCTCAATAGTCTGCAGATTTATACAGCACCGTTAGCTCTTCGCCCTAAGCGCAGTCCGTTCAGGCTCTTCCGTGGCGATCGGTCTTAATTCGAGCTTTTGGCCGTAGTTCAAGCAAGTAGCGCTGTTGGCTAGCTCGACTGCGGCCTCAAAACTTTCCGCTTCGAAGATAATCAGACCCGCGATCGCTTCTTTAGATTCAATAAAGGGGCCGTCGACCATTACGTCTTTGCCATCAAACAATTTCCCTTGGTGCACCAAAGGCACGGCCACTTTGATGGTGCCCTCGTCCTTTAGCCGAGTCACCCAAGCGCTAAACTCCGACAGGATCTTTTCGATTTCGGCAGCTGAGAAGTCCTTCTGCCATGCGGTGTTGCGGATCAAAAGCAAATATTCGGAGGCCATATCCTGAGTGGGTTTTTGGTTGTCTGATTTAGGTGCAGGTTTCTTAGAGCTCACGTGGTTTTCTCCCGTTCCAATCTTTAAGTGGGCGCTCGATCACTCAAGGTTTTGGCAAGGCGGTCGCAATCCCAATATGAAAACGCTCCGGACGAACCGCAGACGGTTGGTATCGGTACTGGTGCACGTTGAGACTCCTTAGTAGCGAATAATTGATGTGCGGCAGCTTTTGTTCAATAACAGATCCTTCTTCGACCCATGCTGCGTCGTTATCGCGCACGGATTTTAGCGCCGTAAACAACTGAGAGAAGCCGTAGTCAACATTCATATTCAAAGATGCGACGAATAAGGGGGCGGCTGGAGGACAGGAATCGCTTCGCGAATGACAAATTACAAATGACAGATGACAGATTGAGCGAGTCGATCTCGAGGTCTCCGGCGCAAATTTGTCATTTGTTATCTGTCATCTGTCATTCGCGCAGCGTCGGATACGGTCCCTCCGCGAATACTTCCGCGTGATATCCTTTTGATCCGACCAGGCGAGCCAACGGGCTGCGCGTGTCTTTGCCCGCTTTCAATTGCTCAACTAGAAATCTGAAATCGTACTTAGGCTTCCAACCGAGGTCGGCCCGAGCTTTCTGGTTCACGTAAACCCGGTCAATGGTTGGATGCATTCGCCAACCGCGGCGAGCATACTCGGCAACGAAATCGGGCACGTAGCGCTCAACTACCGCAGCGGTATCCAAGCGTAGCTCCGCTAGCTCGCGACTTGCGAACGGGGTCGTGGCGCTGATGATGTAGCGGCCGAACCCGATATCGGGCGCTTGTTCCGCGGCTGCCAGATGCGCGCTAACCACGTCTTCCAGATCGACGCGCCGGAACAGGTATTCGTTTACTTTAAGATTTTCGTCCGGGAAAGCTTCCCGCGCCGCTTTGTTGTCATCAGGTTCCGGGAAAAATCGGGAGGTCCTTAATACAATGCAGGTGAGCCGGTGGTTTCTGTGAAACAAGTGGCAAAGATCTTCGGCGGCCGCCTTCGTCAAGCCATAAATATTCTTTGGGACGGGGACGATCTCCTCAGTTACCCAGGCGGCTGGAGCTCCGATGGGCGGAATCAACGCGTCCCCAAACACGCTGGTCGTGCTGGTGAACACGAACGATTCCACTCCGGCCTCCGCCGCTTCTTCCAATAGAGCAAGGGTTCCGGTGATATTCGTGTCGACGAATGCTTGGCGGTCGTGGGTAGCCACGTGCGGCTTGTGCAGCGTTGCCGTGTGAAACACGGCTTGTACGCCCTGCATGCAACGGCGCACCAAAACACGATCGGTAATTGATCCAACGCAAGTTGTGAACGGCGACTCAGCTAAATCGACACCAACGACCTCATGGTTCGATTGCTGCAAACTGCGCACTAGCGCTTCACCAAGATGGCCAGAGCTCCCTGTGACCAAAACGCGCATCGCTGGCTAGCTTTGGCTTTGTCTAGGCGGTCTTCTTCTCAGCTTCTTTGCTGGCTGAAACGGCCTTGATGCGCTCCGCCTTGGCCGCGCGGCGTTTCCTGTGTTTAACGTTTGTACGACCTTTGTATGATCCCATAAGTCAGGGACCTTAACCAAAAGGTTTCTGGTGACAAGGGTGTGCCGAGTGGTGGAGTGAATGGCTGGAGGGGAGCCGCTTTCGCCTGTGCCAATTCCAACGGTGGTTATTTTGCGACACCGCGTCTGCCGATTCAACGGTCGTTAATCAGGCGGCTCCCGCGAAACGTCTCTTGATGTACGATCGCTGCTGCGCCGTTCCAGCAACCTCCGAAATCAAGGCGTGTAAGGCAAAACGCTGCTCTGGGACGTTCCCGGGAGCCGCCTGCTGAACACATCGGCAGCCGCACGTGCTTCTGCGCCAGATCATGCGATTGGTTTGACAAGGTGAAAAGCGGCTCCCCTGCTATGGGGGTTGCTCCATCCCTTCAACCCTCCTTTCTCCCCGTTTCCCCATGAAGATAACCGATATCCGAGCTACCACGGTCACAGTTCCGCTCGAAGCCCCTTTGCGTCACAGCAATGGCGCCCATTGGGGGCGGTTTGTTCGCACCGTGGTGGAGGTTGAGACCGACGAGGGTATTAGCGGATTAGGCGAAATGGGCGGTGGCGGTGAAAGCGCCGCTTTAGCTTTTGCGGGTCTGAAAACCTATTTGGTTGGGCACGACCCTTTCGACCTCAATCGGATGCGGTACGCAATCTGTAACCCGACAGCTTCCCTGTATAATAATCGGACCCAACTCCATGCCGCTCTCGAGTTCGCGTGCTTGGACATTGTCGGGAAGAAACTTGGAGTACCGGTTTATCAGCTATTCGGTGGACGGGTCCGTGACGAGATAAAATTCGCCAGCTATCTCTTCTATCGTTATCCCAACCCTGAGTCTGGCCATGGTGAAGTGCGTACCGTTGACCAACTGGTGGAGCACGCGAAGGCACTAAAGACCAAGCATGGTTTTACAACCCACAAGCTCAAAGCTGGGGTTTTTCATCCCGACTATGAACTGGAATGTTACTTGGCGTTGGCGGGTGAGTTGCCAGACGACGCCCTACGTTACGATCCGAACTGCTCCCTCTCCGTCGAGCAGGCTTTGCGCTTTGGCCAGGCGATCTCGGGGCTTCGCAACGACTACTTCGAGGACCCGACCTGGGGTTTTTCCGGGATGCGGCGCCTGCGTGAAAAGCTGTCCACTCCGCTGGCGACCAATACGATCGTTATCGACTTCGAACAGCTTGCGACCAACGTGCGTGATCCCGCCGTCGATGTGATCCTTCTCGACACAACCTTTTGGGGCGGTATCCGAGCTTGTATCCGAGCTGCGCAGATCTGTGAAGCGTTTGGTTTAAGCATCGCCGTCCATTCTTCTGGCGAGCTCGGCGTTCAACTTGCCACCATGCTTCATCTCGGGGCGATTTTACCTAATCTCGTTTTTGCTGCCGATGCGCATTACCATCACCTTCTCGATGACGTCATCAAGGGCGGCAAAATGGGTTATGCGAATGGCTGTATCCCGGTTCCCCATGGCCCTGGCCTCGGGATCACGCTAGACCGTGAAAAGCTAGAGAAGTACGCTGAACTATATCGCGGCCTGGGAGGCTACCCCTACGATCGAGATCCCGGCCGTACCCAGTGGTACCCGCTGCTTCCGAATACCGATTTTGCCGACCCGCGTGACGGCAGGACGCCTGATCTTCGGACGCGTTAGTCCGTAGATACGAGCAGGAAGAAGAGAAAAATCTCACGCAAAGACGCAAAGCCGCAAAGCTTAAGACAGAGGAGACAAGATAGCCGCAAAAGGAACAAAGATACGACTAGAATTGTTCGGCACTAAGCGACTGTCTTTGTTTTTGGCCGTCTTTTTTGTGCTTTTTGCGCCTCTTTGCGGCTATTCTGATTTTGCTTTCCCTTTGCCTTAGCGAGTTAAAATTGGCACCAAAAAGCGGTACATCGGAAGGTCCATAATCGAACAAAATCATTGTGGACCACTTCAAAACAAGACTCGGGAGTCTTTCTTTACAATCAAGATCAAATCGGGGTCGAGTGAAAGAATTAGCTGGTCGAAGATCCCAATTTGCGAACAAATAACCGCAGTAAATATAGGAATTTTTTCTGGCCGATTTTACTCCCCCATCACAACCATTGTGAGCCCCTAGAGAACACTATGAATCACGAGACTGCTGTTTCGAAGGCAAAGGACATAGCCGATCGCGTGTTAGCTCCGGCTGCCAGGCCCAACGATAAGGAGGGGCGATTCTCGACCGACGCGGTTGAGGCGCTTGGACAGGCCGGGTTTCTCGGGCTGCTGCTGCCGAGCGAACTCGGTGGCGCTGGCCTTGGGCTACGAACGTTTGCGGCAATCACCGCAACCTTGGCGGAAGCGGACGCATCAGTGGCGATGGTTTATCTGATGCATCAATGCGCCACCGTAACCATCGCGGCAGCTCCAAAAACTAGTGCGGTTGAACAGATTCTCAAGGAGATCGCCACCGGTAAGCATCTATCGACCCTCGCTTTTAGTGAGGCCGGCTCACGGAGTCATTTTTGGGCGCCGGTATCGCGCGCGCGACGAAACGGCCAGGGGGTGCTGGTTACCGCGAATAAGTCATGGGTGACAAGTGCCGGCTGTGCCCAAAGCTATGTCATCTCAACCCTCGCGCCTGATGGTGCTGGTCCGACCGATTCAACACTTTACGTTGTTCCGGCAGGCAGATCCGGCTTGAAAGTAGAGGGAGCATGGGATGGATTGGGGCTTCGGGCAAACGCTTCTGCTCCGATGATTCTGGAAGACTGTGAGGTGCCATCTGAATTCCAACTGACTGATGACGGTCAAGGCTTCCAGGCAATGCTGAATGTAGTCCTGCCACCATTCAATCTGGGGTCGGCGGCGGTCTCGCTTGGGCTTTGTCGCGCCGCGGTTGCAGCTACGGCATCCCACCTTAAGAATGCA
>Ga0213876_10001371_pt1 | contig 15250 bp, 17 predicted proteins | sample BarmaccomBMRX_R9_FD_160113 | JGI IMG/M metagenome (GOLD analysis project Ga0213876, IMG submission 160113) | Root-associated microbial communities from Barbacenia macrantha in rupestrian grasslands, the National Park of Serra do Cipo, Brazil - RX_R9 | ecosystem: Host-associated > Plants > Roots...
TGACCGTGCGCTGACCCTGCGCGCGATGCGCGAGGCCGGCGCATCGTCGCAAGACGTGCGCCGCCAGGCGGGCTTCGGCTAGGCGGCCTTCTTCTTCGGCTTCGGCTTCGTCGTCTTGCCGAAGATCGACTCGAGTGTCTTGATGCCGTTGATCTCGCTGACGATCTCCGACTTGTCCATGAACGGGAAGCGCGCCCAGATGTCGGACTGCGACTTGATCAGCGATCGCCAGGCACCGAACAGCGGATCGGTCGGGGCGAACAGGAAGGGCGACGTGTCTGGCGCGTAGGGATGGCGCGTGACGTAGGGATTGGTGTTGCCGTGCCCGGAGCAGCTATGGCCCCAGAAGGTGACGGTGTTGCCGAGCATGCCGGCGAGCTTCTCGCAGAAGCCGTTCTGGCCGCCGAGCTGGCAGGCGTAGAAGATCACCTGGCAGTTATGCCCGGCGGCCATCTTGATCGCATGCACCAGCCGATCGATGTCCCGCATGCCAATCTCGGCCGAGCCGATCCGGTTGCGATCGCCGTGACCGAAATAGGCGATCACGTCGAGGTTGCTCGATTTCTCGATGGCGTTGATCATCTTGTTCTTGTCGTCGAGATCGTCGAGCAGGACCGGCTTGGGCAGGCCATACAGGTTGGCGAAGTATTTCGCGCCGGGAAGGAAGACGCCGGTCGCGTCCGCCCGGTTGGCCTTGTTGACGCTCTGAGCCAGAACCAGTCCATTCATCGTTGCCCCCGTTGTTGTGTGGCGGCTGCTTTTTTGCAGCCCGCTGCAGATTACGCTGTTCCCTGGGACACAGAATCCACAATTAGGTCACCTCGCCTTCGTGCCGCGGCGCGTTGCGGCGGGCCCAGTCGTCGAGCAGTGGGCCATAGGACGGCGCCAGCGGCGGGTTCACCATCTTCAGGATGGCGGCGAGCGCGTAGCAATTGGCCGGACGCGAGGCCCACGATTCCAGCATGGGGCCGTAGAGATCGGCGACCGGCGGATTGATGCGCTTGAGGATGCCGATCAGCACCCGCAGGCAGCCGAGCCCCGGCGCGCAGCCGGCCAGCCGCAGCCAGTCCTGCAATGTCGCGCCATAGGCCGGGGCTTCCCCGGGATTGATCTGATGGAGAATGCGGACCAGCTCGTCGCGGCTGGCGGCGGAGAGGAAAGTAGGCATGGTGGGCTCCGACTCGGGAGCCCACCTTGTCCCCTGACAATTTCGCCGGCTGTTCCCTGGGTCACACCGCCTTGCGCGTGCGCAGGTCGGCGATGGCGGCCGAATCGTAGCCCAGCTCGGCGAGGATCTCGTCGGTGTGCTCGCCGGCTTCCGGTGCGCCGTGATGGGTGTCCAGCGCCGTGCGGCTCATGCCGATGGGCTGGTTCACCAGGTGGATCTCGCCCAGCTTCTTGTGCTGGACGGGCACTTCCATCCTGTTGTGGATCACCTGCTCGTCGGCGAAGACCTGGTCCATCGAGTAGATGTGGCCGCAGGGCACGCCGCCCTTGTTCAGCGCATCGACCCAATGCTGGCTGGTCTTGGCCTTGGTGATGGCGTTGATCTGCGCGTTCATCTCGACGCGGTTCTTCGAGCGATCGGCCGGCGTCTTGAACAGCGGATCGCTCTTCCAGTCCTCGCGTCCCATGATGGCGCAGAAGCGCTCCCAGATCGCGCCAGGCGAGGTGGCGATGTTGATGTGCCCATCGCTGGTGACGAACACGCCGGTCGGAATGCCGGTGGGATGATCGTTGCCGGCTTGCGGTGCGATCTTGCGGTCCATCGTCCAGCGCGCTGCCTGGAAGTCGCACAGCGCCAACAGCGCCTGCAGCAGCGAGGTGTGCACCCACTGGCCTTCGCCCGACGTCTCGCGCTCGAGCAGCGCGGCGAGGATGCCGAAGGAGAGATAGATGCCGGCGCTCGAATCGGCCACGGCGATGCCGGCGCGCACCGGTCCCTGGCCAGGAATGCCGGTGACCGACATCAGGCCGCTCATGCCCTGCGCGATCTGGTCGTAGCCGGGCCGGTTGGCATACGGACCGCTCTGGCCGAAGCCGGAGATGCTGCCCAGCACGATGCGCTTGTTGATCGAGCGCAGGGTCTCGTAGTCGAGCCCCAGCCGCTTCTTCACGTCAGGCCGGTAATTCTCCACCACGACGTCCGAGACCTTCACCAGCTTGTGCAGCACGGCGCGGCCTTCCTCGGTCTTGAGGTTGAGCGTGATCGAGCGGCGATTGCGCTGCAGGTTCTGGAAGTCGCTGCCGTGGCGGCCGCCGCCCAGGATCTCGACCGTGCCGGAGTCCTCGATCTTGATGACGTCGGCGCCCCAATCGGCGAGCTGGCGCGCGGCGGTGGGTCCGGCGCGGGCGCGGGTGAGGTCGAGCACCTTGAAGCGGGCCAGTGGTCCGGTGCGGCGGCTACGCGTGTCGGTCATCGTTCGATCGCTTCGGTGGTTTCTGTCAACTCTGCTAGCATCGCGCGGAACCAACACCGCTGTCGAGGAGCCGGCCATGGCACATCCGACCGACCCGAATTGCATCTTCTGCAAGATCGTCGCCGGCACGATCCCCTGCTTCCGCCTGCACGACGACGCCCAGACCATCGCCTTCATGGACATCAACCCCGCCAACGAAGGCCACGCGCTCTCCGTCGCCAAAGGCCATTGGCCGACCGTGCACGACATTCCCGCCGACGTGCTGGGCGCCGTCGCGCAGACGGCACAGCGTGTCTCGAAGGCGGTTCACAAGACGCTGAACCCCGAGGGCATCAACCTGATCCAGGCCAACGGTCCGGGCGCAGCGCAGAGCGTGCCGCACCTGCACATCCACGTCCTGCCGCGCTGGAAGACCGACAACCTGGCGATCAACTGGCACCCGTCGCCGGGCGACATGGCCAAGATCAAGGCGCTGCACGAACGCATCCTGGCGAATATGGGGTGATGCCTTTCTCCCTCTCCCCGCGAGCGGGGAGAGGGGATTCACTGCCGGTCCGCCGCCTTCATCTCCTCGACGCGTCGCGCGATCTCGTCGAAGTCGAGCAGGCCGACCGGGTTGTCGCGGCGCGGGCTGAAGAAGCGGGAATAGGCGAAGCGTTCGCGGCTGACTTCTTCGAGGCGCTTGAGCTCGTCGAGCGGCTCGACGTGATCGTCGACGCGCCAGTCGAAGTCGGGATAGTCCTCGCTCGAGATGATCTTCAGCGCCGCCGATTGCTTGCCGCGCTTGTCGCCGCCCACTGCCTCGCCGGCGCGCAGCGACTCGATGAGACGACGCGGGAAGGAGAGTTGGGCGTTGGCTTCGTAGAAGCGCGCCGTCTCCGCGACGACCTGCGGACCGGCCAGCATGTTGCCGGCGACCGAGAAGGTCTCGCGCACGAGATGGCCGCACCAATCCACGCATTTCGCGCCCGTGTGTGCGGCGATGCCGCCGCGGGCGTCCTGGATATGCAGCTGGCGGTGGTCGCGGCCGTCGTCGGCGGCGGTCAGCAGGCGCACCGCGTCGGCGGCGCCGACGCCTTCGCGCAGCAGGCGGATGCCGCGCGTGCCGTACATCGCGTTGGTGTTGGCCTGCGTCGCGATCGCGCCGACACCGCTCTCGACATGCGGCACGCGCGAGCCGACGCAGAACGACTTGGTGGCGACGCAGATGCCGAACGCGCCGCTCTTGGGATCGCGCGCAACGATGGACCAGGTCATGGAAACTCCCCTCTTCGTGGAGGGGAGACTATCAGGCCGCGGGCGGCAGGCTCACCCATTCCGGCACGAGCGGCTTCAAGGTCGCTCCGCCGGCGGTCAGCGGGGCGCCCGACTCGCGCGCCTTGTCGAGGGCTTCCAAGCGCAGCAGTGCCAGGCCTTGCGCGCCCAGACCTGAGCGCATCTCGCCGGCTTCCTGGCCGTTGATCGTCACCGGCGTGCCGGGCGCGGGCATCGGGCCGTCGACCGCCACCGGCAGCAGGCGCTTCTTCACCAGGCCGCGGTACTTAGTGCGGGCGGTGAGCTCCTGGCCCATGTAGCAGCCCTTTTTCCAGTCGACGCCGTGCAGCTCGTCGAAGCCGCTTTCGAGCAACAGCGCCTTCTCGACCGGTAGGTCGCGGCTGCCGTCGGGCACGCCCAACGTCAGACGCACATGGTCCCAGGTCTCGAACGGCGCCGGTGCGAAGCCGCGTGGCGGCAGCATGGTGGCGATGTGGCCATCGGGCGCGATCACCCGCGCGCCCAGGCCGGGCAGGCGCGGATCGACATAGGCGACCGCGTCGTCGATCGCCACCGCCGCACCGGGCTCGTCAGGCAGGCCCAGCGCCGCAGCCGCGCCTTCACCGTACGCCGCGACGACCTCCCAGTCGGTGCCGCGATTCTCGATCGTCACCTTGGAGCGCAGCTTGTACATCGTGAGCTTCTTGGCCAACTCGGCGGCGCGGTCGCGCTCGACCTCGAGCAGCAGGCTGCCGTTGTGCTCGACGATGAACATGTCGAACAGGAAGCGGCCCTGCGGGGTCAGTAGCGCGGCGTGGATCGCGCGGTCGGGCGCGACCTGGCTGACGTCGTTCGACACCAGCCCCTGCAGGAAGTCGCGGCGATCGTCGCCCGACACCGCGATCACGCCGCGGTGACCGAGGGACGAGAAAACAAGCGCCGTCATGGTCGATGAGCTCCGTGGGTCCTGACGTGGAAAGGTGGGCAGCAAGCGCGCCGCCCGCAAGGGTCTTTCGCGTGCTATGTCCTGCCGGGAGAGGGAAGGGCGGACATGGCAGACACCTACGATTTCATCGTCGCGGGCGGCGAATGCTTCACCACGGCGGGGCCGGTGCGAACCGATATCGGCGTGCGCAACGGCCGCGTCGCGACCATCGGCGATCTGTCGACCGCCTCGGCCGGCGAACGCTTCGACGCGCGCGGGCTGACCGTGCTGCCGGGCGTGATCGACAGCCAGGTGCATTTCCGCGAGCCCGGGCTGGAGCACAAGGAAGACCTCGAAAGCGGCACGCGCGGCGCCGTGCTGGGCGGCGTCACCGCCGTCTTCGAGATGCCCAACACCAAGCCCAGCACGCTCAACACCGAAGACCTCGCGGCCAAGCTGGCGCGGGCGAAGGGCAGGGCGTGGTGCGACTACGCCTTCTACATGGGCGGCTCGGCCGAGAACGTCGAGCAGCTGCCGATGCTGGAGCGCCTGCCGGGCTGCTGCGGCGTGAAGGTTTTCATGGGTGCCTCGACCGGCACCTTGCTGGTGCCAGACGATCCGACGCTCGATCGCATCCTCGCCCACGGCGTGCGCCGCATGGCGGTGCATTGCGAGGACGAGGAGCGCATGAACGCGCGAAAGCATCTCGGCCAGGTACCGGGGGCCACCGCGCATTTGCACCCCGTCATGCGCGATGTCGACTCGGCGCTGATCGCCACGCAGCGCCTGATCCGTCTGGCGCGCAAGCACGGGCGGCGCGTGCACGTGCTGCACGTGACGACGGAGGAGGAGATGGCCTTCCTCGTCGACCACAAGGACATCGCCACCGTCGAGGCGACGCCGCAGCACCTCACGCTGTTCGCGCCCGATTGCTACGATCGGCTGGGCACCTTCGCGCAGATGAACCCGCCGATCCGCGAGGCACGCCACCGCGAGGGCCTGTGGCGCGCGGTGCGCGACGGCATCGTCGACGTGATCGGCTCCGACCACGCGCCGCACACCAAGGAAGAGAAGTCGCAGCCCTTCCCGAACTCGCCCTCGGGCATGCCGGGCGTGCAGACTCTGTTGCCGCTGCTGCTCGATCACCTCGCCGCCGGCCGCTTGTCGCTGGCGCGGCTGGTCGACCTGACCTCGGCCGGGGCGCAGCGCATCTTCGGCCTGGTGCGCAAGGGGCGCATCGCCCTGGGCTACGACGCCGATTTCACCATCGTCGACCTGAAGTCGAAGCGCGAAATCACCGAGAAATGGATGGCGACCAAGTCAGGCTGGACGCCGTATGCCGGCATGACGGTCACCGGCTGGCCCAAGGCGACGATCATCCGTGGCCGGGTCGTGATGCGCGAGGACGAGCTGATCGGCCCGCCAGCCGGCGAGGCGATGCGGTTCGTGGAAACGCTGCGGCCCGAGGTTTGATTCTTCCTTCTCCCCGCGAAGGCGGGGAGAAGGTGCCCGAAGGGCGGATGAGGGGCTTTGCGGAGACTCGACAACGACAATGTTCGTCGTTGTGCGAGAAGCCCCTCATCCGCCTCGCTGGCGCTCGGCACCTTCTCCCCGCCTTCGCGGGGAGAAGATAGGAAGAGGGGATAAAGGGTATGGCGACGTTCAGGGCGCTGGTGTCGGAGCAGGGTGCGGATCGTAAGGTTGCGAGCGCGGTGCAGGAGCTCGACACGGCGAAGCTGCCGACTGGCGATGTGACGGTGAAGGTCGAGTACTCGACGCTCAACTACAAGGACGGGCTGGTGCTGACCTCGGGCGGCGGGCTGGTGAAGACCTGGCCGCATGTCGGCGGTATCGATTTCGCGGGCACCGTCGAGGAGTCGTCGAATGCGGGCTTCAAGCCGGGCGATCGCGTCGTGCTCAACGGCTATCGCGTCGGCGAGCTGCATTGGGGTGGCTATGCGACCAGGGCGCGGGTGAAGGGCGACTGGCTGGTGAAGCTGCCCGACGCGATCTCGACCAAGCGTGCGATGGCGATCGGCACCGCCGGCTATACCTCGATGCTCTGCGTCGTGGCGCTGGAGCGGCACGGGTTGAAGCCGTCGCAGGGCGAGGTGCTGGTGACCGGGGCGGCCGGTGGCGTGGGCAGTGTCGCGGTCGCGATTCTCGCCAAGCTTGGCTATCAGGTGGTCGCGGCGACGGGGCGGCCGAGTGAGGGCGAATACCTCAAGGGCCTCGGCGCCTCGACCATCATAGAGCGCAAGGAGCTCACCGAGGCGCCCGATCGGCCGCTGCTGTCGGAGCGTTTTTCCGGTGTCGTCGATACGGTCTCCGGCGTGATGCTGGCGCGCGCGCTGGCGATGGTGAAGTACGGCGGCGCGGCGGCGGTGTGCGGTCTCGCCGGTGGCCCGGCTTTTCCCGGCAGCATCCTGCCCTTCATCCTGCGCGGTGTGTCAGTGCTGGGCATCGATTCGGTGATGCTGCCGATGGCACCGCGTGTCGAAGCATGGAAGCGCCTGGCCACCGACCTGCCGCTCGACAAGCTCGATGCCATGGTGGTCGAGGCGAAGCTCGCCGATCTGCCGGCGCTGGCGCCGAAGATCCTCAAGGGCGAGGTGCGCGGCCGAGTCGTTGTCGACGTCAACGGCTGAGCCATGCCCGCGCGCCTGCCGCCGCTGGGAGCCATCGAGGCCTTCGCGGCGGCCGCGCGCACGCTGTCCTTCACCGACGCCGCGCGCGAGCTGAACCTCACCGCCTCGGCGGTAAGCCGGCGAGTAGCACATCTCGAGCACACGCTGGGCGTCGCGCTGTTCCATCGCGTCACGCGTGGGCTGCGCCTGACCACGGCGGGTGAAGCCTATGCTGCATCGATCGCGCCGGCGCTCGAGCAGTTGCGTGCCGCCGGTGCGTCGCTGGCGCCTGCCGCGCGCGGCGGCACGGTTCGGTTGGCGGCGCTGCCGTCGTTCACCGCGCTGTGGCTGTTTCCGCGACTGACGGCGTTCGAAGCGGCGCATCCCGCCGTCGACCTGCGGCTGACGACCATCGCCCGCGCGCCCGACGCGACGCGCGAGGATGTCGATCTCGCGATCGCTGTCGGCACCGGTCCATGGCGCGGCTGGATGTCGGAGCGATTGATGGCGATGCGCTGCCGACCGGTCTGCGCGCCCGCGCTGCGCGACGGCAAGCCGGGCCTGCGCACACCCGCCGATCTGGAGCACCACACGCTGCTGGGCGTCAGCCAGCCGCGCGGCTTCTGGCGTCGCTGGTGCCGCGAGGCCGGCCTGCCGCCGTTCCCACCGCGACGTCATTTACGCTTCGACGGCCTGCACCTGCTCTACGAGGCCGCGGCCAGCGGCCTGGGCGTGGCTTTGGCCTTCGATGATCTGGTGGCGCCCTATCTCGCCGACGGGCGGCTGGTCGAGCCGTTTGCGCACAGCTTCGTGCCCGACGAGGCGTACTACCTGCTGGCACGCCCGCGCGAACGACGGCGCAGCGTGCGGCTGGTGCGCGACTGGCTGATGCGCGCGACGCACGCGTCGATGCGCTGAGCGCGTTTGTCGCCATCCGGCCCTGGGCGTAGGCGAGCGGGGATCGCTGCAGGAGACCCGTGATGCTCGCGCTGCCCGAGGGCTACGTACCGTTCCATCGTTCTGGTCCGTTCCTCGACCTGGTCGGGCCGCTCTACGAACGCCTCGATGGCGACTCGCTGCTGCTGGGCCTACGCGTCGAGGATCGTCACTGCAATCGCCGCGGCTTCGTGCATGGCGGCCTGCTGGTGACGCTCGCCGACCTGGTGCTCGGCTACAACCTCGTGCGCCGCGGCGGCAATGGCGGCGGCATCACCGTCAACCTCAGCACCGATTTCGCCGGCTCGGCACGGCCCGGTGACTGGCTTGAAGCACGCGCCGACGTGCAAAAGGCCAGCGGCAGCGTCGCTTTCGCCAATTGCTACATCTGCGTCGGCGAACGACGCATCGTGCGCGCCAGCGGCATCTTCCATATTCCCGCGCCCCGGTCGTAACTGGCTTCTTTCGATCTATTTGGCGTTTACAAGAATTACGTCGACGACGCGTGCAATGCTCCGCCGCGGCTTCGGCGGATCAACACCCATGGCTCGCTCCCGGGGGGCTGCTGCAAGCGCGAAGCGACTTGCATCAGCGCAGTGGTGGTCGCCGTAAGCTTCGGCTAAGGTTCGGCCGTCTTACGCCTTCAGGGAGAGCTGCTATGGCCGGTGTGTCCCGTCAGTCGCGTAGAGATTTGCTCAAGGTTGGTGCGTTGGGTGCCGCGGCTTCGTTGGCCGGGCCGTCGATCGTGCGGGCTGCGCCCAAGGCGATGACGATGATGCACGAGAGCTCGTTCATCCCGCCTTACGATGCGTTCTTCAAGAACAAGCTGGCGGTCGCCTACGAGAAGGCCACCGGCATCAAGATCAACTACGAGGTGGTCAGCGTCGGCAGCCTGCTGACCCGCGTCACGACCACGGCCGAGAACGGCAGCGGTCCCGACATGAGCACGGTCGGCTTCAACTGGGCCTACCTGTTCGACGAGAAGCTCATCGACGTCTCCGACATCGCCGCCGAGATCGGCAAGGAGGGCGGCGGCTGGTACGACAACGCGCAGGAAGCCGTGGTCGTCAACGGCAAGTGGAAGGCGATCCCCTACGCCAATATCGGCCAGCTGATGAACTGGCGCACCGACTGGTTCAAGGAAGCCGGCTACGAGAAATTCCCCGACACCTGGGATGAGCTGCTCGAGGCCGGCATCAAGCTCAAGAAGAATGGCCACCCGTTCGGCTTCGAGCTCGGCCATGGCTTCGGCGACAACCACGGCTGGCTCTATCCGCTGCTGTGGTCCTACGGCGGGCGCGAGGTCGAGGCCGACGGCAAGACCATCGTCATCGACTCGGACGAGACCGCGCGCGCGATCGACTACTGCCGCCGCCTCTACAAGGAGACCATGGTCGAGGATTGCCTCGGCTGGACCGACGTCTCCAACAACAAGGCGTTCCTGTCGGAGCAGATCTCCTGCACCAACAACGCCGAGTCGATCCTGTGGCTGGCCAAGAAAGACTTCCCGGAGATGGCCAAGGTCATCGACCAGTCGCAAAACCCGACGGGCCCGAAGGGTCGCTTCCACTTCCTCAATGTGCAGGCGCACGCGATCTTCAGCCACACGCCGGACAAGCAGGCGGCCAAGGATTTCCTGCGCTGGCTGATGAAGCCCGAGAACCTCGGGCCGTGGTACGACGTCGCCGTCACCTACTACCAGCCGTTCCTGCACAAGTACGACGACGCACCGATGTGGAACGTCGACAAGCGCAACATCCCCTACCGCGACGCGGTGGCGAGCGCGCATTTGCCGGGCTGGCCGGCACCGCTCTCGCGCGCGCAGGTCGAGGTGATCGCCAAGTTCGTGGTCATCGACATGTTCGCGCAGGCCTGCGCCGGCAAGTCGACCAAGGACGCGATCGCCGAGGCCAAGCAGAAGCTGACCGCGATCTACAAGGCATAGGCGCGGCATGACGGCCATCGTCGCGCCGGCGGACACGACACGCCGGCGCCCCGCCTTCTCGCTCGCACGCTGGCTGGAACGGCCCGGCGTGTTCAGCTGGATGATGGTCGGCCCGCCGATCATCTTCCTCGGCATGCTGGTCGGCTATCCGTTCTTCTACGGCATCTGGCTCAGCCTGCTGAACCGGCCGGTGGCGGCCGAGGGCAAGTTCATCGGGCTGGATAACTACATCGCCGACTGGCACGACCCGGCGTTCTGGCAGGTGGTGATCAACACCTTCGTCTACACCATCGTCGCGACCATCCTGAAGATGGTCTTCGGCCTCGGCCTGGCGCTGGTGATGAACCAGGATTTCCGGTTCAAGAACCTCACGCGCGCGCTGTTGCTGCTGCCGTTCATCGTGCCGACGGTGCTCAGCACCATCGCCTGGCAGTGGATCCTCGATCCCGCCTTCAGCGTCATCAACTGGACGCTGGTGACGCTGCACCTGATCGCGCCGCCAGGGCCGAGCTGGCTGGGCAATCCCGATCTGGCGATGGGCTCGCTGATCATCGTCAATGTCTGGCGCGGCCTGCCGTTCTACGCCATCACCTTGCTGGCCGGGCTGCAGACCATCTCGCCCGATCTCTACGAGGCCGCGACCATCGACGGCGCCGGCACCTGGACCAAGTTCCGCTACATCACCCTGCCGTTGATGAAGCCGGTGATCTTCATCGTCACCATGTTCTCGGTGATCTTCACCTTCGCCGACTTCCAGCTGATCTACGTGCTGACCCGCGGCGGGCCGGCGAACTCGACCCAGGTCTTCGCCACCTACGCCTTCGACGTGGCGATGAACGGCGGCCAGTTCGGCCAGGGCGCGGCGATCGCGCTCACCATGGTGCCGGCGCTGGCGCTGATGATCGCGGCGATGGCGATCTACCTCAGGCCGTCGAAGTCATGAGGACGACCTGGTCTTACCTGCCCCCGGAGGGGGAAGGTGGCGCGCGCAGCGCGACGGATGGGGGATGCCTCAACACATCCGGTATCCGTCTTCGACCTCCCCCATCCGCCCTTCGGGCACCTTCCCCCTCCGAGGGAAGGGTGGCTCAAGTGAGGCCGCAGCCATGACCGTCGAGAACCGCGGCTGGCACGTGCGTTTCCTGAAGCTGTGGCTGCCGCTGGGCGTGTCGCTGATCTTCGCGCTGTTTCCGTTCTACTGGATGGCGATCACCTCGCTGAAGACCAACCAGGAACTCTACAGCCGCAAGCTCACGCCGCTCTACGTGCACAACCCGACGCTCAAGCACTATATCGACCTGTTCACCGAGACCAGCTTCCTCGAGTGGACGTGGAACACCTTCGTCGTCGCGGTGATCTCGACGGCGATCTCGCTGATCTTCGGCGCCATGCTGGCCTATCCGCTGGCGCGCATACGATTTGCCGGAGCGGCCTTGGTGTCCTTCGCCATCGCCGCGACCTATCTCGTGCCGCAGCCGCTGCTGTTCGTGCCGCTGGCCGACCTCATCAACAAGCTCAACCTGAACGACACGCTGACCTCGGTGATCCTGACCTACCCGACCTTGCTGATCCCGTTCTGCGCCTGGCTGCTGATGGGCTATTTCCGCACCGTGCCGCAGGAGCTCGAGGACGCAGCCCGCATCGACGGCGCCAGCCGGCTGCAGACGCTGATCAAGGTGGTGCTGCCGCTGTGCGGCCCCGGCTTCATCTCCGCCGGCATCTTCGCCTTCACCCTGGCGCAGAACGAGTTCCTCTACGCGCTAATCTTCCTGACCAAGACCGAAGTGCGCACCGTGCCGGTCGGCGCCATCGCCGAGCTGGTCAAGGGCGACGTCTTTTACTGGGGCCAGCTCATGGCGGCGGCGCTGCTCGGGTCAGTCCCCGTGGCTATCATCTACTCGTTCTTCGTCGAGCACTACGTCGCGGGATTGACGGCGGGGTCGGTCAAGGGGTGAGGTTGCGGCGGCAACCGTGAGTGCGCGGCTCCCTAGAGCCAGTTCACCGGGCCAAGGAAGTCGCGCTTGCCGACCGGCACGCCGCGGTGGCGCAGGATGTCGTAGGCCGTCGTCACGAAGAAGAAGAAGTTCGGCAGCGCGAATTGCTGCAGGTAGTCGTTGCCCTTCAGCTTGCGCTCGTTGCCGCCGGCGGTCCAGGCGATGACCTTGTCCTCGGCGCCGTCGACCTGGGCGCGCGGCAGGGACTTCACGAAGCCCAGCGCGCTCTCGACGCGGCTCTTGGCGGCGGCGAAGCTGGTGTCGTCGACGGCCGGCAGCGCCGGCGGCGCGACGCCGGCCAGGCGGCCGCCGGTGTTCATGGCGAAATCCGCCGACTGACGGATCTGGCGCGCGAGGCAGAACATGTCGGGATACAGCCGGTCCTGCAGCAGGGCCGATTCCTCGATCTTGTTGGCGGCGCAATGCGCGGCGGCCTTGTCGATGATGCCGGCCAGCGCGCCAAGCTGCTGGATGCAGGGGGTGACAGCCGCGTCGTACAGGGAATAGGCCATGGATGTTCCTCGCCCGGGTTGGTCTTCGCGACGCAAACCATAGGCTGAGCCCGATCCTCTGCCAACGGCAGGCGCTGCTCTTGGATCGCTACCTGGCCGGCGACGTCGGCAGGTCGCCGACGAGGCCGGCCCTGGGGAAGCCGGCGGCGCGCAGCACGCCGAGCACTTCTATCACCCTGCCGTAGTTGATCGCCTGGTCGCCGCGCACGAAGACGCGCTGGCCGGCCTTCTCCTTCTGGATGGCACGCAGCTTCTCGACCAGCTCCTCGGCGGTGTACTTGGTCTCGCCGAGAAAGACGTCGCCCCTGGCGTCGACGGTGACGACCAGCGGCTCGTCCGGGCCGGCGATCGGATCGTGGTTGATTCTCGGCAGGTCGACCGGCACGCCGACATTCATCAGCGGTGCCGCCACCATGAAGATGACCAGCAGCACCAGCATGACGTCGACGAAGGGCGTGATGTTGATTGCCGACATCGGCGTGTACATGCGCCGCTGAACGACGCCGCCGCGCGTGGCGGCCCTTGCGCCGGACAGGGATAGGGTCATCAGGCGAGCCGCTCCGTGGTCAGGGTCCGACGGGCGCCGGCGGGATATCCGGCCCGATCTGCAAGGTGAAGAACCCGGCCGCACCGCCGGCCTGGTCGCGTCCCGCGCCGATGCGCAGGCTGAGATCCGAGCCTCCGCTGGTGCGACCCTTCACGCTCAACGCGCCGCCCGAGAACAGGTATTGCGGTTTCTGGTTCAGCACCGCGTCCTTGTCGGCGAACAGCTGCACGCTGACGTCGAGATCGGTGGCGAAGCGGAAGCGCCGCCCGAAGCCCAGCGACAGGCCGGCCCAACGCGAATCGAGCGCAATGCCGGCGACGGTGCCGTCGACGCCGTCGTAGCGCGGGTGTCCGGCCGGATCGATGGTGCCGATCGTGAACGGCTTGCCGGTGACCAGGTTGGTGGCGCCCGGTACGCCGAGCGGCTGCCACAGCGCGCCCGGCCCGGCCTTGCCGATCAGGCCCGCAAGCTTGTCCCATAGCGGCGAGCCGGCCGAGAGCAGGCTGTTGCGCGCCGATTGCGTCGGCGTGAGGTTCGTGTTGAGGCGCAAGGCGCTCGTCATGTCGCCCATCGCCGGCTGCAGCACGTCGTCGAGTCCGGCGAAGAGGCTGCCCAGCGGCATCAGACCGCCGCCCGGCATGTAGCCGCACCAGCCCATCTGCGGCTGCAACAACGTCGGGTCGAGGGTGAGGTGATAGTCGCCGAGCAACCCCGCGCGCGGCGGCCGGTAGCCACCCTGCAGGAATGACGACGAAAGCTGGAAATCGGACATGTCGGTCTCCGCCAGGCTGCGCCTGCCACGAACGCAGCGTGAGCGCGGATCAGGGCAGAAATGAGACGACGCTCATTTTGCGCTGAGGGTCAACGAACAGGCCGCGACGAACCGCCGTTCGGCACGCGTGACCTGTTCGGAACGAGACGCCACCATCCCTGCAGATAACTTGCGGGGATTTGCACCTTGTGCGATAATTCCCGCGATTTATTGAATGTATTCATTGAACTAGCACGCATGAATTTTACCGGCGACTGCAGATTATTTGAACGGCGTCGCCCCTAGGGATCACGGAGACTGTACGGTGCGGAGCCATTTTGAGCTCGCCACGCGGGCGTCTGGCGCGATGCGGCCAATGCGAGTTCTGGTGGTCGATGACAATGACCTGCTGCGGTCCACTGTCTGCGAATGCGTCAGCCGGCTGGGCTATGAAGTCGTGGAAGCAGCGGACTCGGTCACGGCCCTGCAACGCCTCGATGACGCCGAGGCCGGCCCGGTCGACATCGTTCTGAGCGACGTGTTCATGCCCAAGCTGTCCGGGCCCGCGCTGGCTGACATCGCCCGCCAGCGCTGGCCCGACGTCAAGGTTCTGCTGATGTCCGGCGATGTGCCGGGCGGACTCTCCAGGCTCTACCCGGTGATCTGCAAGCCATTCCGGCGGTCGGAGCTGGCGCAAGCGATGCTCGATTTGCTGGCCGCGCCCGCGGACTAGCACACACCGCAAGAAAAGTTGCATCGCACACGCATCAACACCTGTACCTTCCTCACAAAGATAGTGCCCGAAGAGTGCGGGGCGATGGACGGCGGGCGAGTGATTGAATGATCAAGCCGTGGATCTTCGAATTCTTCGGCGCGCCGCGTGCGCTCGACGTTGCGTTCGATCGGTACGTCTCGCCACGCTACTTCCAGCCCTAGGGAGGACGATCTTGGTAGGCGATGGCGACGTTCATGCGAAGTCGTACGAGCTATTAGCCTTGCGCCGAAAGGAGGTAGCCGAAGCGGAAGAGAAGCTGAGGAAGCATCCAAACGACGCCACCCGAAAGCGAGCCCTTCAGCTCGCGATAACAGCGTGCGAGATCCAGCAACGGGCTGTTGATCGACTTCCTCCTAGGAGCAATTGATTGCCGAAGATGGGGACGGGCGAGATGACTACCTCACGCCGCGCCTGAGGTAGTCGATCGCGAGATAGGACAGCGCGCGCACGCCGTACTTCAGCGCCGGCTCGTGCACGTGGAACAGCGGGGAGTGGTTGGCTGGTGCCTGCAGAGGGTCTTCTTCTGGCGGCGTGACGCCGAGGAAGAAGAACATGCCCGGCACG
>Ga0213876_10001372_pt1 | contig 15239 bp, 9 predicted proteins | sample BarmaccomBMRX_R9_FD_160113 | JGI IMG/M metagenome (GOLD analysis project Ga0213876, IMG submission 160113) | Root-associated microbial communities from Barbacenia macrantha in rupestrian grasslands, the National Park of Serra do Cipo, Brazil - RX_R9 | ecosystem: Host-associated > Plants > Roots...
CACGCGATTCTGATTTTAGCGGAAGATCCCAAGACTGCAAGCGGCTATTGCAATTCACGGCGTATAGGAAGAAGAGAAGTCACCGCCGTTGCGCTTTCGGGAGTGAGGGTGCTGATAACTCGCCGCCGACGCCCGGCGTGTTCCAGATCGATAATCAACCTGCCATCGCTCTGCGTAGAAGCGTTGCCGTTCCACGCCTCCAACCCGTCGGAAGCCTGGATGCCAGAGAGTTTCAGGTCCGGCCACCCTTCAGTGAATGAGATCTCAAACTGGCCTGAGATCTTGCTGAAGGCGTCGTCTGGCGAGAGATTTAAATCAGCACCCACAAAGGTCCCTGTGGCACGCAAGTTTTGTAAGCTGTCACTCCCGATTCCTGAGGTCTCAAAGTCGCCCGCCGCGCTCAACACTCCCCCACGCCACGGGAAGCCCGACACGCGCGCAGCGAATCGCGAACGCGGCGTATACGAACTCAGGTTGACTGACCCATGTCCTCGTATCAAACCTTCGGGCAAGTTGATCTGCACCGCTGGTACCTGCAGGCTGGCGCCTTGCCACACGAAATGCGTCTTCATCGGTCCCAGCTCTGTTCCGTTCACTGAGAACGTGCCCACCGTCAGATCGCCTTCCATGTCGCGCGCAGCCAGCCAGCCCGGGATGGTTCTCTTTGTCACACGCAAACGCGCCAGCAGATCCTGGGGCGTCAATGCCGGCTCCAGCGCCTTTTCGAATTCCGCGAGATCGCCCGCGGGCATCTCGATCGTCAGCCGTTCTGGACGCTTCGCCGCGCCCGAGTAGCGGTAGGTCCCATGTAACTGCTGCAGCCCAAGCTGCGAAGAAAAATGCGTCAGTTGCAGGCTGTTTGCGTCAAATTCCACTTGACCTTCGGCGTTTTCGAGCGGCACAGCCAGCCCCTCGGGCTGAAGCTTGGAATTGGTGAATCGAAATTGTCCAGACCACTCCGCTGGCGCAGGCTGCTGATAAGCATAGTTGAAGGTGCCGTCGATCTGTCCGCCATTGAGCGCTTGGAGCACGCCGGGCGTGCCAAACCAGGCGCCGATTGTGTTTTTCAGAGCATCTACGGAGAAGCCCGCCGCATTGAGAGCGGCGACCGATCGTGGATTCGTCAGATAGTAATCGCCCCCAGCGCGCAGATTTCCTTCCGGCGTATCGATGAGGGCCGGATCGAAATGGATTCGATCGGGGAAAATGGTGACGCTGACAATGGGCGTGTGTAGCGGCGGTACATTGGGCATCGTCGCGGTGGCATTGCTGATGGCGATTGTGCCTCCGAGACCTGTGCTGCCCGAACCTGTTCCGTTAGTGTAGCTGATCGACCCCTGCACCGCTCCCTGCACTTGCAAAGTGTCCGGCAACGAAAGCCCCATACGGCGCCCCAGAGGCAGCAATTTATCCAGCGGAGCACCGTCGAGGCGCGCCAGCAGCGTCCACCCGGGGCGGGTAAGAACATTGTCGGCGGTCAACTCGAGCGTCACCGGCGCGGTTTCGCCCGCGCGCCCCGCAAACGTGTGAACGTCGAGCCGCTGACCCGCCCAGTCGAGCCCGCCCGAATACGCCACCCGCCACGCTTCTCCGCTTGAGGGCAACAGATCCCAGCGATGCACATCGCTCAGCCGGAGATCGCCTGCAACTCGCAATGCACTCAGCGGCCCGGCAATCGCAGCATGGGCTGCAATGGATCCGTGAACGCCGATGTCTTCGCCTTGGACCAGCGTTGCGATTTCGCTCAGATTGCTAGGGTCAAGCGTGACACTCGCCTCTAACTGATTAGCCTCGGGGCCCGGCGGGTTCAGATACCAATTCGCAGTTCCGCGCAGATGGCCGAAGCCGTTACCCGCCCGATCCGTGCGCGCAGGCGAACCAGAAAATTGCACAAATAATTTGCCCGACCTCTCCGGATACAGGCTGAAATCCGAGCCCAGCATGTAGAACGTAGCCTTTCGCGGGCCAAATTTGAAGTCGATCCGCCCGTCGGAGACCTCCAACGCCGGAAACAGATTCAGCGGTGTATGCCTTGGGGCGCTTAGCCGCTGCAGAAGTTCCACCACGTTCCACGTTCCATCACTTCGTTTCACTAGATTCAGCGATGGCTCTTCCAAACGCAAAGTGGAAAGTTGAAACCGGCCGAACAGCAGTTGGTCAATGCGCACGCTGGCATGCAATGTGGGCACCCACGCAAACGGCTCAAGCCCATAACGAGGGTCTTCGGCAATGCTGACGTTTTCGAGTGAAAACCCTGGACCGGCAAACACGCTCAGATGAACTTTACTGAACTGAATCTTGCGCCCCAGTGCGTTTTCGACCGCGCTCTTAACGGGCCCGCCGAAACTCGCGGCATCCAGAAATGGCGCTACCAGCCCGAAGGCCACCACCAGCGCGATCAGCGTCAAAGCGATGGCCCAAATACGCCGGAGACGGGAAGTTCGCTTAGTTTGCTTCTCAATCTGGCTCAAAATACACGAGTGGCGTAGATGTCGCCGCGTGCCCCGATTATAGCGTCGGGAAGGGCATATTAGAACTGGGAGCCCTTCAACTTCGTTAGCATAGGAGGACACATATGGCCTTTTGCACGAACTGTGGAACTCAGTTGGCGGAGAACGCAAAGTTTTGTTTGAACTGTGGGCAGGCTCTCGGGGGCGCCGCGGCAGGCGCGAGTTATTATCCTCCGGCGCCGCCGGTTGAGCCGTTGCGTTACGAAATCGAAGGGCATAACTTGCAGATTGCGCGCGTACACCTGACTCCGGGGCAGGAGATCTACGCTGAAGCCGGCAAGATGATCTACAAAAGTGCCAACGTCGACTGGGCGACGCGCATGACGGGACAGTCGCTGGGCGACAAAATTCTGGGCGCTATCAAGCGCAAGCTGATGGGCGAGTCGTTGTTCTTCACTTATTTTCATGCAACAGGTGCGCAAGGGGAGGTCGGCTTTGCCGGACATTATCCCGGTAAGATTCAGGTGTTCGAACTGGCGGCAGGGCAGACCATCATGGTGCAGCGCGATGGATTTCTGTTTGCGCAAGGCACCGTGACGCTGGACATTGCGATGGTGAAACGGCTCGGCGCCGGACTGCTCGGCGGTGAAGGATTCATCCTGCAAAAGCTCACAGGACCGGGCACTGTGTTTGTGCATGCCGGCGGCGACCATGTCGACTTTACGCTGTCGCCCGGCGAGACTCTGCAAGTGCAAACAGGTCACCTGGTGGCGTTCGAGCCCTCCGTCAATTACGACATCCAACTGGTCGGCAGTATCCGCACCGCGATCTTCGGCGGTGAAGGCGTTTTCTTGACCACGCTCACGGGACCCGGGCGCGTAATTCTGCAGAGCATGACGCTCGAGCGGTTGCGCCACGAACTGGCCCCGGCTGAACACCGCGGCGCGGGAGCGGAGCAGTCGAATCCGCTGGGTGCGATAGCGAGCGGCAATTGGGGCAGCTTCTTTTCATCCGACGACTAGATTCGTATGCGGCGGAAGCATGAAGCTTCCCTTCTCCGATAATCAGCGGCCAAATTCGTGGTCATCGAAACTGCGCCGGAAGCGCCTGGCGCGATTCCTCGAACTCATCCCGGAAAACGCCGGAGGGCTGCGCATTCTGGACGTCGGCGGCAGTGAAGAGGCGTGGCAGAACATCTGGAATCGGCGCCTCGACAGCAGCTTCATCACGCTGCTGAATCTCGAACCCAAACACGTATCGGGACGATTGCCGATGAATGCTGTGGTCGGGGACGTGACCGATTTACGGCGCTTTGAGGATCGCGAGTTCGATCTTTGCTTTTCGAATTCGCTCATCGAGCACCTCGGCACCTGGGCCCATCAACAACTCGCTGCAGCGGAGATGCGGCGCGTCGCCAACGGCTACTTCGTGCAGACGCCGTACCGCTATTTCCCTTTAGAGCCGCATTACCAGGTGCCGTTCTGGGCGCAGCTGCCGGTTGGCTTGCGGACCGCGCTGCATCGTCGATTTGACTTGGGATGGATGCAAATGCAGGCCGAGCAAGCGACTGCGCGGAAGGAAGTGGAGCAGATCCGGTTGTTAACAGTGGCGGAGATGCAGAGCTTGTTTCCGGACGCAGATGTGCGCTCGGAGCGGATGGGCCCATTCGTCAAGTCGCTGATTGCAGTTCGGCGAATCGAGCTGGCTTGAGGTACAGCAGCCTTCGACGCGCCCAATAACGATGTCCACTTGTAGCCCGGCCTACCGCAGTCACAGAAGTTGAGCTTCCCTCGAATTGCCGTCCTAACAGCAACTTCCGGGGAATTTTTCATCCGCTCCGAACGCGCGGCTTGTAGCCTTCAGGCGGAAGGAAATCACGTGGCCACGCGTTTGGCGATTACAGTCTCGGGTGCAGTTTCTCTGGGAAGTTACGAAGCGGGCGTTCTCTATGAGGTGCTCTATGCCGTTGGGCAGCACAACCAGAATCCGCAAACCACAGAAGACGAAAAAATCTATATCGACGTTTTGACTGGAGCTTCAGCCGGCGGAATGTCCGTAGTGCTTGCCGCTTCGAAGCTGCTCTACGATGCCGATGCGCTGAGCGATCCTTACCAAAACACGCTGTACCAGGCTTGGGTCGTCGATATCGATATCGACGCCCTGCTCACCTTTCAAAAAGAGGAAGCGCCGGATTGCTCCATCTTCTCGTCCGACCTCATCAGCACGCTGTCAGCGCGTTACCTGACGGCACGCTACGGAAACGGCGCCATTCCTGCGCCAAAGACACATCCGGCCATCGGACCTGAAAAGTCGCTTCGGCTGGGCCTGGCGCTGTCGAATCTGAACGGCATCGATTATGGGAGAAAAACATTGGATGGCAGCGAATTCATTTATTCGCGCTTTCAGGACGAGTATTGTCGAACCCTCACACTGCGCGATGACAACGAAGCCGCTTGGCAACCGATTCAACAGGCCGCCGTCGCGTGCGGTGCGTTTCCATTCGCTTTCCGGCCGCAGGATTTTCAACGCACCCGCGCCGAGTTCGCCAACCCCGACTTACTTACAGACAGTCTCGGTCCCGATCCACTCACATTCACTTACACCGACGGCGGGGTTTTTCAGAATGAGCCGCTAGGGCTAGCGAAGAACTTCGTTGACGACATAGATAACCATCTGAACTCCGGCACCCGCGCCTACCTGTTCGTTTGCCCCGATCCCAAGATGTCCAACACTGACCGTAAATTTGCGGCCGACCTGGCCAATTTCCGGACGATGCTCGGCACGCTCGCTCGCGCGATTCTGTACGAGTCACGTTTTCAGGATTGGATTCGCGCCGAAACGGTGAATCAGCAGATCAAGCTTTTCAACGCGCGCGCGAATCAGTTGCATGGATTGGTGAAGAGCGGCGTTCTGACCTCGCAGGCGATGGATCCGGTCGCGTCTGTTCTTCTGAAACAGCTTCTACCGGCGGAGTCGGACTTGGCTGATGCGCGAACTCAATTGCGAAAGCAATTTTCCGAGGAATACGTGGACCTCGTAAACACAAGCCGCGTGGCTCAGGAGGGCGCAGACGCCTGGATCGACGCCATTCTTGTGCTTGAACTCGCCGCGGATCTGCACGACCAGGACGAGATGTACATCTATACCGTTACTGCCAGCGATCAGGAGTTGGCCGGCGCGCAACTATTCGCCTTTCTCGGCTTTTTCGATCAGGAATATCGACAGCACGACTATGACATCGGCCGCACCAAGGCACAACAACTCCTGACTTCGTCGATCCGAGGCCAGAACGGCCCATTGCCTGCTCTGCGCTATATCCCGCAACCCATTCGACCGATCGACACCACGCTCGCAGGCACAAAGATTTCGGACGCGCCCATCGAAAAACGCAAGGCCATGCGCGATCGCCTGAAAAACCGGGTAGACATCATTCTGAAGGAAGCAAACCTGCCGGTAATCTTGCGCGAGCCGCTCGAGCTCTTCTACGTCAACGGGAAAATCAGCGAATTCCTCGGCCTGTAATCGCCCGGCTTGGTATCTTGAGAAAGTAGTTCCCCCGATTTTGGTGAGGTGCGAGAGTGGTTGAATCGGGCGGTCTCGAAAACCGTTGAACCTTTACGGGTTCCGTGGGTTCGAATCCCACCCTCACCGCCAGAAACACTCGGCAACTTAGCCCGAAAGTCGCCGCGTCCCATGGAAGCGTCGCCATGGCCTCATTGTCGATTGACCTTCCCGAAGAGCAAAGAGCGGCGCTTGCGGTTCCAAAGGGCTTTGCGTCAGTGGCAGCGTCTATGCGGAATTTAGGAAGTCATCAACCGCCCACGATTGTGACGCAGCCCGGAAGTTATAGAGGACGCTTCAAGCGATTCGAGAAGTGGGTCTATGGGTCCGGCCAGTCGAGCGCGTTAAGATGTGCCTCGATGCCGATCACGATATCTTTGGCGATGTCCATAACAGGCGCGCGGCATCCCTGCTAACTCCGCCGCTGCAAATCTGGCTGTGAAATAATCCTCAAAACTTTACTTATTTATTTAGGTTTGGCAAAGGAGCGATGTCTTCCATCAAGTTCACCGATAACTACGGCTTCAGCATGGATGCGACCAATGGCGGGGAGAATGCTAATTTCTTCAAACGCCTGCTGGCCGATGCTGAGTTTGTCTTTGATACCGCGAATGTAAATGCCGTCGCCATGCTGCCCTTGGGTGCTAACCCGGGGCCCGATCTGCCATTTACGCTGACTGCGAAAGGCTCAGCAGGCTTCGGCGCAAGCGGAGTAGCAAGTCTCAAGATCGACGGCACCTGTAAAGCGACGCTGTCAAAGAGCGCGGCGGACGATTGCTCCAAAGCGGTCAAACCATTCGCCTGCGACTTGCCAGAGGGTACCGATACCAAGGCAGTCGGTTACCTTTCCTTTGGAACTTCAGCGGAAGTAGACACAAGCGTCAGTGGCAGCCTGAACGAGTTTACGTTCGGCATGACGGAGGCGAAGACGGTTACGCTTTCGAACTCGCGCTATTTTCCGCAGTTTTCGTCCACGAGTCTGATCGACGCCACACGTGAGCTGTTGAAGAACTTCACGATTCCCGGCGACCTCCGCGACCTGCAATTCCTGCCCGTGCAGAGCATCTGCTCTGTTGCTGGAAAGGGCAGCTTGAAATTCAAGGCCTCCGTCGGCTACCAATTTCTTGCGAATCCGCTCACGTCGTACGACATTCCTGTCGCTGGAGCGCTTGCGGTAAACGCCACCGGAAACGCTAGCGTGGCCTTTGCCGTTACCATCGGCTCCGGGTTTACAATCTCGATTCTGAAGAACAGTGCTCATACTGTCCGGCTGGCCGTCAATCGGAGCCGCAATACCGATTTCGACACCGGTACCCAAATCAGCGCCCAAGTCGCAGCGACGGTGCAAGGTCGCGACCTTCTCTCTTTGCTTCTCGGCGCCATCAGTCCCGACCCCGACAAAGAGATCAAACAGTTGAACGCCAAGCTCGAAGACGATGAGCGCGACGCAATCAATTACGCGCTCAAGTCTTGCATCCAAACCAACTTCGAGCTCGGATTGCAAGGAGAAATCGAATCAGCGCTCGAAAAGGACACACTTGTCCTTTACGAATTAGATCTGAATGCGCTCTCTGATCCGGGCAAAGCCGCAGTCGAAAGCGCATTGCGCGGAGACTTCACCGCTTTGGCGGACGCCGCTGAGCGGGACGGCGTGACGGAGCTGCAGTCGATCGTAACCGCCACCAACACGAACACGCGCAAGCTCAGCGTACATCTGCTGAACGTCTTCCAAGCCGGGAGCGTGAGCGCCTTGATTTCGAAAGAGACGGTGAAGACGACGCCCGCCGGTGATCTGTTTATTACAGACGAAGCCACAGCCCGTAGCGCCGACATCCTCAGTTGGCCGGCACAGACGGACGGTTTACGAAAAGTGCTGCTGACGAGCGCGATCATCACGTCCGCTTATAAGGGAACGAAAGTCAACCTCGCAGCGCCAGAGATAAAATGCGAACTCGTTCACTTCGATTACGAGAAAAACGCCGGCACGCATGAGCTCCAACAAAACGTAAACGCGCTTCAAATGCTGCAGGTGTTGTCTGACGAGCAAGCGGCAGCCGCGCTGGCCCTTGCCTCTAAATTGAAGCCTTCCCCGGCGACTGTGAACATCAGCCTCAAGTTATCCGCCGACGATTGCACACGCTTGTTCCTGGAGGGGAACAGCGCACGCCAACCGGCATCCTTCGAAAGCGCTGCGAAAGCGGCGATGTACCGGCTGAGTGCGAATGACCGAAGCCAAGCGCAATTCGTGCAGTTACTAACTTCCCCGCCCGCCAAGTGGAATGACATTAAAACCGCTGCTACCCCGGAAGATTTAGCCACCAAGATATCCATTACGGATCCGGATTTGGCGCAACTCTACTTCACGCCGATCTACCACATCATGCAGTGGACCGGGCACATGAGTGCTCTAGCAAATTGCGTGCAGGCCATTCGGAACGCGGGTACGGGCAGGGATCCGAACAGCTCTGGTTTTCAGAAGCTGCACGCCGCACTGAGAGATGAAGCAAAGAAGGTAAGTTCGCTGAGTCAAGACTACTTCAACTCACCTTGGGCCATCCTGGCCGTTTCACAGGTGCTCGGGTTCATGCCTAAGGTAGACGTCACCTATGTATCGCAGCCGCTGAAGCTGCCGGTCCCTGCTCCTGCAGCGCTGCCCGCCACCGCCAGCGTAGCCTGAGAGCAACACAACTAGCTGCGCCAGCGTCCAGAATACGGAGGGTAAGTGTCGACGCACCGTGAATGACGTATTTCAGTTGGTTGGCCCGAATCAAGTTGTTCAACTGTTTGGCGTAAAGCTGGTCGGCGTCAACGCGGAGAACGCGAAGAAACTCCTGTTCTCCGTTATCTTCGTCGTTTTTGTTCTACTCCTGGGCAGGTTTTTGCGATGGGTGGCTCATCGACACGAGTGGAGCGCCAAAAGCAAGCGGATTGCCTTTTGGACCCATCAGGGCATTTCGATTATCATCGCCATCGTCCTCGTCGTCGGCATCATCTCGCTGTGGTTTGATAACCCCACCACGCTGACCACCGCAGCCGGAATGGTGACTGCCGGCCTGGCGTTCGCACTACAGCGTGTAGTGACGGCGTTTGCTGGATATCTGCTGATTCTGCGCGGGAAGACGTTCAGCGTCGGCGATCGCATCACCATGGGTCACATTCGCGGTGACGTCATCGCTTTGACCTTTCTACAGACCGTGGTCATGGAAATGGGACGACCGGCCGAAGGCGACGCCGGCGATCCGGCTTGGGTGCAGGCACGGCAATACACCGGCCGCATCGTGCGTATCTCGAACGCAGTTATTTTTGACGATCCCGTATATAACTACACGCGCGAGTTCCCATACATCTGGGAAGAGTTGCGGCTACCGGTACCCTACGATGCCGATCGTGCGAAGGCGGAGAAGATTTTACTCGATGCCGCGCACAACCACACAGTTAAAATCGCTGAGTTAGGGGAAGAAGCGCTGCGTGCGCTCGAATCGCGCTATGTGATGAAGCGTGCTGAATTAGAACCCAAGGTGTACTGGCGACTAACTGATAACTGGCTCGAGATGACAGTTCGTTTCCTGGTGCCGGATTCGGGAATACGCGACATCAAGAGTGCGATGAGCCGCGATATCCTTGCCCATCTGGATGAAGCGGGCATCGGCATCGCGTCTGGAACTTACGACATAGTCGGACTTCCGCCGGTGAAAGTACAGTTAGTCGACGGTGCAAGAAAGTCAGCTCAATTAGCAGGCTGAGCCGCGGGTTGATAGTCCCAATAAGTTTCATCCGCCTGCGAGTTGTGTTTCAACATGAAAAGCACTCTCGCGTGCGCTCTCATAGAGTAGCGGGTGTACTGCCAGACGCTTTCTGTTACGGGCGACATTTCCACTTCGAATTGGGTGCCGGGCTCGACCTGAGCCAAGAAGCCTTCGATTGACACAGGGTGTGTGACGGTAGCCTGGACACGGACCCATTGATAAGTCTTCTGGTCAATCCACATCTCCCCCTGCATGCCGAGCAGAACCTGCGTGTCCATATTGGGCGGCTGATAGCCAGGACGGGGTGTGGCCTTCAAAACCCAAACGTGAAAACCGCGAACGCGCTTTGTCCCCATCAGCTGAAACTCGAACGCCCTCGTTAGCTGCTGCAACATGCTATGGTCCCGCGTCCGCTCTTTTTCGTACTTCGCAATGCGCTCGCGGCGCGCATCAGCGGACTCCGAACGTCGCCTCTGCGTCTCCGCTTTCTGCCTTTGGATCTCCTGCTGTTGTTGTTCCTGCGACAGAGGGCTATCATTTACCTCGATCAGACGGTGATAGGGGGTCCCTTCGATTATCGTGACCTGATAAGTTTTCGAACCAACCGGAGTGCGGTCGCGCTCCTTCCAGTTAAAGTTCGGAGCGGCGTTGAAGTCCCGCTCATTAGCCGCGACCGAATTCGCGATGATCTGCTTTACATCCGGATCTTGCGCGCGAAGATGGCTTACGAGCAACAGGCAGTGGCATAGGACTGCCACCCTGACAGGCATAGGCAACATGTAGGTGTTCACTAAGTTAGACGTGCCGATCTACTCTTTCGTCAGTAAGTAGTGCAAAGCCGGTGTAACTACCAGTGAAAGAAACATCGAAGCGAGTATGCCGCCGATAACAGCGATCGCAAGTGGCTGCAGCATCTGAGAACCAGCACCAATCGCGAGTGACAGAGGGATCATACCCGCGACGGTCGCGAGAGCGGTCATCATAATGGGCCGCAAACGGCGTTCACCGGCCTCAATCATGGCGTCGCGTGGCGAATACCCTTCCGCGCGAAAGCGTTGATCCGCATCGAGCAACAAGATACCGTTCTTTGCAACGATGCCGACAACCATAATCAACCCCATGAAAGACGATATGTTGAACGTCGTGCCCGTGACGAACAGCCCAAACACCACTCCCGAGGTCGACAACAGAGCAGAAGAGAGGATCGCGACAGGAGCGGCAAAGTCGCCAAACTCCACCAACAGGACGATGAATACGAGCACGATTGCCGCCGCTAGAACGAACAGAAGATCGTGGAACGATTGCTGCTGTTCGGCGTAGAGACCTCCATACACAACGCGGATTGCGGAGGGAATATGAAGCGCGGCCACTTTTTGCTGTACGAGAGCAATGCCTGCTCCGAGGCTAAGACCTTCGAGGCGGCCCGTCACGGCCACGTCGCGCTGCAGATTTTCGCGCCGGATTTCCAATTGGCCCGGATTCTCCTCCATGCTCGCCAGGGTGCCGAGGGTGGCGAGCTTTCCAGTGGAGCTGCTGAGAAGAGTGTTGCGGGCCGCATCGAGCGACGATCGAGTTTCGGGCGGCATCGTAACGCGAACGGTGTAGGGACGATTGTTGATCACGACCGGATTCGGTGCAGGCTCGCCCTGCAGAATCGCGCTGGCATCCACCTCGACTTCCTGCGGGGTGAATCCTGCCCGCGCAGCAACGGACTGATCCACCGTGAACGTAATCGCCGGGCCGCTGATGGTGTCTTCGACGCCGTTCTTGACGTCTTTGACAGCCGGAATGGATTTGAGGGCATCCCCCACTCGGGGCGCCCAGCGCTGCAGCAGCGCGAGATTCTCCGAGAAAAGTTTGATCTCGATGGGATCGGGCGAACTGGTGAGATCACCGATCATGTCTTCGAGCACCTGGTGAAAATCGGTGTCGAGTTGCGGATACTCTTTATTTACTTTGTCGCGTACATCCGCGATGACTTCTTCGACACTACGGCTCCGTTTAAATTTCAGCTTGACGGAGATGTCGCCCGTGTTCGCTTCCGTTACGGCTGCGAGCCCGAGTTGGAGGCCTGTCCGGCGCGAAGTGCTCTCCACTTCCGGCACTGAATGAATAATTTTTTCGACGCCAACCAGAACGCGATTGGTATCGGCAAGAGATGCGCCGGCGGGCATTAAATAATCGAAAACAAATCCGCCTTCGTCCATAGCGGGAAGAAGGTCGCTTCCCAACGCGCGATAGCAGAAGAATGAAATCGCAATGAGCCCCAGGCACCCGAGCAGCAGCAATAGCGGCCGCATAACAGCGAGTTGAATGACGCGCGCATAACTTCGGGTGACACGGCCCATGATGCCAGCCCGCGACGGCTCCTCGTGGGACTTCTTTGCGACTGAGCGGAGTAATAAATGGCTGAGCGCGGGCGTCCACGTGAGCGCGAGAAAAAGCGAAGTCAGCAGGGCGACCGCAACTGTGATTGCTAAAGCGCGAAAGAATGTGCCGGTCACTCCCGTAATGCTGATCAACGGTATGAAGACGACAATCGGGGTGATGGTAGAGCCGAAGAGAGGCACGCGAATTTCACGCAAAGCGCTGCGAATCGCCTCGGCGCGAGATTGTCCGGTTTCGCGGTGCAGCACGATGTTTTCGACCACTACGATGGCATCGTCGATGACGAGCCCGACAGCGGCAGCAAGCCCTCCCAACGTCATCAAGTTGAAGCTTTGACCAATGGCGCGCAACGCGATGCACGTGACGGCAATGGTAACGGGAATCACGAGCCCGGCGACAACCGACGTTCCCCAATCACGCAGGAAGAGCACGAGAATGATAGCCGCGAGGAGGAGCCCGATGAGAATGGCATCGCGAACGCTGTGGATGGACGCGGTGACGATCTCCGACTGATCGTAGAACGGTTGAATGTTGACGCCGGCCGGAAGCAGCTTTTGCAAATCCGAGATTTTTTGATGCACCTCGTCCGCGACAGTGACGGTGTTGCTATCCGGCTGGCGGTAGATGTTGAGAAGCACGGCAGGTTTGCTGTTGGCAGTCACGATGGTGTAAACAGGCTTCACCGACGAACTGACGGTTGCGAAATCGCTGACCTTGATCGGGACGCCTGAATTCGTGGTTTTGACGACGATGTTGCCGATATCGGAGGCGTTGTGCGATTGCCCGCTTACCAGCGTCAACACAAGTTCGTGGTTGCGTTCGAGCAGGCCGGGAGAATCGATCAGGTTACTTTTCGAAATGGCGTCGATGATGCTGGGAATCGTAATCTGCGCTTGAACGAGTTTGCCGGGGTCGGGCTGAATTTGAAACTCCGGCTCCTGACCACCTTGAATGACCACAGTAGAAACGCCAAGCAGCCGGTTCAACTGCGGCTTCATCGTGTAGGTGGCCATTTCCCATAACGCCGTTTGAGGAATACTGGCGGAGGTGAGGCTGTAGCCCATGATGGGGAACGCCGCAAAGGTAAGACGGTTGGCGTTGATGGTGGCCGTAGAAGGAATAGTCGTCTGCACGCGAGCGATGGCCGCGTTGACATATTGAAGTGTCTGGAACATGTCGACGTTCCAGGTGAAAAAGAGATCGATTTCGGCCGAGCCGCGGCTGGTGATCGACTGAATGTGGTCCAGTCCGGGTACTGAGTTGACCTCTTCCTCGATGGGCCGCGTAATAGTGACCTGCATCTGGTCAATTGGCATCACGCCGTTGTCAACACCAATCACGATGCGCGGAAAATTCGTCGAGGGAAAGACCGAAACAGGAATGCTAAACGCCAGATACGCGCCCAGAGCAGCGAGCGCGCAGATGATGAACAGGATCGCTTTGAGGTGCCGCGCGGTCCAATGCTCCGAAGTAGCAACCGGCTCCTGGACCGACGGCAGGGTGGTGGTGCTCACTTCTCCTCGTCCTTCGCGCCTGGTTTAGTTACTTCGATTTTGGCTTTGTCATCAAGCCCGAGTCCGCCTTCCGTGATGACCCGATCACCGGGCTTGACGCCGCTGAGTATTTGGACGTTGTCGCCGGATCGCACGCCGACTTCGACTTTTTGTTCGTGTGCGAGTGAGTCAGAGCCGGCGATCATCACCTTTTCGCCGCCTTCGTCGGAGGCGAGCAGAGCGGAGGCGGGCACGACGACCGCATCCGGGATAACACCGGCGTTCATCGAGACCTGGACCGTACTGCCGAGCTTGAGCTTCTCGCCTGGATTCGGCGCTTCCACCCAGACTTGCAGCGTGGTCGTGCTGGGGTCGACCGCGGGACTGACCACTGTGATCTTCCCGGTGATGTCGCCGCCGGCGCCTGACACAGTCGCTTGGTCCCCCACCTTCAGAAGGCTGGCTTGCTGAGCGGGAATGTTAGCCCGTGCAACCACGCGAGAAATGTCGACTACGGTAAACAACGGCGAACCGGCCGAAGCCATTTCGCCGATGTTTGATGGACGGTCGGCAATGATGCCGTTCAAGGGGCTTCGAATTTCGGCATAAGATACTTGCGCCTCTGCGCTCTGGTAATGCGCTTTTGCAGCCTGCATCTGCGCATCCGCAGATTTCACCTGTTCGACGCGGCCGACGTTCTCGAGCGAATTCAGGTTTTGGGCCGCCGTATCGAACTGGGCTTTCGCCTGCACCTGCGCAACGCGAGCATCGTCGACGAGACGTTGTGCGATGGCTCCTTCACGGAGCAGCTTCTGCCGGCTTTCGAGCACTTTTTTCGCTGCATCGAGCGCCTGGAGCGCGGAGGCAACGTCGGATTTCGCCTTCGTCAGATCGTCCGGCATAGTCGCGCCGGTCGTGGTCGTGTAAGCGGCCTGGGCCTGATCGTAGAGCTCTTTGCTTTCCTGCGCACTGGCGCGGAGGTCGCGGTCTTCGAGCACGGCGAGCAATTGACCCGTGTGTACGTGATCGCCGCGCTGAACCAGAAAGCGCGCGACGGGAGCGCTGATCTTCGGTGTGATGTTGGCCTGTTTCAGCGGATAGAGCACCGCTTCGGCAGCGACGACCTGCTGCAGCGGCTGCTTTTCGGCAGCGGCAACCTGAACCGGCGCAGCGGCGGATTCAGCGGCGTCGGCGGGCGCTTTTTTGGAACAGGAGCCCAGCAGCAGGCCGATGAAAGTGATGGCCGTAAGCGGCAGAATTTTGTGCATGCTACAAAGTCCCTGCCAGGTTCTGCAAGTTTGCGAGTGCAACACGGTAGCGCAAAAGACCATCATCGTACGCGCTGCGGGACTGGGCCGCAGTGGTTTGGGCGTCGACGACTTCGAGCGCTGTCGATTCACCCGCCTGATAACGAAGCAGAGTCAGACGCAGGCTCTCAGAAGCCAAATCAGACGATTCGCGCAGTGACTGAATCTGTGCCAGCGCCAACTCGGCCTCGCGGTGCGCGGTTGCGAGATCCGCCTGCAGTTGCTTCTGTGTGGTGGTGAGATCGAGTTCTGCCTGCTGCTGCTTGAGCGCTGCCTGTTTAACCTTGCTGTGAA
>Ga0213876_10001373_pt1 | contig 15235 bp, 15 predicted proteins | sample BarmaccomBMRX_R9_FD_160113 | JGI IMG/M metagenome (GOLD analysis project Ga0213876, IMG submission 160113) | Root-associated microbial communities from Barbacenia macrantha in rupestrian grasslands, the National Park of Serra do Cipo, Brazil - RX_R9 | ecosystem: Host-associated > Plants > Roots...
ACCCGGCCATCCACGCCTTCTGCTCGCCGACCCGCAAGCTGGGCTCCGACAACGCCGACTGCGTCTACCTGCAGGCCTGGATCGACGGCGAAAGCGTCTACAAGATCAGCGGCCAGAAGGGGACGGCGCGGTTCTGGAACGTCACCGTCCAGGGGCCGCGGCCGACCGAGGGCGCCTTGCACGAGCCGTTCGGCGACACGCCGCAGGCCAACATCTTCGGCCACGAGCTGAAGACCCACTGGGACGGCAGCTTCGAGCTCTACATCGGCGGCGAGCGGCAGGGCCAGAACTGGCTCCCCACCACCCCCGGGACGCGCAAGCTGTTCCTGCGCCAATTCTTCGACCGTTGGGACGAGGAAGCGGCGTCCTACCGCATCGAGCGGGTCGGCATGACCACGCCGCGCCCCATGCCGACGCCCGAGGTCATGATGGAGGCAATGAAGTGGGCGGGCGATTTCGTCTATAACGTCGTGGACTACTGGCCGGACTACATCTGGTATCGCACCGACCAGGCCGATCCGGAGGCGGTCAACCGCTTCAACGGCCTCAACGTCCGAACCAGGAACTCCCTCACCGAGGCGGCCGAAGCGCAGGACGCCCGGCGCGGGCGGTTCATCACCATGATGCGTTGGGCCCTGGGGCCCGACGAGGCCTTGGTCCTCGAGTTCGACGCCTTCGACGGCTTCTGGATGATCACCAACGAGGCGATCTTCGGCAACAGCATGGACTTCCTCTACCGGCCGGTGAGCTACACGCCGAGCCGCACCGCCGTGGATCCCGATGGCAAGGTGCGCCTGGTCATGGCCCACGCCGACCCCGGGTTCGCCAACTGGATCGACACCCAGGGCTACGGCGCCGGCGTACTCACCTATCGCAACGTGCTCACCCGCCACGCCCCGCAGCTGCGCACCCGGGTGGTGAAGGCGGGCGAGATCGCCGCGGCCCTGCATCCGAAGGCGGCGCGCGCCACCGCCGAGCAGCGCATCGAGGAAATGCACGTCCGCTTCGACGCCATCCGGCGCCGATACCGGATCTGAGCCGGGGGGTCTTGCTCAGGAAGGCAGCGCCCGTTCGTAGCGGTCCGAGCGGTGGTAGCGGACCTTGCCGAACCCCTCCTCGTAGGGGGTCTGGAAGGCGGTGAAGAAGCGCAGCACCGCGATCTTCCAGGCGCCGTCCTTCCTGGCGAAGTCGCACTCGTAGCGGCCGCAGATCCAGAGCGCCTCCTTGTCCGGCGAGATGAGCGGGATGAAGCCGGCCCAGGAGCCCTTGGCCTTGTCGCCGTCCACCTCGATCTTGGGATTCATGACGATGTGGCAGCTCATGTCCGCCGCATGGCCGAGGTTGGCGCACCAGTCCCGGATGGTCTTGCGGCCCACGTGACGCCCGGCCATGCCCCCTTCCCAGACCCCGTCCTCCAGGAAGAGCTCGCCCACCTTGTCGGGATCGCGGCCAGCTCCGTCCCAGCCGGTGTCGTAGTAGTGGCAATAGTCCGCCATCACGTTGCGGATGTCGTTGATCGCCTCCAGGCGCTCCAGCCGCGCCTCGATGCTTTCCGGGTTCGCCATGCCTTCCTCCTCTGATTGGAGGCGAGCATGGCCGCTTTTGACGCGGCCTTCAAACGGCGTTGCGCCAAGGGGCGGAAGCTACGGCGCCGGGATCAAGGAGATGTCGACCATGACCTCGGCCGAGATCGCCTCCAGCGCCGCCTGGACCTTGGCCGCCGGCGTTCCCGGCGGCGCTCGCAGGCGCGCCTCCAGGTGAAAGAGCGGGGCGCCGGAGTGGGGCTCGGCGCTGATCCAGGTCCTGAACGCCTCGATGTTGGCCTCCAGGCCCGTGAGGACCGCCGTCACCTGGCTGACGATCCCCGGGCGGTCCTGGCCGACCACATCCAGCTGCAGCGCCTCGCCGGGCGCCTCGGGCCCCTCGACGGCCGGCGCGATGCGCACCTCCAGGCCCTCGGTGTCCACCGCCCCCACGGCCGCGCGCAGGGCCTGGATCCGGTCGGCCGCCAACTCCACCAGCACCGAGCCGACGTAGAGGCCGCCGAGCCGCGAGAGATGGCTTTCCAGCCAGTTGCCGCCGGCCGACAGCACCGCCGCCGCCAGCGCCCGGGTGAGCCCCGGCCGGTCGCTGCCCACCACGCTCAAGACCAGCAACGCCATCGTCGACTCTTGAAAAGACCCCGGGATGCGGGCGGGCCCATCGATAGCGCCTACCGGATCGCCGCGCCAAGGGGGGCAACCGATGGCCCTGTTGCGGAGTTTCTCGGGCTAAGGTTTCCTGAGGATCGGGAGAGGCCATGGACCCCAAGCTCGCCGCCGCGCTCATCGCGCTTGCCCTCATCGGGTGCTCGCAAAGGACGGAGAACCACGCCGAGGCGGCCCTCAACCAGGCGAGCGCCGCTACGGCGGACGCGGTGAACGACGCCGATCGCAACCTGCGAGCGGCGGCGAACGCCGCCCAGGCCGAAACGGGCCGCGCCGAACGCAAGGCGGACGCCGCCGCCAACGCCGCCCGCGACACGCCTTGAGCGCCGGTCTCTGGGCTAGAGAAATCTGTCGATGGCCCGAGGGCGCCAGTCCGCGTCCAGCAAAGCCTCGCGGCTCTCCCGGATCGCGGCGCGGCTCGACCTGACCAGCTGATCGTGTTCCCGAATGCGGTCTCGGAGCCGCACGATGACCCGCCGAGTCTCGGCGAGCCCGTGCCTGGAGCCCTCGGGCAGGGAAATTTCGCGCACGGCGCCCTCCACATTGAGCGGGAGTGCGCCGGAATCCGGTCTTCTCTCAGCCGAAGGCGCCCGTCGGTCGTTGCCTTCGATGGAGCACCTTAGCCCTTCCCGCCTCCCCGCCCAAACGTTTCAACACTTCGCTTGCCAAATGTTATGTCGACTGGCCGACAAAGCCGCTATCCGATCGAGATGGGGAATGCCGACCGCTTCGCACGCGTCTGGGAAACCGTGGACGCGGCCATGAAGAGTGCGGGACCGGAGCGTCACCTGTTGATGGACGAGGCCCTCAGGCTCTGGCGCGAAGCCGGGCGGCCCTGCGCCGAAGGCGCCGCGACGGAACCCTCGCCGCCCGACCCGCCGGCGTCCGCCTAGATCGCGTTGAGATAGGATCGAACAATCCACCCGCTCACCCCAGGCGAAGGGGCCGGACGGGCCGGCGCCAAGCTGAAGTTCGTCTGAGAACGGGAGGGTCCGGCCCCGGATCGGCCTTTCAGGCCGTGCGATTCAGCCCCAACTCAACCCGCCCTAGCAGAGCGGCGCTGGGGCGCCCCGCCTCACAACCTCAGCAGCTGGCGGGCCATGTTGTTGGTGTGGACCTCGGGGGTGCCGCCGGCGATGGTCTGGGCGCGCTTGGCGAGATAGCGGGCGGTTCCCAGGAGGGCGTAGTCGGGGCCGACCGGAGGCGTCGTCGCCCCCGGCTGGCGCGCCTCGGTCTGCAGCGCCACCCCGTCGTAGCCCAGGGCGCGCATCTCCAGCTCCGCCAGGAGCTGGACCATCGGAGCGTGGCGCAGCTTGCTGATCGAGCCGTTGATGCCGATCGCCTCACCCGGCTCGGTGATGGCCGCCAGCCGCGTCTCCACCAGGTTCACCGCCAGCTCGTCGATCTCCGCGGCCGCCAGCCGGTGGGCGAAGTCCGCGTCCGCCAGCATGGAGACGGCGCCCGAGCTCGGGGCCTGGCGCGCCACCTCGCGCAGCACCTTCAGCTGTTTGGACCGCTGCGGGCGGATGGCCGCTCCGCCCCCGGCGCCGCCATGCTCGAAGGAGAGCAGCACCCGGGCGATGGTCCAGCCCTGGTTCTCTTCCCCGAGCCGCTGGCTCTTGGGCGCCCGCACGTCGCTGAAGAACACCTGGTTGAACTCGTGGTCGCCGGCGATGTTGGGCAGCGGGCGCACGGTGATGCCCGGGGTCTTGGCGTCCATGAGCAGGAAGCTGATGCCCTGCTGCTTCTTGCCCTCGCCTGAGGTGCGCACCAGCGCGAAGATGCAGTCGGCCTGGTGCGCCAGCGAGGTCCAGATCTTCGAGCCGTTGAGGACGTAGTCGTCGCCGTCGGATTCGGCGCGCAGCTGCAGGGAGGCGAGGTCGGAGCCGGCGTTGGGCTCGGAGTACCCTTGCGCCCAGATCTCCCGCCCGTCGGCCATGGGCGGCAGGTAGCGGGCCTTCTGCTCCGGGGTTCCGTAGCGGACGATGCACTGGCCCACCAGGTTGATCCCGGCGGTGGCGTCGCGCGGCGCGCCGATGCGCTCGCACTCCTCCTCGAAGATGGTGAACTGGCTGGGGCTCCAGCCCGGGCCGCCGTCCTCCACCGGCCAGTAGGGAGTGCTCCAGCCTTTCTCGGCCAGCAGGCCAAGCCACTGGCGGGTGGCCCACACCGGCGGATGGAAGCCCACCGTCAGCCGCGCCGCCTCGCGCAGCTCATGGGTGACGCGCTTTTCCAGGTGCTCGCGCACCTCGCGCCGGAACGCTGTGTCTTCAGGGAGTTCCGACATGACCGGCGCGCGCCCCAGGATTTGATTTTTTGCCGCTTCCCTTGGAAGGATAGGCCGCCCCCCCAGAGAAGGCGAGATGCACCGCTCCAGAAAGTCCCCGCATGCGGCTCTGTTCCGCGGAGAAATCCGTGCGTTCATCGCCCGGCGCCGCGCGCCGGAACTGTCCGCGCGGTCCGCCTCGGCGCCGGACCGCGCGGCCTGGCGGCCCTGGCAGGCGGCCCTGCTGGCCAGGGGCTGGGCGGCGCCCGCCTGGCCGGCGCGGTTCGGCGGGGCCGGGTGGAGCGCCTGGGAGGTGGCCGCCTGGAACGAAGAGACCGCGCGCGCCCACCTGCCGCCCTCGCCTACCCTCGGCGTCGATGTCGTCGGCCCCCTGCTGATCGCCCATGGCGCACCCGCTCAGCAGGCCCGCTTCCTGCCGGACATCCTCTCCGGCGCCGCCTGGTGGGGCGCCGCCCTCGCCCATCCCGACGCCGACGCCCCTACCTTTCGGCGCGCGGCCGGCCCCTCCGGGGACGAGCGCTTTGTGCTGGACGGCGCGGTGCGATGGGTCGCCCACGCGGACCTCATGGACTACCTGCTGGTGGCGGCCTGCGAGGCGCCGTCGCCGGGCCCGCCCTCGCTCTTCGCCCTGCCGCTCGGCGCGCCCGGCGTCGCCCTGCGCCGCTTGCCGGCGGTCGGCCCGGCGCTCTTCGAGATCGCCGTGACGGACGTCGTCCTCGAAGGCGCCTGCTTAATCGGCGAGGTCGGAGCCGGCGCGGACCTCATCGCCTTCTTGGAGCGCCCTTCGCAACGAGATCTTGCGAAAATTCCCCGCCTGCGCCGCGCGGCCGCCCGGGCGCTCGCCCACGCCCGCGGGGACCGTGACCTGGAGCGGCGCGGCGCCGAGCTGCAGATCGACCTCGTCGCCCTCGACGCCTGCGCCCGCCGGATCGCCCTTCTGGATCGCACGAGTCCGCTGGACGGCCGTCTCCTGCGGCTTCAGACCACCCGCCTCGAGCAGCGGCTGGCGGAGCTGGCGCTGGCGGTCGCCGGCTACGGCGCCCTCGCCTCGGAGGACGGCCCTCCCCTCCCCGGCTCCAACCTGCCGCCGCGCCTTGCCGCCGATCCGCCGGGGGCCGCGCGGATGTACTTCGATGCCCTCGGCGGCGCCCTCCCAGGCGCCCGCGAGCGGCTCTACGACGACGCTGCAACCGCAATCCTCGAAGGTCATCATGGCTGAACCAGACCTCCAGAGCATCGAGTTCCGGCTGACCGAGCAGCAGGCGATGCTGCAGGACATGCTGAGCCGCTTCCTGGAGAACGAATATGCGTTCCAGGCGCGGCAGGGCGTCGTGGCCAGCCAAGCCGGCTGGAGCCGCCGCCATTGGCGCCAGCTCGCCGACCTCGGCCTGCTCGGCGCGACCTTCCCGGAGGACCAGGGCGGCCTCGGCGGCGGGGCGCTGGAGACCCTGGTGATCATGGAGCAGTTCGGGCGGCGGATCGTCGTGGAGCCCTACCTCTCCACCGTGGTGATGGCTGGCGGGCTCCTGCGCCACGGCGGCGCCCGCGCGCTCGCGGACGAGCACATCCCGGCCATCGTCGCCGGCGAGCGGACCTACGCCTTCGCCTTCGCCGAGCCGCAGTCGCGCTACGACCTCGCCGACGTGGCGACCACCGCCGCGCGCCGCGGCGACGGCTATGTGCTGAGCGGCAAGAAGATCGCCGTCCTGGGCGGCCCGGCCGCCGACGGCCTCTTCGTCACCGCGCGCACCGGCGGCGGCCAGAAGGAGCGAGCCGGAATCTCGGTCTTCTATGTCCCCCGCGACGCGGCCGGCGTGCTCGGCCTCGACTACAAGACCATCGACGGCCAGCGCGCCAGCGAACTCATCTTCGAGGGCGTCGAGGTCCCCGCGCAGGCCGTGCTCGGCGAGCCGGACGAAGGCTACGTCCTGGCCGACCGGGTGATCGACGAGGCGACGGCGGCGGTCTGCGCCGAGGCGGTGGGGGCGATGGACGTTCTCCTCGAGGCCACCCTCGAATGGTGCCGCACCCGCATCACCTTCGGCGAGCCGCTGGCCAGCCGCCAGGTGGTCCAGCACCGGCTGGTGGAGATGAAGGTCGGTTGCGAGCAGGCCCGCGCCATGGCCTACCTTGCCGCCTCCTTGGAGAACGATGCGCCGCGTGAGCGCAACCGGCTCATCTCGGCGGCCAAGGCCAGCATCGGCAAGGACAGCCGCTACGTCGGCCAGAACGCCCTCCAGCTCCACGGCGCCCTCGGCTTCACCGACGAATTCCACGTCGGCCACTACTTCCGCCGCCTCACCGCCATCGAGCTCCTGTTCGGCGACGCCGAGTTCCACACCCGCCGCTTCGCGGAGCTCTCGGCCGACTAGAGCGCGTTCCGCAAAAGTGGAACCGCTTTTGCGACGAGAACGCGCTCCAAGTCTTTGAATTCTAGAGCACGATTCAACGATCAGACGATTCCGTCTGATCGCATCGTGCTCTAGTGGTTCGGAGACTCGCCCCACATCTACCGGAGCGTAAATATTCGACTCCGGAAGTCCGGACGGGCGTGCTAGCCTTCGCCGACGAAAGAGCGAGCCGCTCAGGGGCGCCGGCGCCGTGCGCGACGAATTCCGGGAGGATGCAGACGATGGGGCTGATCCCATGGCGGCCGCTTTCGGCGACGTTCGGGGCCGAAGCCGAAATCGACCTTTCCCGCCCGTTTTCGCCAGAGCTGGTCGACGCCTGGCGCGCGCTGTTCGATGAGCGTCACCTGATCCTGGTGCGCTGCGGCGCCTTGGGCGCCGCCGAGCAGAAGCGAGCGCTGTCGGCGCTCGGAAAGCCGGTCCCGACCGCGGACACCACGGCCTTCATCTCGACGGACCCGGCGATCGGAGGGCTCGGAACCATCGAGGTGGCGTTCCATTCCGACTTGTCCTTCGCGCCCTACCCGCTGGACGGGATCTGTCTCTACGGCCTCACGCTCACCGACGATGTGAGCTCCACCAAGTGGGTCAGCGCGATCGACGCCTATTCGGCCCTACCGGCGTCCCTCAAGGCGCGGATCGCCGATCTCGAGGTGGTGAATGTGATCTCCCCCTACCGCTGCGAGCGCAACCGTTTCAATGGCCGGCCGCCGAACCTGCCGGCCGCCGCCCATCGGCTGGTTCGCCGCACCAAGACCGGACAGCCCTTTCTCTACGCCAACGAGGCCCAGAGCGACCACGTGGTGGGCCTGGCCCCGGCCGAGAGCGACGCCCTGCTCGACGAGATCTACGCCGCCCTCTACGCTCCGTCTCGCATTCTGGAGCACCGCTGGCGCAAGGGCGACCTGGTGGTGTGGAACAACCAGGTTCTCCAGCACGCCCGCGGCGACCTGACGGGGCTCGGCGAGCGCACGCTGCGCCGGTTCGAATTCGGCGGACGCACCCTCGCCGAGCAGTTCCCCGAGCACCTGGCGGAGATCTACAAGGACTACGGCTAGCGCCCGAACGCCGAGGCGCCGACCTCCGCGAGCGCCCTAACTGCGGTTGAAGCGGGGCTTGCGGCGCGGCTTCTCCAGGAACGCGGCGGCGCCCTCCTTGGCGTCCGGGTGGTGGTCCGAGATCGCGGTGCGCACGGCGATGTCCATGCAGGCCTGTTCGAAGGTCATGTCGGCGGCGTTGTCGATGGCGTGCTTCAGGAGCCGCATGGCTGTCTGCGGCCCCTCGGCGAGCTCCTCGGCAAGGGCGAGCGCGCGGGCCATGAGCTCGGCGGGCGGGACGACCTCGTTCACGAGGCCCAGCGCCAGCGCTTCGGCGCCGTCCACGATCCGCTTGCGCAGCAGGAAGTCCTTGGCGCGCGCCACGCCCAGGCTCTGGACGATCAGGAAGTGGCCGCCCTCGTCGGGCAGGTAGCCCATCCGCAAGGTGGCGCTGCCGAGCCTCGCCCGCTCAGTGGCGATGCGGAAGTCGCAGGCCAGCGCCAGCGACAGCCCCGACTGCAGGGCGTATCCGTCGATCGCCGCGATGGTGAGCTTGTCGAGATTGCGCACCTGCCGGATCATCGCCTGGGAGATGGTGCGCAGCGACGAGTAGGTGGAAAGGCTGTCGTGGCTCTGGCGCTCCACCGGCTGCGACTTGGCCCCCTTCCAGAGGTCCGTCGATTGGCCGCCGATGTTGTCGCCGGCCGAGAAGTTCTCGCCGCCGGTGAAGATCACCACGCGCGATGCGGCGTCGTAGGCGAGCTGGGTCACCGCTTCGATGAGGTCGCGCTTCACCGCCCAGTCGAAGCCGTTCAGCCTTTCGGGTCGATTGAAGCCGACGACGCAGATCCCCTCGGCGGGGGCGTCGACGGTGAAGCCGGCGTATTCCTTCTCCAGCACGGCGGTCTCTCCCTGGCGTCTGGCGACGATGCCGCCTTCAACGGCGCCCGGCGTCCGTCGAGCCGGCTCGGCTTGCGGACCCCGCCTCGAACGCCGCGGCGGCCCTGGCCGACACCGGCGCCGTGAGCAGCCCCGCGCCGAGGTCCAGCGCCTCGGCGAGCACCGCCTCCTCGGCCACCCGAACCCCGCCTTCGCGCCTGCGCTCCGTGTCGAGGTCGACGAGCGCCTGCCAATAGAGCGCGCTCGCGGCCTGCTGACGGAAGTCGAACAGCGCCTCGGGCATCGGAGGAACCGCGGCGCGGATGAGATTGGTAATGTGCTCGGCCAGCGGCGCGAGGGAGAAGACGAGGTCTTGCTTGGCGCGGGCGGATGGCAGGTTGGCGTTGTGCAGGCGCAGCAGAAAGGCCGCATAGCTCCGCCGACCTTCCTGATCGCGTACCTCGCCGACCGGCCCCAGCAGCACCTGAAGCAGGACCCGCGCATCGTTCAACGCTTTGGCCCGCTGAGCCTCGGCGAGCAGCGCGCCGCGCCTGGCCTCCAGGGCCGAGAGCCGGTAGGCGAAGATCGATCGGAGCAGCCCCTGCTTGTCACCGAAGTGGTACTGAACGACGCCGGGATTCGACGATCCGGCGGCGGTCGCGATCTGACGCAGCGAGACGCCCTCCAGGCCGTAGCAGGCGAACAGGCGCTCGGCCGTTTCGACAAGCTGGGCCTTGGTGTCCCTCTCGCTCGGGCCGCGACCGACTTCCAGGACCGAACGCAACAGGGGCCTCCCAATTTATGACTTACCGGAAATAAAACTCCGGGGCCCGAAAGTCGACCATTCGCACGGCGCGGCATGAATTTTACAACGCGCGTAAGGTTCGAGTTGACGCCTGACGGAGGCGGCCCGATAGTCACGCTTCGCCTTCGCCTGCGAGTCTTAGTGCGCTCGCCGGATGAAGCGGGGGATGCCGGATGCGCGATTGGAGTGTTTTTCACGCATCCCTGGGTTCGTACGCCGCCAGCCCATCGCCGTGGCTGCGAAGACGCTCTGCGGCATCCCAAGACGCCAGGGGCGTCGCGGGGGGAGCGTGCAAGCCATCAGCGGCGCCGGAGGCGTCAGACGCAGTCTTCGTTCCTGTGAAACAACCGCTCGGTCGGACGAGCAATAAGGGAGGGGTGCATGTTTAAGTCGAAATTCGCGTCGCTTTTCTATGGGTGCGCGCTCGGCGCGCTGGCGCTCTCGCCGGCGGCGCACGCCGCCACCGCGACCGACGCCGCGGCGACCGCCGCCACGCCGGGTGGGGCGACTACGTCGCTCTCCGAAGTCGTGGTGCAGGCCCGGCGTACGTCGGAAAACCTGCAGAAGGTTCCCGTGGCGGTGACCGTGGTCTCACAGAAGGAGATCGACTCGGTCGGGGTCTTCAACCCGCAGAACCTAGCCAACATGACCCCGGGCCTGACGGTGCCCGCCGTCGTCTCGGACGTCAACGACGTGATCTTCTCGATCCGCGGTCAGTCCTATTCCTACAGCAACAACTTCAACGCGGTGTTCGCCTATTACGACGACACGCCGATCACCTCTCCTTCGGGCGTCCAGCACGGGATCTTCTTCGACCTCGACAGCGTGCAGGTGCTGCGCGGCCCGCAGGGCACCCAGTTCGGGCGCGTCACCGACGGCGGCAACGTGATGATCTATCCGAAGAAGCCCTCCAACAGCTTCGACGGCTTCGTGGAAGGCAAGGTCGGCGATTATGGTCTGAGGGAGTTCACCGCCGCCCTGAACATTCCGCTCATCCCCGACAAGCTGCTCCTGCGCGCCGCGGTCGACATCGACCACCGCGACGGTTACGTCACCAACATCTACAACGGCAAGGATCTCAACGACACCAACTACCAGGCCTACCGCTTCGGGATCGTCATCCGCCCGATGGAGCACCTGGAAAACTACACCTCGATCCAGTACTTCCACTCGAACGAGAACGGCACCGCCGTCCAGCTGAACTACATCCACCAGCCCTTGCTCCAGGGCCTCGTCGGCGCGACCTTCGGCGCCTTGGGGCCTTTTCTTCCGGCCTACGGGATCGACGCCAACGGCAACGTCGTGCCGGCGGCCCAGGGCGTGATGCCGCTCACCGCCGACAACTACATCAACACCATAAACAATCAGCTGGCCCGCCAGCAGGCGCTGGGTCCGTTCCAGGTCTACGACGCCACGCCGCTGTTCGACCGTCGGGACAACATCTTCGTGGTCAACACCACGACCGCCGACCTCCCGTTCATGACCATCAAGAACATCTTCGGCTACCAGTGGTCGAGGGACTTCGAGGCGCAGAACTTCGCCGGCGGCAACGGCTGGTTCATCGATCCCTGCCACTCGGGCTGCCCGCTTCCGGGGCAGCAGAACATACCTTTCGGGCTGTGGGAGCAGTTCAGCGAGGAATTTCACGTGCAGGGCAAGCTGTTCGACGACCGCCTCAGCTGGTCGGCGGGCGCCTACTCCGACGCCCAGAAGCCTGCGGGCGCCCAAGAGAACGCGGTGATGGAGTTCGCCATCCTGCAGCGCATCAACATCTATAACATCAAGACCTGGGAGACCGCTGGCTACGGCAACGCCGAGTTCGACCTGCGCGACTTCCTGCCGGGCCTGAAGATCAACGGCGGCATCCGCTACACGGTGGACAGCAACCACTCCCAGGTGACGACCCTTTCCGGGTTCATTCCGGCCCCGGGCATTCCAACCGCGTTCACCAATCTTCCCGCCGGCGTGTGCGTCAGCTTCAGCCAGCCCTGCCTCGATCTGCATTCGAAGTTCAGCGCCCTGACCTACACCGCGGGCGCCACCTACCAGATCAGTCCCAACCAGATGGTCTACGCCAAGGTGAGCCGCGGCTACCGTCCGGGCGGCGTGAACCAGTCGGCGCCTCCCAACATCAACCCGCAATACAATCCCGAGTTCGACCTTTCGGTGGAAATCGGGGCCAAGGCGGATTTCGACTTCAACGGCGTGAAGCTGCGCACCAACCTCGCCCTGTTCCACGACGACTACACCAACATTCAGCAGAACGTCATCCTGCCGGTGGCGCTGGCCGGCGGCAATTCGGTGTCGGTGGTCCGCAACGTGGACGACGCAGTGATCCAGGGCGTCGAGTTCGAGGGCACCCTGATTCCGGTCCAGGGCCTGGTGCTCGACCTGAACTACGCCTACACCGACGCGGCCTTCAAACACCTGCCGACCGACAATCCCTTCACGACCCCGGACAGCCCCTGCGTGGCCTTCACGCTGGGCGTGGGCTGGTGCGGCGAGAATGCGTTCGGCTTCACGCCGCGCAACAAGATCTCACTGTCGGCGGACTACGACCTGCCCCTCGATCCGGCGATCGGGGTGATCAGCGTCGGGGGAACCTGGAGCTACCAGAGCAAGATGTGGCAGGGGCAGAACAGCGTCGAGACCCCGCATGCGCTCCAGCCCGCCTTCAACACCCTCGACCTGCGGGCCACTTGGCACGGGATGTTCGGCCAACCGGTCGACGCGTCGTTCTTCATGACCAACGTGACCAACACGGTCTACCTGGCCGGATCGGACGACCTTGAACACGAAGTGGGCACCGACGCCAACATCTACGCCGCGCCGCGGATGTTCGGGTTCGGCCTCAAGTACCGCTTCGGGGCCAGCGCCGGCTCATAGCCAGGCTCGCTTGAGCAGCTTCGCCTGATCGTTGGTTCGTGCTCCAGATTGGAGAATCTGGAGCACGATCCTGCCGCGGGAGCGTCAATCCAGGGGCGGTCCCGATCATCGGGCGGCCGCCGCCAGCTCGGCCGACATGGCGATCATCGCGAGCACCTGAAGGAAGAAGAAGCCGAACCGCAGGGCGACGGTGCGGTTGGTCTCCGGCAGGAGCGCGTGGGTCGTCGTCTGGAGGACCCGGCCGGCCATTACGAGGGCGGAAAGAGCCCCGAATCCTGCGGGGCTCAGGCGCGCCACGGCGCCCACGAGCACGATGGCGCCGAACACCGGCAGGTTCTCGACGCAATTGGCGTGGGCCCGCACCGCCCGCCGATAGGCTGGCGCGCCGTGCGCGGTGTCTCCGGGGAAGCTGGTCAGGCTGGCCTCGCCCTTGAAGATCAGCGTCCAGCGGCGCACGCCCACCCCGACCAGCAGGACCGCCAACGTCCAGGCGGCGAAGGCGAGCAACATCCAAAGCGAAAGCGTCATGGCGTCAGCTCCAGGGCTCGCCGCCCGCAGGCGTCCCCTGCGGGCGGCTTGGATGGGATATTCAGGTCAGGGTCTCGAGCGCGGCGGCGATCCGCCCCAACTGAGCAGGCGTGGCCATGGACTTCACGACCGCCTGGAAGCGCGCGTGCCTCGCGCCCGAGAAGATGTATTGCCAGCGATAGGCCGCCAGGAACTGCCGAGCCGACGCGCGGCTGTCCCCCCCGCCGTCCGGGAAGATCCGGGCGAAATACCCGGCGTCCGCCTCGGCCTGGGCCTGCAGGATGCCGTCCACGGCCACCACCAGGGCGATGAAATCGTCGACGCCCCGGTCCCGCTCCGCCGCCGACAGGCCCGCGTCCAGGCGCCTGAGCTCCAGCTCGTCGATGACGACGTGCTGGCGCTCGTCCTTCCAGTGGAACAGGAACACGTCCTTGAAGAGCTCGGAGAGCTCGTCCTCCGGCGCGATGCTCTGGCGATAGTGGTGCTGCACGAAGAGCTCGATGTGCAGGGTGAGCAGCAGCACCGCCCAGGCGCTCTTGCCCAGCACGGCCCGGGCCACCGCATCCGGGTCGACGTCGAAGCGGTACCCGGCGGGCATGACCTCGGCCATCATCGACTCGATGCGCCGGAACAGCGTCTGATGCTTGAGCTCCTCGTCGCTGGTGCAGACCAGGGCCTCCAGGGCGTTCTGGTCGCCCAGGGAGTGCTCGCCGCTGACCTGCAGCAGCTTGGCGGTGATGAACCGCTCCACCAGGCCGAAGACGTTCGCGTAGGTGCGCCCCTGGATCTGGCTGACGAACCGCCTTTTGTCGCCGGACAGGGCCGGAAACGTCGGAACCAGGGAAAGCCCGTCCGGAAGGTACTTGTTGGACAGGTCGAAGCGCCGTCCCTTGATCACATCGTCATCGATGTCCCACCGGACGGCTCGGGACGCCCTGATCACGCGGGCATAGGTGTCGGTGTTGGGGAATTTGACAATCGCGTTCATGTCGTCCTCGCTCGGTTCTTGGCGACGAGCGCCGTCGCCGAGGGCCAGGTCTTATGAATGGGGGCGGCGTGATCTATGATCGCGGCTCTGGAATACATGACGCCAACTCTGGTCGAGGGCCATGGACGCCTTGTCTGACGTGCTGCGGACCGCCCAGCTCACCGGCGGGGTGTTCCTGCATGCCGAGTTCACCGCCCCCTGGTGCATCGCCGCGCGGATGAGCCCGGAGCTCTGCTCGCCGTTCCTGGGCCCGGCCGCCCACCTCATGCCGTTCCACTATGTGGTCGAAGGGAGCCTCGAGGCGGCGGTGGAAGGCGAGGAGCCGATTCACCTCGAGGACGGCCAGATCGTGCTCTTTCCGCACAACGACATGCACCGGATGGGCAGCGACCTGAAGCTGGCGCCCACCCCCGCGAGCGAGATCATCGTCCCCCCGGAGGGCGGCGGATTGCACTCGATCCGCCATGGCCGCGGCGGGCCGGCCACCCGGATGATCTGCGGCTATCTCGGGTGCGACATCCTGCGGGGAAACCCGGTCGTCGCCGCGCTGCCGGCGGCGATGACCTTCAGCGTCGAGTCGGTCGGTCCGGCGGACTGGATCCGGGCGACCTTCGAGTTCGCGGCCAGCGAGATCGCCGCCGGGCGGCCGGGATCCGAGACGGTGCTGGCGAAGCTGTCCGAGCTGCTGTTCGTGAAGGCGGTGCGCAGCTACGTCGAGGCGATGCCGGAAGGCCGAAGCGGCTGGCTGGCGGGGCTCGGCGATCCGGCGGTGGCGCGCGCCCTGGCGCTCATCCACGCAGACACCCGCCGCGCCTGGAGCGTGGACGAGCTGGCGCGCGAGGCGGGATGTTCGCGATCGGTGCTGGCCGAGCGCTTCGCGCGTCTGATCGGCATGGCCCCCATGCACTACCTGGCCCATTGGCGCATGCAGCTGGCCGCCCAGGAGCTGAAGGCTTCGCTCACGCCGCTCGCCCGCATCGCCGACCGGATCGGATACGAATCGGAAGCCGCCTTCTCGCGCGCCTTCAAGAAGGCGTTCGGCGCAGCGCCCGCCACCTGGCGGCGTGTGGAGTCGGCGAAGGGCTAGAGCGGGCCGCGATTTGACGGAATCTGGATTCTCAAATCAGCGGTGATCTGATTCATGATGTCGGCCGGATGGAGGCCGGCGGCCATGACAGCGCCGTACTCGATGGATCTTCGCGAGCGGGCG
>Ga0213876_10001374_pt1 | contig 15217 bp, 12 predicted proteins | sample BarmaccomBMRX_R9_FD_160113 | JGI IMG/M metagenome (GOLD analysis project Ga0213876, IMG submission 160113) | Root-associated microbial communities from Barbacenia macrantha in rupestrian grasslands, the National Park of Serra do Cipo, Brazil - RX_R9 | ecosystem: Host-associated > Plants > Roots...
TGTCGAGCATCTGCGTGCTCGGCGCGGAGTTATCCTTACCGACGTTAAACAAGACTACAGTATTGGCGTAAGCGCTGAATTGGGCGCCTATTACCGCCAACAAGGAGGGCGAGTTTTGCAGGAATACAGTTTCAGTAGCGGTGATACTGATTTTCGAGCACAGCTCTCATCGCTAAAAAGCCTGCAACCCGACGTGGTTTTTGTGCCAGCGTATTATACCGAAGCCGCCCTGATCTTAAGAGAGGCCCGCCAACTGGGCATAAAAGCGGAATTTGTAGGCGGTGAAGGTTGGGATAGTCCCTCCTTGATCTCCGTTGCGGGGAAGAGCGCCGATGGAAGTTATTATACGGATCATTTTTCGCCGGATGACCCGAACCATTTGGTCCAAACCTTTGTCCAGGCATATAAAACGAAGTACGGAACCGCTCCTGATGCCTTATCGGCATTGTGGTATGATGCCGCCGGGTTGGTGGTCGATGCAATCCGCCGAGCCGGCTCCCCCGACCCGGCCAAAATTAGAGATGCGCTTGCTGTAACCAAGAATTTCCCCGGTGTGACGGGCAATATCTCACTGGACGAACAACGCAATGCCAGTAAGCCGGGTGTGATCGTCACCATCGAAAACGGTCACGTCAAGATGGTGGAGAGGGTCGAACCGTGACGGCTTGGACCGGTCGGAACCGGGGAGGGGAGCCGCTTTTGAACGTCGCCCGTGAGCTGAGCTGATCGGGCAAACAACCGCCGTATTTCTGAGACGTTGTCGAGCAGGCGGCTCCCGGAAACGTCCCACGATGCGGTTTGGTACTATCGTGTTGCATTGGTTGGAAACGAAGTGAATCGAGGTGGATTGTGGGATTTACGAGACGTTCGCGGGAGCCGCCTGCTAGCACACGCCCACCTGGTAAATGTGGGTTTTCAAGAAGGTGCGTGCAAACGGGTCCGGGTAAAAGCGGCTCCCGTCCAGGGGGCCGACCGCATTGGCCTCGTCCCGTTGTTGCGGGAAGATAGCGCTCCATGAAGCTAGAACATTCGCGTTCAATTCGCGTTCATTCGCGGTTTCTCTCCGATTGGTGTCCATTCGCGGTTAAAACTTCTAGCGTAAACCGCCGAAATGCGCTGAATATAGGCCCGGGGCGAGCGCGACCAGCTCGAGGGATTACGATCAAGCGATGGCACAAGTAATACTTTTCTTACAGCAGCTATTAAACGGTCTCTCACTGGGTTCGATCTATGCTCTGATCGCTCTCGGCTACACCATGGTGTATGGGGTCTTACGCTTCATTAATTTTGCCCATGGCGATGTTTACATGCTGGGTGCGTACGCCGGTTTCGCGATCACAAACGCGATCTACACGATCATTCCTCTAGACCAGTACAACGCGATCAGCCGGCACACTTTCATTCCAATATTTGTTTGCACCGCTGTCGTGATGCTGGGCGCCATGATTTTCTGCGCCATCCTTGGCGTGTCGATCGAGCGAATCGCTTATCGCCCGTTACGGGATCGACCGCGATTAACGGTATTGATTACCGCAATTGGGGTCTCTCTGTTCCTCCAGAACATGACGCAGTTTTTCGTTGGGGCACAGCCGCAAGCCTTCAAACAACTGATTCCAGTTCGGGCGATCGAAGGCCTTGGGGATCTAACAGTGTTGAGCAGTCAAGCGGCGATTATCATCTCGACCATAGTGCTCATGGTGTTCCTCCGATTGGTCGTCATGAAAACGAAAATCGGTCTAGCGATGAGAGCGTTGTCCGTTAACCCAACCGCTTGCTCTTTGATGGGTGTGAACAACGGGCTGGTGATTTCTTTCACCTTTGCTCTTGGCTCAGCTTTGGCAGCCGCCGCTGGAATTTTAGTGGCGATGGATTCCCCTTCGATCAATCCACTAATGGGGAATTTACAAGGGATAAAGGCTTTCGTCGCAGCCGTCCTAGGCGGCATCGGCAACATCAACGGAGCGGTCGTGGGCGGGCTGATTATCGGGGTCTTGGAGACATTGGTCGTAGGGTACTCTAACGAATTGACGACCTTGTTTCCTGCTCTCCACTATCTGTTTCCCGAGGGGGTATCTCAATTCCGCGATGCCATCTCTTTCGCGGTGCTGATCATCATCTTGCTCTTCAAGCCAACGGGTATCTTTGGCCGGGTTGAACGGGAAAAAGTATGAGTCGGGCACGTGCGATCCTTGGGATCTTCTTACTTTTTCTCTTTTTGTTTGCGCTTTTTATCGAGCGGCCGTTAGCGGATAACCAAGCTTATTACTACGATATCCTGATCAACATCGGGATTAATATCATCCTGGCCGTCAGTTTGAACCTGGTAAACGGTTACACCGGGCAATTTTCGTTGGGTCATGCGGGTTTTATGGCGGTGGGCGCTTACGCTGCAGGCAGTTGGAGCGAGCATTTGGGCCCAAGCCTGATTAACTTTCTGGCGGGATCAAACGGCGTGCTGACTTTAGTGTTAAAGCCGTTCCCGTTCTTGCAAGCCCTTCCAACCATCTGCGCAGATAATCTCGCCTTGGTGGTTGCGACAATATTCGGGGGCCTTCTGGCCGCTCTGGCCGGCCTGGCCGTTGGTATACCGTCGCTGAGGCTCCGGGGGGATTATCTGGCAATCGTGACCCTCGGCTTCGGAGAAATCATTCGTACGCTCATTTTGAATATCGATTTCTTAGGCGCCGCTCGCGGTATGAGCGTGACGGGGAGATATACCAATATCTTTTGGACCTTCGGCATCGCTGCCGTTGCCGTCTATATCGTCCTCGGTTTGGTCAACTCCACCTATGGCCGCGGTTTTCTGACCGTGCGTGATGACGAGGTGGCCGCAGAAGCCATGGGAATCAACACCACGAAGTATAAAGTGATCGCGTTTGTGGTGGGCGCCTTTTTCGCCGGTACGGCCGGCTCTTTGTTTGCTCATTACACCGGATTTTTGACCCCGGAAGGGTTCAACTTTTTTAAATCAGTTGATGTGGTGGTGATGGTGATTCTCGGAGGGATGGGCAGCACCACGGGAGTGATACTCGCGGCGATTCTGCTGACGATTTTGCCGGAACTATTGCGCGGGCTAGCGCACACTGACTTCGTTCCCGCTTTCCAGAAAGCAATCGAGGGCGTACTCCCGATCCATTTGCCCCCCCTACAGGGCCTCTTAGAGAATCGTCTGATCCTTTATTCGCTCCTCCTGATCATCATGATGCTGACTCGGCCGCAAGGCCTGTTTGGTGACATAGCCGGCAGCCGAAAACGAGTCACTTCATCTCCTGCAAAGTAATGGATGCATTGCTGAAAGTTGATCGTTGTACCATCCGCTTTGGGGGGCTCACGGCGGTATCAAATCTCGACATGTCGATCGGAAACCGTGAGTTAGTGGGTTTAATCGGACCAAATGGTGCCGGTAAGACTACGGTATTCAATATGATTACCGGCGTCTATCAACCGACAGAGGGCGCCATCTCTCTTAATGGTGAGCGTTTGAATGGACTGAAGCCGTTCGATATCACGGCAAGAGGAATTGCCCGGACGTTTCAGAATATCCGGCTTTTTGTCTCTTTGACTGTCTTCGACAACGTGCGGGCTGCTTTCAACTTGCACTTAAAGCATGGCCCATTTCATGCCCTGACTCGGGGTCCCAAATTCAAACAGGAAGAGGCCGAGATAAGAGAGCAAGCCATGGATCTATTGAAGATCTTTAACCTCGACCGATTTCAAGACGTCATGTGTAAGAACCTTCCTTACGGCGATCAGCGGCGGTTGGAAATCGTGCGGGCCCTGGCTACCAAACCGCGGCTGTTGTTGCTAGACGAGCCCGCCGCCGGAATGAATCCGACCGAGAAAGGCTCTCTGATGACTCTGATCGAATTTATCCAGGACAAATTCGACATTTCGGTCCTGCTGGTTGAACACGATATGCGAGTCGTGATGGGGATCTGCAAAAGGATCTACGTTTTGGATTACGGAATAACGATTGCCGAAGGCCCTCCCGATCAGATCCGTCGCGACCCTAAAGTGATTCAGGCCTACTTGGGAGAGTAAACGCGCGAACGAAGACAGACGAACCGCGAATGGAAACAAATGGACGCGAAGATTTGAACCGCAGATGTACGCAGATAGAGTTCTGATGAAAATGGGCCGCAGTTTGTTTCTAGAGAATTATCTTCGCAAATACGCGTCCATCTGCGGTTCTCCTCTCTTTTATTCGCGTCAATTCGTGTCCATTCGCGGTTTCGACCTCATTCGCGTCAATTCGCGGTTCTCCATTCGCGGTTATGTTAGAAGTTAGTAATCTCGAAGTCGCCTACGGGTCGATCACCGCCCTGCACTCGATCACAGTCCGGGTCGATAAAGGTAAAATCGTTACGCTCATAGGAAGCAACGGGGCCGGCAAATCGACTACCTTGCGAGCGGTATCAGGTTTGTTGAAGGTCAGGAGCGGAAAGATCCAGCTTGAGGGAAAGGACATTACAAATTTGGCTCCACATTTCATCGTGGGGCTCGGTATTACTCAGGTCCCGGAAGGGCGGATGATTTTCCCAAACCTCACGGTTGTAGAAAACCTGCAAATGGGCGCCTATCGCCGGAAGAAAAACGGGGAAATGAAGAGTGATTACGAATACGTTTATTCGATCTTTCCCCGGTTGAAAGAGCGACAGAAGCAAGTCGCAGGCACTTTGAGCGGCGGCGAACAACAAATGCTGGCGATCGGCCGCGCGTTAATGAGCAAACCCACCTATTTGATGTTGGACGAGCCGTCCCTAGGAATCGCACCGCTTCTCGTCCGGACGATTTTTGAAAAGATCGTCGAGATTAATCGCCAACTCGGTATCACGATTCTCCTGGTCGAACAGAACGCAAATCTGGCGCTCGAGATCTCGGATTACGGCTACGTGCTGGAAACCGGACGTGTGATCCTGGAGGACAAATCCGAAAGCCTGCGAGTTAACGCTCTGGTCCGGGAATCGTATCTCGGCGGAGCGTGAGGGAGAGGCGTGTGGGCGGATGGGCGTGACGGCGTATCGGCGTAGTGGGAACACGCTGGGCTCTGCCAAGAGAGCGCCCCAATGGGACACGTGGACTCATCAGTCAGGTCCTATTAGTCCCATAAGTCGTACAGGTCCTATCCGCGAGCACGGTATTGCGCGTCTATTTACAGATGCCCTGTACCATCAATCCCGCGGTGGCTCCCTCCGCTCCCGTTTTTTCTTGGTCGCAAGTCCAACAAGATGCGAACCTAACGGGAGCGTTCACGGAATCGAACAAAGTCCTCCCTCCAATTACAAAAGGATTTGTAGCCATGTGCTCCCTGCTCCCGGCCTTCCGGCTTCTGTTTTGTTCTAGTGCGTCCCGTTGCAGTGGCGCGTTTTCATTTCTCTGGCGACAGATTACCCAGTTCTTATGGGTGACGACACTCGCTTTGGGCTTACTCCCGGCCACGACCACAAGCGCCGGCACTCACCACACGATTAAGTTCGATCACTATTCGCTGATGATCGATGGGAACAGAGTATTCATCTATTCGGGCGAATTTCATCCGTTTCGGTTACCAAGCCCGACTCTTTGGCTGGACGTCTTCCAGAAGATGAAAGTCGGCGGATTCAACACGATCTGCTGCTACTTCGACTGGGATTATCATTCATCGAAGAGCGGGACTTATGATTTTACCGGGATTCGAGATCTGGATCGCTTCCTTAGTCTCGCGAGTGAAGCCGGGTTATACGTCATCGTCCGCCCTGGGCCATATATTAATGCGGAAACCGACAGCGGCGGATTTCCGGGATGGCTGACTACGATCCGGGGTCGAGCAAGGTCGACGGCTTCAGATTACCTGGCGGCTGCCTACCAATGGTTGAGCCAGGTCGATCCGATAATCGCTCGTCACCAGCTAACAAATGGAACCGGGACCATCATCGGTTGCCAGGTCGAGAACGAGTTTTACGACAGTTCGTCGGTCGGCCAGCAGTACATGCAAGATCTCGAGAATAAAATGAGGGCGGATGGTATCGAGGTACCGCTTACCGGTAACCATAACGCGACATTTACGACCGGGTTAGGCGCAACGGACATTGTGGGGTTCGACATCTATCCGCAAGGATTTGATGCCTCCAATCCTACTCAATGGAACCCAGTCCCGGAATGGTTGGAATCGGCCCATGATGCGCTGCCGCCAAACGAGCCGCTTTACCTACCGGAGTTTCAGGGCGGCTCTTTCGATCCTTGGGCAGGAGCGGGTTATCCTAACTGTTACATCTTGACGGGGCCGGGCTTCGCAAATGTTTTCTATAAGTCGCTCATCGCTCAGGGAGCGACGATGATCAATTACTACATGACTTACGGCGGCACGAGTTGGGGATGGCTACCTTGCCCGGGGGTCTACTCTTCTTACGATTACGGCTCGGCCATTAATGAGGCGCGCCAACTTACCGGCAAATATGGCGAACAAAAACTGATCGCGTCATTTACCCAGGCTGTCAGTTCATTGGCAAAAACAATTCCCACTTCGCCCAATCCGCCAACCGATTCGAATCTGATATTGACAGAGCGATTCAATCCGGACGATCAAACCGAGATCTATCTGCTGGCGCATAAGGACACAACCTCATCCACCGTCGAGCAGAGTCATATTACGGTCGATCTATCACCCAGAACCGGCTTCACTTATGATGATACATCTTCGTCGTTGGTGTACCAGGGGAGCTGGACGCATGCGTCCAACCAAAGCTGGACCGCCGGTGATTACAAAAGGACGGAGTCGTTCAGTGATACTGCTGGAGACAGTGTTTCCGTGACTTTTAGCGGCGCCGCGATCCGCTTCATCGCTCCAAAAGACTCGAATCATGGCATTGCCGATATTTACTTGGACGGCACACTGGTTGATTCGGTCGACACCTACGCACGGAGTAAATTGTATCAGGTGGTTCTTTACGACGTGTACGGACTACCCGCGGGCACTCATGTACTGAAGATTGCGGTGAGTGGACGCCAAAATCCGGCTTCGCAAGGTAGTTTCGTCGCTGTTGACGCAATTGATCTGCCTCCTGGTAACTCAGCTAATTTTTATCCCAGTGTGCCTCAGCAAGCGGGTACGGCTATTACAGTGAACGGCCGCGATGCGAAGTTGCTGCTGGCAAATTACCGATTCGGTGGCCAGCGCCTGGTATACTCGACCTCTCAATTGATGGCCAGCGGCAGCGATAGTAATGCGGATTTCGCCGTTCTCTATGATAACCAAGGAAATAACGGCGAGACGGTGTTGCGCTACTCTAGCCAGCCTACCATGCAAGTTCTTCAGGGCACGGTCAGCTCATCCTGGGATTCCACTAAAGGAGATCTTCGGCTGAACTATGTTCACAACGGATTGGCTCGCGTACTGGTTCAAACCGGCTCCGGGAGCCTCTTATTAGTCTTCGCTGATACAACCACCGCTGAGCAGCTTTGGCCTCTGCAAGTCCAAGGGCATCCGGTCCTCGTGAGTGGACCGTACCTGATTCGTTTCGCTCAGATGGCTGGTGATTCCCTCTTGTTGACCGGCGATACCAGCGGGCCAACGCAGCTCTCCGTGTTGTTCCCGCAATCTATCAAACCGGTCTGGCAGGGATCGCTGAGCGGTCCCCCCCGTTTCAGCCTGCCTAATCTCACGAATTGGAAGTTCCAATTCGAATCTCCCGAGCGAAACCCGATATTTGACGATTCCAACTGGACGACCGCCAATCATACCACCACTAACAATCCGAATCGTCCCGGCAGCCTGCCGGTCTTATACGAAGATGATTACGGCTTTCATCATGGAGATGTGTGGTACCGCGGGCATTTTGTTGCTACCGGAAATGAAATCGGAATTACCATCGATGGAGAGGGCGGCGGGAATAGCCTGTATGCAGTTTGGCTGAATGGCGCCCTTCTCGGTACGCCCGCAAGCGGCCCCAACAATTTTGCGTTCCCGTCTGGAGTTCTGCAGCCTGGCCACGATAACGTCATATCCGTTCTGGTCATGAATATGGGTCATGACGAGGATTACTCGCCTGACGACAGTTACAAATCTCCTCGCGGGATTCGAACCGCGATTCTGCTCGGTGCTACCCCAGCGATCCAATGGAAGATCCAAGGCAGCGTCGGGGGCGAAGCTCTGTTCGATCCGGTTCGCGGACCCATGAATATCGGCGGTCTCTACGGTGAACGTCACGGGTGGTTCTTGGCCGGTTACCCCGATCAGAACTGGCGCAAGGTGTCATTGCCTGACAGCTGGAGTACGGCCGGGTTACCACCGGGAATCGGTTGGTATCGGTCGGAGTTCAGTCTCCAGTTGCCGACCGGCACGGACGTCCCGATTGGTCTGCAGATCAATGACGATCCGAGCCGGCACTATCGAGCGCTGATCTTCCTGAATGGATGGATGCTGGGCATCTACATTAACGATCTGGGACCACAGCACATTTTTTCTCTGCCGAGCGGGATCTTAAATCCTAACGGATCGAACACTTTGGCGATCGCAGTTTTGGGTGAAGACGCCAGTGCCGGACTCGGCTCTGTGAGCCTGTATCAGTACGGTGCGTATGCCGGCGGGATTCCGGTGGTTCCGGTTAGCTCACCGGCTTGGAACGGGACCTGGGGGGCACCGGGACTATCGAACGATTTGGCGATTAACTTGAGTTCCAATCTTCTGGTTAGCATCGGCGGACAGACTGCCAAAATAGCTGGTACCATCACCAACGCAGGAAGCTCAGCGGTTCAATCGGTCAAGGTCGCTTTGAATGCTCCATCTGGCTGGACAGTGACTCCCCGTAGTCAAATTGGTTTTCCGGCGATTCCACCGGGTACGTCGGTTTCAGTGAATTGGTCCGTTCAAATACCGTCCGGATTAAACCCCGGTCAGTATCAACTTGCCGCGATCGCGAGCTATATGGAGAGCGGAACGTCCAATAGCACCGCTGGTACGGTCGCGTTGCAGGTACCCTATCCTAATCTGTCAGCCACTTTCGATAACACCACGGTGCCGATCGATTCATCTAAGACGGTCCGGGCGGTAGCGCTGCCGAAAGTGCGCGGATCGGTAGCCGGTTCTCAGGCGGCCATGCATATTTTTGCTGTTGGGCACTAAGCGAGCGTGGGGGGTGCAGCGGAGCCCGCCAGGTGATGGCGAGTTCCTCGGACGCGCGATGCGTTGTACCGCGTTCGCAGATAGGACCTACGTGACTTATAGGACCAATAGGACCCCGACTTATAAGTCCTATGTGTCCCATAGGTCCTATCCGGCTTCGCGGTATCCCGCGTCCCGTTCGGAAAATCCCGCTTTCTCCCACCGGCATTCCCCGCGCCTAGGCCGAACGCCCGTACCCCGCTCACGCCTCTGCTGGCTTCCCGCTCCTCGCTCCTCTATCGTAGAGCATGGCCCGTGAGTACCAGCTCAAGCATCTGCCTTCCGTTACCAGCAGTAGCATCGATTACCGCGCGGAGCTGAACGATCAGCAGTATGCCGCTGTAACTTCTGGTCCCGGTCCCGCCTTGGTCTTGGCCGGCGCTGGCAGCGGTAAAACTCGGACTCTCACCTATCGGGTGGCTTGGTTGCTCGACAACGGGGTCGAGCCTCAGTCCATTCTTTTGCTCACGTTCACCAACAAAGCCGCACGCGAGATGTTAACCCGCGTTCAATCCTTGGTGCCGCTGGAAACCACAGCGATCTGGGGCGGAACTTTCCACTCGATTGGGAACCGGTTCCTCAGGAAACATGCTCTCGAGATCGGGTTCCGTCCGGGTTACAGCATTATGGACCGGGAAGATCAGGAGGACCTGTTGTCTGCGGTTGTCGCCAGCGAGGAAGTTGATACTACGCAGATCCGGTTCCCAACGGGAGAAGTTCTGGGAGACATCTACAGCCTGGCCCTGAATACGGATCGCCCGATATCGCAGGTGATCGCGGAACGTTACCGGCGGTTTCTTCCGCTCACCAATCAGATCGAGTGGATCCAAAAACGGTATGAAGAACGAAAACGAGCCGCGAACGCCATGGATTTCGATGATTTGCTCGTCAAGATCGTCGAGCTATTTAAAACGAAACCGGACATCGCGGAATTTTATCAGCGATACTTTCAATTCATTCTAGTCGATGAATACCAGGATACCAATCGGCTCCAATCGGAGTTCATCGATGTATTGGCCGCCCATCATCAAAGCGTGATGGTGGTGGGCGATGATGCTCAATCGATCTATTCGTGGCGCGGCGCTAACTACCAGAACATCCTGGATTTCCCCAAACGGTATCCGTCGGCTGCGATCCACAAGATTGAGACCAACTATCGGAGCGTACCCGAAGTCTTGCAGGTGGCTAACGCGGCGATTCGCCCGAATGCGCGTCAATTCTCGAAAATATTACGGCCGGATAGAAAAGAAACCGACCTGAAACCTGCACTTGTGCCGGTCCTGGATAACAATCAACAGGCGGTATTTGTAGCCCAGCGTATTCTTGAGTTGCGTGACGAAGGGGTAGACTTAGAAGAAATCGCGGTGCTCTACCGCTCGCATTTCCAATCCTTGGAGGTGCAATTGGCATTAACGCGCGCGGGGATTCCTTACTCGATTACCAGCGGCTTACGGTTCTTCGAACAAGCTCATATCAAGGATGTAGCTGCCTTCATGAAGTTTGTTAGCAATCCCACGGATGAAGTCGCCTTCAAACGGATGGTCCGGTTGCTTCCCGGCATCGCGGCTCGTACCGCCGAAAAATTATGGGAACAAATCAACCTGGCGCCCCCTGAAAGCAGAAACACCTTTGGCGCCTGGTTGGAGGTAGCGAAGGCACCGACCAAATCTCAACGCGCGTGGGAACAGCTTCGCCACACTCTGGATGAAATCGCGCCTGAGAAACAACCGGTACCGCCGTCGAGTATGATCCATAGCATCCTCGAAGCGGTATACGACGATTATCTCAAATCGAAGTATTCCAACCATGAGCAGCGTCGGGAAGATCTTACGGCGTTGGAGAATTTTTCCCGGGGCTTTAAAGAGCCGGTCGAATTTCTTAGCCAGCTTTCTCTGATGGCCACCGGTGAGACCGAACAGCTTAGCACCCAGGACGAGGACCGGGAACGAGTGACCCTTTCTACGGTTCACCAGGCTAAGGGTCTGGAGTGGCAGGCGGTATTTATCGTGTGGTTGACCGATGGGATGTTCCCCAGCGCCCGGTCTTTGGAATCCAATGATAACGTCGAAGAAGAACGCCGGCTTTTCTATGTCGCGATCACCAGGGCAAAAGATCAACTCTACTTTCTGTACCCATCGATTTGGCCGAACGGCAATATCGACCAGCGGGTCCAACGCCCTTCGCGGTTCCTAGGAGAGATCCCGGGTGAATTGTTTGAGGAGTGGCGAGTAGGGTTCTGAGGCGCCTGCGTTGCCGCCAAATGGGCATGCATTGACGGCAACGCAGGCTATGCCAGCAAAATTCACCCACCGGCGCTGGTGAATTCTGCTGCAAATATTGAGAGGGAACTGGTAAATTTGTTTGTTCTTACGAAGACACGTGTGCGCCAAAGAGAACATTTAAGCCGCAGAATAGTCCGGGTTGTAGGACTCTTCTGCGGCCATAGCCTGCATGGCTCACAAATGCAGGCGCATTTGTGAGCCATGCAGGCTAAGTGGTACATCAGATCAGTCTATACCCCGATCGTTGGTGAACAGTGGGATAACCAAGAGGTTCTTGCTCGAATCAGCGCTCATCTACGGGGCAATGTCGATCGGCCGGAAACGGAAATCGATCACTTGCTGTCCCTGATTCGGGTGTTTCTGATCGGTTCACGAAGCCGTTGTGTGCAGTGTCCCTATTTTCTTGATCTAAGGTCTTTCAAAGACCATGCGACCGCTTTTGCGGCAGCGGTTGCCGAGTCTATCGGAGCCCTCAGCAATGAAATCAGAGCCGCCGGTTCCGACGCGTTCGATGCCGTTATCGGAGTTTCCAGCGTGGGACAACTTTTACCCGGCATCTCCGATCGGTTAGCGACCCGCTTACGAGACCAGGTCAAAAGCGATGCCCTGTTGCTCGACTTAAGTAACGGCGGGTGTACCGCCAGTTCACGAGCCCTGCAACTTGCCTCAACCCTTGATACCCGGCACCGGAATGTGTTGATTGCCGTGGTTGAGCCGACATCCACGTTGGCAGACCCTCTGTCTATGGATCGGTCTAATTGGCAGGGTATTTGTACCTTTGGGGATGGGGCTGCCGGGATCTGGCTTTCAACCGACCCGACTGGAGCGTTGGCGGAACTCGGACCAATCAATTCTTCGCATCGCGAAGATGCGGATGTAATTCGTTGGGAGTACAGCTCGAATTACTATCGTTTCAGCGTTTCGGATTTCGAGGGGTTCGATCGGAAAGTCCGAGCTGGTATCTTGGGCGCGCTAAACGAAATCGACTGGACCGACACAAAAGATAGCCTCTGGGCGGTCCATCCGGCCGGAATGATGTTGCTTTTGAGTGTCGCCAAGCGGATCGGTCTCGACAGAAGCCGTCTGGAATCGTCAATTCGCCATTTTCGTACTTTCTCAAATATGAGCAGCGCCAGCATCTTACATATTCTGAGGGACCTTTTGGACCAGGCGCAGCCCGGTCAACCGATCCGTTGGCTCTCGATGGGAGCCGGTTTCCATGTCATCTACGGCAGTTGTACCAGGCTATGATTGATCGGCAAGCGGTCCTTGATGCGATACGGCAGTTTGTCGCGGATCATTTTCCAACAGTCTCGGTTGACCATTTGGAGACCTTGCGCGCCGGCGATGTCATTCAGCAAAGCCTGGAACTAGTGGAACTCGTGCTTCACCTGGAAGAAAAACTGGGTATCGAAATCAATATCAACGAATTAGGCGAGAATTTGATCGTGCAGAATTTCGGAGAATTGGCGAATGAGCTGGTGCGGAGCGAGGGCGCTAAGCGTGAGAAGTGAAACGCCTCAGTCTGGTGGGGCGAGGCTCCCGAACGGTGACTGATGTTCGCAGAGCCGCTGGCTGATACGGCAGCATGATGAGAAAGGCCAATTCGTTCGCCGAGCCGGTCCTAGGGCGCGGCTTGCTGATAGCGTGTCTAAAAATCCAGATTGCGTCTAAGGAGGAGCAAATCGTAGACCAACGGTTCGGCGGCTTTATTGGCCGAGTAAGACTAGCGATATCAAACCGTCAAGAAAGCAGGAAACAGCTATTACGCTCCTCCGGGAGCCTCGCCTACCAAATTTTCCCCCCATTCGCCGTGCGAAATTACCGCTTGCGCGAGGAGACTTCTCTTTTATCTTCCTGACTCCCTACATTATTATGGCCACGACTGATAACATCGATCTGAGTGCGTTCCGGCTGCACGACAAGGACACCGGCAGCGCCGACGTCCAAATCGCGCTATTGACCCACCGGATCAATCAGTTGACGGATCACCTGAAGGTCTATCGTAAGGATCACTCTTCCCGTCGCGGACTTCTGAAGCTGGTTGCTACCCGGCGAAGCTTGCTTGATTACCTGAAGCGTACCCAGCAAGACCGTTACAAGTCTGTGATTGAGAAGCTTAACCTCCGGAAGTGATCGGCCGAAGCAGGGGCCAAAGGCCTTGTCTGATCTTTTCTTTTTCAAGTTCCAAAAAGGGGTACTTTACCGCATGGGCGGAGTTTCCGAGCCATGCTTCCATGGATGGATGTCTATTGGTTTGGCATCCGAAACCATCCTTCCGGCCTTGTCCTTCATAGCTTTAGCGACGGAGGAAATGCTGGAGGGTAATCTTAAACAAAACCCTTCGATGGTCCCTATAGGCGGCCTTGATCTTAGGTTTGAGTTCCGAGAAGAACGCGGAATTCAGACCTACGAGCAACGGCCCGGATAGACGATCATTCGAAGGTTCAACTTCGAAATGATAGCTAAAGTCTCAAAAAGTATCGGTTCTGGCGATCTAACGATCGAGACCGGTAAACTTGCAAGATTGGCCGACGGATCGGTAACGGTTCGTTCTGGCGAAACATTGATTCTAGTGGCGGCGGTGTCCGCAACCTCGGTTAAGGAAGGTCAGGACTTTTTCCCGCTGACCGTTGATTACCGCGAAAAAGCGGCTGCAGTCGGGAAATTCCCGGGCGGATATTTCAAACGAGAAGGGCGGCCGACCGAGAAGGAAACCCTGACCTCGAGAATGACCGATCGCCCGCTTCGGCCATTGTTCCCGAAAGGGTACTTTTACGATACCCAAGTAATCAGCGTGTTGCTGAGCGCGGACGGCGAGAATGATCCTGATATTCTCAGCATCAACGGCGCCTCCGCAGCGCTGTGCGTTTCCGATATCCCTTTTGCCGGACCAATTGGAGCCGTGCGGGTGGGCCGAGTGGACGGACAGCTGGTGGTCAATCCCACGCATACTCAGCGGCAGCTGAGCGACCTCGATCTGGTGTACGTCGGCAATGAAAACGACGTCGTCATGATCGAAGGCTCCGCCGATGAGCTAGCCGAAGAAGAATTCATCAAGGCTCTCGAATTTGCTCAAGGGTTCGTGCGCGAGATCATCGCGATGCAGAAAGAGTTGACCGCGACTGCAGGCAAACCCAAACGAAATGCCGAACTTTTGACCGTTCGCGATGATCTGTTGGAGATCGCTTATCAAGTGGCTGGCGACCGGATTGAAGCCGCACTTTATACCTCAGGCAAAGTCGCTCGGAGTAGAGCCGTCGACGCGCTGAGCAGCGAGGTGAAAGAGGCAATTCTTGCCAAATATCCGGATGCGACTCCGTTCGAGATCTCGCAAGCTTTCGATTATCTTCAAAAAAAGGCATTCCGAGTTAGCATTCTGGACAAGCAAGTCCGGTGCGATGGCAGAGGATTGCTTGATATCCGACCGTTGAGTGCCGAGGTAGGTCTGCTTCCTCGGTCCCACGGCTCAGCCCTTTTCCAGCGCGGCGAAACCCAAGCAGTCGCCCTAGCCACCCTCGCTTCTGCGGAGGAGGCTCAGATGATTGATGGGTACACTGGGGGCGAGCTCACCAAGCGCTTCATTCTGCACTATAATTTTCCGCCCTTCAGCGTCGGAGAAACTGGGAGAGTCGGGAGCACCAGCCGCCGGGAGATTGGTCACGGCGCATTGGCTGAACGTTCTATTGCACCGGTGATTCCTGCCGAAGCCGCTTTCCCGTATGCCATCCGCGTTAGCAGCGAAGTCATGGAATCGAACGGTTCCACTTCCATGGCAAGTGTGTGCGCGGGGGTC
>Ga0213876_10001375_pt1 | contig 15214 bp, 14 predicted proteins | sample BarmaccomBMRX_R9_FD_160113 | JGI IMG/M metagenome (GOLD analysis project Ga0213876, IMG submission 160113) | Root-associated microbial communities from Barbacenia macrantha in rupestrian grasslands, the National Park of Serra do Cipo, Brazil - RX_R9 | ecosystem: Host-associated > Plants > Roots...
GCCGCCCGCCTATCGCGAGCGGCGCGTACCAGCCGGGGATCGAGCAGGAGGCCATGACCGCCTCCGACATGCTCGCCGTCGGCGAGCCCGGACGCCCGAACGCGATCCGCTTGCCGGTGTCGTAGTCCATCGCGATCAGCCACGCCTGCGGATGCTCTGGCCAGACCTCGTCGGGGTTGGCGGCCTTCACCAGGTTCCCGACCGCCGCGAGGCTGCCGCGGCCGCGCGGCGCCAGGCCAGACAGCGCAGCCAGGACCGGTACCCGCCGCGGGTGCAGCACCGAGCGGGCAACCAGCGCGCGCGACCCCATCCGGAACTGGGGTCGCGGTGGCATCGAGCCGCCGCTGGCCGTGTCGGGATCGAAGTCGATGTGCTCGTCGCCGGGGGCGATGATGCCGCGCTGGTGATTGAGCAGCTGCTCGACGCCACGCCCGCTTGCCAGCATCGCGGCGAGGACGGAGCCGGCCGACGTGCCGACCACCACCTCGGCGTCACGTGGATCCCAGTCGAGACTCTCCGACAGCGCAGCCAACGCGCCGATCATCCACGCCGCGCCGAGGACTCCGCCGCCGCCGAGGACCAAGCCGCGGCGCGGCGGCTTCGGTTTCGCGCTCATTTCACCGTCCCCATGAGTTCCGCGAGCGCTTCCTCGATGCAGCCGGCGAGGACGTCGATGTCCGGCATCGAGTCACGATCACAGTTCAGGCCGTAATAGACGCCTCCGTTGTAGGAGGTGAGGCCGATGGTCACGGCTTGCCCCTTCGCAAGCGGGACGACTGGGTAACAATCGATCATCTGGGCGCCCGCCGCATACAAGGGGAACTGCGGTCCGGGGACGTTGGTCACCACGACATTGAACAGCCGCCGGGTGAGCCCGGAACCGAGCCGCGCCGCGGCTGAGTGGATCGTCGGAGGGGCGAACCCGGTCAATCTGACCAGCGCGTCGGCACCGACGGACTGCCCCGACTCCTTGTGCCCCTTCATCGCGTAGCTGACCTGGTGCAAGCGCATCGCCGGGCTCGGCTCGCCGACCGGAAGGTCGACGAAGTACGACGAGACCCGGTTCCCGAGCGCGCCGTCCTGGCCCTCCGTCCGCACACTGACCGGCACCATCGCGCGCACCGTCGTACTCGGCACGACCGACTCGCCGCGGGTCAGCAACCAGGTGCGCAGCGCACCCGCCACGACCGCGAGCACGACATCGTTGATCGTGCCACCGTGGGTCTTGCGGATCCGCTTGTAGTCGTCGAGCGAGGTTGCGGCCATCCCGAACCGGCGCTGCTCGCCGATGTCGGCGTTGAGCGGGCTGTCCGGCGCCGACCGGAACGAGGTTCGCGCCATCGCGGCGACCCCCAGCGCCGTCCCCAGCAGGCGCGATCCGATCGCCCTGGCATCGGTCGCACCGCTCCGGATCGTCTCAGCGATCTGAGCGGGACGGCGGACGTTGTCGACCATCGCGCCGAGGACAAGCCGGGCCCGTGACGGCTCCCGTCGCGGCACCCACGTGTCCTCGGGCACCTCGCGGGGGGTGGGCTCGAGGTCGAGCAGGACCGTCCCGATGTCCACGGCGCTGATCCCGTCGACCATCGCGTGGTGAGTCTTCGTGATGATCGCGAACCGTCGGTCGGACAGCCCCTCCACCAGATAGGTCTCCCAGAGCGGGCGAGCCCGATCGAGCTGCCGGGCCTGCAGCCGCCCGACCAGCTGCCGGAGCTGATCGTCCGAACCAGGCTTGGGCAGCGCGCTGCGGCGGACGTGGTAGGTGATGTCGAAGTCGTCGTCGTCGACCCACACGGGGTTGGCGATATGGCCGGGCACCCAGCGGACCTTCTGCCGGTACCGCGGGACCAGGCTGATCCGCTTGGCGACCAGCGCGCAGAACGCCTCGTAGTCGAAATCGCCGTCCGGCGGCGGCTCGAACGTCGCGACACTGCCCACGTGCATCGCCGTCGTCGGCGTCTCGAGGTACAGGAAGGAGACGTCGAGAGCAGAAAGCCGTTCGGTCACACGCTCAAGTCTGCACCCGTTGACCGGATTTATGCCTGCGACCTGCCAATTTGCCCGCGCAACGGAATCTTGAACAGCGCCTCGAGCTCGTCGATGGTCTGCTGCGGCGTCACGTGATGGACACCGACGATGCCGGCTTCGACGGCCGCGTCGATGTTGCCCTTGATGTCGTCGACGAAGACACACTCCGCCGGCTCCAGCCCCAGCTTGTCGATCAGGTGCTGATAGATGCCGGGTTCCGGCTTGCGCATCCCGATCTCACCCGAGATGACGACGACGTCGAACAGCTCGTCCCACTCGTCCCGCGGGTAGTCCAGCCCCCAGGAGTTCGACAGCAGGCCGGTGGTGATGCCCGCAGCTCGGGCGTGGCGCAGCGCGTTGAACATGCCGCTCTCCAGACTGAAACCGGCGAACATCCGAGCGATCAACCCTTCGGGCTCCACCGGGAGGCCGTTGCGCGTCTGGAGATGCTTCGCCAGCTCGCGCTCGAAGTCCGGCACCTCCATCTCGCCGAGCTCGAGGGCATGGATGGGGTTGACCGCGGCCTCGCCGCCGTACTCCGGGCCGAACCAGGTGGCCAGAGCCTTGCGGAACTCACCGAGGTCGATGCCATCGTCCTCGCACCAGGAGGACATGGAGTCCTGAAGCGGCGTGGTGAGGACGCCGCCGTAGTCGAAGACGAGAGCGCGAGGTTCAGCCACGCCTGGAACCTACTGACCGGGGCCGACAGGTCGGGCTCGGTGTCGCGGTCGGAGTGGGCGAGGCGGCCTGCTGGGACCGGGCGAACGCTGCCTTCGCCGCCGACTTCGACTGCAACGCCCGGTACTTCGGCCCGATGTCGAGCTCGACCTGGTTCGTGCCAGCGGTCGCCACGAGCCTGGCCCCCTTGATCTGTGCGGCCACCCACTGCGCCACCGCCCTGCGATCAGCGGAGTAGCGCACCGTCGCAATGCCCTTTCCGCGCGTCGCGGTGTTTCCCACGGAGTCGACCGGGAGGCCGCGGGACTGCAGCTGATCAGCCACCTGGTTCGCGAGACCGGCCGTGAGGGTCGCGTTGTCGACCACGAACTTGGTGGAACGCACCTTCGGTGGACCGGCGGGCGACGGCTGGGCCTGCTTCTTGCACACAGGGAGCGCAGCGGCCGGCCCGGAGTCGGTGTTGCTCTTGAGGCCCTTGTACGCCGCGAAGCCGCCGCCGCCGAGGAGGATGACGACCAGGCCAACCGTGACAGATCGCCCGGTGGAGCGGTTGCGACGCGGCGGCGAGAGATCGCCGCGCCCGAGGATCGTCACGGGGCGTAATCGTAGGAGACCCGTGTCTTTCGCTGGGCTTTGCCTACCGCTACGTAACTCAGAGCGGGCTGACTGCGGGGGCGCGGCACCGGCCGCGGTCCGGTTGTCGCGGCCGGCTGTGGTTCCGCGCCAGCCGCAGGCTGGTGAGGTTGTGAGCTGTTAGCGGTGTTCTGGCACCGCTAACAGCACACACCCCCGACGAACCGCAGGCGGCCGACGAAAGGGGTCGGGGGCGGAGTCCCGCCCCGCGTCTCAGCGCCTTTGCTTTAAGGTCGCCTCGACGAGAGGACGAACGTGGACTTCGCGATTTCGAGCGCGGCCGAGGACTATGCCAAGCGCCTGAGCGACTTCATGGACAGCCACATCTACCCGGCCGAGCCGGTGTACCGCGACCAGCGCATCGCCCTCGCGGCCGAAGGCAAGGAGCACCACGTTCCGCAGGTGGTCGAGGACCTCAAGGTCGAGGCCCGCAGCCGCGGCCTGTGGAACCTGTGGCTGCCCGCGGTCTCCGGCCTGTCCAACGTCGACTACGCCCACCTGGCCGAGATCATGGGGCACTCCGGCAACCTGGCGCCCGAGGCGACCAACTCGGCGGCGCCGGACACCGGGAACATGGAGGTGCTCCACCTGTTCGGCACGACCGAGCAGAAGGAGCGGTGGCTGCAGCCGCTGCTCGACGGAGAGATCCGCTCCGCCTTCGCGATGACCGAGCCGGCGGTCGCCTCCTCGGACGCGACCAACATCTCCACGGAGATCCGGCGCGAGGGCGACGAGTACGTCATCAACGGGCGCAAGTGGTGGATCAGCGGCAGCGCCGACCCGCGCTGCGCGATCATGATCGTGATGGGCAAGACCAGCCCGGACGCCGCCGCCCACCAGCAGCAGTCGATGGTCCTCGTCCCGATGGACACCCCCGGTGTCACCGTCGTACGGCCGCTCCCGGTCTTTGGCTATCAGGACCAGCACGGCCACTGCGAGATCACGTTCGAGAACGTCCGCGTGCCGACGTCGAACCTGATCGGCGAGGAGGGTGGCGGGTTCGCGATCGCCCAGGCTCGCCTCGGTCCCGGCCGGATCCACCACTGCATGCGCGCCATCGGGATGGCCGAGCGGGCCCTGGCGATGATGTGCCAGCGCGCGGCGTCGCGGGTCGCGTTCGGCAAGGAGCTGGCGCGCCAGGGCGTGGTCCAGGAGCAGATCGCCGAGTCCCGGATGGAGATCGAGCAGGCACGCCTGATGACGCTGAAGACCGCGTGGCTGATCGACACCGTCGGCGCGAAAGGCGCCCGGAGCGAGATCGCGGCGATCAAGGTGATCGCGCCACGGATGGCCTGCCGCGTCATCGACCGGGCGATTCAGATTCACGGCGGCGGCGGCGTGAGCGACGACTTCCCCCTCGCCCAGATGTACGCCGGAGCCCGGACGCTGCGCCTCGCCGACGGTCCCGACGAGGTGCATGTCCGGTCGGTGGCTCGCCAGGAGCTCGGTAAGTACCTTCAGCGATCCTGAGCGCCAGCCCACGGATCGCCAGCCGGACCGCTGACTTCGCCGCCTGCTCGGCGAGCGTGCGTCCGACCGCGGTCGCGCCGTCGACGGCGGCCGGATCGTCCGGTACGACGACCGGCGCCTCGATGCCCGCATAGCGCACCAGCGCACTCGTCGCCTGCCGGCCGGGGTCGCCCGGCCCAAGGACGCGTTCCCGAACGCGATTGACGACCGTGACGGGGGCGACGGCCGTCAGCTCGCTCAGCTGGGGAAACAGGCGGAGGTAACGCCCGAGGCCGACCGGGTCGGCGCCGGCGACCGCCACCACGACGTCGGCTGCAGCCAGCGCGGCCAGCGTCGCGCCATTGCGATGCGGCGCGGTCGTGTCATAGGTCAGGTCCTCGTCCTGCTCCAGGCAGAAACCGGCGTCGACGACGACGTAGGACGCGACGTCGCGCGCAACCCTGAGGACCTCAGTGAACGACGAGGCGCGGATCTCCGGCCAGCGCTCCGCTCGACCGATACCGGTGAGCACGCAGAGACCGGGGCTGAGCTCCTGCGCAACCGTCACCAGCTGGGCGCGGTCCAGCCGTCCGGCATTGGCGAATCGGCAAGCAGCAGCGAGCCCCGGCGCCTCGTCCAGGACGCCGAGCAGCTGGGCGACCGCACCGCCGTACGTATCGGCGTCCACGAGCAACACCGGCCGGCCGAGCCGGGCGAGCTCGGCCGCGAGATTCACGGCGACGGTCGTCCGCCCCGGTGCACCCGCGGGGCCCCAGACGGCAATGACACGGCCGAGTCCCTGCGGCGGCTCCTGCGCCTGCGGTGCCTGGCTCGCCGTGACACCTGCGGTGAAGGCGTCGACGGCGAGTCGCACCGCCACCGCGACGCCGTCTGCAGTGACGACGCGCTCGACCCCGAGCTGGCGGAGTCGCTGCGCGGCACTGTCGTCCGGGGAGGCAGCGAGACCCACCACCGCGACGCCGGCGAATCCGAGCCGGCTGATGGCCTCTCGGTCGAGCCGTCGGAGGTCAGCCGCGAGCACGACCGCACGTGCCCGCCCGGCCGCCGCCGTGGCCAGCAGGTCAGCCAGGTCGACGCATCGACGAACGACCTCGAGGTCGGGCGCTGAAGTCGCAAGCGTCGCGGCCAGCTCGGCCTCCGCGGTGGGGTCGCCGATCGCCGTCAGGATCTGGATCGTCACGGCGAGCCGGCCCCGTCGACGAGCTCGACCGGCACGCGAACCAGGTCGAGGTCGCCACCTTCGAGCGCTGCGATGATCCGATCGACGTCGGCGGCTGGGACGGCAAGCACGACGGCGGCGATGTCGCTGCCTGACAGCGATGTCGAGCCATCGTCGTAGGAATCGACCGGTACCGCCGCGAGGACGCGAGTCGGCGGGTCGGCCCGTCGCGCGATTCCCGACTTGGTGGTCACGTAGACATCGACCAGGTCGCCGCGAACCAGGTCGACCGGCAGGTGTCCTGGCGAGACCGGCACGGTCACGAAGCGGCGGTCCGATGTGTCGCCCGGGTCCGCCGACAGCGCGGCGACCGGTAACAGCTCGCCGGCGCCGACGTGCCGTGTCACGACGTACCCGACCGGCGCAGCGCCGGCAGCGACGTACGCCGAACCCTCGCCGTCGAACCGGACCTGGCTGACGGCCAGATCGCCCGCCCGGAGCTGCTCGCCGGGGACCAATTCCACCCGCGCGACGTAGACCGGCGTCAGGTGGTCGGCGGCGGTGACGACCCGCGCACCGATGACGACCGAGCCGAGCACGAGCAGGACACCGAGGACCAGCCGCAGGTCGAGCCAGCTCGGTGTCGCGAGCCGCCTGACCCGCGGTGAACCGACCTGCGGCGAAGCGTCAGACACCCGACCTCCATCACGACACGCATCCACACGACTCGCGTCAGGTTGCCCGAAGTCGCGCCCCGCCGCGGTGCGTTGTCCACAGGCCCGGTCGCGGCTGCCTCGATTCGTTGCGAGACTCGCGCCCGTGCCGAACCCGCGCTTCCTTCGCCTGTCCGACGTCGCCGAGATCCTGAACATCTCATCGGCGCAGACCTATGCGCTGGTCCGTAGCGGCGAGCTCCCCGGCATCAAGATCGGCGGCCGCGGGCAGTGGCGCGTCGACGCCGAGCAGCTCGAGGCGTTCATTCGCAAGGCACACCGGGACACCCGCGAGTTCGTCGAGCGTCATCCCTTCTGACAGCTACGCAGGGCAGATCTGTACGCCGGCGACGGCGCGGAGGGCGATCACGCCGTGCGGGTCGGCCAGCTCGAGGTAGTCCGCGGCGACCCGGTCGAGCCGGCCGGCCTGGCTCGATCCATCGCGCAGCCACAGCGCAACGCCGGCGCGATCGCGGGCCAGCCCTCGCAGGACCTGCCCCATGCCGACGCGGCGGTCGACCTCTGAGACGAGGCTTACGGCGCCGGCAGCGAGACCCCAGGCACCGCTGATCGCGAGCTGCTGGATCACCACATCGTGGCCTGACTCCGCGCGACCGAGCACCCAGTCGGGGCCGACGTCGCGGACGTCGAGGCGTTGCCGGCCCATCCCGTCGACCACCAGGTCGACGACCCGGCCACGCGACGCTCGCAGTCGATCGGCCAGCGACACGCCGGCGAGTTCTCGGCGGGTGCGATCCGAGACCTCGAGCCGGTCGTCGGCCGCAGACTCGGCGTCGAACTGGGCGTCCAGATCGTCGAAGAATCGGGTCCACCGCACGGCCGAAGTCTCCGGGCCGGTGCGCGCGCCGGCAACCGGGCCTGTGGACATCGTCCGTTGCCCGAGGTTGTCAACAGCACGCAGGGCCACGCGATTGACAGCAACCGGCGGCATCTCGACCATCCGGTCCCCCACCCGACCGGAGGCGACTGTGGACATCCACGACACATCCGCGCCCCCGTCGCGGCTGCTGCGAGCACTGCTGCTCATGACGGCCGCGATCGGCGGCGCGGTCCTCATCTGGCACCTGCACCCGGGCACCTCGACCGGGTCGTCCGCGCCGGACGCCGACATCGTGCTCGCCGCGACCTGGCTCTCCTGGGCTGCGGCGGGCTACCTCTGCATGGCAGTGGCCGCAACGGCCGCCGCGCATGTCGCGGCCGGCCTCGGCGTTGCTGGCCAGTCACTGGCCCGGATCGCGCCGTACCGCATTCGTCGGCTGGTCGACGCGGCGCTGTCCATCGGCGTCGCCGCGTCGCTGGTCGCCGGACCAGCCGCGGGTGTCGCGGCGGCCGCGCCGCCGCCTGCAGCTGCACGGACCGTCGCTGGCTCCGCGCTGGACTGGCCGGGGCTGGTTGCGACAACTGCCGCCACCCCCTACCACCATCACAATCACCATCACCGAGCGCCGCCCCGCGCCGCCGGTGATGTAGTTGTCGTCCAACCCGGCGACACGCTGTGGGCGATCGCCGCTCGCCACCTCGGCCCTGGCGCGACCGGGACGTCGATCACCGCGGCCTGGCACGCCTGGTACGCCGCGAACCGCGGCGTGATCGGCGCCAACCCCAGCCTCATCCACGCCGGTCAGCGCCTCGTGATCCCGACCTCCACCGACGACTAGGAGATCTGCCATGCCACTACGCCTGCTTCCAGTCCCGGCACTCGACGGGCCGTATGACGACGAACGACTCGATCCCCCGATTCCGCCGATCGACGGAAGTCTTGCGTTGGCCTTCCCGCCGCCAACGCGCGTGAGCGTCCCACTTCGACTCGTGCCGCCGGCTGGCGGCGTGACACTCACGCCGGAGCCGAGCCGGCGTGACCTCCTGCCGGATCCGCGGCCGTGGACTGCGCGGCTCGCGCAAGCGATCGCCGAGGTTCTCGCGGGCGCACGGCCTCCCGGGCAGCTGTCACGGGTCGCGACGCTGGAGGTGCTCCACCTGCTCGAGCGAGGCGCCGGCCGACTGGGGGTGCGACCTGGCGCGCCGGTGCAACGACCGGTCGTCGGCTCGGTCCGGGTCAGCGAACCGCGGGACGGCGTCGCGGAGGCGTGCGCGGTCGTCGACACCGGTGCCAGAAAGCGAGCCCTCGCGTTCCGGCTCGAGGGCAGCGACGGTCAGTGGCGTTGCACCGCGCTGCAGGTGGGCTGATGCCCGCGATAGTGACCGGTAGGTGCCATTTCCGTTGGCGGACAACGCATTTTCGATGGTTTGCCCCCGTTGGCCTGCGACTCTCCAAGAGCCCGTACGCCACCCCAGGTGGCTGGCCGTCGAGGGGGAACCATGGCAAGGCTGGCGATCGCCGACCAGCTGCTGTCCCGGCCGGCACGGCTCGACCCGATGCCGGCCACCCGCCGGCTGGCGCAGGTCATCGCGGAGGTGTTGACCGGTGCCCGGCCGGCCGCCCAGCTGTCGGACGTGGCCGCGCCGGATGTGATCCGGATGCTCGTTCGCAGCGCGGGCCGGCTGCGCGCCGTCCCCGGTGCGCCGGTGCTGTGCCCCATCGTGTGCACAGTTCACATCGACGAGCCCGCGCCCGGCGTCGCAGAGGCCTGCGCGCTGATCAACCTGGGGGTTCGCTACCGCGCGATCGCCTTCCGGATGGAGGCGGCCGGCGATGACCGGTGGCGGTGCACCGCCCTGCACATCGGCTGAGCGGTCCGCCAGTTACGAGCCGTACGGCAGGAAGCAGATGCCCGCGAGGTTCGCGACGTGGCCGCACATGTTCGAGCCGTTGTTGTTGTCGCTCGCGACCCACAGGCCGGCGCTGGTCACCTCGAGGTCATCGGCACCGAGGCCGCGGTCTCGCGTCGGGTTGTAGGTGACGGACCCATCGGTCGGCGACAGGCCGACCATGCCAGGCGCGGCGACCGAGTTGCGGCCGGGGCCGTCGCAACCCTCTCCGTTGGAGGCGTACCGCTCGTGACCGGCGAAGTACGCCGTACTCGCGTCGGCCGCCGCGGCGTAAAGCGAGTCGCAGCCGGTGTAGTTGACCCAGAGGTGGCTCACCTGACCCGACGTCGTCGGGAAAGCGGCCGCCGCATCGCAGAGTCCAGCTCGCGCGTTGCGCGTGGAGAACGCGGGTCCGTTGGACGGCTTGTATCCGGTCGATGCGAAGTACACCGTCTGGCCGTCCGGCGCCCAGGCGCCCGCCTGCGCGTAGAACGGCTCGCCGACGTAGCAGTTCGCGTCGAACTCCGGCGCGTACCAGGCATCGGTGCTTGCGGCGTCCGCGTTGAGGTCGATGATCGCGACCTGGCGGCGCGGCTGGCCGCCAACCGTCGTGAAGACACCCTCGATCAGGTCCTTGGTGCCGTCCGGGCTGAGCTGCTGGTTGTAGACCTGTGTGGCGTTCGACGCCGAGCTCCGGCGAGCGTCGTCGGTGAAGACGTAGTTGCCGGAGATCCCGAGCGACAGGTAGCCATCGTCCTTGCCGGTCGCTGGGTTCAGGCTCGCGAAGTAGGGGTGCGCATTGCTGCCGCCGATACCGGCGAACTTCCCGCCGACGAGCAGGTGGCCGTTCCATCCGGCGATCGTCTGCACCTCGCCGCCTGCGGCGTTCTTCCACGAACCGAGCACCTGACCGGTGGTCGTGCTCACCGCCGCGAGGTTCTTGACCGTGGTTGAGCCCACCTGGGTGAACTTGCCGCCGAGGTAGGCGACCGAACAGTCGGTGCCGTTGAAGCCAATCGTGTTGACCGTTCCGTTGACCTCAGGGTCCCAACTAGTCACCTTGAACGGCGAGGTGGCGCTGAAGCTGAACGCTCCACCGCGGGTGTACTTCGTCGAACCCTTGGCGATCTGGGTGATCGTGCCGACGGCGTACATGGTGCCGCCACACTGGACGAGCTGGCGGACGTACTGCGTCGCGCTGTTCGTGACGAGGTGCGGCGTCCCGGTCGCGGGGGTGAGACTCGGCGGGCCGAACGGCACATCCGCGAACGCGCCAGACGCCGACAGCAGGCCGGTCGTCGCGATCGCGGCTACGACGGCAGACCGAGCGGCCTTGCGGCTGGCTGGGATCACAGCGAACACCTGGCTTTCCCGTAGGCGTGACGAGCGGATCGCGACGGATCAGCGTCCGAATTCCACGGTATTGACCGGTCCATACCACCCTGTAGAGCCATTTGGCTCAACTTCGTGTGGCATTCGATGGCTCTACCCGGTTGCAGGCTGACTCACGCGACGCCGGGGGCGCTGACTCACGCGACGCCGGTTGCAGGCTGACTCACGCGACGCCGGGGGCGCCATGGCAACGCTTGAACTTCTTGCCCGAGCCACAGGGGCACGGCGCGTTGCGGGACGCGTTCGCGAATCCCCCGCCGCCGGCGGGAGCCGATGACCGTTCCACCCCGCCCTCGCCGTCGATCGTCGGCGCCGAGTACTGGAGGTTCGAGTCCTGGACGGGTCGGCCGAACGCCTGACCGAGCACGTTCGCGACCTTCGCGCGCTCGTGCTCGTCCCGCGTCATGACCGCAGGTGACGCAGGTTCGTCCGCGACGGCAACCGGCTGCCCGCCCTCGATCGTGAGGCCAGGGATGTCGTCGGCCTCGACCTCCGGCTCCGCCTCAACGTTGACCTCGGCAAAGAAGAGGAAGCCGACCGACTCCTCCTTGATGCCTTCCATCATCGCGGTGAACATGTCGAACGCCTCGCGCTGGTACTCGACCAGCGGATCACGCTGGCCGTAGCCACGCAGATGGATGCCGTCTTGGAGATAGTCCATCTCGTACAGGTGCTCGCGCCACCTGCGGTCGAGCACCGTGATCAGGACCTGGCGCTCCAGCTGGCGCAGGACCGGCTCCCCGTCCGGCCCGAGGCCGAGCTCCTCCTCGCGTCGCTGGTAAGCAGCGTGCGCGTCGGCGACGATCTCTTCGGTCAGGAACTCGCTGGACACGCCGCCGCCGGATCGCTCGTCGATCTCGTCGAAGGTCACGCCGACGGGGTACAGCGTCTTCAGACCGGCCCACAACGCGTCGAGGTCCCAGTCCTCCTCGCCATAGCCTTCGGCTGTCGCGCCCTCGACGTACGCCGAGATCGTGTCCTCGATGATGTTGAGGATCTCCTCGTGGATGTCCTCGCCCTCGAGGATGCGGCGACGCTCGTCGTAGATGACGGTGCGCTGCTTGTTGAGCACCTCGTCGTACTTCAGGACGTTCTTGCGGATCTCGAAGTTCTGCTGCTCGATCTGGGTCTGCGCCGAACGGATCGACCGCGACACCATCTTGGACTCGATCGGGATGTCCTCCGGAAGGTTCAGGCGGTCCATGATCGCCTCAACCATGTGCGCGTTGAACAGCCGCATCAGGTCATCGCCCAGCGAGAGGTAGAACCGCGACTCGCCGGGGTCGCCCTGCCGGCCGGAACGACCGCGGAGCTGGTTGTCGATCCGGCGCGAGTCGTGGCGCTCGGTGCCGAGGACGTAGAGACCGCCGATCTCCACGACCTCCTCGTGCTCGGACTTGACGGCGTTCGCGGCCGCTTCGATCGCGGCCGGCCAGGCTGCCTCGTAGTCCTCCGGCGTCTCGACCGGCGACAGCCCCCGCCCCGCGAGCTCGAGGGTCGCCATCGCCTCGGGGTTGCCGCCCAGCATGATGTCGGTGCCTCGACCGGCCATGTTCGTGGCGACCGTGACGGCGCCCTTGCGACCAGCCTGCGCGATGATCGCGGCTTCCTTCTCGTGATACTTCGCGTTGAGGACCTCGTGCGGCACACCGCGACGCAGCAACATGCCGGACAGCAGCTCGCTCTTCTCGACGCTGGTCGTGCCGACGAGGATCGGCTGGCCCTTGTCGTGCCGCTCGACGATGTCGTCGACGACGGCGGACCACTTCGCCTCCTCCGTCTTGTAGACGATGTCGGCCTGGTCGATCCGCACCATGTCGCGGTTCGTGGGGATAGGTACGACGCCCAGCTTGTAGACCTGGTCGAACTCTGCCGCCTCGGTAGCCGCCGTACCCGTCATGCCGCCGAGCTTGTCGTAGAGCCGGAAGTAGTTCTGGAGCGTGATCGTTGCGAGGGTCTGGTTCTCCTGCTTGATCTCGACGCCTTCCTTCGCCTCGATCGCCTGGTGCATGCCCTCGTTGTAGCGGCGGCCGTGCAGGATGCGGCCGGTGAACTCGTCGACGATGAAGACCTCGCCGTTCATGACCACGTAGTCCTTGTCGCGCTTGAACAGCTCCTTGGCCTTCAACGCGTTGTTGAGGAACCCGACCAGCGGCGTGTTGACCGCTTCGTACAGGTTGTCGATGCCGAGCTCGTCCTCCACCCGCTCCACCGCGGCCTCGAGCACGCTCACGGTGCGCTTGCCCTCGTCGGCCTCGTAGTCGACGTCCCGGGTCAGCTTGGCCGCGATCCGCGCGAACTCGACGTACCACTTCGCGTTGTGCTCGGCAGGGCCGCTGATGATCAGGGGGGTTCGGGCCTCGTCGATGAGGATGGAGTCGACCTCGTCCACGATCGCGAAGTTGTGGCCGCGCTGGACCAGCTCTTCCTCGCTCCACGCCATGTTGTCGCGCAGGTAGTCGAAGCCGAACTCGTTGTTGGTCCCGTAGGTGATGTCACAGGCGTACGCCGCGCGACGCTGCTCCGGCGTCTGCTGCGCCAGGATCACGCCGACCGACAAGCCGAGGAAGCGGTGGACTCGACCCATCCACTCCGCGTCTCGCTTGGCGAGGTAGTCGTTGGTCGTGATGATGTGAACGCCCTTGCCGGACAGGGCATTCAGGTACGCCGGCATGACACCGGTCAGGGTCTTGCCCTCACCGGTCTTCATCTCGGCGATGTTGCCGAGGTGCAGTGCGGCGGCACCCATCATCTGGACGTCGAACGGCCGCTGGCCGAGCGTGCGGCGTGCCGCCTCGCGGACGACGGCGAAGGCCTCCACCATCAGGTCGTCGAGGGTCTCCCCCTCGGCGTACCGGGCCTTGAACTGCTCGGTCTGCGCCTTCAACTCGTCATCGGACATCGCGACGATGTCGTCGTCGATCGCGGCGACCTGATCGGCGATCGCCTCGAGCCTGCGGACGATCCGCGTCTCGCCGGCCCGCATGATCCGGTCGAATACCGCCACCGTTTCCGCCTCCAGACATCCTGCCGTGCTCCGCGCGGCCGTAGGTCAGGCCACGCTCGTTAAGTCTATGGGCGCGAGCGGCGGGCCGATCCCGATCCGCTCAACCCCACCAGAACGACGCGGCGATCACGGTGTACAGGCCGAGCAAGGCAGCACCCTCGAGCCAGTCCGACTCGGCGTCGAGAATGACGAAGCTGACGGCGATGATCGACGCCACGAGGGTCGTCACGAGCAGCGGCGGGAACACCAGCGTGAAGGTGGCACCACCGATGATCGGTGAGATCAGCACCAGCACGGGCGCGAGCACCAGGGCGATCTGGATCGGTGAGTTGAGGATCACCGACATCGCGACGTCGGCCTTGTCGCGTGCGGCGAGCTGGATGCCGACGACGTTCTCGACTGCGTTGCCGGCGATCGCCACGATGACGAGACCGGCGAATGCCTGCGAGATGTGGAGGGAGTCCAACGCCGGCTGGAGCGCCGCGACGAACCAGTCGGACACCAGCGCTGCGAGCACTCCGGTCAGTGCGAGTCCGGTGATCGCGAGCCACACCGGCCAGGTCGCCTGGTGGTGAGCCGCCTCCTGCTCCCCCTCGACTCGCCGCATCGAGGCTGGCAGTGACAGCGCGAACACGGCGAGCAGTGCGATAGAGGCGATGACGGACAAGGCGTGCTCGTGCTGGGCGGCCGGCGTGTGGACGTACGACGCGAGGCTCGGCACGAGCATCGCGAAGACTGCGAGCAGCATCATCGCGACGAGCGTCCGTGCCCGGCCGCCGTCGAAGGCCTGCCGGCCGTTCTTCAGCCCGCCGACCATGAAGGCGAGGCCGAGCACGAGCAGCGCGTTGCCGAGGATCGAACCGATGATCGCGGCCTCGACGACGCCGCGCAGCCCCTCCCGCAGCGCGAAGATGCACACGAAGAGTTCGGGAAGATTGCCGAGCGCGCTCTGCACGACGCCGGTCGCGCCCGACCCGAGCCGGTCCGCGACCTGCTCGACGCACTTGCCGACGAGAGCAGCGAGAGCGGCGAGCGCACCCGCTGCGACGATGAAGGTGGCGGTCGGGTTGGAGTCGGTGTAGTTCAGGACTCCTGCGACCGCCGTGAAGACGGCCGAGAGCCCGACGATGATCCGCTCAGAGCGCGTCAGCACATTCACCGCGCCGAGTCTTTCAGAGTCGCATCGCAGAGTGGGTGGCCGGTGTAGCGGGTGGCCGGTGTTAGGTCCTGGTTCAAGATCATGGGGGATTGACGACGTTCTAGAGCCTGTTGCTAAATACCGGCGCGGCTGGCGGGTTCTGTTGGGTGGTGGCGGGAGACTTTGTTGGTGGCGAAGGACTTTCACTATCCGCAGCGTGATCAGGTGTTCTTGCTGCCCCCGGATATGCGGGAGTGGTTGCCGCC
>Ga0213876_10001376_pt1 | contig 15206 bp, 16 predicted proteins | sample BarmaccomBMRX_R9_FD_160113 | JGI IMG/M metagenome (GOLD analysis project Ga0213876, IMG submission 160113) | Root-associated microbial communities from Barbacenia macrantha in rupestrian grasslands, the National Park of Serra do Cipo, Brazil - RX_R9 | ecosystem: Host-associated > Plants > Roots...
AGTCCAAAATTTGTACTGGGTCAACAAAAATTACATATCTCGTATGGCTACAAATGCAGTGAGAATCCGATGCATGTATCTATGGTTGAGCCGCTTATGCGAAAAACCCTAAGGTAAGATACGTTTAATTGTATCGCTGCCGCGGGTGGGCCTCATGGATGCCTTCCGAAACGAGCCTGAGTTCTTTGAATGTCTCCTTCAGGAGCGATGGCATGTCCGGCGTGCCGGCGAGAGGCTTTCCGCGTTCGGCGAGGATGGTCTTGCAGCAGGTTTCGACCAGTTCTTTCGCGGTTCCGATCGCTAATGCCGGATCGGATTCGACGGATTGCTCCGTGCGTCTGATCTGCTCGGCGAGATGCCTGGCGTCCGATATCGTCGCGGTTTCCTTGAGATGGCCGAGATTGACTTTGCCGGCTACGAGCCGGGTGGCCATCTGTTTGCAGCGTTCGATCTGTTTTTGCTTTTCGGGGTCGGGATCTGTCGGTGAGGATGAGGAGAGGTTTTCTTCAACGTGACAAGCCGGCAAAGCAGCCGCCGGACATTTCGAACAGCTTTTCAAATTCGGCTTGGTCTGTGTACGTCAGTGACCTCATGATGGTCGTCAATTCTGGCCGATGGACGGGCGCCGGCCGCGGGATTTTAGGCGTGTGCGTGTTCGAGCTTTTTCAGGGTCGGTAAACGGTCGATAGCCTTGACAACTTTCTTCTGCGCCAAGCGCAGCTCGTAAAGGCTCTGCAGATTGAGCCAGAATTCCGCGCTGGTGCCGAAGAAATGGGATAGGCGCAAAGCGGTGTCGCCCGTAATGGCGCGGCGGCCGTTCAAGATCGCCGTGATGCGGTTGGTCGGCACGTCAAGGTGACGGGCGAGCTCGGCCGCGCTCATGCCGAGTGCGTCCAGTTCCTCTTTCAGGTGTTCGCCGGGATGTATCGGTGTCTGTGTCATAGCATTCTTTCTTCAGTGATAGTCCACGATCTCAACATTTTCAGGGCCGGGCGAGCCGGCCGGCCATTCAAGACAGATCCGCCATTGATCGTTGATGCGGATGCTGTACTGGCCTTTCCGATCCCCTTTCAGCAAATCCAACCGGGCGGGGCGGGTGTTTGTTAGGATGGGCGTACGGACCTGACGCCTTAGGAGGGCTTCGAAGCGGTTTCCGGGCAAAGCGGCGAGATCGGTTATCGCCACGGCCGTTTCCCAGAAATCGTTCAAGGGCGGCAGCACGGGAAGCCGGTGGCCGAGCATGTTAGCCCAGGTCTGCTCAAGCAGGGCTCTGTGGGATAAAAGCCCTTCGTAGGTGGGGATGGGAATGCCCTTGTACGCGCATTTCTGCTGGAGAACGTCGCGGAGCACGGAAACCGTGGGCCTGGTGTCCAGATCGCGATAGAGATTGACGACGTCGTAAAGGTCGTGTGGACGCGTGCGCTCGCCCAGGGCGCGGACTTTCTCTCCAAAAGCCTTTTCGTAGCCGTAGCAATTGATCCAGATGCCCTCCTCCGGCTTATCGGAATAGGGATGAAAAACCTCGCGGCGGACGGGCGCAAGGACCAACTTTTCGCCGGCGCGGGCTTGGAAGTGGTGCTGGCCGGCAGTCGGCGCATCGCGGTGGCCCCGGGTTTGACGAACGGACCTTGGGCCGGCTAGTCCGGCTGTTGGAGGGCCGCCAAGCCATGTGAGGCCCGGGCCCGGCGACCAAGGCGTACTTGGCGGTGGGCGCGACCGATCTGCGCGAGGGCTTCGACGGGCTCTATGGCTTGGCGCGCGATTGTCTCGGGTTGGACCCCTTGAGCGGTCGCCTGGCGTTGTTTTGTAATCGGCAGCGGAAGCAAACGACATTCAGCATACCGATGCCAACACTTGGTGATCCAATACCGGTGGCATCCGCCGTACGGTCAGAAGGTTCCCCTGATTCGACGCACGGGTCGTCGGGGCAACCAAGTGGTTCATGGGTATTGGGGAGCAACGGATCAGAAAAGTCACATAAGGACGAGTGCGAAAAGGGGTTCCGTTATCGCCCCAGAAACAACCGGGTAGCTTGCCCAATGGGTTTGTTTACCAACGGCATTTCTACGATGAGCCCGACTTCTTGGCGCCGCCTGCGGTTGGTGACCCCGGGAGTGCAGAAACGACGTTGACCTTCAGCTCGTCCCCCTTCTGGTAGACTTCGAGATCGTAGAACATCCGTTGATTGTCGGCAAAAAGCTGAGCCTTGCGTTCGAGAAGCCGCTGCACCACGGAGCTCACCCACGGGTCACTGATGACCTCTCTGAGCAGGCCCTTAGACTCCGAGCGTGCCTCGGCCGGCAGCAACGCGTAATTCCAAATGGTCATCGCGAAAAGTAAGGTGGCCCGGATCTCTTCGAGGGGCGCCGAACGATCCAGGATCGGGTCAGCAAAGCGAAGCAACACCTCCGACATTTTTTCGACACCGGGCGGGTTAACCCGCAAGGTGATGTTGGCCTCACGGGCCTGGAGCCGGCGAGCCAAAGCGGCCTGTGCCGCATTCAGCATCGGCGGAGGGGCCGGGTGCGGGCCCCGTCGTTTTGCTTTCCTGGCCTTTCGCGACATGCAAAACTCTAACTGTAAGTGAGGGAACGTGTAGGTTAAAATCCCCCAAAGTGCCTAAGCGACCGGGGGGATTGTCTAAAGGCTCCCGCTTGGCAAAGCGATTATGCCTACGTGACGCCCCCGAGGAGCGGCGCAAATTCAAGCGGCCCATTTTAGTGCCTTGACTGTCACGGAAGCCTGCCGCAACGTTCGCCGGATCATCTCGGCCGCCTCTTCCCAGGGCAGCTTTTGCGTCCGGGGTAGCGCAAGCAATTCCGATAAGCCGTTCACGCCAAGGAAGTGGCCCAGGTGATGGCCTGGGACGGTCATTTGTCGCGCGGAATAAGTTTGGTTCTCGTCGTATTGGCACGACGATTTCAGCCCGCCGTCTGCATCCCGCTTATTGTGCGCCGTCGGGTGATGCACCAATTGCAGGTCTTCGCTAAAAAAACTGCCGTCCGGCAAACGCCCGGTGAGCCACTCGGACCCACCCGTGCTCCACCGACTCGATCGCCTGACCGCAGCGATCGCAAAACCAGGGCGGTCCTAAGCGTAATTCCACGTCCTCATCGTCCATTGCCCCAGGTTGCGGTACTCAAAGTCGCAAGGCAAACCCCGGCATCAAAAACGGCCTCCCGGCCCTTGCAGCCGCCCGCGCCTGCCGCGTTTTCGCCCCCGGTGGGGTCAAGGCCGCGCGCAAGGCGTGACAGCCCTTGTGTCACCCAGGCCGGGGGCGTGACACAAAAATACAAATGAAACCGACGACTTCCAGGTTTGACACGACCTTCCTGGACCTGACCCCGTCGGATGAGCGGGAACGGGACCTCTTGAACCGGTTTTTGTCCGCCCTGGATCAACCCGAGCACCCGGCCCTGGTCGACCCGCAGGGCAACCGGACCGAACTGCCCGAGGACATTTACCAGCTGCTCTTGCAGGTCAAACGCATCATCGAGCACCACCAGGTCATCACGCTGGTGCCGCAAGATCAAAAGCTCACCACCCAGGCCGCCGCCAACCTTTTAGGCGTGTCGCGGCCGCACCTGGTGTCGCTCATCAAATCCAATCAGCTCCCCTGTACCTTTGCCGGTAAACACCGGCGCGTGGCGCTCAATGACCTGCTGGAGTACATGGCAAACGGGGGATCAGCTTGGTTAAATGCGAGGCCCATCTGCGGCGTGTGGTTGCGGGCCGGGAGGGGAGGCGTAAGTTCCCGGCAACAATACACCTATTTAGGGTGGGTTGCGTGGTTTGGAACAGAACCCCGGCTGAGTGGCCGGGGTTTTCTATCCGGCTTGAGTGGCTTGCCACGGACTCGGGGACCACTCCCTCAAGCGCCGCCGAACAGGGTGCCCACATCGACCTCGATACCCGGCAAGGCCTGCGGCGATAGTTTGCCTTCCCTGACGATTCTGGTTTCGTAGCGCTCGCCGACGAGCGTAAAGACGTGCAGGCCATCGCGCTTGAGGTCCACGACCCAATATTCCAGGATCTTGGCGCCCTCATAAATCCCGGCTTTCTTGACCGGGTCGCGCCGGCGGGTGCTTTGGGCCACCTCCACCACCAACAAGACGTCGGCCGGCCGCACGTGGCGCTGCTCATCGGCGGCGCCGGGCCGGTAAAGCACCAAGTCAGGTTCGGGTTCGTCGTGGTCAGGGATCGGCAACGGGCAATCCTGTTCGGCCACGAAACGCCCGCGTTCCTGACGCGTAAACGTCTTGAACAGTTTGGTCACGATCCGTTGGTGCCTGGGTCGGATCGGGGACATGGCGACGATTCGGCCCTCTAGCAGCTCCACCCGGGCGTCCTCTTCCAGGATGCCGTCCTCGACCAACCGGTGATACTCCTCGAGGGTGTAACGGCGCGTCGTGTCGAACGCGAATCGTCGGGATTGGAGATCGGTGACCATATCAGCATCCTTTGCCAAAAGGTTATCACAGGCATCAAGCGGCTGCCGCCCCTTGTCGGCGGCTCCTGTTGAACACCCACCCGTTCTAAGGGACCAAGCGCAGGGTGGGTTCGGGAATGGGTTCGCCGTTTGCGGTTCGGTGAGGCAGGCCGCCGTCGACGAGGTCGATTAGCTTCGCATAGACCGCCAGGGGGTTATGGGCGTGGGGTCCCACTATCATATCCGAACCAAAACGTACGCTGGAACGGGTTAGCGCGGCAACCTGCTGCCGCTCTCGCGAGCAAACCAAAAGAGGGGGCCGTGCACGAAATGCAGAGCATTTCTAGCTCACCGTCGCCTCGAGCCCACCGTCGTCTTGAGCAGCCGTCAGAGGTTAGGAAGGGTACTTCCGCCGCGCCGCTAAGCTAAAATGCTCTGCATTATGTCGGTTTTTACGTTCCCCGAATGGGTCAATTGGGGCGCCTCACGACGTAACTGTAGAAATTGCACGCGGCGAAAAAGACTCCATTCCGTGAATCTGCCAGCCGTCCATCGACCCATACCGCGGCCTCCTCTTCGCTCATCGCTCCCGATTTGGGGAGCTGTTTGCGAAAAGCCTCCAGCGCAGAGAGCCAGAAATCCGCCCGCCCGATCTCGGCCAGCACATTCTGGTACGACGTCACGAGTTCCAGGCCGGCTTCCCTCAGCAACCGGGGCATTTGCCGCATGAGGCGGGGGTTGGTCACGATCGCGCTGACTAAGGCTTCATCGTAGGCCTTGCCTTTGATGGCATCCGGATGATCGAACGTGATGGATGCATAATCGCCGTCGAAGATGCCGATGGTGCCGCCGCGTTTCACCACGCGCGCGGCTTCCTTAAGCGCGAGTAGCGGATTGTCCACGTGGCTGACGACCGTATGGGCGACCACGGCATCAAAGGCTTCGTCGGGGAGAGCCAGGCGCCGGGTATCGCCCAGCACGAATTCGATCTGGTCACGGACCCCTTCGGTCGTGCTCAGGCGCTCCGCAACCCGGAGGAGTCCAGCGCTGAGGTCTATGCCGGTGACTCGACCCGTAAAACCTTTGCGCCGTGCTATGGCGCGCGCGGCCACGCCGGTGCCGCACCCGAGATCGAGGACGGTACGGGCCGCCTCAATGCGCATGGCGTCGAGGTATTCGGTGAGCATGGCCCGAAAGCGGGGATTCTGACCGCGCGCTTCAAGGCGTGTAGCCGCGACTTGGAGCAGCGTGTCGTCCAGCTTGTCGGTTATGGCATAAACATCGACCTTAGCCATGCGCGTCTCCTCTCGCGATAGGGTCGCCCAATATTCCCGGGCCCGTGATGGGATTAGTGTAGGTGCCCCCTTCGGCGAAGGCCGCGACGACCGCGTCGGCCTCGTGGCGGTTCCAGGCCTCGAAATAACGTTGTACAACCCCGATTGCATTCATGGTGTCGATTCTGTGGTCTGTGGAGGGTGGGACAGCTCGCGCCGGCCCTCACGCGAGAAGCGGAAGTCAAACGGACCTTTATGCGCAATGTAATCGCGACGCCCCCCCGGGGCCGAAGGGCGTACATGTGCAGCCCCAGCAGGGGGGGGGAGTGCCGACGAGTAAACCCGTTTTAGGAGGAGATCAACCTTACCTCTCGGGCGGTCCCTGCCAAGCCCTTTCTCTGCACGCTTCCAGCCACGAAACAGGCGCTCGTAACGAAAAACCCGTCCCAGAACAATATTTCCGTGGCGAATCCAGCCGCCCAATCTGGCCCCCGGCGTGAGACTAAGCGCCCAAATCGCGCTCGAAAACTCGTACCCGAAAGCGCACCGTGCCCAAATGCGGACCCCCAACGCGCTGTTCAACGAGTTCCTTGGCTCGCTGACCGGCAAAGCCGCCGGCCAAGCTGAGCGTGTCGCCGCCGCCGGCCGTGGTGCGGGCGTGAGCCCGCGGGAGGCGTGGTGTGCCTAAAATCAGGAAAATGCTTGAATTTGGGCGCAGGAAAGGTCGCAATATCCCGCCTAACTTGCCGTTGCTAACCGAACCCCCCGAACTAACCGGCAGATCGCCACTTTTTCAGCACCCTGCCAGATAACACGATTCATCTAACTAACCCAAAATCCACCCAACGTTATGGCACCTACCCAACCCGCGATAAAACCTAAACTCGTCCTCGACCAAGTGACGATGAACAAACTCATCATCGAATTTATCGGCACCTTTTTCCTGGTGCTTACCATCGGGTGCACGGGCATCCCCTCCGCGCCGGGCGTCATTCCTCCGCTGGCCATCGGTTCAGCGCTGATGGTGATGGTCTACGCCGGCGGGCACATCTCCGGCGGCCACTATAACCCGGCCGTGACCCTAGCCGTGTTCATCCGTGGGCGCTGCCCGGCAAGGGAAGCGGTTGCCTACATGATCACGCAGTTAATAGCAGGGATCATGGCCGCTTTGGTCGTCGGCTTCCTCGTGGGCTGGGGCAAGCCCCTCAAGATCACCGGCGCGGCGCAAGCGTTCCTGGCTGAGTTTCTCTTCACCTTTGCCCTCGCTTACGTCGTGCTTAATACCGCGACGGCCAAAGCCTACGCCAACAATTCCTTTTTTGGGCTGGCCATCGGCATGACCGTGATGACCGGCGCGTTCGCCGTGGGGCCGATCTCGGGCGGCGCCTTCAACCCGGCCGTGGCTCTAGGCATCGGCATCATGCAGTTGGTTCAATTTTCGAATATCTGGATCCATTTTCTGGGCGATTTCGCCGGGGGCGCGGCGGCCGGGGTGGTGTTCAAGTTCACTAACCCGAACGATCCATAGCCACCCTGCGGAGAGCGTCAGTGACCCTGAGCGCGGCCGAGCAGTTTGAGGCCGCGTCGGAAGCGACCCGGCGCGGCCTTGGCGACGCGAAGGTCTACAACCTGCTCACGTCAAAGTGCGCGCTCAAGTCCGGGGCGGGGCGCGTTTATACCCTCGATTCGGCGGCGCTCACGCGCTTAGCGCCCCGGAGCTCCGGGAAGGGTTGGAGACCTTTTCCTGACCGCGGCTTCGTCACGTCCGACGTGACTAACCGCAGCAGGGCATCGGCCAATCACTCGAAAGGGTAAGCTCCGCCGCTCCCGCCCGGCCGTCCCAGCGATCGCGCAACGGTTAGCCGATAAATAAGTCTTTTTACGGTCCCCGCGATTTTTGAGGTCTCGGCGCGTTTTCCTCGTTGGAGTTAGTAAACACGACCCGCAAGCAGGCGGGCCAAAGCGAAAGCCCGGCCGCACGTAGTCAAAAAGGAAAGGACCATCTTGAACGATATTTTTAACCTGATTCCAACTTATGGAGGCGTGGGCCGCTCCGGTTTAAAGTCGGTCGCAGTTCTAAAGCGCTGCGTTCCTCGAGCTTCGGGATTCGGGGCCGATGGCGCTTACTCCTGCCGAGTTAATCGGCTGCTAAGGCGGGTTAACCGCCGGTAAGCGTGTGAGCAACCCCACCCTTGACGGGTGCGCCAAGGGGGGTGGTTACTGGCGAGCCGCCCAGGCCCGGGGTGTGAGGTCCGCCACGCGCGGGACGGGCAAGTCGGCCAGCCCCGGCAGCACCGAGGCCAGGTACTCGCGCACCGGCAGGCCCAAGCCCCGGCAGGCTTCGATGACCGAGAGGAGGGTGGCGACCCGCGGGCCGGCCTCTTTGCTGCCGGTGTGGGTCCAGTTACGGCGTCCCAACGCCACGGGCCGCATCGAGGTTTCGGCCACGCTCCTGGAGAGTCCCACTTCGGGATAAGCCAAAAAGCGGGTCAGCCGGCCCCAGAGCGTCAGGGTGCAGGCGCAAGGCTTGGCGAGCGCGCTTTGGGGCAGCGCCCCGGCCCGGGCGGCCTTGATGCCGGCTTTGAGCGGCTCCATCGGCCAGACGCTCCCGTTTCACCTAACGATGGTCTAAGCGCAAGCTACTTCAAAATTCATCCGCACAATTTAGCTAACGTAAGTCCTTGCATTCTAATAACTCGAAAATGCGCGCCCTGCAGGACTCGAACCTGCGACCCACGGATTAGAAATCCGTTGCTCTATCCGGCTGAGCTAAGGGCGCTTTTCAACGGTGTCGTTCGGCGTTTATGGAACGCGGGACGGTACTCGGTCCGGACATTCCGGCAGGCACGCGCCGGCTGTCAACGGTGAAAACCGGCGGGAACAGAGGATTATTTTTCCACCGGGGAGCCAGGCACGAATCGGCGATGACCATCCTTTTGCACGTGCGGGGTTGCAGCGGTCATCGGGCCGTGGCTAAAGAGGGCCTATGACCTACAAAGATTTTTACGCCCAGGCCCTCTTGCAGGCATTACCGATCGCGTACGACGTTGCGAAGGCGACCAGTACCTCCGGGTTGCCCAACCCTGAACTGATCGCGAAAGACGCCGCCCAACTGGCCGAAGCCCTGACCGGGGTTTTCTCTGAGACGGTTGCCTTTGTGGTAAACGGTGACCAGGCGGTTTGATGGCCCGGGGCGACGCCAGCCGTCAGGCGTCTCGGGGGTGCAAACGTCCGGTCGCACCGGCCAGGGTGCCCGTGCGCCTTTCATTGTCCGCTTTGACCGGAGCAGATGGGGACAAACATCCCGTTCGCACCGGGAAGGCCGGCAGCGCGGCGCCGGGTGCGAGCGCGATTACTCCCGAACCACAAACTTCGGCGGCCAGTCAAGCCGGCCGTGGTTGTGATGTACCTGAAGGAGCGCGTCCGTACAAAGCTGGAAGAAGTGGCTGCGATCCTTAAATCCGAAGTCACGCACGATGCTTTCGAGTTCGTCCAGGTTATCCAGGCGGACGCTCGTTGTGCGCTTTCCTCGAGCGCTCCTTACTTTGTCTTCCGAGGCCGGTTCCATAGTGGTTTCCATACGCAAGGGATCCCGTTCGCTCCCGCCGTGCCGCCGACCGATTTCATCCGGCCGATTACGGCGAAGGTTTTGGGAGGTTTAGACGGTAGATCTTGAGAACGTCTTCAAAATGAGAGCGTCTTCACAATGAGAACCTGGCGGCCAGGGGAACGCCTTTGAATCTTGATGAATCTTATTAAATTATTGCACTTACCCGTTGTGCTGGTATCCTTGGGCTCGATGGGCCACGCCGCCATGGCAACGATAATGAGATCCGCGATGCCGGGATCGGTATGGCATGACGCCATTGCGCTTTGCCAATGCAAACGCCCGCTTGCGGTGAGGACATCGTAAACCGACTAAAAAACAAATTTGCGATAACCCCACCGCTGCGAACCAGTGGTGGGGTTTTTTAATGCCTCTGGTCGCAGACGGACACAAACGAAAGGAGAAAGCAATCCATGCAAGACCAGATAACGTCGGTTCGCGAAACGCTGAACCGGGATGAGCAGTTCGCGGCTTTAGCCCAGGTGTACCTGGAGCTGCACTTGCCGCTGCACTTGGCGCTGGAGGCTGCCAGGGCTGACCTGCGCTACCTGGCCGGGTCCGCCTCGATCGCTGAAGCCGCCTGATGGAGGAAGACCGCACGGAAGAGCGCAGCAGGCGCAGGCGCGATGTCGCGATTGCGATCGTGGCCCGGCTCCAGCAATGCGGGTACACCGCCTTCTTTGCCGGGGGTTGCGTGCGTGATGCCCTACGAGGTGTTTCGCCCAAGGACATCGATATCGTAACGGCCGCCGAACCGAAGATCGTACAGGGACTCTTTTCTCGTACGGTCCCGGTCGGCGCGCAATTCGGCGTCATTCGGGTCCTGGAACAGGGTTTTGAGTTTGAGGTGGCGACTTTTCGGGCCGACGGCAAGTACGTTGATGGCCGCCGGCCCGAGAGCGTCGTTTTTTCCACCCCGAGAGAGGATGCGGAACGGCGGGACTTTACCGTGAACGGCATGTTTCTGAATCCGGTCACGGGGCAGGTGATTGATTACGTCGGCGGCCGGGAGGACCTTGCCCGCAGATTGATACGTGCGATCGGCCGGCCGGCGGAACGTTTCCTGGAAGACCGCCTCCGATTGCTGAGAGCGGTCCGGTTCGCCACGACGTTGCAGTTCGAGATCGAACCGGCCACCTGGGAAGCCCTGCAGGAACAGGCGGCCGAGATCACGGTGGTAAGTGCCGAACGCATCCGGGACGAACTCAACAAGGTCTTCCTCGACCCTAACCGGGTAGCCGGTCTGGACCGGTTGGAAAGTGCAGGCCTGCTGCAAGTGATCCTGCCCGAGGTGCAGGCAATGCGTGGCTGCGAGCAGCCCCCACAGTTTCATCCGGAAGGCGATGTCTATGTGCACACGCGCCTGATGCTCAGCCTGCTGTCTCCGGACGCGCCGTTGACTCTGGTCTGGGCCGTTCTCTTGCATGACATCGGGAAACCGGTCACTAAAACCTTTCACCCGGAAGAGGGCGGCCGGATTCGGTTCAACGGGCACGATCGGGTGGGCGCGGAGATGGCCGAAGATATCATGACGCGGCTGCGGTTTTCGAACGAGGAAATCTCCGCAGTTGCGGAGGCGGTGCGCAACCACATGGTTTTCAAAGATGCGCCCCAGATGCGACCGGCGAGGCTTCGCCGGTTTATGGCGCGTCCGACTTTCCCGGTCGAACTGGAGTTGCACCGGGCGGACTGCGCCGGAAGTCACGGGGACCTCGGCGTTTACGACTTTCTGGAACAGAAACGAGAGGAGTTTGCGGCTGAACCGCTGATCCCGAAGCCGCTCATCACCGGTCACGACCTGATCGCGATGGGCCTGACCCCCGGGCCACGGTTCCGCGAGATCCTCGATGCCGTGCAGACCAGCCAGTTGGAAGGAGACACGCGAACGAAAGCCGACGCGCTGGCCTTGGTGGAGAAACTCCTGTAACCCAGGCGCACGGCCGGCGGACGGGGGTGCTTTCGTCCCGGGACGCTTGACCTTAGCCGAAGACTTCAGTCCCGGGAAGGGGCCTTTATCGAGCTCCAGCAAAGCTGATCATCGAAAAGTCCAAGGAAAAATGACCCTGATCGTATCGATCAAGTCTCAATCATACCCTTTCGATGACCATCGAGGTAACATGTTGTCTTCGGCCCAACCGAGCCGGTAGAACATAGCCCAGGGTAAACCCTGGGCTATGTTCTGCCGCCCCTTCGGGGCTGAAAGCCGGTCGAACGTACCTGCCTAACCTAAGCCGTCCCTGCGGGACCAAAGCAATACCCGGCCTTGTATCCTTAACTAAATGGTAGTGGGGTGAAACCCTAGGCTAAGATCCTTTGGCCCTTCAGGCCATCAAACCGTCCCCCGGCCCGTTGGGTCTAAGGCCGCCTATGCGGTCTAACAGGTTTCACCGGTCAGGTGGCGGATCCGAGCTCCGAACCCCAAATTCCGAACGCCGAACTCCCCCCGACACGCGTTTCCGGGTGCCCGGCACCGATTTGTCTTTGCCGGAAATTACTGAGCCAAGGATCAGCAGCGCGGCGGCGACGGAAATGCAGCTGTCCGCCACGTTGAAGGATGGGAACTCGTACTGCTCGTGGTAAAAATGCAGAAAGTCGATGACCTGCCCGCGCCAGAGGCGGTCGACCAGGTTGCCGGCGATACCGGCCAGCAGCAAGGCCAAGGCGACCTTGGTCGTCGCCGTCAAACCCGGGCCCGCTCGATTGGCGGAGGGGCGGTTTAGCCAGAAGAGGCCTACAACGACGACCATGGCGACGGCGGCAAGGACGATGAAGAAGGTGTTCTTGCCTTGCAGCATGCCGAACGCAGCGCCGGTGTTGGTCACGTGGACCAGGCTGAAAAAGCCGGGAATAACCGGTATTTCAGCGCCGAACCCGATGTCCTGCAAGACGAGCCACTTCGTCAGCTGATCCAGCAGGAACAGCGGCAACGACAAAAAGAGCAGGTACCTCACCGGCCTACCTCAACCTTGGTTGTCCGTACCACCTCCGCGCACCGGTCGCAAAGATCCGGGTAATCAGGGTCACTGCCCACGGTCGGGCGGTGCCGCCAGCAGCGTTCGCACCGCCGGTAGGGGGTCCGCCCCACTTCCACCGCCGGTTCACCCTCCGTCGTTTGCAGGTCGAAATCGCTCAGGATGAGAAACTCCTCAACTTCCTCCCGGTTGACGGCATGCACCGGATCATCGGGCGGGAGTGCCACCCGGACGCGTGCTTCCAGGCCGTTGCCGATCTCTTTTCGCTGCCGTGCGCCCTCGATTCCCTGCGCGACCAACCCGCGGAGGCGCAGCAGCGCATCCACTTGGCGAAGCGCGGACGCATCCACCTGTTCGGGCCGGGATTCCGGAAAGGTCTCGAGGTGTACGGACGAACCTTTGCCGAGGTACGTCCAGGCCTCTTCAGCCGTGAAAGCCAGGATCGGGGCGACCAGGCGGGTCACGGCCTCGTAGACGGCCCGCATCACGGCCTGGGTAGCGCGCCGCCGCGGCGATTCAGGCGCGTCGCAGTACATGCGGTCCTTGGTGATATCGATGTAGAGGCTGCTCAGGTCTACGGCGCAAAAATGGTTCAAGGCATGGTAAACCCGATGGAACTCGTACGCGGCGTACGCCTCGCGGCATGTCGCGATCACCTGTTCAAGGCGGCCCAGGATCCACCGGTCCACCAGGGCCGGCGAAACGGATCCGGCAGAGGAGGAAGTGTCATCGTAGAGGTTGGCCAGGAGGATGCGAAGCGTGTTCCGGATGCGGCGGTAAGTATCGGTCAATTGCTCGAACATCCGTTCTCCGAAAGGCACTTCGTCGGCATAGTTGACGCTCGAAACCCAGAGCCGCACGATGTCTGCCCCGAACTTTTTTACAAAATGTTCAGCCTCAGTCGGCCTGGCGTAGGTTCCCTGGGCGGACTTGGAGATTTTCTGGCGGCTGTCCACGTCGACGACGAACGAATGGGTGATGACCTCGCGGTAGGGCGCGGAGCCTTCAAGGGCAACGCTGGTCTGCAAGGAGGATTGAAACCAGCCCCGGTGCTGGTCAGTCGCTTCGATGTAAACGTCCGCCGGCCACCGCAGTTCGGGGTCATGCCGTAGCACGGCCAGGTGGCTCACGCCGGAATCGATCCAAACGTCAAGGGTGTCCGGACGCCGGGTCAAGCCCGCGGGAAGCCCGAGAACTTCAGTGATCTGCGTATCGTCAAGTTCGTACCAGACGTTGGAACCGCGGGCCCCCACCAGGTCGGCCACGGCGGCTGCCCAATCGGCATTCAATTGCGGTTCGCCGTTGCGGTAAAAGACCGGCAGCGGCACACCCCACGTGCGCTGGCGTGAAATGCACCAGTCCGGCCGGGACTCGACCGTGGCGTACATCCGGTTGCGGCCCCAGGCGGGCAACCAGGTAACGCCGTCAATCGCTGCCAAGGCCTGCGCCCTGATCGCATCGATGCGGATAAAAAACTGTTCGACCGCACGAAAGATCACCGGGGTCTTGGAGCGCCAGCAGTGCGGGTAAGAGTGGCGGTAGTTCTGAACGCCGACCAATTTTCCGTCCTGTTTGAGCCGCTCAACGATTTGGTGGTTGGCGTCAAACACGTACTTGCCGACCCACTCGGGTACGCCGACCTCCGGGGTGTAACGGCCGTTGTCATCGACCGGCGCGAAAACGGGCAGGTTGTACTTCAAACCAAGCACGTAATCATCTTCACCGTGGCCCGGCGCAATGTGCACGCAGCCGGTGCCGGAGTCGGTCGTTACGAATTCGCCCGGTAACACGATCGATTCACGCGGCAGGAAAGGGTGGCGGCAAACCGTTTTTTCTAGATCGCTGCCGGCGAACCTCGTTTTGGGTTCGCCTTCAGGCACCCACCCGGTGTCCCGGCTGAAGGCATTCACGCGCTCCCGGGCAAGCAAAAACCGGCGGGTCCCGGGGTAATCCGGGTGCGTAAAACCCTGGACGACGTACGTGAGCCTGGGATGGACGGCAATGGCCAGATTAGCAGGCAAAGTCCAGGGGGTGGTCGTCCAGATGACCGCCTCGGCCGTGCCGGCAAGCGGGCCCGAAGCGATCGGGAACCCAACGTAGATTGAAGGATCGTCGCGTTCGTGGTACTCGACCTCGGCTTCAGCCAGTGCGGTCTGGGCGCCGGTGCTCCAAAAAACCGGCTTCCTGCTTTGGTAGACCAGGTCTTTACGGACCAATTCCGCAAATGCGCGCAGGATCTCCGCCTCGTATGCCGGGTCAAGCGTCAGGTAAGGTCTGTCCCAATCGCCGAGCACACCCAGGCGCCGGAACTGCCGCCGCTGGATGTCGATGTACTTCCGCGCGTACGCCTCCGAACGCTGGCGCACCTGCAACGGAGAAAGCCCGCGCGACTCCTTGACGACTTTGAACTCAATCGGCAAACCGTGGCAGTCCCACCCGGGCACGTAGGGGGCACGGTAGCCCAGCATGGTCTTGCTTTTAACGATGAAATCCTTGAGCACCTTGTTGAGGGCCGTTCCCATGTGCACGTCGCCGTTGGCAAAGGGCGGCCCGTCATGAAGTACAAAGAGCGGCGCGCCTTTTCGGCTTTCCTGGATCGCTCCGTAAAGGTTCTCGCGTTCCCAACGAGCTAAAATCTCGGGTTCCCGGCTCGTCAGATTCGCCTTCATCGGGAACTCGGTTTTCGGCAGGTTGAGCGTATCTTTGTAATTCATACGGCGGACACGGAAGCTAACATCAAACGTCCCGGGCGCAACGGTCACACGGTCACACGGTCACACGGTCACACGGCGGCCGCAGCGAGGAGGGCGGGCACCACGTAAGAGTTCACACGGCGAACACGGCGAGCCACGGCGACCACGGCGGAAGAGGAAGAGGAAGAGGAGTTCGGAGTTCGGAGTTCGGAGTTCGGAGTTCGGAGTTCG
>Ga0213876_10001377_pt1 | contig 15204 bp, 15 predicted proteins | sample BarmaccomBMRX_R9_FD_160113 | JGI IMG/M metagenome (GOLD analysis project Ga0213876, IMG submission 160113) | Root-associated microbial communities from Barbacenia macrantha in rupestrian grasslands, the National Park of Serra do Cipo, Brazil - RX_R9 | ecosystem: Host-associated > Plants > Roots...
GCCGATCGGAACGTGCCAACATCATATGCCAGCTTTTTTGTTTTACGGGCCGTTAAGCCGGCCGCTCCATTCCTTTTGTGAGGGCCGAATCACGTGAACATAGAGCCCTAAGGCCTGCCGTGCGCCGTCATTTAGGCATGTTTCAATGACAGGCACTGCATGTTTCAAGGAGCCTCGCATGAATTTCCGGCGAGTTTCGACCCTTACCGGTCTGACCTTGGCCTGGCGAGACGCGAGGGGCGAGCACGGATGGCTTCGGTCTAGCCCCAAGTGTACAGGCATGCTCGTTCGGGCGGTCCTCCTCGGAGTCGGCCTTGCGACCGCGGCGGGTGCGCAAGTTTGCGCCGAGGAGACCGGCATAGGTCCGGTGACCAAGCTCCCCATGCCTCGTTTCGTGAGCCTCAAGGCCGACAGCGTCAATCTTCGCGAGGGGCCCAATCGAGATCATCCGGTGAAGTGGATTTTCAAACGTGCCGGCCTGCCCGTCGAGATCACCGCCGAGTTCGAACAGTGGCGGCGCATCCGTGATTCGGAAGGCACTGAAGGGTGGGTGCTACAGAACCTGTTGTCAGGCCGGCGCACCGCGCTCATCGCACCCTGGTCCAAAGAAGAGACGATCAGCCTCTTCGAGCGTCCGGATGCGAATTCCGCGACTGTCGCCAAGCTTCAACCCCGGGTCCTCGCGGCCGTGCACGATTGCTCACGAAACTGGTGCCGTTTGAAGAGCGATAAATTCGACGGGTATATTCAGGAGGATAAGCTGTGGGGCGTTTATCCGCGTGAGACGGTCGACTGATGCTGCGCTTCCACCTCAGCTTTTCAACAAAAATTCAGTTCAGCTTTATGCTCAAGCCGCGCTGAACGGCCGGGCGCGCATTGAGCGCTCGATACCAGCGCTCGACATGGGGGAAATCGGCCAGTGCGACTTGATGGCGCTCGTGGCGCCAAGCCCACCCCAAAATCGCGAAATCGGCGATGGAAAGTGGCCCGGCGACAAATTCCTTCTCCTCGAGCCGTCGGTCGAGGACGCCATAGAGCCGCCGCGTCTCGTGCGCGTAGCGCTCGAGCCCATAGCGCCGGTCTGTCTCATCCTTCACTTGAAGGAAATGATGGACCTGGCCGGGCATCGGGCCGAAGCCTCCCATTTGCCACATCAGCCATTCCAGCACGGGCACACGGTCACGCAGGCTCCGCGGCAGGAATTTGCCAGTCTTCTCCCCAAGGTAGAGCAGGATCGCACCCGATTCGAACACGCTGGTCGGCGCGCCGTCAGGTCCATGCGGATCGACAATGGCGGGAATCTTGTTGTTTGGGCTGATGCTCAGAAAGCTTTGCGCATGCTGCTCGCCCTTGGTGATGTTCACCGGGCGAACGCGATAGGGCAGACCCATTTCCTCGAGCGCGACGCTGATCTTGCGCCCATTGGGTGTGTCCCAGGTGTGGAGCTCAATGGTGCGTGTTTCCTTCGTCATCGATGAAGATGCCTCCCCGGCCGATTTCGATCAAAGGGGTGATATGGATTTGGCAGCTTCGCCGAAAAGGCCTCAAGCCCTTGTCGCCGGCCGAAACGTTCGTCAGATTCGCAGGATCAAGATTTCTTGAGCGGGCGACCGGCTTTTGATCAGGGGCTCTTGCGTCGCAGCCTCACGACGACATCGACGCGCGCCACTTCGAAACCCTCCGGCGCGGGCGGCACATCGCTCACTTCGACCGCGGATGCGGGAATATCGATGACGCGCCCCTCGTCCTCGATAAAGAAATGATGATGCTCGGCAATGTTCGTGTCGAAATAAGTGCGCGTGCCGTCGACGGCGATTTCCCGCAGAAGCCCGGCTTGCGTGAACTGGTTCAGCGTGTTGTAGACGGTCGCCAAGGACACCTGCAGGCGCGAACGCGACGCCTCCTCGAAAAGCGCCTCGGCGGAGAGGTGCCTGTGCCCCTTGGCGAAGATCAACCAGCCGAGCGACAGACGCTGCCGCGTGGGACGCAGGCCCGCTCCCCTGAGGCGCTCGCGCAGATCACGCACCACGCAGGCGCCGCCCGCCTGACCGGGACCAAAGTCCCTCAGCGTGAAGCCTTGGTTGAGCGTCGTCATCTTTCGTCCCGATCGATCTTGAATATCGCCTTGCAATAATGACATAAGCTCTTGCAGGCTCGGCTGCAACAGAGGGCTTTCGCCGCGGTCGGGCGTCCTACCGAACCCCTTTGCGAAGCCTCCGCATCGAGGCGCTCGTGGAGGGAGCCGAGCTTTTCAAGCCAACGCCGATTGTGATACGAGGCGGCCGAAACCGAACCGGCAATGGGGCGCCATTTTTCGCCGCGACTGGCCACAGGGAGCCGGACTTAAGCCTATGTCTCGCCGCAACAGCTTTTCTTATGAAGATCTGCTCGCCTGTGCGCGGGGCGAATTGTTCGGCCCAGGAAATGCGCAATTGCCGTTGCCCCCGATGTTGATGTTCGACCGCATCGCCTCGATCGGCGAGAGCGGAGGCTCGCACGACAAGGGTCATATTCGCGCCGAGCTCGATATCCGGCCGGATCTATGGTTTTTCGACTGCCATTTCAAAGGTGACCCGGTCATGCCCGGCTGCCTTGGCCTGGATGCGCTCTGGCAGCTTTGTGGCTTCTTTCTCGGATGGCTCGGCGCCCCGGGACGGGGGCGCGCGCTTGGCGTAGGCGAGGTGAAATTTTCCGATCAGGTGCTGACCACGGTCAAGAAGGTTGTGTACGGCGTCGACCTGAAGCGCGTCTTTCGCACCAAGCTGGTGCTCGGGGTTGCCGATGGCTGGCTCGAGGCGGACGGCCGGCGCATCTACGAGGCGAAGGATTTGCGGGTCGGGCTTTTTCAGCAGGCCAGCGCGAGTCCGGCGGCGTGAAGGGCATGGGATTGGCGGGTTTCAGGCGGGGCGCGCCTCGCCGGCGAGACGGGATCGCCTTGAGGAACTCCGCGAAAGAAGAAAAGCAGCGGGGAGTGCGTTGACATGAGGCGGGTGGTCCTGACCGGGATGGGGATCGTTTCCTCCATCGGCAACAACACGCAAGAGGTGTTGGCTTCCCTGCGCGAGGCGAAGTCCGGGATTACCTTTCAGCCGGAATACGCCGAGCGCGGCATGCGTTGCGCTGTCGCGGGCGCACCGACCTTGAACGCCGAAGATTATGTGGACCGTCGGGCCATGCGGTTCCATGGCGGCGGCACGGCTTGGAATCATGTGGCGATGGAGCAGGCGGTTCGGGATTCGGGGCTCGAGCCTCATGAGGTCTCGAACGAGCGCACTGGCATCATCATGGGATCGGGCGGCCCCTCGACTCGCACCATGATCGCCTCGATCGACAAGTTTCGCGAGACGCATTCGACGAAGCGGGTCGGCCCTTTCGCGGTGCCGAAGACGATGAGCTCGACCGCCTCGGCGACGCTCGCGACGTGGTTCAAGATCAAGGGTATCAATTATTCGATCTCCTCGGCTTGCGCGACGTCCGTTCACTGCGTCGGCAACGCTTATGAAAACATTCAGATTGGCAAGCAGGACGTTGTCTTTGCTGGAGGCTGCGAGGAGCTCGATTGGACTTTGTCGGCGCTGTTCGACGCCATGGGAGCGATGTCGACGAAATATAACGCGACCCCGGAGCGGGCGTCTCGAGCTTTCGACAAGGGTCGGGACGGCTTCGTCATTGCAGGGGGAGCGGGCGTGCTCGTGCTCGAGGAACTCGAGCACGCCAAGGCGCGCGGTGCCCGCATCTATGGCGAGATCACCGGATATGGCGCGAATTCCGATGGCTATGACATGGTTCAGCCCTCGGGCGAGGGGGCCGTGCGATGCATGCGGATGGCTTTGGCGAGCGTCAAGGAGCCGATCGACTACATCAATCCGCACGCCACCTCGACGCCGATCGGAGATTTGAAGGAAATCGAAGGCATTCGGGAGGTCTTCGGGCGGGGCGACAAATGCCCGAAGATTTCCGCGACAAAATCGCTGACCGGCCATTCGCTGGGCGCGACCGGCGTCCAGGAAGCCATCTATTGCCTTTTGATGATGAACAATCGCTTCATCTGCAAAAGCGCTCATATCGAGGAGCTCGACCCTGCTTTCGCCGACATGCCGATCGTCACTACCCGCATCGACGATGCCAAGATCGATTGCGTGATGTCGAACTCCTTTGGCTTCGGCGGCACCAACGCGACAATAATTTTGCAACGATATGAGGGTTAATCTCGCGGAATCGGGCCGGGTGGAGGCAAGCACATGCATTCCCCGCCGACGTTGCGAACGTGTGCGGATGGGCTCGACCGGACGCGGTGGGCAAATCCACGTCTTTCGGCTGGAAGGTCCTTTCCGGAAAAGGAATGGTCATCCGGGGACTGCCCTTTCAGCAGAGTGAATTCGGGGATCGGTTTGCAGACGGCGCCTCCGTCGACAGCGATCGCCGCGAGGAGGACCCGCCCGTGCAGGGGCGCGCCTTCCGGCAATCGAGGATTGGATCCATGGACGAGGTCGAAACGTCGTTCGCCATGCTCGCCCGCAAGAATGGCACGGCGATGAGCGGGCAGGAAACGAGCCGGGCCGAGGCGCCCGGCGCGCGCGGGCACGGAATGATGGCGGGCAAGCGTGGTCTCGTCATGGGTGTGGCGAATGACCACTCGATCGCCTGGGGCATCGCCAAGAAGCTGCATTCCGAAGGTGCTGAGCTTGCGTTCACCTATCAGGGAAGCGCGCTCGGCAAACGGGTTCGTCCGCTCGCCACAATGCTCGGCTCCTCGATCGTCGAACACTGCGACGTCGAAGATGCCGGCTCGGTGGATTCCGTGTTCGACCAAATTGCCACCAAATGGGGTGGGCTCGACTTCGTGGTTCATGCAATCGCGTTTTCGGACAAGACCGAGCTCAAGGGCCGCTATGCGGATACGACGCGTGAGAACTTTACGCGCACGATGTTGATCTCGTGCTTTTCGTTCACCGAGGTTGCTCGTCGCGCGTCGCGCCTGATGAGCGCGGGTGGCGCGCTGCTCACTCTCACCTATGACGGCTCGAACCGAGTCATGCCGAACTACAACGTGATGGGTGTCGCCAAGGCCGCACTCGAAGCCTCGGTTCGCTATCTCGCGGCCGATTTCGGCCCTTCGGGCATTCGGGTCAACGCCATTTCGGCCGGTCCTGTTCGCACCCTCGCCGGTGCCGGCATCGCCGACGCGCGACTCATGTTCAATTTTCAGAAACGGCACGCGCCCCTGCGCCGCTCGGTCTCCATCGAGGAAATCGGCAACGCCGGGCTTTATCTCCTCTGCGATCTTTCAAGCGGCGTCACGGGCGAGGTCCATTACGTCGACTCGGGCTACAACATCGTTTCCATGCCCCACCCCGAAGCCTTGAAGACCGTCGACGCGGCGGAAACGGCGGCCGAATCGTCATCGGGAAAAAGCGACAAGTGACCTTTGGCGCGTTCGCGCTTGCGTGTCGAAAGCGCGAACGACGCCGCTACCTCGATCGACATTAAGCGGGCGTTCAGATCGCCGCGCAATACTTCGGTCAAGCTGGAAGGCGACGCGCGAAACGGTTTGGTTGACGCATGAATCTCGCCCAGGGGTCGATTCGGCTTCTCCTCGTGGTGTTCATCACCTGGACCGTGCTCTGTTTCGTCGTCGTGTTCGCGCGACAAGCAGCCCATGTCGAGCAGGGTTTCCTGGCCGATTGCCAAATCCGCAAAGAGACGATTGCCCAGTTCGACGTGAAAAAATGTCTCGATGATCCGGCGATGACGGGGCGCAAACGTGATGAGGTGCTCGAGGCTGTCAAAACCTGGTTCATCGAGGGCGGTTATCTGCTCTGGTTGATCGCGCCTCTCCTCATCACCGCAATCGGGGTCATTCTCATTGCGGCAGGCGCCTTCGTCTATCGCGGCTTCGCCCGCAACTGAGGCCGCGACAAGATTTGTGAACCTCAGGTCTCGACATCCGTAACGAGGACGGTCACGGCGCGTCGGTTTTGAGACCAGCAAGAGATGTCATCGCACGCCTTCACTTTCCGGTCGGACGCATTGCCGAAGGATTTCGCCTTGAGCCGCGCGGCCGGAATTCCCTTTGACACGAGATAGAAGACGACTGCTTCCGCGCGCTTGGCCCCAAGCTGCATGTTGAACTGAGTGCTGCCCTTCTCGTCGGCGAAGCCCTCCACTTTCACCTTGTAGGCCGGGTATGTCGAAAGCCAAGCCGCCTGATTGTCGAGGGTGGTCTTTGCCGTGTCGTCGAGCGCCGCCGAATTCTCGGTGAAGAAGACACGCCGCCCGACGTTGACGATGAAATCTTCGTTCGAACCTGGCGGGATGTTGAGCCCTGCACCCGCGGGCGCGTCGTTCGCGGTGGATTTCGATGGCGCCAAGTCGGAGGCGCAGCCCGCGAGCGCCAGCGCCATCACCAGCGCCATTCCCCGCTTCACCTTTGCGATCTTCTGCTTCGATTTATCCATTGATGATCGACCCCTCTGCCTCTGATCCACGGCATGACGGCCTCAACTCGGCTCGTCACGCTCGCCAATTACCACAGCCGTTTTCAGGAGAACCCGAGCTCGCCTACAGCCTTGCGCTCACACCAGATGCTCGAGCACCAGAACCTTGGTACCGACCGGCGTGCGCTGGAACAAATCGATGACATGTTCCGGCAACAGGCGGATGCAGCCGCTCGATACGTCCGAGCCGATGCTCCAAGGCTCGACAGTGCCGTGCAGGCGGTAATCGAGGTCGTGCCCGTCGCGATAAAGATACATGGCGCGCGGACCTAAAGGATTGTCGGGGCCACCTTCCATGTGGCGCGGTAGATCCGGACGCCGCGCCAGCATTTCCGGAGGCGGCGTCCAGCCGGGCCAGAGGGCCTTGCGCTCGACTTGCGCGCGGCCATACCATTTGAAGCCCTCCTTGCCGACGCCTACCCCGTAGCGCAGCGCGGTATTGTTCTCGAAGGCCACGTAGAGGAAATGCGCTTTTGTATCGACGACGATGGTGCCGGGTTGCTCGCTGTGAACGTAGTTGACGAGCTGCTTGCGCCAGACCGGGTCGATTCGGTCCATATTGGTGCGCCGGTAGACATAGCCATTGTCTTCCACAGTGCCGGCGAAATAAGCCGCTTCATCATCAGTTTGTGCAAATGCCCGCAGGGCCGGCATTGCGCAAATGCCAACCGAGGCTAGACCCGCGAACGCCCTTCGCGTCAGTGCCATTGCCGAGACATCCATGTCGCGAAACCTCACCTGTGGCTACGCCGCGTCCCTATTCACGCAGGTTCCGTTTTCAAAATCAATGAGTAAAGAAAGCAAACTGGATGTATTCGACCTCGAGGTGACACGGGCTTCGATTCTTATTCTCGATCAAGTTTCGGCGTCTCTCCTCCGGCATGGCGTGGGCGCGACGCACCTGGGGCGCATCAACTCTGATTTCTGAAGTTCATCTACGCATCGATGCGGAAGGAAGGCACGGGTGCCCGTAACAAGCTCGGGCATGACCACTCGAAAAGCGCCTCTCCGTCCTGAACAGGCTCGGCCCAGCCATGCACGTCTTGACGGTGAGGCGGCCGCGAGGCCACCTTTGCAGGAAATCTCAACGCCGAACGAGAGCCAACAGCTTTGCCGAGGAGGGTTTCTCTATCCGGAATAGCCTTCCGCGAGCACCACATCTCCCGTTGCGCTCGCCAAGCGAAGCTTCAGAATGGGCGCATATTCCGGGCTGGCGTAGAAACGCTCTGCGTCGGCAAGCGAAGGAAACTCGAGCACGATGAGGCGCTTGAAGATGGCGCTTCCCTCGAGAGTACGAAGCTTTCCGCCGCGCACCAGATAGCGGCCGTTGAAGCGCGTGACGAGAGGGGCAACCTCTCGTCGGTATTCCTCAAACAGCTTCGGATCGTGGATGGTGAGATTCGCGATGAGATAGCCTGCCATCTCGCCTCTTCCCTTTCACGACTTCGAGGATCGGCTTGTGAAGGAATTCCTCAAGCGCTCGGCTGGGAGGCCGGCAAGGCGATTTCGTCAAAATGCATTACCTGGCCTTCGCGCGCGCAAAATGAGCCGGGAGAGGCTTTCTCGAGCATCGCGTCGACCTCGGCCAATTTGGCGTCGTCATATTCGGGGTTGTGGTGAAAGGCGGCGAGCCTTTTTGCGCCGGCAGCGGCGCAAAGCGCCAACCCAGCCTCGACGGTCGAATGACCCCATCCCTTGCACGCCATGTAATCTTCCACCGTGAAAGTCGCGTCATAGATCACAAGCTCGCAACCGCGCACGAAATCGATCATTTCCTTTTCGGGGGCAGGTCCGGCATGCTCGAAGTCAGAGACATAGGCGACGGCCTGCCCGCCCGAGTCGAACCGATACCCGGTCGCGCCTCCCGGATGACGCAAGGGAACGGTGCGCACGCTCGCTCCATCGTCGAAGCGCAAGGTCTCGCCGGCCCGAAAGCCGATGAATTCGAGATGCTTCGCCTTGTGGTCGAGCTCGATCGGAAAGAGCGGGGGGGAGAACATGGTGCGCAACGCCGTTTCGGGTGTCCTGCCCCCGAGATTGCCTGCGTAGATCTTGATGTTCCGGTCGGGATCGTAGAGCGGCCCGAAAAACGGAAGGCCGACGATATGGTCCTGATGCAGATGACTGAGCAGGATGTCGATGGAGCGTTCAGGTCCGTCGATGAGCGCATTGCCGAGTGCCGCGAGTCCGCTTCCGGCATCGACGATGAAGAGCCTTCCGTTCACGCGAATTTCAACGCAAGCGGTGTTGCCGCCGTAGACGAGCGTGCCCGCGCCGGGAACCGGGATCGAGCCTCTGACTCCGAAAAAGCGCACACCGAGACCTCGGCTCGCGAGAGGCGGCAGATCGAAGCCCGTGGGTGTACGCGTATCCATATTCCCTATGATCGCTTGTTACCTCGTGACCGCCAAGAGCTTTGCGTTCGTGGCGTCCAGGCGTCGGGCGAGATCGCGCATCACCGCGAGAGACATTTGCGGAAATTGACGCAAGAGATCGAAAAAAACCTCCCGCCCGATCTTGAGCGCAACGACATGCGAGCCGGCCACGATGGTCGCCGAGCGCGGCTGATCGATGAGCACGCCCATCTCGCCCACCATGGCCCCCTCGCCAAGTTCGGTGACCTTGATGCGCTCGTTTCCCGCGCTGAGCCAAACCTCGACATTTCCTGCGACGATCACGTAAGTCGAGTCGGAGATTTCATGCTGATGGAACAAGACATCGCCCTTCTCGTACGACAGCCGCTCGCTGGTGAAGGCGAGAAGTTTCAGCTTCGCAGGATCGATGTCGCGGAACATCGAGACCTGTCGCAACGACTGCACTTCCGATTCGATAGTCATTCGGCCACCTGCGTCTGAACCGCGCCTTCATCCTCTTGCGCCGACGCGGGCGAGTCTTGTTGCGTCGTCGGGAGCGAGTCTTGCGGCGTTTCCCTCGTCGCCTCGTCGCGCGCCGGCTCTCTCGCGCGCTGCTCCTCGGCGGCATCGCGAGCAGAGAGGTTGACCTCGCCGCTCGGCGCGAGTGCCTCCTCGCCCCGGTCGATGCCGACGAGGCGTCCCTTGTCGAACCTGATCTTGAGATCGGAAGGCACGGCATCGTCGAGCCCCGGAAGCGCCGTGATCAAGAGGCGCCCTTTGAACTCTTCGGCCAAGCGACCCAGCATGGCTTTGGCTTCCATCCCCGGAAAAGCGCGCAACGCATCGTCGAGAACGAGAATCGCGGGATGCTTCACGAGGCAGCGCGCAAGATCGACTGCCGCGCGTTGGCGCGGAAAAAGCAACCGCCCATGCGCGCCGATCTGATAGTCGAGACCGATGCGATAAACCGCGTTGAGAAAGCCGCCGTCGGCCAGCGCCGATTTCATCACCGCTGATACCTGCTCCTGTGCGTTCGCGATGCCATATGCGACGCGCCCGAAAAGGAGGTTGTCGCGCACGGGGGCGGCGTTGCAATAAAGCTCAGGATCGTAGAACTCGACCGAGCTCGCCAGCGATTTGGGAATCATCTCGCGCAATCTCGAGCGAGCCCGCACGATCGCTTCTCGTGTCGGCTCGTCGAGAAGGCCGAGGCGGTGACGAGGCTCGACATAAGCGAGCGCGAGCGAGATCAGCTTGTCGCGATCTGCAGTCGTCTCGCTGCGCCGACGCGACCTCGAACGATTCACGATCTCCTGAAACCCTGGAAGATCGCTCGAAGCCAGGAAGGAGAAGCGCTCATAGAGCGCATTTCCGGCCTGAACGCCCGCGAACATTTCGAGCATCATCTCGGCAAGCCTCAGCCCGATCTCGGCAAGCCGCGTTGCAAGGCCATCAGCTTCGATGACCTTGCTCACATAAGGGTTTGACGGAAGGTTATCCTCGGCAAAGACCTCGCCCACCGGCTCGCCGAACAGGAGGTTCTCGCCGATCGTCGCGTTCGAGTTGAAGCGCTTAGGATCGAAGGGCTCGACAAGACGCGACTTGCCCTCTTCAGCGAGTCTCTTGCGGATCGCCTCGCGCATGGCGACGAATTGGTGGCCGAGCTTTTCGTCGTCCGCGGCCCTGATCCTGCCGAGAAGTCCAAGCCGATAAATATCTTCCTCGAAACCAAGGAGGGCGAAGAAATGCAAGATCAGGTGGTCGAGCTCGACCCCGTTTTTCACGCCGGCCGCCGCAAAGTCGAGCCAGTCATCGCCAGGTGCCTCGAGGGGATTGCCGCTGCGCTCGGCCTCATGGCGGCGCTTCACTTCCTCCTTCGGTAGCGGTGGGCCGGGCAGCTCGGGGGGCTTGCGTCGCAGCGAATAGACGACATTGTCGCGGATGGTGCTCGGAAACAGCACCGGCTCAGGTCCCGCATAAGCCAAGACCCGCGCCAGGGAGCCCGAGCGCAGGCGCGAAATATTCTGGCCGTTCAGGCAAATGGTTCCCTTCCAGCGCGTGATCTGATGCGCGATCGCGCGGGCCACGACCTCGCCGCCGCTTCCCGGCGGGCCGGCGAGCGTGATGTGGCCCGGCTGATCGATCGAGAAGGAGACGTTCTCGACGAGCGGGGTGCCGTGCAGATCGTTGACCGACAAGCCGTCGACCGAGATTTTCGGCGAGCGTTGAACCTCTTCGGCCGCCGCGAGTTCCTCGCCTTCATGGGGCTCGTCGACGTCGAATTGCTCGATGATCTGCTCGTATTTCACGGTGACGTCGTTGCGCTGCTGATCCCAATCGATCAACTCTTTCACCGGCGGCGGCAGGTCGCGATAGGCCGCGATGACGGCGACGAGCTGGCCGACATCGAGTTGTCCCTTGAGCGCCAGATAGCCTCCGACCGTGTAGAAGAAGAACGGGGTGAGCTGGGCCAGGAGATTGTTGAGGAATTTCACCGCGAACTTGCGGTTGTAGAGGTCGAGCCTGATGAAGAAGAGGCTGGCGAGCCGCGACCCGATCTCGGAGCGTTCGTAAGGGTCCGTGGCGTGCGCGCGGATCGCGGGCGAGCTCTCGACGATCTCGCCGATGCGTCCGGCGAGCTGGCGCGAAGCGATCTGTCGTCGCTTGCCGAGCCGGATCTGTTCGCGTCGCAGGATCGGGATGATGACGCCCTGGATGGCCACGATGCCGCCTGCCGCGATGCCGAGCCAGACGCTTTGCACCAGGATGTAGACGAGCGCGGTGAGCGCCTGCGTGCCGAGAAACGCGGGTTGCACGAAGGCGTCGCCGATGAAAACGCCGATCGGCTCGACTTCGTTGTTGATCATGCTCGCCGCTTCGGCGGGCTTCATGCCGCGGATTTCCTCGGGCGCGAACCAGGTGAGCTGACGCACGAGATCGAAGCGCAGCCGCCGGAGCATGCGTTCCCCCATCACGCCCTTCTGCAGGTTGATGAGCCATTTGAAGCCGCCATTGATCAGAACGAGCACGAAAAAAACCATGCTCAGCGCGAAAAGGTAAGTGGCGCGCTCCATGTCGAGACCGCCGAACAGCTCGTAGGATTTCCCGCCGAGAAAGTCGGGAAGATTGAGGACGACCTTGAAAGCCTTGATCGTGGCGGTGCCGTTCTTGAAGGCACGGCCCTGGATCGCGTCGTTGACGATGGATTTCGGCAAATCGAGCGACCAGAAATACAGCGGCAGCGATGCCAGCACGACCGCCAAAATGGTGATCTGCTCGCGTCGACTATTTCGCCAGACGTAGCGAAAGAAGCTCTTATCGATCTTGGCCACCGATTGCCGCCTTTTCCTCCTCACCGCTCGGCGAAGCCGCCGATCCAGAGGCTGGCCTTCCCATGCGCGGGCCGCGACGGGATCGCGGCAAGTTCGGTCGCGCCCTTCCGGCCGCGCCCGAATGTGCTATATAATGCGTCAGTTGGGCATGACTGCCAAGCGATGGGTGTCCGACTGAGCCGCGTGGGGCGCTCGGGTTGGCCTAGCTGGGAAGTCGAGATGGGTTTGGCGAACGGCGCTGCGTCGTTTGACGATCATGGCGACGGCTCGCGATCGGGCCGTCGTGCGCTCTTTTACAGCCATGACACCTTTGGGCTCGGCCATTTGCGGCGCACTCGCGCCATCGCCAACGCGCTCGTCGAGGCTCATCCCGGCCTTTCGATCCTCATCATCTCAGGTTCGCCGGTGGTCGGCAGCTTCGAATACGGCAATGGCGTCGATTATGTGCGCGTGCCGGGTGTGGTGAAACAGCCGAACGGCGATTACACGAGTATGAACCTCAAGGTCGACCTCGACGAGGCGGTGCGCCTGCGCGAAGCCATCATTCAGGAGACGGCCGAAAAATTCGCGCCCGATCTTTTGGTCGTCGACAAGGAGCCTGCCGGTTTCCGCGGTGAGCTCTTGCCCACTCTCGGGATGCTGAGGAGGCGCGGAGCGCGGATCGTCCTCGGTGTCCGTGACGTGATGGACGATCCGGCTCTTTTGCGCCGCGAATGGGAGCGCAAGGGGGCGGCTGACGCGCTTTTGCGTCATTATGACGACATCGTCGTTTATGGGCTGAGAAGCTTTCACGAGCCGCTCGCGAGCCTCGGTTTGCCTGAATGTGTGGAGAAGCGCATCCGCTACACAGGCTATCTTCGGCGAGAGTTGCCGCTCGAACCCCATTTCGTCGAATACCCGCCGGTCGCCCATGGACATTTCGTGCTGGTGACGACCGGAGGGGGCGGAGATGGAGACCATCTCATTGATTGGGTGATCTCGGCTTATGAAAGCGAGGTGCCCCCCTCCGTGCCGGCCCTCATCTGTTTCGGGCCCTTCATCTCGCGCGAGCAGCGCCGCAGCTTCCTTGCCCGGATAGCGCGACTTTCGCGCGTGGATGCGATCGCCTTCGACGCCAAGCTCGAGAATCTCATGAATCGTGCAACCGCAATCGTTGCGATGGGCGGCTACAACACGTTCTGCGAAATTCTGTCGCTCGACAAACCGGCCTTGATCGTACCTCGCGCGCGGCCGCGTCTCGAGCAGACCATCAGGGCGCGCCGCGCGGCCGAGCTCGGTCTCGCCAAGGTTCTCGAGGATCCAGAGGAGACGGGACGAGGACGACGGGAGCCTTGCGCCATGACGCGAGCCATCGACGATCTCCTCCGCAGTCCGCGCCCCTCCCAAGCTTATGTGGCGGGGCTCCTCGATGGACTCGACACGATCGTGGAAGCAAGCGGCGGCTGGCTTGCGCGCCGTGCCGCATCCGATCGGCCACTGACGCTTTTCGGGGAAGCGGTCGCCTGAAACGCTTCGCCCTTCCCCCGTCCGATACACCGCAAGCAGACGAACGCATGCGCCCATCGCGTCTTGCCGTGATCGTGAAGGGCTATCCGCGGCTCTCGGAAACCTTCATCGCGCAAGAGATTCTGGGGCTCGAGCGCCGCGGCTTCTCGATCGACATCTGGTCACTGCGCCAGCCCACGGACGGGGCCGTGCATGCGCTCAATCGAGCGGTGCGGGCACAGCCCCGGTACCTGCCGGAATACCTTTATCAGGAGCCCCTGCGCGTCTTGCGTGGAATGCTGCACGCGTTTCGATCACCGGGGTTTTCGAAATTGATCGGTGTCTTTCTTCGCGACCTTCTGCGCGATTTCACCGCCAATCGTGGGCGCCGGCTTGGCCAGGCTTGCGTCCTTGCGCGCGAGCTGGCCGCGGACGTCGCGCATCTGCATGTCCATTATTTGCACACGCCAGGCTCTGTTGCACGCTACGCGTCGATCTTGACGGGGCGCGGCTTCTCGTTCTCGGCGCACGCGAAGGACATCTGGACGACGCCGGATTGGGAAAAGCGAGAGAAGATCGCCGACGCGCAATGGGGTGTAACCTGCACAAGGCAAGGGCTCGACGAGCTCACTCGCGTCGCAAATTCCGCGGATCGCGCGCGCCTTTCTCTCGTCTATCACGGGATCGCGGTGGAGCGGATGCCGCAAGCGCCCGCGTCACGTGCCGCGCGCGACGGTTCCGATCCCGATGATCCGGTGAGGCTCGTTTCGGTCGGGCGCCTCGTGGCCAAGAAAGGCTTTGACACGCTGCTCGAGGCCGCCGCGAATTTGCCCAGCGCGCTGAATTGGCGCGCCACAATCATCGGCACGGGGGCCTTGCGCGAGAAGCTCTCCCGCAAGGCCACGACACTCGGGCTCGCCGATCGCGTCACCTTCGTCGGGGCGCTCGCCCAGGACGAAGTCGTTGCGGCGCTCAGGGCCGCAGATCTCTTCGTCCTCGCTTGCCGTGAAGGCGAGAAAGGAGATCGCGACGGGTTGCCGAACGTGATCCTCGAGGCGGCCTCCCAGGGCCTCGCAATCCTCTCGACCGATTACGCGGCCGTTCCGGAATTCGTCGAGAATGGGCGCCAAGGCGTCCTGGTCGACCCGGGCGATCCTTCCGTGCTGTCGACCGCGCTAGCGGCGCTCATCGGCTCGCCCGCTCGGCGTGCCGAGCTCGGCAAGGCGGCCTGTGAGAAATTTGCGAGCGCCTTCTCGTTCGAGGCCGGCCTCGCAGCGATCGCGACGCGCCTCGAAGCTTCGATCGAGGGCTCGCAGGCCGAAAATCAAAGCCTCTCGTCACTCGCTCCGGCGAGCCTCGAAAGGGAGGGGTAACGAACGGGCTCGCTCGCTGGGTGGGTTTGAGCTCGTCCTGGGCGATTGCGCTCTCTCTCTTGTCCTAGGCTGAATCGACATTCATCGTGACCAGATCATAGCGCTGGCGAAATGGATGAATGCCAGAAAATAGATGACGCGCCGGTCGAAGCGGGTTGCGACC
>Ga0213876_10001378_pt1 | contig 15201 bp, 14 predicted proteins | sample BarmaccomBMRX_R9_FD_160113 | JGI IMG/M metagenome (GOLD analysis project Ga0213876, IMG submission 160113) | Root-associated microbial communities from Barbacenia macrantha in rupestrian grasslands, the National Park of Serra do Cipo, Brazil - RX_R9 | ecosystem: Host-associated > Plants > Roots...
CGCGCCTTTCGTGCCGACGCTCGACGGCCTTGGCGTGGAAGGTCAGGGCGCCCATACGGATCAAGAGCAGATCCTGATCTCCTCGCTCGCACCGCGCGCGATGCTCCTCTTCCGCCTGATTGAGACATTGAGCTAACGTGGTCGGCGAAGGCGGCCGTAGGCTCAAGGTCGAGAGCGAAAACTGAAGCCGCGCATTCGCGAGGTGACATTCCCAACTTCGAAGGAAAGACTTCCATGCTGAATGGGCTGAACGAAAATGAGCGGCAGGTGAAGGATTGGCTGGCAACGCAGCACGAGGCCATGCTCGAGCTTCTCTGCGAGCTCGTCAACACCGATTCGGGAAGTTACGACAAGCCGGGCGTGGACGCGTCGGGCGAGGTCCTCAAGCGCTATTTCACCACCGAGGGGCTTACGCTCGAGACGGTCCCGCAATCGCTTTACGGCGAGCAGATTCGCGCGATGCTCGACCATCCGACGAGCAATGATCGGCGCCCGATCATCCTGATGGGGCATCGCGACACCGTGTTCCCGAAAGGTGAGCCGCAAAGGCGCCCTTTCCGCATCGAGAACGGGCGCGGCTACGGTCCTGGCGTGTGCGACATGAAGGCAGGGCTCGTCATGAACGCCTTCGTGCTCGCCGCACTGAAGCGCTTCGGCGGACATCCGGGCCCGGTTCTTGCCCTCATCACCAGCGATGAGGAGATCGCTTCGCCGAGTTCGCGTCCGGTGATCGAGAGTGAGGCGCGCGCGGCGCGCGCGGTATTCAACGCGGAGCCGAGCCGTGTCGGTCGCAAGATCACGAGCGGGCGCAAGGGTGGCGTCTTCTCCCGTTGCGAGGTCATCGGCAAGGCCGCCCATTCGGGCGCGAATTTCAAGGACGGCATTTCCGCTATCGAGGAGCTGGCCCGGAAAATTCCCAAGTTTCACAAGATCACCGATTTGGCGCGCGGCACTACGGTCAATGTCGGCCTGATAGGCGGCGGACAGACGGTCAACACGGTCGCACCGAGTGCCTGGTGCGAGATCGATTTGCGCTATGTGAAACGGAAGGACCGCGACGATGCGGTCGCTGCCATTCGCGAGATCGCGGAAAACTGCACGCTACCCGGCGCCACCTCGTCCTTCTCGATCAAGGGCGAATTCCTCCCGCTCGAGCAGACGCCCGAAGCCAAAGCTTTATTCGATCTCTACCGCGCGGCCGCCTCCGATTCCGGCTTTTCGGTGAGCGCGGAGTTTACCGGCGGCTGTGCCGATTCCGGCTTTACCGCCGCGCAAGGGTGCCCGACCTTGTGCTCCGTAGGCCCGGTCGGCGGCAAGGCCCACACTCCCGACGAGTTCCTCGAGATCGACACGATGGTGCCTTGCGCGCAAGCGCTCGCGCTCAGCGTCATGCGTTTGAAGGAGGGTGTGCTGCCGCCCGGGTGAGCCAACATCCGTTCGGCGCCGTCGCAAGCCGTGATGCGAAAGCAGGAAGGCACTCTCGGGACGAAACGGGCATGACCTGGTGCGCGAGCGTGCTCACGCTCTACCCCGAGATGTTCCCGGGCCCGCTTGGTCTTTCGCTTCCGGGCGAGGCCTTGGAGCGAGGTCTCTGGTCGCTCGAGACGGCGAATTTTCGCGAGCACGGCATCGGCCGGCATCGGCGGGTCGACGACACCCCCGCCGGCGGCGGCCCCGGGATGGTGATCCGCTGCGACGTCGCAGCTGCCGCAATCGATGCCGTTTGGGGCACGCCGGACGGGCGCCCGCGCCTCGTGATGAGCCCGCGCGGCGTGCCGGCAAGCCAAGCCCTGGTGCGCAAGCTCGCGGCGGGCGCGGGTGTTGCCATCCTCTGCGGCCGTTTCGAGGGCATCGACGAACGTCTGGTCGAGGCGCGCGGCCTCACGGAAGTGTCGCTCGGGGATGTCGTTCTCGCCGGCGGAGAGATCGCGGCGCTCGCGCTCATCGAGGCCTGCGTGCGCCTCTTGCCGGGCGTAATGGGCAAGGAGCTTTCGGGAGCCGAGGAAAGCTTCGAGGACGGGCTTTTGGAGTATCCACAATTCACGCGTCCGCGCGAATGGGAAGGGCGAGAGATTCCCGAAGTCCTGCTATCGGGCGATCATGCTCGAATCGCGGCGTGGCGCCGTAAGGAAGCCGAGCGCATCACGCGCGAGCGCCGCCCTGATCTCTGGGAGTCGCGACGGCGGGGGGATAAGGCCAAATGAAACTCGCACCACCGAGAGATGTCAATGCGAGCGGCTAGACTAAATGGGGAAATAGTCTCGCCCTTCGCTTGGCTGCAACAGTCGTCGAGGCCCTCGCACCAGCTAGGGCGCGTTCACCGAACCCGAGCTCGACCTTCGCGTTCGCGAGCGGCCCGTGGTCTCGATGACGACCGCGCGCTGCATCCCCGAGCGTGCGGGCACGAACACGCGATTGCTTGTCGTCGGCTTTGCCATCGCCTTCAAAAGATGGGGCCGTAACTCGGCCGCCGGCTTATCCATGAGGTCGGCCGCAAACTCGATCTGCTGCTCGATGTCCTCCGTCAGGCCTTGGGCCGCGTAGATCGCGTCCTCGAGGGTGGGCGGCTCGTGGCGCACTTTCAATGGCGGCCGCTTCCTCGGTGCCCTACTCGCATCCATGTCGGAGCCATGCGCACCGCTCGCGCCTTTGTCGCCCCCGATGCCCTTTTTCGCCGTGATCTTGCCGGCCATATTCATGATCCCGATTGATGCGGGAGACGAGACATGATTCGCAGGCTCTCGTCGAGTCCATGCAATTGCCGCCAAGCCGTCGGCCCTCGAGAACATGGCCAAAGAACTTCGACGCCGCAAGAGCTATGTTGCGATGCACAATGTCGCAGCAGAAGCATCTGGCGAACTCTTCCCTTCAGGCAGCGAGGAGCGCTTTTCCGTCCTCTCCGATCACGCGGATCTCGGCGATTTCTCCCGCTCGCCTGGGCGTCCGGCATAGGACCGGGGTGAATTGGCCGGTTCGCCCAAGCGTTGCGCTTTCCATCAGGACGCGACGCGTCGCCCCTTCGCGACCGTCGCGCGCCTCACTGGCAAGATGCGATCGATAAGCCACTTCGCCCCGGGCGCGCAGCCGCCCCGCCCGCTTCTTGACCACCGAGGGCGGCACGGGCGGCATTCTCGCGGCCGGGGTTCCGGATCGGGGCGAGAACGGAAAGACATGAAGATGCGTGAGGCCGCAGTCGTCGATGATGTCGAGTGACCGCGCGAACATCTCCTCGGTCTCGGTCGGGAAGCCCGCGATGATATCGGCGCCGAAGACCATGTCCGGACGCAAGCGCCGGACTTCGGCACAGAAGCGGATGGCATCGGCACGTGAATGGCGCCGCTTCATGCGCTTCAGGATCATGTCGTCGCCGGCCTGCAGCGAAAGGTGCAAATGCGGCATCAGGCGCTCGCTTTCCGCGATGGCGCGGAGGAGGTCGGGATCGGCCTCGACGTGATCGATCGACGAAATTCGCAAGCGCTCGAGCTCCGGCACATGACGCAAGACCGCGTTCACGAGCGTGCCGAGCCGTGGCGAGCCGGGCAGATCCTTGCCATATGAGGTGAGGTCGACGCCTGTAAGCACCACCTCGGCCGTTCCCTTTTCCACGACGCGCCTGATCTGCGCCACAACCTCGCCCATCGGCACCGAGCGCGAATGGCCGCGCCCGTAAGGGATGACGCAGAAGGTGCAGCGATGGTCGCAACCGTTCTGCACCTGAACGAAGGCGCGGGCTCTCCCATCAAACCCGTCGATCAAATGGTTGGCGGTTTCCTTCACCGCCATGATGTCGGAAACACGAAGCTTCTCGCTGGCCGAAAGCCCGAAACCCGCTCCCGGCGCGAACGGCAAAGCCGCGAGACCCTTCCAGCTTTGGCCGTCCATCTTCTCGGCGTTGCCGAGCACTTGCGCAACCTCAGGCATCGCGGCGAAAGCGTCAGGACGGATCTGTGCAGCGCAGCCGGTGACGATGAGTCTTGCTCCAGGGCGCTCGCGCGCTGCCTTGCGGATGGCCTGGCGCGCCTGTCGTTCGGCTTCCGCCGTTACGGCGCATGTATTGACGATGATTGCCTCGGTGAGGCCGGCCTCGGAAACGAGACGCCGCATGGCCTGCGACTCGTAGGCGTTGAGACGACAGCCAAAGGTGAGGATGTCGACGCTCATGGCACACCGGTCGTCTCGGAGATCGCCGCAAAGAGCGATGGGGCGAACACGTCTTCGTGCTCGAGCTCGACCGGCCCCGTCATCAGCACATGATCATCGCTTTCGCGCCATTCGATGCGAAGCTCACCACCGGGCAAGCCGACAATCGTGTCGCGCTCGACAAGTTCGAGACGATGCGCCGCGACCGCCGCGGCGCAAGCCGCGGAACCGCAGGCGCGCGTGAGACCCGCCCCGCGCTCCCAGACCCGTAACCTGACGCGGCGGCGGTCCATGATTTGAGCGGTGGAGATGTTGGCGCGCTCGGGGAAGATCGGATGATTCTCCAGCATCGGGCCGACGCGCGCAAGGTCGACAGCGTCCACGTCTTCGACCCAGAAGATCGCATGCGGATTGCCCATGTTCACCGCAGATGGCGTGTGAAGGATCGGCGCATCACTTGGCCCGATCTGCAGCTCGATCTGGCTGGTATCGGCAAACTCCTCGGCGAGCGGGATCTCCTGCCAAGCAAAGCGCGGCACGCCCATGTCCACGGTGAATGTTTCGTCCCCGACGCGCTCACAGTTCACAGGGCCCAACTTCGTCTCGAGCCGCAACGCTCGCCTCGTATCATCGCGCAGCATGGCCCAGGCGACACAGCGCGTGCCGTTGCCGCAAGCCTCGGCCTCCGAGCCGTCGGTATTGTAGATGCGCATGAACGCATCGCTGCCCTTTCGCAAGGGGTCGTGCAGCACCATGAGCTGGTCGAAACGCGAACTCCGCGCGGCCGCGATCGCTCGCGCCTCCGCCGAGGTGACGCGATGCGAGGAGCCGCGCAAGTCGAGCACGACGATCTCGTTGCCGAGACCGTTCATCTTGAGAAATGGACGATGAGCCAAACCTGACATAAAAACGCCAGCCTCACGCGAAATTCATTGTGACGAAGCTTTTATCGTGCTTGCGCCACGGTTGCATAAGCGGTCTGCCTTCGTTTGGACAAGGGTCTCGCACATGGCAACCCTGCATCGTAACTTCCCCGCCAAGGCGTTATATAGCACAAGGGCTCGCCTGAAGTCGTTGCGCCGCCTCGGCTGACGGGTCGCGGGAGAATGAACCGGCGAGGTTCGGCCATTTGCCATCCTAGCCTTTTGCTCGCAAGCGCGATGATGATCGAGGTTCGCCATGCGCCATCTTAGAATTTCCTTGCCACGACGCCCCTTGGCGGCCGCGCCGTCCCTGGTCTTGCTTTTGCTCGGCGCCCTTTTCGCGTTCGAGACGGGTCCCGCGTGGCCGCAGACCGCGCCGAAGCCGGGCCCGGTCGAGAGTAGCCCTCTTCCCGCGCCTGCGGCGGGTGCACCGGCGACGCCCGCCCCGCCGATCGTCGCTCCCGCTCCCTCGGTGCAACCCGCGCCTGCGTCGCCTCAGGCTCAGACCAACCCACCCGCCGTTTCTCCAGCTGGCGATGCGGCCCAAGCAACGTTGGCTCCCGTCCCGTCGGATCCGAGCACGCCCGATGAGCTCACCATCGCGCCGAAAGCTGAAGCGTTCGTCGTCGGAGAAGCGAGCTGGGACGATGCGCTCACCACCATCCGCGAGGCTCAGAAGAAGGTGAAGGCGGCACTCGACGCTGCAGGCGTCAAGACTTCCGGGCGGCCACTCACGCGCTTCGTGAAGACCGCGGACGACAAGTTCAATTACGAGATCGGGTACCCGATCGTGGAGCCCTCGGGCCAGGTTTCTCTACCGCCCGACATCAAGCTCGGCACCACGCCTTCGGGAGAAGCGATCCGCTTCGTGCATCGTGGCTCCTATGACGACATCGACGGCACCTACGAGGCGATCACGGTCGATCTCGACGCCAAAGGCATCGAAGTGAACGATGCCTTCCTCGAGGAATATCTGAACGACACGAGCGATCCTTCCGATCCGGATCTCGAGGTGTATATCTACGTCTTTAAGAAATGAAACCCGCCGGTCGGTGAACCGGGATGCGCCCGACCATCACGCCATGAATCCGGTCCGCAGCGCGTGAGCCCACTCGCTGCGACCGTTTTTTTGGGCGCGGCGCGCCGCCTCCTCGAAGGCATAGGTCACGGCGAAGAATTCGACGCGTGCGCCTCTTTTCGGATCGTGCTCGAGAAGGGCGTAACGCGCATGGGGTGAACCCGATTCCGAGACATGGGATGGCTGTCCGGGATCATCGTAAGCTGGGCTTCCAACACTGCCCGGGTTCACGATCATGATGCCGTTCGCGAGCCTCACTAGGTCGGCGCGGTGACTGTGACCGCATAGCACAATGTTCGCCTCGACCGAGCCCAGCCTTTTCTCGATCCGGGCGGGCCTTCCGCGGGCCAGCCTGCCGCTCTCGACCTCGTCAACGAGGTAAAGATCGTCGCGATTGGGCGTCCCGTGGCAGGCGAGAATGCGCGGCGCGATAAAGCGGGTCATGGGAAGCGCGCCCAGGACCTTGCGGTGGTTCGTGGTGAGTTGGCCATACGCAAAACGATCGGATAACCCCATCTGATGAGGCGCCTCGGTGGCGATCTGCCGGTCATGGTTACCGCGTACGGTGAGCGCATCGAGTTGAGCCAGGCATTCCATCGTCTCGCGCGGCCACAAGGGCCCCGAGGCGCAATCGCCCAGATCGACAACAATATCGGCGCCACGCGTTTTGAGGTCGGCGAGCACGGCCTCAAGCGCCAAGATGTTGCCGTGGATGTCGGCGATGACTGCGATGCGCATGGTCTTCTTTATCTCTCGTAGCGGCCGAAGGCCCACGCCTTGCGGACGGTGCGCCGGCCTACATCATGCTCGGGCCCGGGAAAACATCGACCTGAAGATCCGATCGCCCCAATCCAATAGGCCCCGTTTGGGAAAGCATTGAAAAAAGCGCCCGCAAGCGGCAGAACATCCGAGGCTCAAATCCTGCCGCCAACTTCCACAACCGGGATTATGCATGTCGAAATGGGTCTACAGCTTCGGCGACGGTAAGGCCGAAGGAGAAGCCAATATGCGTGACCTGCTTGGCGGGAAAGGCGCAAATCTCGCCGAAATGTCGAATCTCGGCCTGCCCGTGCCGCCCGGCTTCACCATTACGACCGAAGTCTGCACCTATTTCTACGCGCATGAGCGCCAATACCCGCAGGATCTGGAAAAAGCGGTCGATGCCGCCTTGAAACGCATCGGCGAGCTCACCGGACGAGCCTTCGGGGATGCCGCCCGCCCTCTTCTCGTCTCGGTACGTTCCGGTGCCCGCGCCTCGATGCCCGGCATGATGGACACGATCCTGAACCTCGGCCTCAACGATATCGCCGTCGAGGCGCTCGCTCGAGAAAGCGGTGATGCGCGCTTCGCCTTCGACAGCTACCGTCGTTTCATCCAGATGTATTCGGCCGTGGTGCTCGGCCTCGAGCATCACCTCTTCGAGGACGCGCTCGAGGAGGTGAAATCGCGCCGAGGCCATGTGCAGGACACCGATCTCTCGGCGCAGGATTGGAAAGGGCTTGCCAAGGATTATCTCGCGCTCGTCGAGCGCGAGCACGGCAAATCGTTCCCCCAGGACCCGCGCGCGCAGTTATGGGGCGCGATCGGGGCCGTATTCGGTTCATGGATGAATGCGCGCGCCATCAAATATCGCGAGCTGCACGCGATCCCGGAGAGCTGGGGCACGGCCGTCAATGTGCAAGCCATGGTGTTCGGCAATATGGGCGAGACCTCGGCGACCGGTGTCGCATTCACCCGCAATCCTTCGACCGGAGAGGCGAAGCTTTATGGCGAGTTCCTGATCAATGCGCAGGGCGAGGATGTCGTCGCAGGCATACGCACGCCACAGAACATCACCGAGGCGGCGCGCCTTGAGGCAGGATCGGATAAGCCGTCGCTCGAGACCGCGATGCCTGCTGCTTTCGCCGAGTTCAAACGAATCAGCGAGGCGCTCGAGCACCATTACCGCGACATGCAAGATATGGAATTCACCATCGAGCGCGGCAAGCTCTGGATGCTGCAGACACGCAACGGCAAGCGCACCACCAAGGCGGCGCTGAAGGTCGCCGTGGACATGTCGAATGAAGGCTTGATCTCACGCAAGGACGCGGTGCGTCGCATCGACCCTCTGTCGCTCGATCAACTTCTCCACCCCACGATCGATCCGAGCGCCGAGCGCAAACTGCTCGGCACGGGGCTTCCGGCCTCGCCGGGTGCCGCGGCAGGCGAGATCGTGCTCACCTCCGACGACGCCGAGAAGGCCAAGGCTGCGGGCCGCAAGGTGATCCTGGTGCGCGTCGAGACGAGCCCTGAGGACATCCACGGGATGCACGCCGCCGAAGGCATCCTCACCGCGCGCGGCGGTATGACGAGCCATGCCGCGGTCGTGGCGCGCGGCATGGGAAAGCCTTGCGTATCAGGGTTCGGCGCGTTGCGCATCGATCCCGCGAAGGGCACGCTGAGCGCAGGCAAATTCACCCTCAAGGCGGGCGATGTCATCACCATCGACGGCTCGACCGGTCAGGTGCTGCAAGGCAAGATCGCGATGCTCGAGCCGGAATTGTCGGGCGACTTCGCGGAGCTGATGAGCTGGGCCGACGAGGCCCGCCGCCTCAAGGTGAGAGCCAATGCCGATACGCCCCTCGACGCCGAGACGGCGCGGCGCTTCGGCGCCGAGGGAATAGGTCTTTGCCGCACCGAACATATGTTTTTCGACGAGGGCCGGATCGTTGCAGTGCGCGAGATGATTCTCGCCGATGACGAGCGCGGTCGGCGCGGCGCCCTCGCCAAGCTTTTGCCGATGCAACGGGGGGACTTCGTGGATCTCTTCACGATCATGTCGGGGCTTCCGGTCACGATCCGCCTTCTCGACCCGCCTTTGCACGAATTCCTTCCTCACACGGACGAGGAGATGGAGGAGGTCGCCTCGGCGCTCGGCACTTCGGTCGAGAAGCTGCGTCGGCGGGCACAGGAGCTCAGCGAGTTCAACCCGATGCTCGGCTTTCGCGGCTGTCGGCTTGCCATCGCTTATCCGGAGATCGCCGAGATGCAGGCGCGGGCGATCTTCGAGGCGGCCGTCGAGGCCGCGGCAAAGACCGGCGCGCCTGTCAGGCCCGAGATCATGGTGCCCCTCGTCATGACCCAAAGGGAGTTCGATCTCGTCAAGGCGCGCATCGATGCGATGGCGAGTGCCGTGTCGGCAGAGCGGAAAGCCCAGCTCGCCTATGACGTCGGCACCATGATCGAGCTTCCTCGGGCCGCCCTTCTTGCGGGCGAGATCGCCCAAAGCGCCGAGTTCTTCTCCTTCGGGACGAATGACCTCACGCAAACGACGCTCGGCATCTCTCGTGACGATGCCGCCTCGTTCCTGGGAACCTACACGGCCAAGGGAATCCTTCCGGCCGATCCTTTCGTCACCCTCGATCAGGAGGGCGTGGGAGAGCTCGTTCGATTGGCGGCGGACCGAGGCCGCGCCGCACGCCCGGGGATCAAGCTCGGCATTTGCGGAGAACATGGGGGAGACCCTGCCTCGGTGGCTTTTTGTGAGCGCACCGGGCTCGATTACGTCTCCTGCTCACCCTATCGCTTGCCGATCGCCCGCCTTGCCGCGGCTCAAGCCGCGCTCGGGGCGGTTACGGCGGCGGAAGGGTGAAGTGTCAGCGCGAGGTTCGCGCCTCGTCGTGGCGGAGCCGTTCCAACTCGTCCTTCAACAACAACTTCTGGCGCTTCAATTCGGCGAGCTCCAAATCGTCTACGCTGGGATGCTGCCTTGCCTCTGATATTTTGTCCTTCAGCGACCGGTATTTGCGTTCAATCTGGTCGAGATGGGGAGTAGCTGTCATCGGCACCTCCATGTCCTACCCGGTGCCCAAGGGTGACACAGCTTCATGTTCTAGGAAAGGGGCGCAAGGCCATCCAAAACCAGAGTTGCGGCAATTCACGATTTGCCGGGTGAAGCGAGTGCCAAAGTCGACATGCCGTTTTGCCGATTTTGTGTTAATCTGATGGTGTTTCATGACCTTGAGAGCCACGCCACGGAAGATGGCATGCGTGTCGCGCGCCGCGGAACCGATCCGCGCTTCGAACCCCGGGCAGAGGACGATATCAGGGGCTGGACGTCGAGAACCGGATGGCGCCCGCGATCTCGTGCTTGGCAAGGGCTTGAAAGATCGGAACTATTGCGCTGACGACGCCATGCGGATCGGCTGATGAATCCGGCTTCGGAGCGGGCGCGAAGAGGTGGGTGACGTATGGCAGAACGTGCCGATAGCACCAACCGGGAGCAGCTCGAGGGCGAGTTGGCCCGGCTGCGTCAAGAGCATCGCGATCTCGACGTCGCGATCGAAGCCCTGCAGCGCTCCTCGGTGCATGACCAGCTGCAGCTTGCGAGATTGAAGAAGCGCAAGCTTGCCTTGCGCGATCGCATCGGCCAGATCAACGACTCGCTCACTCCCGACATCATCGCCTGAAGCGAGGCTTGATCTCTTCCATCCCGTCATGCTCGCCAAGGATTGCGATCTCTTTTGGAAAAGCGGCGGCCTGCCGCATATTGATCGACAAACCCGCATCGAGCAGAGGCAAGCGATGAGCCGGGACTTCCGACCGGAACGTGTTGAAAAAATTTCCTCAAGCTGAAGTGCCGCACCAAGGTTTACGACCGATGGCCAAGCCCTCCCCTCCTGTCGCGATCATCATGGGCAGCCAGTCCGACTGGGAAACGATGCGCCATGCCGCCGAGACCCTGGACGAGCTCCAAGTTGCTTACGAGACTCGCATCGTCTCGGCGCATCGCACGCCGGAGCGCCTTTACGATTTCGCCCGATCAGCGAAGCGCGAAGGCTTCAAGGTCATCATCGCGGGGGCCGGCGGTGCGGCACATCTTCCCGGCATGACCGCAGCGCTCACCCCACTTCCCGTGCTCGGCGTGCCGGTCGAATCGAAGGCGCTTTCCGGGCTCGATAGCCTCTATTCCATCGTGCAAATGCCTGGCGGCGTGCCGGTCGGGACGCTCGCCATCGGCAAGCCAGGCGCCGTCAACGCCGCGCTCCTCGCCTCCGCCATCTTGGCGCTCGCCGATGCGCGGCTTGCGCGCCGGCTCGAGGCGTTCCGCCTGTCGCGCACGCGCTCGGTTGCCGAGCGCCCGAGCCTCAAGGCATGAGGCGCGCCCGGATCGCTGGCGCGCTCGCGCCCGGTGCGACAATCGGCATTCTGGGGGGTGGTCAGCTCGGCCGCATGATTGCATTGGCGGCGGCCGATTTCGGGCTCAAAACCGTAATCTACGAACCGGAAATCTCAGGACCCGCCGCGCAGGTGACGAACCAGCACATGGCCGGAGCCTATGGCGATGAGGCGAGGCTCTCGGCCTTCGCAGCACGCGTCGACGTCATCACCTACGAGTTCGAGAATGTGCCCGCTGACGCGGTCGCATATCTTGCCGAGTTGAAGCCGGTGCGTCCCGGCGGGCGGCTCCTCGCCGTAGCTCAGGATCGCTGGATCGAAAAGTCCTTTTTCGCGGAACGCGGCATTGGGACCGCACCTTTTACGCGGGTCGACAATTTGATCGACCTCGAACGCGCCGTCGAGAAGATCGGTCCGCGATCCATCTTGAAGACGCGCCGCTTCGGTTACGACGGCAAGGGACAGGTGCGGATCGAAAAGGGTGTGACGCTATCCGCCGCCTGGCAGGCGATCGGCGAAGCGCCGGCCATACTCGAAGGCTTCGTGCCCTTCGAACGGGAGGTCTCGGTCGTGGCGGCACGCGCGATTGATGGCGCCTTCACGGCTTTCGATCTATGCGAGAACGTGCATCGGGACCACATCCTGGCGCGCACCACCGTCCCGGCCGAGGTCAGCCCACGCACCGCCCGCGACGCCGTCGAGATTGCCCGGATGACGGCGGAGGCTCTCGAGGTCGTCGGCGTCTTCGCTGTCGAGATGTTCGTGTGCGAGACTCGGGGACAAGAGACGCTTCTCGTGAACGAGATCGCGCCACGCGTGCACAACACCGGGCATTGGACGATCGAGGGCGCCGAGACCTCGCAATTCGCGCAGCATGTGCGGGCGATTTGCGGCTGGCCGCTCGGCTCGACGAGAAGGCTCGCTGCACGCGTCGAGATGGAGAATCTCATCGGCCCTCGAGCTCAGGAATGGGGGCGCCTCATCGAGGAGGCGGGCGCGCATCTCCATCTCTACGGCAAGGAGGTCGCGTCACCCGGGAGGAAGATGGGCCATGTGACGCGACTTTTTGACCGGGCCGACGGAGCGGAGCGTCCAAAAAGTAATGAGAATGCTCCGGCGCACGCTTTGCCGCCAACATCGCGATGAGGCCGATACGCGACGCGATCCGTTTTTGGTCCTATTTCCGGTCCGCCACCGAGAACCCCTGCCAGAACGGATCTCGATCATCCACGATGATGGTGTTTTGTCCCGTAACCCGCGCCCAGCCCTCGATCGAGGGGATGATGGCGTCGAGCTCGCCCACCTTCGTGCGTCCTTCGATGCGCCCCACGAAGGTCGAGTTGATGATGCTTTCATGCACGAACTCGTCGCCTTCGGCGAGCTTGCCCAGCGCTGCAAGTTGCGCCATTCGCGCCGAGGTACCGGTCCCACAAGGCGAGCGATCGATGGCCTTGTCGCCATAAAAGACGGCGTTGCGGGCCGTCGCGCCTCTCGTCTCAGGGTCCCCGACCCACATGACATGCGTGAGCTTGTCGATCGCGGGATTCTCCGGATGCACGATCTTGTGGCGTTCATTGAAGGCTGCGCGCAGCCTTGGGCTCAGCCGGATGATCTCCGAAGGTTCGATGCCGTCGAGCCCCGGATAGTTCGCCTGCTTTTCGACGATCGCATAGAAATTCCCGCCATAGGCGACGTCGACCACGAGCTTGCCGATACCGTCGACCTCGACCTCGTAGCCGCGGCCGCGCAGGAAGGATGGCACGTTCCGGATGCGCACGCTCTCGACATAAGGGCCCTTTTGCACATACCGGGCTTCGACGAGCCCTGCCGGCGTGTCGAGCCGCAAAACACCCGGGGACCTCGGCGCGACGAGCCCGTTCTCGATGATGGTCGTCACCGTCCCGATTGTTCCATGCCCGCACATCGGCAGGCATCCCGAGGTCTCGATGAAGAGGATGGCGACATCGCAATCCGGCCTGAGCGGCGGATAGAGGATGGAGCCGGACATGATGTCATGCCCACGCGGCTCGAACATCAGCGCATTGCGCACCCAGTCGTGCTTCGCGAGAAAGTCTTGGCGGCGCTCGAACATGGTCGAGCCCTCGAGCTGAGGGATCGAGCCGCCCGTCACCACTCTGACCGGATTGCCGCAAGTGTGGCCGTCGATGCAAAAAAAGGTCGCGCGCATGGCGCTGGGCTTACAGGCAGGCAACGGCGCTGTCACGCGGCGATGACTGGCTTTGAGGAATGCGCGAGCCTCGCAAATGAGTGGTTGCATCGGACGGGTTGGCAGGAGAATGAGAAGGTGGGCGCGTCCCCCTTCCCTGCGCTCATGAGCTTTCCCTCGCTTGAAAAGGTGTATCGATGAAGACCCGCGCCGCCATCGCCCTTGAGGCCGGCAAACCTCTGACCGTCGGAACCGTCGAGCTCGACGGCCCGAAACCCGGCGAGGTCCTCGTCGAGATCAAAGCGACCGGCATCTGCCATACCGATGCTTACACCCTCTCGGGCGCCGATCCGGAGGGGCTGTTCCCGGCGATCCTCGGTCATGAGGGTGCGGGCATCGTGCGCGAGGTCGGTGCGGGCGTGACGACGCTCAAACCCGGCGACCATGTGATCCCGCTCTACACGCCCGAGTGCCGCCAATGCAAAACCTGTCTCTCCCGACGCTCGAACCTGTGCACCGCCATTCGCGCGACGCAGGGCAAGGGCGTGATGCCCGACGGAACGAGCCGCTTTCGCTGCGACGGCGAGCCGGTGCTGCATTACATGGGATGCTCGACCTTCGCGAACTTCACGGTGCTTCCGGAGATCGCGCTCGCCAAGGTGCGTGAGGACGCCCCCTTCGACAAGATCTGCTATATCGGCTGCGGCGTGACGACCGGTATCGGCGCCGTCATCTACACCGCGAAGGTGTGGCCCGGCGCCAATGTCGTCGTATTCGGCCTCGGCGGCATCGGCCTCAACGTGATCCAGGGCGCCCGCATGGTTGGCGCCGACAAGATCATCGGCGTCGACCTCAACCCCGGAAAAAGAGCCATGGCCGAGAAGTTCGGCATGACGCATTTCATCAATCCCGACGAAGTCGGACGCGACAAGGTGGTGCAGGCGATCGTCGATCTCACCGGCGGGGGTGCCGACTTCTCCTTCGAATGCATCGGCAATGTGCACACGATGCGCCAAGCGCTGGAATGCTGCCATCGCGGCTGGGGGGAATCGATCATCATCGGCGTCGCCGCTTCGGGTCAGGAGATCGCCACGCGGCCGTTCCAGCTCGTCACCGGTCGTGTCTGGAAAGGCACTGCCTTCGGCGGCGCGAGAGGGCGCACCGATGTGCCGAAGATCGTCGACTGGTACATGGAGGGCAAGATCAACATCGACGATCTCATCACCCACACCTTGAACCTCGACGAGATCAACACCGCCTTCGACCTGATGCATGAGGGCAAGTCGATCCGATCGGTCGTGGTGTATTGAGGGCGGACGGCACGAGATGTGGCGTGCTCGTTTCGCGGGGCCTTCCGCATCCGCGAATTTTAAGCTTCGATGCGGCGAATAGGAACCTCGGTCGCCGCATGAGATGCGGTGACTATTTTGCTTGTTGCCAAAAATGAAGGCGTGGGCGCTTGGCACCCACGCCGAATGGCGCGCTTCGTAAATCTCAGGCGGCGCGGCTCAAACCGACTTCCGGCAGTTTCGGCCGCTTGGCCATTGCGTCGCGCATCAAGCGCTCGACTTCGGCTTTCTCGTCGCCATCGAGCGGCAAGCGCGGCGGACGCGTCATGGGCGAGCCGCGCCCGGCGATATGCTCACAGAGCTTGATGCATTGCACGAGATCGGAGCGTGCGTCGAGGTGCAGGAGTGGCATGAACCAGTCGTAAATCGGCATCACCTCCGCGAGCC
>Ga0213876_10001379_pt1 | contig 15168 bp, 14 predicted proteins | sample BarmaccomBMRX_R9_FD_160113 | JGI IMG/M metagenome (GOLD analysis project Ga0213876, IMG submission 160113) | Root-associated microbial communities from Barbacenia macrantha in rupestrian grasslands, the National Park of Serra do Cipo, Brazil - RX_R9 | ecosystem: Host-associated > Plants > Roots...
GCTCTTGCTTAAAATAGCACCGGATTTAAATAATTCGCAACTTGATGATATTATTGAACTCGCTTTTGAAGTAAAACTTGACGGACTTGTTGCAACCAATACAACTATTGAACGTGCTCGTCTGTCAACTCCGGAATCCGCTATAAAAAAAATGGGCAATGGTGGTTTAAGCGGCAAACCTTTAAAAGAAAAATCAACTGAAATATTGAAGTATATTGTAATGAATTCTGATAATAAAATCCCTGTTATTGCAAGCGGCGGGATTTTTTCCGGTGCGGATGCAAAAGAAAAACTTGGGGCAGGAGCTTCGCTGATTCAAGTGTGGACAGGATTCATTTATGAAGGCCCATCCATTGTAAAGAAAATAAATCGTTTCCTTTTCAAATCGAAATGATCAAATGTTTTTATAGGATATGAATTTATCTTTTTAATTCTGCAAAAACATTATTAATTATCTTATTTCGCTGAGCGGAATTCTTTTTCGCAAAAAAAATCCAATAAAATCCGAATATGAAAAAGAATGAACAACTTGAAGCTATTGATGAAATGCTTCGTGAACTTGAAGATGTAAAAGGTTCTCATGTTACGTTGCTTAACGAAATATCCCGATTTGAAAACGGAAGTTCTAAGACAGGAGATTTTTTGAAAAAGGAAATTCATGTTGTGCACGAACAGGCAAATGATAATTTTCGTTTGCTCAATCTTTTGATTAATGAATTGCAATTGCACAGGAATTCTTTTGCAAGCAAGTACAACCTGAGGATTGTTTAGAAAAGTTACTATTATTAAAGCATTTACTTATTGTGAAATAAGTAAATGCTTTTTAGTTTCGGCTACCTCCGTTTTAGGCCAGGTCTTATTCCCTTGTTATACAATAATTTTATTTGTATTGTGAATTCGGCGCTCACTCGGTTTGCCTTTCGGGCCTCATTTGTGGAAACAACAATACGTCTTGTATAGAAGGCTGATTTGTCATCAGCATACACAAACGATCAATGCCAATTCCAATACCGCTTGTCGGCGGCATTCCATATTCCAGTGCTCTTAAAAAATCGTCATCAATATACATTGCTTCATCATCACCACGTTCCATTAAACGCGATTGTTCTTCAAATCTTTCACGCTGATCGATTGGATCGTTCAACTCGCTGTAAGCATTAGCCAACTCTTTTCCATTAATCATTAACTCAAATCTTTCAACCAAACCTTTTTTGCTTCTGTGCTTTTTCGTAAGCGGGCTCATCTCCACAGGATAATCAACGATAAAGGTTGGCTGAATAAAATTGTCTTCTGCTTTCTCACCAAAAATTGTATCGATCAATTTGCCTTTTCCCATCGTTTTATCAACTTCAAGATGCAATTGCCTGCATACATCGAACAATTGTTCTTCATTCATTTCACTTACATCATAGCCTGCATATTCTTTTATTGCATCGTAGATGCTTATGCGTTTAAACGGCGCCTTAAAACTGATAATGTTTTCACCAACTTTTACTTCAGTTGTTCCATGCAAAGCCAGAGCAATTTGTTCAAACAATTGTTCTGTAGTTTCCATCATCCATAAATAATCTTTATAAGCAGTGTACCATTCAAGAATAGTGAACTCGGGATTGTGCGTTCTGTCCATCCCTTCATTTCTAAAGTCACGACTGAATTCATACACCCAATCAAAACCTCCAACGATCAATCTTTTTAAATACAGTTCATTTGCGATGCGCAGGTACAAAGGAATATCCAAAGCATTATGATGCGTAACAAAAGGCCTTGCGGCAGCACCGCCGGGAATCGATTGCAGCACCGGCGTATCAACTTCCAAAGCGCCGCGATCATTTAAAAAATTACGCATAGTATTAATAAGCTGCGTACGTTTTAAAAAAACATTTTTTACTTCAGGGTTTATGATGAGATCTGCATAGCGCTGGCGGTAACGAAATTCCGGGTCCGTAACTTCATCATACACGTTTCCTTCATCATCACGTTTAACAATGGGCAAAGGTTTTAATGATTTTGTGAGGAGCGAAAAGCTTTTTGCATGCACAGATATTTCACCCGTACGTGTAATAAAAACAAAACCTCTAACACCAATGATGTCGCCTAAATCAATTAAATGTTTTATCACTTCATCAAACATTGTTTTATCGTCTGTTGAACACACATCATCTTTGCGAACATACAACTGAATGATGCCTTTACTGTCTTGTATCTTAATAAAAAAAACTTTGCCTTTATCATTCAGGCTCATAATTCTTCCTGCAACACACACATTGCTGAATTGTTCTTTTGTTTCTTCTGAAAAGGTATTTTTTATATCAGCTGAATAATGTGTAACAGGATACAATGGCGCAGGATACGGATCAATATTTAATGCCGCCAGTTTATCCAGTTTATTACGGCGAATAATTTCTTGTTCTGATAAATGTTGACTCATATTCAATTTATGATTTACAATTTCAAATTTACAATTGAAAAGCGGCAAATATAAGCTAACAAAAAAACTGTTATAAATAGCCGGATAGCAAATCATGTTTATCTTTAGCAAAACTGTTTATGGCTTCTTTTTTTATAGATGGCAATATTGCAAAAGCGAAAACCATCGATACAGATTTTTATACACAGCAAAAATTTTACGACGAAGCAAAAGAAAAAATTTTTGCGTCTTCATGGCAATTTATCGGAGATACAGGTTTAGTGAAAGAGCCAGGCGATGCTTGCCCGTTTACATTGCTTGAAAAATATTTAGACGAACCTTTATTGCTTACGAAAGATAAACAAGATTCTATTCATTGTTTAAGTAATGTATGCACACATCGCGGAAATTTAGTGATATATGAGCCATGTAAATTTAACCAGTTAAAATGCCGTTATCATGGCAGATTATTTTCGCTTGAAGGAAAATTTATTTCGATGCCTGAGTTTAAAGAAGTGGAAAATTTTCCGACGAAAGATGATGATTTGCATCAATTGCCTTTATTTAATTGGGGGCAATTATTGTTTACAACTTTAGATAAAAAGCATGATGCGGGTGTTTTTTTAAAAGAAATGATGCAACGCATGGAATGGTTCCCCGTGAATGCACTTCAACTAAAACCGGAGCTTTCAAAAGATTATTATGTTGAAGCCAACTGGGCTTTGTATTGTGAAAATTATTTAGAAGGTTTTCATATTCCTTTTGTGCATGCGGGTTTAAACCAGGTGCTTGATTTTGGTGAATACACCACTGAAGTTTTTCGTTATTCAAATCTTCAATTGGGCATTGGCAAAAAAGGTGATGTTTGTTTTGATCTGCCTTCAACTTCACCCGATTATGGAAAAGAAGTTGCTGCATACTATTTCTGGGTTTTTCCAAACATGATGTTCAATTTTTATCCGTGGGGATTATCTGTAAACATTGTTGAACCGCTTGATGTAAGCAGTTGCAAGGTTCGTTTTTTAACTTATGTGAGTGATGAAAGTAAATTGGAAAAAGGAGCGGGGAGTGGCTTAAATGCAGTAGAGCTGGAAGATGAAGAAGTAGTGCAAAATGTGCAAAAAGGAATTCGTTCAAGATTTTATAAACATGGAAGATATTCTGTAAAACGTGAACAGGGAACGCATCATTTTCATTCTTTGATAGCTGGGTTTATGGAATAAAAAAAATCCCGCATACTGTGCAGGATTTCTTTTATTAATTCAATAAGGTTATCTCGCATCCGTTCTTACCTTTCCGGCAGTTGCTCTGCCCGGCAGGTAAATTTGAAAACCAAAATTAAGATCGAGCCTGCTGTTTAATGGGTCATTACCAAAGCCAACAATACCGCGATATTTTAATAAAGCCTCCAAACCAATATTTGGGGTAATAAAATAAGCAATACCGGGGCCTATACCAATTCCTAATCCGTTTGTAGATGAGCCATGTGAAGTATTTGATCCTTCAATACCAACATTACCTTCTGCAAATAAACGTGTGTGTCTTAAAACAGACTCTGTGTTTACCTGGCCCGCACCGAAGTAATAACGTGCCAAAGGACCAACGCCATAAGTTGTTGTTGTGGCCCCTTTAACCGCATCAACGCCTAAAATTATATACGCACCAACTGCGATATTGTTTCTTATAAACCATGCGGCTGTGGGGTCAATGGTCAAAATAAAATTACTGTTCTTGTTTAACCCTAAATTAAAATCTGCTAAATCACCACCAACCAAAATATTGCCACGCTGAATTTGTGCATTCGATTTTTGAGTTAGCAACAGGCATAAAACGGCTAAAACAGGTAAAGTCTTTTTCATAAATTATAGGTTTTGTTTGAGTGTTTAAAGTATAGGTTGCATAAAGTTATGAAATACTATGCCAAACATTATTAATGTAAGGGTTGATAATTAAATTGCTGCAAACATTAATCCAGCAAATTATTACTTTCATCATCAAGTAAATTCAAATCAACAGCATCACTTCCTGCAATACCGTCGATCGAGCCTCTTATTTTGGATGCATTTATCAATACTTTATCCAATTGCTTTTCCCGTGCACTCCACAATCTTTCCATTGCGTCACGCTCTTTCTGTATACTGATTTTTAAACTTAAAAAGCCTTCGCGTATAGCTTTCCATTGTTCACTAAATTCATTGCCGGTTAAATAATCGTACAGCATGTGCATTTTATCGCCTTTGCCTTCCTGGCTTTTTGTAAGCGCAAAAACTTTTAAAATGCTTGTGCGCAAAACCGAAGCAAGGCTTCTTACTTCAGCAAACGTGCAAACATAAACACCTTCTTTTTCCCCAAAACGTTCCATATCTTTTGGCAATGTTTGTGTAACAATTACCGCAATATCTGCGCCCTGGCTGCGCATATCTGCTTTTAGTTTATCAATCCAGTCTGCAGAAAAACTTGCGGTGCGCTTGCTTTCATAAATGATTTTGCCACATTCGTTGCCAAAAGGATTACAAACTGTTTGAATGCAGTCTGCACCACGCACACCTTTACCAACAGGTATAATTTTATCATGCGGAAATGTAGCATGCAAAATGCTTTCAAGCATTAACTCCTGCACTTCGCCCTGCAATTGCATGCTGCCCTGCTCGGCTTTGCGTTTCATTTCTTCTGCTAATTTTTTTTGATCTTCCAGTTGCTTTTCTTTTTCTGCAAGACGCAAACGAAAATCGTTTTCAAGCTGTTCAATTTTTTGTGCTTCAATTTTTCTTATTTCAATAGAAAGCTTTTCGCGTTCTTCTATAATTTTTTTCTGAACATTTAATTCAAATTCTTCTTCTTTACGTTTTAATGTTTGCTCTTTTTGCAAAAAATCCAGTTCTTTTCTTCTTGCTTCTTTCAATTTCTCTTCATTGTCTGCAACGGATTGCTGCAATAGCTTTAGTTGATTTTCAAAATCTGCGCTTATAGATTTTCTTATAGATTGTTCAAGGTCTGATTGAATTCTTTTCTTTTCATCAGCAATACGTTTGTTTACTTCTTCATCTTTTACCGAAAGTTGTTTTTGAAAAGACGCTTCTTTTAATTTGTAATCTTCTTCCTTTTTCTGCTGCCATTCCTTCATTTGCTGCCGCAACTGTTTCTGCATTTCTTCCCGCATTACATCAGAAGGCTCAAATTCATTTCCGCAGGAAGGGCACGTAATCAATGTCATCACCATAAATAATTGTTTGAAGCAATAAAGATAAAAAACTAAATTTTTTGGGAAAGAATTTAATGTTTTGTAATTGTATTTTACTGAAGGAATTGATAAAACGTATTATGTTATTTCATTCTTTCTTTTACAAACGCTAATGTTTTAGCATAAGCATTTGCTGCCGCTTCTTTATTATTATGTGCGCTTGAAGGATTTGCAAAAGCATGATCCGCATCATACTCATAAGTGGTTACTTTTTTATCTGCAGCTTTCATATTGGTTTTAAATTCATCAACCACCTGTGGTGTTATCCATTTATCCTGGTTACCAAAAAAACCAATTACGTCACAATGCAATGCCTTTAATTTGTTTACATCTTTTTCAGGCATGCCGTAATACATAATGCAACCTTTTACCTGGCTGCCACCGATGATTGCCGTTTGCAAACTCCAGCCGCCGCCGAAACACCAGCCGATTGTAAACACCTTTGCTTTGCTGCCTGCATACATAAATGCACCTTTAATAATTGCCATTGCCCGTTCAGGTTTTACGGCCTGCATCAGCTTGCCTGCATCTTCCGGTGTGGTAGCAACTTTGTTATCATACAAATCAAGCGCAATTACATTTACGCCGAGATCATTGCTCAGCTTTTCACTTTCCTGCTTTATGTAATCATTCAAACCCCAGTATTCATGAATCACGAACATGTAATAATCTGTTGGCTTCGCTGCTTTCACCATCCAACCATGTGCATCAGTGCCCTCAGCAGCTTTAAAAGTAATATCAGCGCCGTTGGCACTGCGATAAATAAAAGGCAGCGGCACATCATGGCTCATTATAAAATCTTTATCATCAGCCAATGCGGCAAACTGTTGAGTTGCAGGTGCGCAGCATGGCGCCATTTTTTGTGCGAATAATAATGTACCGGTTACAATAAAAATGAAAACTAACAGGAGCTTTTGCATATAACAAGTTTTTAATGAAAGATGATTATTAAAGATAACGAAGTTCAAAAATTTTATTGTTAAACAAGATATTTTGCGTTTGGTTTATAAAGCTTCGGTTATGCTCTATTAAATTACCGCCGCCGTTGGTGTTCTTCACCAACGGCAAGTAGTATGAGAATTTGTTGGTAAAGAATACCAACAAAGGCGTGAGATAACGAAGTTCAAAAATTTTATTATTAAACAAGATATTTTGCGTTTGGTTTATAAAGTTTCGGGTTATTCTCTATTAATATTACCGCCGCCGTTGGTGTTCTTCACCAACGGCGAGTAGTATGAGAATTTATTGGTAAAAGAATACCAACAAAGGCATGGCATATAATATTAACCACTCATTCCAACTCAACCTCTTCATGCAGCGCCGGAACTTGTTTTCAATTTTCCTATTTAGACGCTCTACTTGTTTGTTAGATTTTTGCCTTAAATGAGCAAAAAGAATATTCTTTTGGAAGTTTTTTGGGAAAAGTGGAGCTTAAGAATATTCTTTTAAAAGTTTTTAAGGAAAAATGAAGCAAAAGAATATTCTTTTGGAAATTTTTTGGGAAAAACGAGCGAAAAGATCTTTTTTTGAAGCAATCTTGTATAAGAATGGACGAAAAGATCTTTTTTTGAAGCGATCTTGTATAAGAATGAACGAAAAGATCTTTTTTTGAAGCGATCTTGTATAAGAATGAACGAAAAAAACTTTACCGCCGCCGCCGTTGGTGTTCTCACCAATGGCAAGTAGTATAGGATTTGTTGGTAAAGAATACCAACAAAGGCGTGGCATATAGTATTAACCACTCATTCTAACTCAACCTCTTCATGCAACGCTGGAATAATTACATCTTTAAAGCCAGCCTGCAATAACTTCTCACGGAAGTCCTGCTGCACATTATATTCGCCATGCACGATAAAAACTTTTTTTACGGCATCTGCCTGCTGGCATTTTAAAAAATGTAAAAGATCATTATAATCTCCGTGAGCACTCATGCTGCGCATTACACCAACTTCTGCATCTACATTATATTCTTCACCAAAAATTCTTACCTGTTTTGCGCCGTTCATTAACTGCCCGCCCAAAGAATGTGGCTCGCAGTAACCAACAATTAAAATGGTATTGCGGCTATCGCTTATATTGTTTTTTATGTGATGTTTTATACGGCCTGCATCTGCCATACCACTTGCAGAAATAATTATCATCGGTTGATGATCATCATTTAAACGCTTACTTTCATCAACCGTTTCAATAAATTTTAAATCCGGAAAATCAAACGGATCACCATCTCTTTTTAATAACTGCTGAATATTTGTATTAAAGTTTTCAGGATGATGCTTTACTACATCCGTTGCTTCATAACTTAAAGGACTGTCGACATACACAGGAATGTGAAGTTTTCCCTGCAAACTCAGATCATTTAAAAAATATAATAGTTCCTGCGTTCTTCCCACACTAAAAGATGGAATGATGAGCTTACCTTTTTTTCGCAAACATGTTTTTTCTATCCATACATAAAATTCTTCAGGCGTATTTGCAACGGCTGTGTGCAAGCTATTGCCGTAAGTGCTTTCAATAATAACATAATCAGCTTGCGGAAAAACATGCGGTGTGCGCAGAATAACATCATTGTATCTGCCAACATCTCCGCTAAAAGATATTTGCGTTGTTGTATTATTTTCTTTGATGCGCACATGCACGGCAGCGCTGCCTGTAATATGCCCGGCATCAGTATATAAAACTTCAATGCCTTCTTCAATGGTAAACCAAGTATCGTAATTAACGAAAGTGAATAGCGGTAATGCTTTTTGCACATCACTTACATCGTACAAAACATCATAAGGAGGCAATCCTTTTTTCGCTCTTTTCTTATTGGTGAATTGTGTATCGTCGCGCTGAATTTCTGCACTGTCCATCAATAATATTGCGCTGAGATCTTTTGTTGCCGGCGTACAAAATATCTTTCCGTTAAAACCTTCTTTCACCAGCTTTGGAATAAGGCCGCAATGATCTATATGCGCATGAGACAATAATAAATAATTTACTGATGATGCATCGAAACCAAAATTGCTGTTGAGTGAAAACGTATCTCTGCCCAAACCCTGGAACATGCCGCAGTCCAGTAAAACTTTTTTGCCGTTTCTTAATGTTATCAAATGCTTTGAACCTGTAACTGTTCTTGCAGCGCCATGAAATGCAATCGTCATAATATTTAATAATTAAGCTAAAGATAAGTGTATGATAGAATTGCCGTTGTACATATTTTTTTCGGGCAGTAAAATAAAGTTGTAACTTAATAGTGTAAAAATTGCCATCATGAAATGAGCCTCGAAAATTTTCCGGGCAATTTTATTCTATGCATTTATAAGGTGAAAATTTTCGGCGAATTCCATCTGACAAATTAATAAACTAAAAATTTATTCAGATGCAAGAACAAACTATTTCACGCGTTGCCATTATTTTACTGGCCCTGGTTATGGCAGTATTTGGCATTTATCATTTTATGTATCCGCAAAACCTGGTGGGCTATGTTCCATCATTTTTACCGGCTGCAGGTAATTTGTGGGTATATATTCCCGGCGCTGCATTTATTCTTACAGCTATTGCGTTTATTACAAACAAAATGGTGAAAGCTGCGGCTTATTTATTAGCGGTTTTGTTAATCATTTTTGTGCTTACCATTCACCTGCCGAACTTTTTAAACGCTGGTGATGCAGATGTAAAACAAGGATCGTTCGTGAATTTATTGAAAGATACAGCGATTGCTGCCTTTGCACTGCACATTGCCGCTAATTCTTCTAACTAAGCTTTTATAGAAAAACTGCATTTATATTTTACAGTTATGCTGCAAGCGGCTTTGCTTTGCCGTTACGTTGTTTAAAGCTCCATGTTACCCAAAATTCTGCAACAGTTTCATTGTTGCTGTTAATGCCTTTTGAGTAACAGGTTACAGTTGTGGCATTATTATTTTTAATTGCATCTTCAACGGCAGCAGTTATTTTAATACCATCTTCACATGTAAATAAAATTTTGCCTGTTGCTTTTTTATGAAACACGCCACGTTGCTCTATCACCAACATACTTATTGCAGGTTTACGTTTATAAATATTTCCTAAACATAAAACGCCTGTACTCATTTCACCTGCCATTGTAAGAACGGCAAAATAGATAGAATGAAAAGGATTTTTATTGAACCATTTTTGCTTTATGCTGATGGTTGTTTTGGTCTCATCAATCGCTTCAATATTAATTCCTGCAAAAAAAGCCGAAGGAAGTTTTACAAATAAAAATTGCCTGAAGAAAAACCGGTTATTGATGCGTTTAATAAATTGAGGAAAAGCGTTGTTCATAAAATATTAATCAATACTCTTAATTTTTTACACACCAAACTGCCTTAAATGATGATCGAAATGTTTATAGTTCAGAAGTCCCCATTCATCAATCGTCATCTTACCGAAAAAAGGATGTTTGCGTTGTACTAATTCTGTTTTATTTGTATTGTATAACTTTTCAATAAGAGCTTTAAGTGTTTGTTGGCTTTCATAAAAATCGGGTGAGTGTTTTATAACAAAGCTTGGATCGGTTGGTAAATTCTTTTTAAAAGGTTCATCAGAAACCATTCTTTTTTTAGCCAGTTTACCAAACAGAATTCCAAACAGGTTTCGTTTGCCTGGTATATCTCCGGTTGAAATTTGAGCAGGCACAATACAATGAGCAAGCATTTGTGATACGCTCATTTTCCCCCACAGTGGTTTTGAATCAGGATGAAGCTGATCGATCCTGTTTATAATATCATTTTTATCATCAATATTAAAAATACTTTTCATGAACAAAGTTTTATAAATTGAAATTATATAATTTCAAACTCAGTTATCAAATCTATTTACCACTAATACTGCTATATGAGTTTACAAGTTATCGGCTCCGGCGTTGGACGCACTGGCACGCATTCATTAAAGCTTGCATTGGAACAACTTGGTTTCGGCCCGTGTTATCATATGGAAGAATTGTTACGAAATCCTGATCGCCTGGTTTATTTTAAACAGGCAGAAAATGGAGAGGCGGTTGACTGGAATAAATTATTTGATGGTTATAATTCTGCGGTTGATTACCCTGTAGCGCGTTATTACAAACAAGTAATTACCGCTTATCCTAATGCTAAAATTATCCATACAATACGTGATGCAGAAAGCTGGTACAACAGTGCAATGGAAACGATTTTTTGGGCAACCAAACCTTCCGTTGGCCGCATGTTGAAGATGGTGATAAGAATGCCATTTTCGCCAGCAATAAGAGAAAGATTCCCTGTGCTTATCTATGATGGAAAATTAATGGACTCAATTTTTGGAAAGAATTTGAAAGATAAACAAGAAGTAATAAAAAGATATAATGCAATTAATGCAGAAACGCTCAACTTTCTGCCGAAAGATCGTTCATTGGTTTATGAAGTAAAACAAGGATGGGAACCATTGTGTAATTTTTTGAATGTACCAATACCTTCAGTTCCATTTCCAAGATCAAATACAAAAGACCAATTTAAACAGAACGTTGCAAAGATTGCTGCCGGCAAACCGGTAGAGATGTAAATTAAAAAGTCCCGCAAATGCTCGGGACTTTTTAATTGTAGACATGTGTTGTTTAGATAGAAAGCATACTCATGTATTTTGCATCTGCTTTGGCGCTGTCCATTTCAGTTGTGTTATCATATCTCTCCTGTTCAACAATAAAATATTCCATGCCATTTTCTTTCAAATCTTTCAATATTGTTGGATAGTTAATTGAACCTTCGCCCAAAGTGCATGATGCATCTTTTTCTGTTGTATTTTTCATCCTGTCTTTTACGTGACCAAGCCTGAAGCGATTCTTATATTTTTTTGCATAAGCAACTGGGTCAGCACCAGCTGTTACCACCCAATAAATATCCATTTCAAAATCTACCAATTCAGTATTTGTGTTCGTCATCATAATATCTTCAGGTACTTTCCCATCTACAGCAACAAATGAATAATCATGATTGTGATAAGCAAAGCGAATTCCATTTTTCTTGCATATCTCACCTTTCTCATTGAATTCATCGGCTATCTTTTTGAAATCATCAGCTGTTTTTTGCGGGCCTTTGTAAGGGCAAATCAAATATTTCATTCCAATTGACGCTGCATCAGCGGCCTTCTTTTCAAAATCTTTTTCTATATCGCAATGGCTTGAAATAATTTTCATTCCGAGTTCATCCATATATTTTTTAAAATCGGCTGCACTCATTCCCCAAAACATTCCCTGGTTGCCTTCAAAGCTTTCAATTTGCGTGTAACCATCTTCAGCAAGTTGTTTTAAAACACCTTTAGGGTCTTTTCCCAAAGCGGTTTTTACACTCCATAACTGGATACCATAATTTTTAAGGTTTGTGTTGGCAGCAAATAATTCATTCTTACTTATTAATCCTGCTGCAGTAAGCAAACCTGTGGTTTGCAAAAACTTTCTTCTGCTATAAGACATAGTTTTATTAATGATTTAGTTTAAAAAATCTGATAGAAAATTTGTACATCGTACTTCTTACATCATACATCTTTCTAAGTTGCCCATGCTTTATCACCTTTTTTATAAGGAATGCAACCTTGATAGCTTCCCGGCACCGCTACATAACGCAATGCTTGTGTTGCACCTGGTTTCGATGTGAAGTAACCCCACAGCGTAAGCTGCTTCATCATTCCAAAATAATGCGGATCATCTTTCGGATCGCGTTTATATGTGCCTGCATCCTGCTCAAGTTTGCGTTTGTGTTTTTCTTCATCCGTCATCTTAGCGTCGCGATCTGCAATTTCTTTGTCATGATCTTTTGCTTCTTTATCAAGCGCAATTAAGAACTCGGTTCTTTGTTCAGGCGTCATATCCATGAACGATTTGTTGTACTTCTGTTTTGCTGCATCATTCAATTTGCCAATCCCATCCGTAAAAGTGCGCTGATCGTCTTCAGGATAACAATCGGTAACAATTACTTTCATGAAATTACCAATCTGCGCTGCTTTTGCGCCAGGTGATGATGCTGTTGTTGGTAAAATTGTATCACCAACTTCATCAAGTAGTGCAATATCATCTGTCGCAAAAAGTCCTTCTTTCTTTGGTTCATTTTTACAACCGGAAAGAAATGCTTCAGCGCCGATAATTGTGCCGCCAACAATAAGTGCAACACGTGATAAGGCTTCTCTTCTATCCATAATATATAATTTGAAAATTTGTGAATTTGAAAATTTGAAAATGACCTTTGCATGTTAATGTGCGTTTTCGCATAATTAATTTGAAAGTTATGAATTTGAAAATTTGAAAATAATGTTTTCATGTGATATACATTTTCAAATTAGCTCATCTTCAAATTTTCAAATTAAATGTTTCCATTCTTCAATTCTTCCACTGCATGATTAGCTGCTCTTGCTGTCAACGCCATGTAAGTTAACGAAGGATTCTGACATGCACTTGAAACCATGCAAGCACCATCGGTAACAAAAACATTTTGCGCATCCCAAACCTGGTTCCACTTGTTCAACACAGATGTTTTTGGATCATTACCCATTCTTGCCGTTCCCATTTCATGAATGCCATCACCAATTTCATGTCCGTTATCCCATGATGAAATATTTTTTACACCAGCAGCTTCAAACATTGCAACAGCTTCATCTTTCATTGCTTTACGCATCTTCAGTTCATTATCTTTTAATTCCGCATCCATTGCCAAAACAGGCAAGCCCCATTTATCTTTTTTATTTTTATCAAGCGATATTTTGTTTTCGTGATGTGGTAATAATTCACCAAAACCCGTCATACCAATTGTCCATCCACCAGGTTCTGTAAGTGCATCTTTATATGCACCGCCAATGCTGAGTTCAGCAACACTTCTGCTCCAGCTTTCACGGCTGCCACCACCCTGGTATCCAAAGCCGCGTAAGAAATCTCTTTTGTCATCAAACAAATTTGCAAAGCGAACTATATAAAAACCGTTTGGTCTTCTGCCATAATAATATTTGTCTTCATAACCATCGATCGTTCCACTGGCGCCAACATTATAATGATGATCCATAATGTTATGACCAAGCTCACCGCTGCTGCTTCCTAAGCCATCAGGCCAAACATCTGTTGCAGAATTCATCAGCACCCATGCGCTATTTAATGCAGATGCATTTACAAAAACTATTTTAGAATGATATTGATATGTTTGATTATTTTCTGCATCCAACACTTCAACACCTGTTGCTTTTTTTGTATTCTTGTCATACAGGATTTTTGTAACGATACTCCATGGACGCATAGTTAAATTTCCAGTTTTCATCGCTGCAGGAAATGTAGATGATTGCGTGCTGAAGTAACCACCAAACGGGCAACCTTCCCAGCAGCGATTTCGAAATTGACAATTAGTGCGGCCTTCTTTTGGAACAGTGGTATTCGCGCTTCTGCCTATGATCATACTTCTTCCAAACTTTTCTTTTATTCTTGCCGATACATCTTTTTCAACGCAAGTCAAATCCATTGGCGGTGTAAAATGTCCGTCAGGTAATTGAGACAAATTTTCTTTTGAACCACTCACGCCTATAAATTGTTCAACATGATCGTACCACGGCTCAATATCTTTATAACGAATAGGCCAGTCAATTGCCCATCCATCTTTTGCATTTGCATTAAAATCAAAATCGCTCCAGCGGTAACTCTGTCTTCCCCACAAAATAGAGCGACCACCAAATTGATAAGCACGCCACCATTTGAAAGGTTTTACTTCAACATAAGGCGCCTCAACATCGTTCGCCCAATAATCAATGATCGGTTCAGATGTTCCCCATGTTCTTGCAATGATCGGGTGACGTTTTAACTCCTCTTGTGTAACTCTGCCATGATGCGGAAACTCCCAAATATCTTTTGAAGCTGATTTGTAATCTTTGATGTGTTCAAAATTTCTTCCACGTTCAAGCATTAAAACTTTTAAACCTTTTTCAGTTAATTCTTTTGCAGCCCAACCACCACTAATACCACTGCCAATTACAATCGCATCAAAAGTATTTTGTTGCTGCGCTTTATTGTTTATGTTTAGTGTATCACCCATATCAATTTGAAATTTGTGAATTTGAAAATTTGATAATGATATTTATGTTGATGTGCATTTTCGAATTAGCACATCTTCAAATCTTCAAATTAAATATTTCCTTTCTTCAATTCTTCCACTGCATGGTTTGCTGCTCTTGCTGTAATTGCCATAAAAGTTAACGATGGGTTTTGTGTACTTGTTGATGTCATGCAAGCGCCATCTGTAACAAAAACATTTTTACAATTATGAAATTGATTGTACGCATTCAGCATAGATGTTTTTGGATCTTTACCCATCCTGCATCCGCCCATTTCATGTATGTCTAAACCCGGTGCCTGTTTGCTATCGTTTGTATAAATGTTTTTGCAACCTGTTTTGCTTAACATCTCTGAACCCTGTTCAAAAAAATCTTTTAATACTTTTTCATCGTTATCATCATAATCTACTGAGGTAATAAGTAATGGAATTCCCCACTGATCTTTTTTATCAATACTTAACCTTACATGATTTGTTTCTTTC
>Ga0213876_10001380_pt1 | contig 15167 bp, 15 predicted proteins | sample BarmaccomBMRX_R9_FD_160113 | JGI IMG/M metagenome (GOLD analysis project Ga0213876, IMG submission 160113) | Root-associated microbial communities from Barbacenia macrantha in rupestrian grasslands, the National Park of Serra do Cipo, Brazil - RX_R9 | ecosystem: Host-associated > Plants > Roots...
TCCGTGACCTGCCGGTCACAAAACCGGGGCGTGGGCCGGTTACCGGGTTGCTACTACACTCTTCGGACGCATGGGCTATTCGGTGCGGGCGATTGCGGATAGCGAGCTGGTCGACTGGGTCTCGGCCATGCATACCGCCTTTCATTCCAGCAGTTCGGCCGACGAGGTTGCGCGGTTTCGGGTCGACGCGCGGCAGCAGGATGTGTATCGCACCCTGGCGAGCTTCGACGACCAGGGGCGTGTGGTCGGCACTTACGAAAGCTTCACCGCGCAACTGACGCTGCCTGGAGTCGAGGCCTGCCTGCCCGCCAACGCCGTCACTTCCGTGTCCGTGCTGCCGACGCACCACCGCCGCGGACTGCTGCGCCGCATGATCGGCGAGGACTTGCAGGCCGCCAAGGAGCGCGGCGAGGCGGCCAGCATTCTGATCGCCGCCGAATATCCGATCTATGGCCGCTTTGGCTTCGGACCGTCCACCGAACAGGTCGAATACCGGCTGCAAACGGCACACGCCAAGTTTCTCGCCCAAGCGTCTGGCTCGGTTGAGCTGGTCTCAGCGGAGCGCATGCGTGAGGTCGCCCCGACCGTGTTCGACGCGGTCCGCCGCACCTGTCCAGGACAGATCGACCGCCACGCCATCCGCTGGGACGTCCGTTTGGGCCTGCGGCCGGCACCGTGGCGCGGCGAGCACGAGACGCTGCGCTGCGCAATCTACACCCCGTCCAGTGGCGAGGCGCCGACCGGCTACGTGCTGTATCGCGTCAAAGCCGACTGGCGAAACCACGTGCCGGGCGGTCGGGCCGAGGTGGAAGAGCTGATGGCGCTTGACGGCGACGCCTACCTCGGGCTGTGGCGCTACTGCGCCGAGCTCGACCTGGTCAGCGAGGTGACCGCGGAGCTGCGGCGCGTCTACGAGCCGCTGCCGTGGCTACTGGCCGATGCGCGCAAAGCCGTTCAGGAGTTGTCGCGGTCCGACTTTCTGTGGTTGCGGCCGCTGGATACCGCACGACTGCTCGAGACGCGGCGCTATGCGACCGCCGACCGAGTCGTGATCGAGGTAGACGATCCACTGGGCCTTTCAGGCGGGCGTTTCGCATTGGAGGGCGGGCCAGACGGTGCACAATGTCGTGACACGACAGAATCCGCCGACCTGCGCCTCGGGGTCAGCGTGTTGGGCGCAATCGCGCTCGGTGGCAATGACCTGGGTGCGATCGCCGCGGCCGGGCGGGTGGAGCAGTGCACGCCTGGTGCGACTGGGCGTGTAGCACGGATGTTCGCCTGGCCGAGCGCGCCGTGGTGTAGCACCTTCTTCTGAGCTCTTTCAACCGTCTGCGCTTCTTCGACGGAAGGCGGGATCCGCTGGTATACTCCGCGCAGTTCGCCCGATGCGCCTCACGGGACGTGGGGCAGCTTTTTGCTGACTGACTCTTTGATTGTTCGATCCTTGATCCAGGGAACCACGCCGCGTGCCCAAGCGTACCTACCAGCCTAAGCGCATCCCGCGTAAGCGGGAGCACGGCTTCCTCAAACGCATGCTGACCGCCGCTGGTCGCGCGGTACTCAAGCGACGCCGGCTGCGGGGGCGCAAGCGCCTCACTGTCGTCTGATCGAGAGCGGCGTGCGCAGCGCCACCGTGATCGTGAGTGAGACGCGAGCAGCGGCTGCGTTCGCCAGCCGATTTTCGGCGCGTGCGCGACCTGGCACCACGTGGCTGGGCGCACCCGCTCCTGGTGCTGTACTGCGCGGCCAATGACCTGGGTCGAACGCGCGTTGGGATCACCGTGAGTAGTCGCGTGGGAAACGCGGTGGTGCGCAATCGCGTGCGGCGACGACTCCGCGAGGCGTTGCGAGAACGCTTCGTGCGTTTACCTCAGGGTGCCGACATCCTGGTTACGGCGCGGCCGGCAAGTGCCACCGCGACTTGGGCCGAACTATGCATGGCAATCGACGTCGTTCTCAACAGGGCAGCGGTGTCGCAGCAGTGACTGCAACTACGTGGCCGGTTGACTCCGTCCTATCACTGAAGTCCATGCCGCGCCGCGTGCTCCTGGGGCTCATCTGGGTGTACCAGTCAACGATCGGCCCGAGTCTCCCGAAGGCCTGCCGGTACGAGCCGACGTGCTCGTACTACGCCGCGGATGCAGTCGCTAAGCACGGCGCGGTGCGCGGCAGTTGGCTCGCAATCAAGCGCCTGGCGCGCTGCCAGCCGTGGGGTGGAAGTGGTTTCGACCCCGTCCCGTGAGCCGTTCGGCGATACTCCTGTGCAATTCGGTGCGACCCGAGCGCGCACGCCCTGCCACTGGAGACCCTGATCGGTGAACCTGAACGCCCTGCTGCCTATCTGGAACGGCTTCCTGGTGCATCCGATCATGCACGGGCTGGAGTTCGTCGCCACGCCGCTGCTCGGGGTCGTGCCGGCCGGCGTAGCCGGCGCCTTGGCCATCGTCATCTTCACGATCTTCTTGCGACTTCTCCTTGTTCCGCTGTCGCTGGTACAGATTCGGTCGCAGCGGGCGCAGATGGCCATTCAGCCCGAAATGAAGGAGATCCAGCGCAAGTTCAAGGGAGATCGCGAAGGCCTCGCTCGCGCGCAGATGGCGCTCTACAAGGAGCGCGGCATCAACCCGGCGGCGGGCTGTCTGCCTCTGGTGATCCAGATGCCGATCCTGTTCGGCATGTACGCGGCCATGTCGCAGCTAGCAACGGTGGGCCTCACGCTCGACCAGGTCGCCATCAGTCAGATTCAGCCCGGGCAGGTGACCTACGCGGCCTCGCGAAGCGTTGTGCCGTACCCGTACAACCAGTTCGTTCTGGCCAGGCTGCACGTGGTGCCGCACGGCACGAGTCCGATCTCCGTTTCGGTCGACGACAGTCAGTCATCGGTGGCGTGGCAAGGCGAGCAACTGCCGTTGACGCATGCGCAGGACCTCGTCCTGACACCCGGCGCGGTGCCACAGAACGCGAATCAGAACCCGCCGAATAGCCAGGCTGGAACCGCGAGCATCTTCCTACGCAGCGGCGTGCCGGATCCCGACGGCATCACGATGGACCGTGACGTGCCCGTGGCGGATGGTCAGTCGTACGTCATCGAAGTCTGGGTTAATGGCGCCACGACCAACGTCGATTCGGCCAAGGCGGTCATCACCTTCGACCCCAGCCTCCTGGATGTGCCGCAACTGGAGACGCCGCCGATCAACGACGCCGACGCCGCCTTCAAGAGCACGTTTTTGTGGTTGCCGAGCCTCGGTCAGCCGGATGTGTTCCACATCCCGGGTGTGAGCTTCACCATCCCAGGCCTGCTGCTGCTCATCATGACCGTCACGTCGTACCTCAGCCAACGCATGGCCACCATGCCCACCGAAGATCCCCAGCAGCAGGCAATGATGCGCTCGATGGCCTTCATGCCGCTGATGTATCTGTTTTTCTTCTTGAACACGCCGGCTGGTCTCGTGCTGTACTGGCTGACCAGCAACGTCTTCAGCATGTTCCAGCAGTACTTCACGGTCGGATTCGGGTTACTTGGGGGCGATCTGGAGCGCCTGACCGGCCGTGATTTCCAACCACCCTGGGCACATCTGAAACGTAAGCAGGCGATGGTGAGCGCGCTGGCCGCGAAGGGCAACGGTCGGGTGACCACCTACGACACCGACGATCAATTCAATCAAGACAAAGCACCTACCCCCGGCGAGCGACACGCGGCCGGCGCCACACGTCGACCGCGACCCGGAAGCCAGGGTAAGGGGAGGAGACGTGGCAAGCGTTGAAACCAGTGGTCCAACAGTAGACGACGCAATCGATGCGGCGCTCGAGAAGCTCGACCTCGACGAAGACCAGGTCGACCTCGAGATTTTGTCCGAAGGTGACGACGGGCAGCCTGCGCGCGTCCGTGCGACGCCGCGCAGTGAGGTGGTCGGGGGCGATACCGGGCTCGAGTCCGGCGTGTCACTGAGCGCGGACGCGGGCGAAACCGAGTGGGACGAGGGCCTGGCGACGGCGGGACGCGAAATCGTCGAAGACCTGCTCGATTACATGGGCTTCCCGGGTGAAGTCGACGTGCTGCGCGCGGGCAAGGAGAACGGCACGCCCACGCTGGCAATGGCCGTCGTCGATGGCGAGTCGATGGGCGCGCTGATCGGCCGTCGCGGCGAGACCCTACAGGCCTTCCAGTTCATCACCCAGCTGCTCGTGAACCGACGACTCGGGCACTGGACGCGCGTGCTGCTGGATATCGAAGGCTACCGCTCGCGGCGGGAGCGCTATCTCAAGGACACCGCGCTGCGGGCGGCCGAAAAAGCCATGCGCTACCGCGAATCCATTGAGCTGGACCCGATGATCCCCAGCGAGCGGCGCATCGTGCACCTCACGCTTGCGACACATGAATTCGTGACCACGCATTCCGAGGGCGAGGGCGACAATCGGCGCGTGATCGTCGAGCCGACGCCGGAGTACGTGCAGCAGCACGGTGGCCCGGCGGAGCGCCCGGAACGAGCACCTGGCCCCGGTGGGCGGGGTGGCTTCAGTCGTGGTGGGCGGCCTGGCGGCCGCGGGCGAGGCGGCTTCGGCGGCGGCGGCGGCTACCGTGGTCGCTGATCCGCGCTGATCCAGCAGGATGGCGGAAGCGCCCGAACCTCGCGGCATCGACTACCTCCTCCTCGGTCACGTCACCGTCGATCGACTTGACGAAAAACGCGTCGCGATGGGTGGCACCGCCACCTATGCGGCGCTAACGGCGAAAAATATGGGCGCACGCGTCGGTGTGCACACCAGTGCGGCCTACGAACCGGGCCTGATCGACATCCTGCGCGGCGTGCTGGTGGCTCGCATCCCCGCCGAGTACACCACCTGTTTCGTCAACGACTATTCATCGGGCAGGCGCCAGCAGACCATTGAATCGGTCGCCGATAAGCTGACCTACGATCAGATCCTGCCCGAGTGGCGCAACTCGCCGGTCGTCCACCTTGGGCCACTGTGCCAGGAGCTGGACACCGCCATCATCGAGCGCTTTCCGCGATCGCTGATCGGCGTGACGCCGCAGGGATGGATGCGCGCGTGGGACGAGGACGGCCTGGTCCGAGCGATCGAGTGGGCCGACGCCGCGCGCGGATTACGCAAAGCCGCGGTGGTGGTGATCTCCGAAGACGACGTTGCTGATAAGTCCGTGATCAAAGAATGGGCCGGCAGGGCGCGCACGCTGGTCGTGACGCTGGGCGAACGCGGCTGCGACGTGTACCGCCAGGGCGGCGGCGAGCCGTTTCACTCTCCGGCGTTCAAGCCAGCGGTCGAGGTGGATCCCACAGGTGCAGGCGACGTGTTTGCCGCCGCGTTCTTGTGGCACCTGCAGCAAAGTGGCGGCGACTGGAAAACGGCCGCCGACTGGGCCAATTGCGTTGCCTCATTCGTGATTGAAAAGCGTGGCGTGTCGGGCGTCCCCAAATTAGAAGACGTCGAAAAACGCTGGCAAAACGGCAGCGGGGAGCGAGTCTCAGCGCGGTAGCGAGAATCTCGACGCGGGGTGCATAATGGCCGCCGCAACCAGACGACGCGCAATTGAGGGGATCGTGCGCTCAAACGGCATCTGGGTCGCGGGGAGCAGTCATTGGCGTCAGTTGAAACTGGTGAACCTGCCGCGGCGGACGGTCACCTCGAACAGGAGGCCACGGCGCCGAAGCCAAAGCCAAAGAACACGGACGGCATCCTCTTTTTGGCCGCGGTTTTTGTGGCTGGCGTGGCTCTTTATGCCGCTGCCGCATTTCTGTACTTCGATGGCAATGTCAGTTTCACCGACAATGGCTGGAACCTGGTGTTCTTCGCCGCGATTCTTTCGATGCTAAAGACGTCTATTACGGTTGCCATCACTCGAAAGTATGCACTGCACAAACACGCGAGCGAATTCTGCACGCTTGCACTCGGGGCATCGTTCACGGCTACTGCCGCTCAGATCAACGCCAGCTCTACGAATCTATTCACGAATTTGCCGCCAATACTACGCGATAAGAGCTCAACCGCGCCACAGTGGGAAACCTTGATCTCCATGATCTTGATTTCTTTGCTGCTGTCAATCGCGACAACAAAAGTGTCTTTCGAGCTCGATCGCGGCGATGCAGCCTTCTGGCCCGTTCTGTACGCGTTCAATGTCATAGTCGGCCTCGTACTGGTGGTCGCGTACGTGGCGCTCCTGGTCGGCAAGGTGGGGTAGCCGCCGTGCTGCCTATCGCATTGTTGGTTCTGGCCAGCGCGCTGATCCCGTTTGGGCTGCATTTGTACGTAAACCGCGTTCCCATTCTGGATCCGATTCGCGACTTCGCACTACGCCAGCAGACGCTGAGGGCGGTCGCCACGCGGTCGAGTGTTCGCCGCGCAGTCAGACGTTCCCGTGCAAGTCCGATGATTCCCGTGCAAAGTGCAGCAGCGCTGCTGACCGGGCTGCTGGTGTATGTCATTGCCCAAGCTGCTGGGTATGTGGGCGCGTTTTCCCTCGTCGTTGCTTTTGCTGCGTTCGTGGCGAACTCCACCCCGCTCATCCCGATGTTTGTTGAACCCGGACGCGGCTCATTGAGAGGCATTCTCTCAAGGTCGGCGCTCGTAATCGCGTTCACATGGGCGTTGCTGCTCAGCGTGCCGGCGGTGTCACGCCAACTCGACGCGCGCTTCACGCCCACGCTCGGTGCAACCTCTGTCCCCGCGGATGCGACCCCGGCACCAGCGGTCGTGGCAACCCCGCCAGTTGTTGAGACTCAACGCCCTCAACCCACCGCCACCGTGGTCAGTAAAACGCTCTACGAACCCGACTGGACAAACAGTGCGGACGACTTCACGTGGGATCGCAGCACATGGGTGTGGTCGCCGGGTCAATTGACCAGCGTTCAAACTGGCACAACCCGCCTGTTTGCGCCTTACCGACCTCCAGTTAGCGACTACACAATTGAGTCACGGATCGAGAGCAACGGATTCCTGACCGCCGGCGCTTACGGCATCTTCGTGGCAGAGGAGAGCACAACCGCGGACGTGTACTACGGAGGCGTGGATGCTGCCGGCGGCACGGAAACGCGGGTCTTTGCTGGTTTTGGCGACGTACACAACGGTGTTCAGCAGGCACCAGGTACGGCGACGGTGACCAATCGTACGCCGCTGTCGGATCCGCACACCTTCCGACTGGACGTCCATGCAAGCAGGATCACCTTCAGCATGGACGGCCTAGCCGGTGCGAATGTCACCACGAATCAGGATCTGAAGGATCGAGTCCTTGGCGTCTGGACTGACTATGCCCAGGTTACGGTCACGTCCTTCACGGTGCGCGCGATCCAACCCGAACCGGTCGCGGCAGTCGAGGCCAAGATCGCCAACTGAGGCGTCTGTGTTCGCGTGGTCGGGGGCATCGTGCGCGGCGCCTCTGACCCGGCTATCGTCAGTTGTGACGTGAGCGGCGCGAAGATCCTCGCGGTGGCCAATCAGAAGGGCGGGGTGGGCAAGACGACCACGGCCGTCAATGTGGCGGCGTATCTGGCATTGGGAGTGCGGGTGCTGCTCGTGGATCTCGATCCGCAGGCCAATGCCACCAGCTCATTGGGGCTGGACCCGAATGGCGTTGAGCTCTCGACGTACGATGCGCTGATTGGCCAGGCACCGCTTGGCGCTGTTGTGGTCGGGAGCGGTCGGTCGCAACTGGATCTGGCGCCGGCCAGCCGCGCGCTGGCTGGTGCGCAAGTGGAGCTGGTCGACTTGCCGGATCGCGAGCGGCGTCTCAAGAACGCGCTGCGAGAGCTTGAATCCGTCAAACAGTACGACGTCGTCATCGTGGACACACCGCCCTCGCTGGGGATCCTGACTTTGAACGCCTTGGTCGCGGCCGATCTGTTGCTCGCACCCGTGCAGTGCGAGTATCTGGCCCTCGAAGGTGTCGCGCAGCTGATGGAGACGATCGAGCTAGTCCGCGCTACCCTGAACCCGCGGCTCGAGCTGCTGGGCATGCTGATGACGATGTACGACCCGCGCACGCGCCTCTCGCCGCAAGTGGTTGACGAGGTGCGCCGCCACTTTCCCGATCGCACGTTTCAGACGGTCATCCCGCGCAGCGTGCGACTGAGCGAGGCGCCCTCATATGGCAAGCCAGTGCTCGAATACGAGCCGACCTCACGCGGCGCGAGCGCCTACGCTGACCTCGCCCAGGAGCTCATCGAACGCGGACTGCTTCGGCGATGAGCGAACGCGGGCTAGGGCGAGGCCTCGGCGCGCTCATCCCGCGCGCCGGCACGGTCGGCCTCCGCGAAGTGCCTGTGGACGCGATCAGACCGAATCCCTGGCAGCCGCGCACGAACTTCGACGAGGAGGAGCTCGACGGCCTGGCGCAGTCCATTCGCGAACACGGTGTGCTCCAACCGGTCCTGGTCAGCCAACAATCTGACGGGACGTACCAACTGATCACGGGCGAGCGGCGATGGCGCGCCGTGAAGAAAGCCGGTATGGCCACCGTACCGGCGATGGTCAAAGAAGCCACGCCGCAGGCCAGCCTGGAGCTGGCGCTGGTGGAAAACATTCAGCGGCGCGATCTGAACCCATTGGAGGAGGCGCACGCGTTTCGGGCGTTGCTCGATGAGCACGGATTGACCCAGGAGCAGCTGGGCCAGCGCATCGGCAAGTCGCGCGTATCGATTACCAACACGCTACGGCTGCTGCAGCTACCCGAAGCGGTGCGGGAGGCTTTGGGAGATGGGTCCATCACTGAAGGACACGCACGCGCGATCTTGATGGCCAACGAGGAGCCCGCGCGCCTGCAAGTGTTGGAGCGTGTGCTGGCGGATCGCCTGAGCGTGCGCGAGACGGAGGCGTTTGCGCGACGGCTGAACGAGGGGCCGGTAACTCGGACGGCCGCAGAGACGCGCGCGGACCCTGACGTGGAGCGGCTAGAGGATGCCTTCCGGCAAGCGCTCGGAACGCGTGTGCGACTGCTGAAGGGTCGCCGCGGCGGGCGGCTGGTCATCACGTTTTTCTCGGACGAGGAGCTGCAGGGGCTGTACGAAGCGATCGTCCGCGACCGCACCTAATCTTGGCGGATTTCTTCGAGCATACGGATCATCCGCGACGATGACCTCTGGTCGGTGAGCGGCAAAAGCACCACCTGGGCGCCTATCGCATGGGCAGTGACGGCCTCGGGCAACGATGCTTCCGAGTAGTCGGCGCCTTTGGCATAGATGCTCGGACGCACGGCGCGCAGTAGCTCATCGGCGGTGTCTTCGCCGAAGATGACCACGTAGTCCACGGGTTCGAGCGCGGCGACCAACTCTGCTCGTTCGAAGTCGGGGATGAGCGGACGGCCTGGTTTGTGAACGGTGCCATCTGCGTTCACGCCCACCACGAGCACGTCGCCCAATTCGCGCGCACGACGTAAGTAGCGCAGATGACCGACGTGCAGAAGATCGAAGACGCCATTGGTCAGCACGACACGCAGATCTGGCGTGAGCCTGGCCAGTAACGTGTTCAGATCTAGGACAGGGCCGGGCATGTCAAACGGTACAATTTGCAGAATGGCCTCAACGTCGGGGTCGGGGTTGAGTATCTCGGCGGTGCTCCCTGCGTACAACGAGGAGGCGATCATCGAGCGTACCGTGCGGCATGTGGCCGGTGTGCTCTCAAGCCTGACCACGGAGTATGAGGTCATCGTGACCAACGACGGTTCGCGCGATCGGACCGGCGAGGTACTAGCGGCTCTGGAAGCACAGGAGCCCGGACTGAACTTGCGTGTGGTTACGCACCCGGTCAACTACGGCTACGGCGCGGCCCTTGCCAGCGGCTTCGACGCCGCGCGCAAAGAGCTGATCTTCATGACCGACGGCGACAAACAGTTCGACGTGACGGAGCTGAGCCAGTTTCTGCCAGCGATGGACGCCCAGACAGACCTGGTCATCGGCTGGCGGCGCAACCGCGCCGATCCACCAATGCGCAAGCTGAATGCGCTGGGCTGGAAACTGCTGGTGAATAGCCTCTTCGGCTATACGGCGCGCGACGTGGACTGTGCGTTCAAACTGTTTCGACGGCGTGTCTGGGAGAGCATGACCGTGCACGCCCGGGGCGCGACATTCTCGGCGGAGTTCCTGATCAAGACGCGGCGCCTTGGATTTCGGGTCAAAGAGCTGCCGGTCAGTCACCTGCCGCGCACGGCGGGCAGCCCCACGGGCGCGCGCCCGGATGTGATCGTGCGCGCCTTCGTCGAACTGTTCCGCCTCTGGCGCAACCTGGATAGCGAGCTGCAGGCGGACCCACGCGCACGCGACAGGATGGGCGGCGGACGTGGCATCGCGGCTATCTAGCGTCCGGTTTCCGGGCGAGCCGGAGTACCGCTCCGACCTGCCGCCGCTCGAGCGTGAACGAAAACCGGTCGGCTACCGCGCTGGCTGGCAGCTGGAGGAGCGGCTGCAGGGGGTCGGCGTCGTGGTGCTCGGGCTCGTCGGTTTGCTCGTGGTGTACGGCATTTACACCGGCGCCTTGCCCTCTGGACTGCCTCCGCCACCTCCGCCACCGAAAGGGGTGCTGATCCAGGTACCGGTGGTAAACCCGGCAGCGTTCTTTCTGCCTGTGATCGCGGTGGTGTCGGTACTACTGATCGCGGTCGGCTTCAAACGCGTGTTCGACCCGTGAGGTGAGCGAGCCCGGCGTGTTAGACTCGCCGGCCTCAAACTGACATGCCACGACCGATTTGGAAAGGCGCCATCACTTTCGGGATGATCAGCATCCCTGTCAAGCTGTTTGGCGCCACCGAAAGCAAAGATCTCGCCTTCAACACGCTGCACAAGGTGTGCAAAAGTCGGCTCAAGCAGAAGCGCTGGTGTCCTGTCGACGATCGCGAGGTCTTCCAGGACGAGGTCGTGCGCGCCTACGAGTTCACCAAAGATAACTACATCGAAATCACGGACGAGGACATCGAATCGCTGCCCGTTCCGAGCAAGCACACCATCGAGCTGACGTCCTTCGTCAAATCTGACGAAATCGACCCCGTGTATTTCGAGCGGAGTTATTTCCTCGAGGCGGAACAGATTGGCGGCAAGCCGTACGCGCTCTTGATGCGGGCACTCAAGACCAAGGACGTGGTCGCGATTGGCAAAATCGCGTTGCGCAACAAGGAAAGCCTGTGCGCTTTACGCGCGGGCGACAACGCGCTTATGCTCGAGACGCTGTACTACCCGGACGAGATCCGCACGGCCGATCTGCAGGCCGAACCCGAGGTGCTCGTTTCACCGCAGGAGCTCACGATGGCGCTGAGCCTGGTCGAGATGCTCGAAGAGCCGTTCGATCCCAAGAAGTACCACGACGAGTACAGGACGGCGATGCTTGAGATGATCGAGGCCAAGGCCAACGGGCAGGAGGTCGTCGCGGCTCCCGAGACGCCGCTACCGAAGACGGTCGATCTCATGGCAGCGCTCAAGGCGAGCCTGGAGGCGGCCAAGAAGGGCAAGCCCGGTGCGCCAGTGGCTACGGAACCAGAGGAGCCACAAGAGGAAGTGGCGGTCGCCTTCTAACGCCCAAGGGCCACCAAACAGTCCCAACCACACGGGTGTGTTGCACCGCACTGTTTCCAACCACGGACGTGGTCACCCCACGGGTACATCCGTCGGGTGGTAGTCCCACAATGGTTGAGCGGTTGTGGCCTTAGACGAGTATCGCGCCAAGCGCGACTTCGCCAAGACGGCCGAGCCCGCGCCGCGGGAGGAGCAGCCGCGTAGTGGGCCGCTCACGTTTGTGGTGCAGAAGCACGCTGCGCGGCGGCTGCACTACGACTTTCGGCTCGAAGCCGACGGGGTGCTCAAGTCCTGGCCGATCCCAAACGGTCCCTCCTATACGCACGGGGAACGGCGGCTTGCAGTCCAGACCGAGGATCACCCGCTGGAGTACGCCACATTCGAAGGCGTTATCCCCAGGGGTGAGTACGGCGGCGGCGAAGTCATCGTCTGGGACTGTGGCATCTACGCGCCTGAGGAGCACGGCGAACCGTGCTTCGACCGTGAACGCGCAGAAAAGCTGGTGCGTCGCGGAATCGAGCAAGGCAAGCTCGGCGTCTTCCTTCAGGGTCACAAACTGCACGGCGGCTGGACGCTGGTCCATACCCAGGACAAGAACTGGTTGTTCATCAAAAAAGACGACAACTTCGCCAACGCCGCGCATGATGTGCTGCTCGAAGACCAGTCGGTGCTGAGCGGACTCACGATCGAGGACCTCCGAGCAGGTCGACTGCCACACCGAGGAACGCAGCTGCTGCTGGACCCGGCGAGTTCGACGGGCGCGCGCAGGTCGGCGCTGCCGCGCCAGATTTCGCCGATGCTGCCGTCCCTGACCGAGCGCGCGTTTTCGAATCCGAACTGGCTGTTCGAGCCGAAATTGGACGGCTATCGGGTCATCGCCACGGTCGAGGGCCGCGACGTGCGCCTCAGCTCGCGTCGAGGTCTGGACTGTTCGAACGAGTACCCGTGGTTGGTCGCGGCGTTGCAGCGTCAACCCTATCGAGAGGTGATTTTCGACGGCGAGATCGTGGCCGTCGACGAGAACGGCCGGCCCTCGTTTCAACTGCTCCAGAATCGCCTGAGCGAGCCGAAACCGACCCTGCTGTACTACGCCTTCGACGTACTGTACCGAGACGGCTTCGACCTGCGCGGGGTGCCGCTCGAGCAGCGCAAGGAGCTGCTGCGCAACAGCCTGATCCCGACCGGGCGGCTGCGCGTCGTCGAGACCTTTGCAGAGGATGGGCTGGGCCTCTTCGAGGCAGTGCGCAACACCGGCATCGAAGGCATCGTGGCCAAACGGCGCGACAGCCGCTACGAGCCTGGTCGACGCAGCGATTCCTGGCTCAAGGTCAAAGCGACGCAGAGCGACGAGTTCGTGATCGGCGGCTATACGGTCGGCTCGGGGTCGCGGGCCCACACCTTCGGGTCATTGATCGTTGGTTACTACCGTGATGGCGCCTCGAAGCTGACGTACGTTGGCCACGCCGGCTCGGGATTCGACGATCGCACGCTGAAGGCGGTCTACGAACGGCTGCAGGCGCTGGTCACCGATGAATGTCCGTTTGAGGGTGAGGTGCCGAAGTACGGCATGTGGCGACGGCCGGGCAAGGCGGAGGGACCCATCACCTGGGTGAAGCCTGACCTCGTGGCGCAGGTCAAGTACGCCGAGCGCACGTCCGACGGCATCCTGCGGGCGCCAGTCTTCCTCGGGATTCGAGAGGACAAAGCTGCGCGTGACGTGGTGGACGTGGAGGTTCTGAGCCCACCCGCGCGTCATGCGGCAAACGCTCGGACCGCGCGCGAACCACGGTCGGAACCGATCGATGGTGGGGCGGAATCCGGGGCTGAACTGGTCGAAACGTTGTTGAACCACACGGGTGAGAAGCTCACGTTGGAGGTGGATGGATACGAGATCGCCTTCAGCAACCTCAACAAGGTTTTTTGGCCTGCCCACGCCCAACAGCGAGCACTCACCAAGCGGGATCTCATTGTGTATTTCGCGAAGGTCGCGCCGTACGTCCTGCCGCACACGCAGGATCGGCCGCTGACCCTGGTGCGCTTCCCGAACGGTATCGGCGGCGGCCACTTCTACCAGAAGCACTACGAGACGGGGCCGTTGCCGCCATTCGTTCAGACCACCTGGCTGTACTCGGACCAGAACAAGGGCGATGGTGAGTACCTCCGCGTGAACAACCTGGCCACGCTGCTGTGGCTAGGCCAGCTGGCGGATATCGAGCTGCACACCTGGTACTCGCGGGTCGACCCGAGTGGCGATGCCGACGGCTTGCCAACTTCCTTTGCGGGATCCGTCGAGAACATGCAGCAGTCCGTCCTGAACTACCCGGATTTCGTGGTCTTCGATCTCGATCCGTACCTCTACTCGGGCAAAGAGGCGCGCGGGGAAGAACCCGAGCTGCATCCCGAGGGGTTCGCGGCGACCTCGCAGGTGGCGCTGTGGCTCAAGGAGATGCTGGACAGCCTGGGTCTCGCCTCGTTCGTTAAAACGACCGGCCGCACCGGCCTGCACATCTACGTGCCGATCAAGCGCACGCTGGACTATCACGCCACCCACACGGTGAGCGAGACGCTGGCACGTGTGCTGGCGCAGCAGCACCCACGCGAGGTGACCATCGAATGGGCGGTCGACAAGCGGCGGGGTAAGGTCTTCGCCGATTACAACCAGAACGTCCGGGGCAAAACCCTGGCGTCGATTTACTCGCCGCGCGTGTTGCCGTGGGCGGCGGTGTCGATGCCGCTGCGCTGGGAGGAGGTTGGGCGGGGCGTGTTCCCGACGGATTTCACGATCCTGACGGCGCCCGAGCGGCTGCGCCAGGTCGGGGATCTCTGGGCGGGCATTCTCGATGCCAAGCAAGACCTGGCGGGGCTGCTGGCATCGGCGTGACGGCCGGGGCCGTCCTGGCGCCCGGGTACGGCGGCTCTGCCGATCAAGCCATCCTGGTGCAGTGTGCCTCGCGGCTGGAGCGCAGCGGCATTGTCGCCAGGCGCATGAGCTTCACGCGCGCACGGCCAGTAGAGGATTTTGCGCCGGAGCTGAACGAACTCCGACAGGTTCGAGACGGCCTGCGCAACGGAGGCGTGCAAAAACTTGCGCTGATTGGTCGCTCGTTTGGCGGAAGGATGTGCGCGCGCCTGGCGGCAACCGAGCCGCCGGATGCGTTGGTGCTGTTGGGCCATCCAATTTCACCGCCGAACCGGCCGCGGCTGGACGATGAAGCCGCGCTTCTCGCGGTTGGCTGTCCAACGCTGATCGTCCAGGGCGACCACGACCGCCTGGGGCCACTGGCCGTGTTGGAACGGATCGCAGCCGAGAACCGGCAGATCGAGATCTACGTGCTCATAGGTGTTGGCCACCAGTTCGGGAAGCGCCAGACCGAGGGGCTGGAACACGCTGCAATGTGGCTGGAGCAGCGTCTGCGCGGCTAAAATCGGCGGCAGCAACATGCGTGATTGCTTGCTGCAAAAATTTGCATGAGTTGTGCCAAGGCGCTGCGCATGCGGCGATTGTTTCGAGCCGACGGACGGCTGCTGCTTGTGGCGATGGACCATGCCGCGTTCATGGGCCCCGCTCCAGGCTTGAACCTGGGCACCATTCGCGAGGTCGTCGCCGCTGGCGCGGACGCCGTGATGACGACGTATGGGACTGCACGTCGAGCGAGT
>Ga0213876_10001381_pt1 | contig 15159 bp, 14 predicted proteins | sample BarmaccomBMRX_R9_FD_160113 | JGI IMG/M metagenome (GOLD analysis project Ga0213876, IMG submission 160113) | Root-associated microbial communities from Barbacenia macrantha in rupestrian grasslands, the National Park of Serra do Cipo, Brazil - RX_R9 | ecosystem: Host-associated > Plants > Roots...
GGTGGTGCAACAGTTCTCGATTTCGCACGGGCACCGCATGTGGCGGCGGTGATCACCAACCTGGCCGACGAGGCGCCGCTGGTAGCCCGGATGCGGGAGGCGCTGGCCGGTGAGATCAACCGTCGGCAACGGCTGCTGCGTGCGGCGGGCAACATGGTCAGCGTCGTCGCCTACGAGGACGCCCGCCGGTCCGGCGCACCCCTGACCGCGTTGCCAACCCTTTTCATCATCGTCGACGAGTTTTCCGAATTGCTGAGCCAACATCCCGATTTCGCCGAGATGTTCGTGATGATCGGCCGGGTCGGCCGATCCCTGGGTATGCACCTGCTATTGGCCAGTCAGCGGCTTGACGAGGGCCGGTTGCGCGGGCTGGAGGCTCACCTCTCCTACCGGATTTGCCTGAAGATGTTGTCTCCCAGCGAATCACGAACCGCGCTGGGAACGGTTGACGCCTATGAATTGCCCAACACGCCCGGTGTCGGCATCCTGCGGGGCGGAAGCGGGGAACTGATCGAATTTCAGACCGCATACGTTTCGGGACCCCTGCCTCCGACAGGTGTCACTGCCGCGCCGTCTGAGGTGTCCGTTCGGGTTTTCTCCACACACGTCACCGGATCGATCATCTCGGCCGCCGCCGACGAGAGCACGGCAGCCGACCACACCCTGTTGCGGGCGGTCCTGGACCGGTTGTCCGGGCAGCGGCCGTTGGCGCACCGAGTCTGGCTGCCACCGCTCGAGTTGGCGCCAACGCTGGGCGCCGTGTTGCGTGAAGCCGGGTCCGCGCGGACCCACTTGGCGGTGCCCATCGGCGTCGTCGACCGCCCGCTCGAGCAATGCCGGACGCCGTTGATGCTCGACTTGTCCGGGGCCGCAGGCAATGTCGCGATCGTCGGTGGGCCCAGGTCGGGCAAGTCGACCGCATTGTGCACCCTGATCATGGCCCTGGCTGCGACGCACGACGCGAGTTGCGTGCAGTTCTACTGCCTGGATTTCGGTGGCGGATCGCTGGCCTCAGTCGCCACGTTGCCCCATGTGGGGACCGTCGCCGACAGGACCGAGCCGCGCCTCGCCGTGCGCATGATCGCTGAACTGGAGTCGGTCCTGCGGTCCCGCGAGACCGCGGGCGCCGACCCGGTGCCCCACATATTTCTTGTGGTCGACGGCTGGGCACGGTTACGTCACGAGTTCGAAGCACTCGAAGAGTCGGTCACCGCCCTCGCCGCGCAAGGGCTTTCGTTTGGCGTGCACGTGGCGTTGTCGGCGTCCCGCTGGTCCGATATCCGGCCGGCGCTCAAGGATCAGATCGGTACCCGGATCGAGCTGCGACTAGGCGACCCGGCCGAGTCGGAACTGGATCGCAGGCAAGCGCGGGAGGTACCGCACGATCGGCCGGGCCGCGGCCTGTCCCGCGAAGGCCTGCACATGATTATCGCCCAGCCCCGGTTAGAGGGGATCGAGCTGCGGCGCGGTGATGTGGTGGCGCCGCCGATCCCGCTGCTGCCGCACCGCGTGGACCACCAGACCCTGGTGCGGGTAGCGGGTGAACGACTCGGTGCGCATGTTCTGCTCGGACTTGACGAGCGCCAATTGAAGCCTGTCGCACTCGATTTCGACCGAGATCCGCATTGGATGATCGTCGGTGACAACGAATGCGGAAAGACCGCCACGCTGCGGGCCTTGTGCCGTGAGGTGGTGCGGACGGCCGCCACAGCGGCCCAGCTGGTGCTCATCGATTATCGGCGGACACTGCTCGGCGTCGTCGAATCCGAACACCTGCGCGGCTACGCGATGTCGCCGGCCGCGCTGAACGCCCTGCTGCCCGACCTCCTCGACGTGCTGCGGCGGCGGATGCCACCTGCGGACGCGACCCAGGCCCAGCTGCGCGACCGGTCCTGGTGGTCGGGGCCGGACATCTATGTGGTGGTCGACGACTACGACCTGGTGGCCACCGCGGCCGGCAACCCGTTGGCCCCGCTTCTCGAATACCTGCCATATGCAAGGGACCTCGGTCTGCACCTGATCGTGGCGCGGCGCAGCGGCGGGCTGGCACGTGCCCTGTTCGAACCCGTGCTTGCCGCCTTGCGAGACCTCGGTTGCATGGCGCTGATGATGAGTGCCCGACCGGAGGAGGGTGCGACGTTCGGGTCGGTGCGGCCGAGGCTGTTACCACCGGGCCGGGGCGTCCTGGTCACTCGTGACGATGAGGGACAACTCGTTCAGGTGGCGTGGAGCCCACCACCGCCGTGAACCCCCACTGCGCGATCATCGCCGCCGGACCGGGCGACATCCGTCGATTATGTTGCGGTACAGGTGTATTCGGTGTCGACGAGGGCGCCGCGGTGGCACTCGAGGCGGTCGATGATCAGGTGACGTTGCTGGATGGCCGGCCGATCGGTGTCGACTCGCTGTGGCGCACCGCGCTGGGGTCACTCAGATGTGCTGACTGCGAAGGCATCGTCGTCGTGCATCCCTCGTGGTGGCCGCGGTCGCGCGTCGGGGTGGTCAGCGCGGCCGCACGCGCCGTGGTCGATGAACCCAATGATGTTGTGGCGCAGCCGCGGTCGTGGCTGCTGGCTCGTGCCGCGCCGGAGCCGGGGGTATTCGTGGAGATCTCTGAGCGGATGGTGGTCGTCTCGGACGGCCCGGGCGGCAGGGTCGTCGGCATACCCCGGGGCCCCGAGCCGGAGCCCGTTATCGAGGAGGTCGCGGGCATCATCGCGGCGATGACCGGCGACGTGCTGATCGACGGGCCGGGCGCGGTGGTCGGCGCGCAGGCGCTAGCGGTCTGCATTGCCGCCGCCGTGCGGCGCAGCGGTGCTTGTCGTGCGGCGTTGCCTATTGATGATGCTGGCCTGGTGCGGCTGGCCCGGGCGGCACCGCGGAGCCCGGCTGGGCGATCATCGATGACCAATGACCGGCGTGGACGATCTCGCACCCGCGACGTTCTGAGGTTCGCCACCATCGGAGTCGCCTTTGCTTGCGCCGTGCCGGCGTTTGTCGCGCCGCGCTTGGTCGCACCGGGCCATCAGCACGTCGCGACACTGCAGGACACGCCGGGCGCGTTCCTGGTGGAAGGCCGAGTAGCGCTGACGGTCCCGGCAAATTGGTCCACGCAGCGACTAGTTGCCGGCCCCGGTTCGGCGCGAGTGCAGGTCACGTCCCCCGCAGATCCCGAGGTGGCGTTGCACATCACACAATCGCCGGTACCCGGTGAGACGCTGACCGGCACAGCGGACCGGTTGAAGCGGGCGATCGACGGCGAACCTGCGGGCGTGTTCGTCGACTTCAACCCGTCGGGGACCACGGCGGGCCGGCCAGCGGTGACTTATCGGGAAGTGCGCGCCGTCCATCAGGTGCGGTGGACGGTGCTGGTCGATGGCTCGGTCCGGATCAGCCTCGGATGCCAAAGCAGGCCGGGCGACGAGGAGGCTGTCCGCGCTGCATGCGAACAGGCCGTGCGATCCGCTCACGCGGTGGGCTGAATCTGCGTGGATTCGCATGGAACCAAACGAGGCCCGCGGCGGTCGGATCAAGTATCAGCAGTCAACCGGAAGGGAGAACGGGTGAGCACGCCGTCAGGTGCCAACACGTTGAGCACCGACTTCGACTTGATGCGCTCGGTTGCCAATACGACGGACACGCGCAACGAAGAAATCCGGGTGATGTTGCAGGCATTCATCGGCCGCATGAGCGGCGTGCCGCCGACGGTATGGGGTGGGCTTGCGGCCGCGCGGTTCAAAGTCGTGGTGGATCGCTGGAACGCCGAGTCGACGAGGCTGTACCACGTCCTGCACACGATCTCCGAGACGATCCGGCACAACGAGGCGGTTTTGCAGGAGGCCGGCCAGACGCACGCTCACCACATCGCCGCGGCCGGCGGACACCTGTGAGCCCGAGGAGGTGACCATGGACCCGGTGTTGGCGTACAACTTCGACGAGATCGAGTACTCGGTTCGTCAGGACATCCACAACACGTCAGCGCGCTTCAACGCCGCCTTGGAGGAATTGAGATCGCAAATCGCGCCGTTACAGCAGCTCTGGACCCGCGAAGCCGCGGCGGCCTACCAGGTCGAGCAGTTCAAGTGGCACCAGGCCGCCACCGCGCTCAACGAGATCCTGATCGACCTGGGAAACGCGGTACGCGACGGTGCCGACGACATGGCCAACACGGACCGCCGCGCGGCGGGCGTCTGGGCGAGGTAGCTGCCGTAGTGAACAGACTCTGTGTGGTCCCAGCGGAAGGAGAGCCGTTGGGACCACACAGCAATTTTGACCTGCGCGGATAGCGATCGGTAAGCTGCTCGGTTGGCGTACGGGTACGCCGGGGCCTCGGGTCAATGTCGGTCGCCGAGATCAACCCCGCCGTTGACGCCTGACCGGCACCCGGCTCACGCCGGGATCCACCCGAGAGAAAGAAAAGAAGGTAAGCGCTGTGCCTACATACGCGCCCAAGGCGGGTGACACCACGAGATCGTGGTACGTCATCGACGCCACGGACGTGGTGCTTGGCCGCCTTGCCGTCGCGGCGGCCAACCTGCTGCGCGGCAAGCACAAGCCGACGTTCGCCCCCAATGTCGATGGTGGTGACTTCGTCATCGTCATCAACGCCGACAAGGTCGCCATCAGTGGCGACAAACTGCAGCACAAGATGGCTTACCGCCACTCGGGATATCCCGGCGGCCTGCACAAACGCACGATCGGCGAGCTGATGGAAAAGCACCCCGACCGCGTCGTCGAAAAGGCGATCGTCGGGATGTTGCCCAAGAACAAGCTCAGCCGCCAAATCCAGCGCAAACTGCGCGTCTACGCCGGCCCGCAGCATCCCCACACCGCTCAGCAGCCGGTTCCGTTCGAGATCAAGCAGGTGGCACAGTGACCGAAACCAGTGAAGTCGTGGAGGTCACGACGGAGGTGACGGAGGCCCCGACGGCCGCACCAAGCGAATCCTTCGTGTTCGATCGCCCCATCCAGACCGTCGGTCGCCGCAAGGAGGCCGTTGTGCGGGTGCGGATGGTTCCCGGCACCGGCAAGTTCGACCTCAATGGCCGCAGCTTGGAGGACTACTTCCCGAACAAGGTGCACCAGCAGCTCATCAAGGCCCCGCTCGTCACCGTCGATCGAACCGAAAGCTTCGACATCTTCGCCCTTCTGCATGGTGGCGGCCCGTCGGGCCAGGCCGGCGCGCTCCGCCTGGGCATCGCGAGGGCGTTGATCCTGGCGCAACCTGAGGACCGTCCCGCGTTGAAGAAGGCCGGCTTCCTCACCCGCGATCCGCGGGCCACCGAGCGCAAGAAGTACGGCCTGAAGAAGGCCCGGAAGGCGCCGCAGTACAGCAAGCGCTGATCAAACGATCACTTTCTGGCCGCGACCGTGCAATTTGTGTGCAGTCTGCGGCGTGTCTGCGCACAAACACGCGCGGTTGCGGTCAGAAAAGAAAGTGCACGTTAGCGCGCGTTAGGTCTAAGAGAGCCAACTGTGAGAGGTTTGTCCGCATGGGTCGACTATTCGGCACCGACGGCGTCCGCGGAGTCGCCAATCGCGAGTTGACCGCCGAGCTGGCGCTGGCGCTGGGCGCGGCGGCGGCGCGGCTCCTGGCGAGTTCGGGCGAGCCGGGCCGGCGGGTCGCCGTGATCGGTCGCGATCCGCGGGCCAGTGGCGAGATGCTCGAGGCCGCCGTCATAGCCGGCCTCACCAGCCAGGGTGTCGACGCGCTGCGGGTCGGCGTGCTGCCCACCCCGGCCGTGGCATATCTGACGGGCGCCTACGACGCGGACATCGGGGTGATGATCTCGGCCTCGCACAACCCGATGCCCGACAACGGCATCAAGATCTTCGGTCCGGGCGGCCACAAGTTGGACGACGACACCGAGGACCAGATCGAGAACCTGGTCGCCGACGGACCAGGGTTGCGCCCGGTCGGCGCGGATATCGGCCGAGTCATCGACGCCGAGGACGCCGTGGACCGCTACCTGCGCCATGTCGGCAAGGCCAGCACCATCCGGTTGGACGGACTGACCGTGGTCGTCGACTGCGCCCACGGCGCGGCCTCGGCGGCGGCACCACGCGCCTACCGCGCCGCGGGCGCCCGCGTCATCGCCATCAACGCCGACCCGGACGGGCTCAACATCAACGACGGCTGCGGATCGACACACCTCGATTCCCTGCGGTCGGCGGTGATCGCCCACCGCGCCGACCTCGGACTGGCCCATGACGGGGACGCCGACCGGTGCCTGGCCATCGACGCCGACGGCCAACTCGTCGACGGCGACGCCATCATGGTCGTGCTCGCACTGGCGATGAAGGAGGCCGGCGAACTGGCCTCCGACACGCTGGTCGCCACGGTGATGAGCAATCTCGGGCTGCACCTGGCCATGCGCGCGGCCGGCGTCACCGTGCGCACCACAGGTGTCGGCGACCGCTACGTCTTGGAGGAGTTGCGCGGCGGCGACTACAGCCTCGGCGGCGAGCAGTCCGGCCACATCGTGATGCCCGCGCTGGGCTCCACCGGCGACGGCATCGTCACCGGGCTGAGACTGATGACACGCATGGTGCAGACCGGTTCGTCGCTCGCCGACCTCGCGTCGGTCATGCAGACGCTGCCGCAGGTGTTGATCAACGTCGAGGTTGCGGACAAAGCCACCGCCGCCGCCGCTCCCGAGGTGCAGACCGCGGTCGACAAGGCCGAGGCGGAGCTCGGGGACACCGGGCGAATTCTGTTGCGGCCCTCCGGAACTGAGCCGATGATCCGAGTGATGGTGGAAGCCGCCGACGAAGACGTTGCGCGCCGGCTGGCCACGAACGTCGCGGATGCGGTGAGCGCCAAGCGCTGACTGAAGTTGGAACCCCCGCGCCGCTCCCGGCGTCGGATTAGGCATGAGATTCCAAAGTCGTCCAAGCTTTTCGGTTACCAGCGTCGACGTGCCGGCGATATATGCGGTCGCCGACCGGTTCGGCGTCGCCGCCCACTTGATCAATGACGCGGTGGCCGACCACCTGGCCGGGCTGACCTTCAGCGGGGCCCTGGCCGGCCGGGCGCACACCGCGCGCGGCGACGCGTTGCGCGCCGCATTGGACCGGCTGGCGGCGCAGGTGTCCCAATGGTCACGCGCGGCCGACGAGATTGCCGTGGCCCTGCGGGCCGGTGCCGATCATTACGCCGACACCGAGCGGCGTGGCGTGGCGCGGATAGCCTGATCGTGGCCGACAGGTTGGACGTCGCCGGGCGGCTCGCGGAGGGGTGGCCCGCCGTCGAGCGCACGCAAAAATATGTGCGAGCTTGCCAGGCCCTCGGTTACCAACACCCGGATCTGACGTCCCAGCCGGCCCAGGTCCGCGACTGGTACGACAGCGAAGGCAGCCTGGATCTGCGCGCACTCGACAAGGACTGCTCGGAACTGCGGGCCGCGGTTGCCGCGCTCACCGAGGCGCTGCGCACGGAGCGCGACCAGATCACCCAATTGGTGTCGGCGTGGGTGGGCCCGGGCGGTGAGTCCGCGGTTGACTTCCTGCAACGCCACTGCGACTCCGGAAGCGCGGTGGCCGCCGAAGTTCGTGCGGCCGCCCAGCGCTGTGAGTCGCTGCGCGACAACCTGTGGCACCTGGTGGACGTCAAGGTCGCGACGGTCATCGACATCGACGATCGAGCGCTCGCGCACCGGCCGACGTGGTTGGCCGCAGCCGACACCGTGACGACCGGCGTGGGCGACCGACCCACGGCCGACGAGCTAGTTCGCCAGCAGATAAAACCCTACGTGGACAACGACATTCGTGAAGAATGGGTGGCAGTTATGCGTTCGACGCGGGCCGGCGTCGCAGCTTGCTACGACATGGTCAACGACAAGCTGGCTGCCGCGTCGCCAACTTATTTCGACATTCCCGATGTGCTGGGATCGGGTCGCGAGTCGCTGCGTCCAGTCCCCGCCGTCCCGCCGGCGGCGACAGAAGCGATCACGCCGGCGGCCGCCGCGTTCCTGACCCCTTCGCGGGATCCGGCACCGGCGGCGAGCGCGATCGGGCAAAGTCCGACGGCCCAGACGCCCCCGGGGACGGCAAGCGCGCCAGCTGATCTTTCGGCATCGCCGATGGGCGCGACCGGTCCTGGCGGCTTGGGCGATCTCGGCGGCGCCGGCGGCGCGGGCGGCCTCTCCGGGCTCGCCGGCCGGATCGTCGATGCCATGGGAGGCCTGTTGGGTTCGGCGGCCGACCAGCTCAGCGGTCTCCCGGGACTCGACGACTCATCGCCCGGCGACGATCTTTTTGACGACCCCTTTGACGAAGACGAAGAGGACGGCGGCGACGACGACCACGACGACGGCCATGGCGAAGTCGAAGACGACACGCGTGCTGCCCGGGCCGAGCAGGCCAAGGACGCCGACGAGCCGGGCGACCTAGCCGACGGCGTCGACGCGGCGGCACCGGCTGTTCCGGCCGAGGCGGCACCACCGGAGAACGGTGGGCAGTCTCCTGACCCGCCACCACCGGCAGCCGGCCCGCCGCACGACACGCCCCCGGTCAGCGCGCCACCGGCCAACCCACCGCCCGGCGGATCAACCCCCTGCGAGATCGCCGCGGACGCGCTGCCCCAGGCGGGCCAGTGAAATCAGGAAGCCCGCAGCGCCAGCAGCTCCTTGACATAGCGCAGCGCCTCTTTCGGGTCGTCGGCCACCGGTCTCACCAGAAGCGTCGTCACGCCGGCTTCGGCGAAGACCCTCAGCCGTTCGGCGACGAATCCGCGCGGGCCGATCAGCGAGATCCCGCGCGCCAATTCGTCGGGCACCGCGTCGATGGCCTCGCGCTTGCGACCGGCCAGGTAGAGGTCCTGGATCCGGTCCGCGTCCTCGCCGAACCCGTACCGGGTGGCCAGTTTGTGGTAGAAGTTGCGGCCCTTGGCGCCCATCCCCCCGATGTAGAGGGCCAGCGTCGGCTTGGTCCAGGCCAGACGGTCATCGACGTTGTCGCCGATCGCCAGAGACGTGCCCACCATGACGTCCAACGGGCCCAGTGCGGGATCCCGTCTGGCGGTCCCCGCCGCCAACGCGTCACCCCAGACCGACCCGGCCCGGTCCGGATAGTAGAAGGCCGGCTGCCAACCTTCGGCGATCTCGGCCGTAAGTTCGACGTTTTTGGGTCCCAGCGCCGCGATGGATATCGGAATATGTTCTCGCACAGGGTGATTGATCAGTTGAAGCGCTTTGCCCAAGCCGGTGCCGCGGTCCGCGGGCAAGGGAACCTGGTAATGCTTTCCGTCGTGGCGGACCCGCTCCCGCCTCCACACCTGACGGCAGATCTCCACCACCTCGCGGGTACGGCCGATCGGAGCGTCGAACGGGACGCCGTGAAAGCCTTCGATCACCTGCGGTCCGGACGTACCGATCCCGAGGTTGAAACGGCCGTCGGACACGAAGTCCAGTCCCGCAGCCGTCATCGCCAGCAGCGACGGCGTGCGGGTATAGATAGGGAACACACCCGAAGCCAATTGCACGGTCGTTGTCTTGGCGGCCAGATAGCCGAGTTGACTGACGCCGTCAAACGCATACGCCTCGGCCACCACGGCCACCTCGATGCCGGCCTTTTCCAGTTCGACAATGCGGTCGACGCCGTCGTGAAAACCGCCGGAGTAATCCAGCGCGATCCCGATTCGCATCCACGACATCTATCACGACGATCGCCGAGCGTCGCAGACACATCGAGCGGGGAGGACTGCGGCTCACGGGGGACATCCCAGCGCGACCCTCGACGGGGAACGCGACGCTGGACGCTCGGTGGACTATTTCAGCAGCGCGACGATCTTGTCTTCCGGGGTGACGGCCAGCGCATCGGGATCCAGCGAATCCGTCTGGGGCAGCTCAACATCCGGGTCGGCGAAGTCGCGATAATCCTTGTCACCGGTCAGTGTGTAGAGCAGATATCCGGTCAGCAGCGCCCGAACCGAACGCTGCGTCTTGCGGTGCGGTCCCACCAGGCCGACGACCTTCGTCAGTCGTCGACCCTCGACCAGGCCTCCGGGTTCGGCTTTGCTGACGGTGCGCAACCCGGCGGCCTCCCAAACCCGGGAAAGCTGCAGGGCATCCGAATTCAGCGCCTTCGGATCCCCGGGTGCGCTGAGGATCAAACCCGGCACCTTCAACGAAGCCGCCGGCAGCTCGGCCGGAGGATTGGTCACCGCCGGAAAGATCGCCGAGACCGCTGCGAGCTTGCCGGGCATGCCGGCCGCTGCAAAGACGGCTGCCGAACCACCGAAACCGTGCCCTACCACGCCCAGCTTGGCCGGGTGCACGCTGATCTTTCCGGGCCCCAGCCGCACTCCGGCCACGATGTCCAGCGCGGTACCGAGGTCAAAGGCCAGGTTGAGTACCGAGGGCGCCAGCCCCCGTTGCGTGTCCGGAGCTCCGGCCACGATGCCCCACGACGCCAGATGTTCAAGCAGGCCCGAATAGCGGCCGACGCTGGTCAGCCAGTCATGCCCAAACGCGACACCGGGAAGCGACAGGCCAGCCTGCGGGGTGTAGACCACCCCGGGCATGCCGGCAAAGGCCAGGTCACCACGCAGAACGCGATTCGGGCCACGGCGACTGAGAGCGGCGAAAAGCTTGCGGGTGCGGGCCACGCGTCGACGTTAGCTGTGCCCCGGGGGATTGGTCCACCGGGGCATACGGTCTACTGAGGCCCTTAGCGCAGCAGCTACACGACACCCGCGGCGTTCTTGGCCCGGCCGAAGCCCGACGCCTAGTCAGGCCTTGACGTCGATCATTCCCACCCGCCACAGCACCGCGTACATGTGGCGTAGGGGAATGCTCAGCAATTGACCCGCCACGTCGGCCATGGGATCGCTCGGCGGCTCGAAGCGCCGCAGTTTTGATACACGCTTCGGCTGGCGCGCCAACCTCAGGTCCGGCGCCGGCGCGTCGTACAGCACAACGTCGTCGATCAGGGCTGCGGTCATGGTGTCCTCCTGGAAGCTGGGCGTGCCGGGCGGTTCAGTGGCGCCTGCGGCTACTCGACGTTTGTCGTTTGGTTATGGACCCCCGCCGAATCACGACCGACATTGGCGTGTAACTTTCCGTATGCATTCGCGTCGCGTAGGATTTGCCTACTAACAACCGCTGACAGATATTTGGCGGCACCGGGCGGGTAGCTGCGCTATTGGTATTAGACGTTTATGGGAAAAGCTGATGGCAAAAGAGCATGTGCGGCCGGCGCTGCGAAATCGCTGAGCAACTTCGCTCCGCGCACGTGACGGCGGCCGCTACACCGCAGTCTTGATCAGTCGCGCGTCAACCCGTTTCCTCCCCACCGGCTGGATGCCGGTTTCCGCGTGTGCGGATCTGCGTATCCGGTTTTCTCGTAAGCCGATATCACAGTTCCACTCGGATTTGCGTGGTCGCCAGCAATTGCTGGCATTGCTGAGCTTAATGCGGCAGCTTGTTGCGGCAGTGACGCGAGAGGTAACGTCAGAAATACAATAGGTGAAAAGCGGATCCGTATATTGGAAGATGATATGAGCCGAATTCAAAGCCACTCACCACTCCGGCGGCTGTGATTGGCTGGTAGATCCGCGTGCCCGCGGTCGAGACGGCTGCACTACCCGAGGTCTGCACTATTCTGATCTGCTATGTGCGGAATCGTCGGCTACGTCGGGCAGCGTCCTGCCTGCGAGGTCGTCATGGACGCGTTGCGCCGGATGGAGTACCGGGGATACGACTCGTCGGGGATCGCGCTGGCCGACGGACGGGGCAGACTCACGGTGCGCCGCCGGGCCGGCCGGCTGGCGAACCTGGAGAACTCGATGGCGGAAATGGCCCCGGCAGAGCTGGCCGGGACCACCGGACTGGGTCACACCCGCTGGGCGACCCACGGCCGGCCGACCGACCGCAACGCGCACCCACACCGCGACGCCGCCGGCAAGATTGCGGTCGTCCACAACGGGATCATCGAGAATTTCGCCTCGCTGCGCCATGAGTTGGAGCTGGCGGGCGTGGAGTTCGCCAGTGACACCGACACCGAGGTCGCCGTGCACCTGGTGGCGCAGGCCTACCACCACGGTGAGAGCGCGGGCGACTTCGCGGCATCCGTGCTGTCGGTGCTGCGCCGGCTGGAGGGCCACTTCACGCTGGTGTTCGCCAACGCCGACGAGCCCGGCACTATCGTCGCGGCACGGCGCTCGACACCGCTGGTGCTGGGCATCGGCGACGGCGAGATGTTCGTCAGCTCGGATGTGGCCGCGTTCATCGAACACACGCGCCACGCGGTCGAACTCGGCCAGGACCAGGCGGTGGTGCTCACGGCCGACGGCTACCGGATCACCGACTTCAACGGCGACAGCGACGGCGAGGACGTCGACTTCCGCGAGTTCCACATCGACTGGGACCTGGCGGCGGCCGAAAAGGGTGGTTACGAGTACTTCATGCTCAAAGAGATCGCCGAGCAGCCCACCGCGGTGGCCGACACGCTGCTCGGGCATTTCGTGGGCAACCGGATCGTGCTGGACGAGCAGCGGCTGTCCGATCAGGAACTGCGCGAGATCGACAAGGTATTCGTGGTCGCCTGCGGCACCGCCTACCACTCGGGGCTGCTGGCCAAATACGCGATCGAGCACTGGACGCGCCTGCCCGTGGAAGTGGAGTTGGCCAGCGAATTCCGCTACCGCGATCCGGTGCTCGACCGCAGCACGCTGGTGGTGGCGATCTCGCAGTCCGGTGAAACCGCCGACACCCTGGAGGCCGTCCGGCACGCCAAGGAGCAAAAGGCCAAGGTGCTGGCGATCTGCAACACCAACGGCTCCCAGATCCCGCGCGAGTGCGACGCGGTGCTCTACACCCGCGCCGGCCCGGAGATCGGCGTGGCCTCGACGAAAACATTCCTGGCCCAGATCACCGCGAACTACCTGGTGGGTCTGGCGCTGGCGCAGGCCCGCGGCACCAAGTACCCCGACGAGGTCGAACGCGAGTACCGCGAGCTGGAAGGGATGCCCGACCTGGTGGAGCGGGTGATCGCCACGACCGACCCGGTGGCCGAACTCGCCTACCGGTTCGCCCAGTCGTCGACCGTGCTGTTCCTGGGCCGCCATGTCGGCTACCCGGTGGCGCTGGAAGGCGCGCTCAAACTGAAGGAACTCGCCTACATGCACGCCGAGGGCTTCGCGGCCGGCGAACTCAAGCACGGCCCGATCGCGCTGATCGAAGACGACCTGCCGGTGATCGTCGTCATGCCGTCGCCCAAGAGCTCCGCAACCCTGCATGCCAAGCTGCTGTCCAACATCCGCGAGGTCCAGACGCGCGGCGCGGTGACCATCGTGATCGCCGAGGAGGGTGACGAGACCGTGCGCCCCTATGCGGATCATCTGATCGAAATCCCGGCGGTATCAACTCTTTTGCAGCCATTGCTGTCGACGATCCCGCTTCAGGTGTTTGCCGCCTCGGTGGCGCGGGCCCGCGGGTACGACGTCGACAAGCCGCGAAATCTGGCCAAGTCCGTCACCGTGGAATAGTCCGGGTCATGAGACAGGGCCTTGTCGGTTCCGGGTTCGGTGTCGTGGCCTTCGTCGTGGCGTACATCGCCTCGATCGTGCTGTATGCCAACGGCGGCATGGGCCACGCCCGCCTGATATCGGCGGCCCCGTCGTCCGACGATGGAACGAAGGTGACCATCGACGTGGACGACATCCAGTCGGACGACAGCACGCTCGTCGTCAACATCACGGTGTTGCCCGGACCCGCGCTGGTGGACCCGCAGACCCACAATCTGAAGGACGACCTCAGCGTCGTCGTGACGTCCGCGGTGACGGCGAGCAAGCGGGTGTGGCCAAAGGGCACGCTGCCCGACATTTTTCGCGTTTCGCTGACCCTCGTCGGTGACGTCGCGGATTGGCCCTTCGATCGCTACCAAACGGGACCGATATTCGCCGAACTGTTGTCCGGCGAGGCGCACGTCACGGACCGGGCGAGGGTGACGATGGTCGACCGTCTGCTCGGCTGGAAGGTTGAGGCGACTGCTGTCGACACAGCCAAGCCGCTCGGCCCGTACCGCGTGGATTTGGTCCGGTCGCCGAGCACGGTGGCGTTCGGTGTGGTCATCCTGGCCGTCCTCGTCACGCTCGCCGGCCTGGCCCTGTTCGTCGCGGTTCAGACGGTGCGCAACCGGCGCAGATTCCAGCCGCCCATGACGACGTGGTACGCCGCGATGCTGTTCGCGGTGATGCCGCTGCGCAGCGCGCTGCCCGACGCGCCCCCATTCGGGAGCTGGATCGACGTCACGATCGTTCTCTGGGTGATCGTCGTGTTGGTCATCTCGATGGTGCTCTACGTCCTTTGCTGGTGGCGGCACCTCAAGCCCGAGCCAGAGCACACCGACCAAGCGAAGACCTGACGCCTTGGCCGAAGGCAGGCAGCTAAACGCCAACCGTGCCAAGGTGGAGGCTATGGCGAGGGCGTCGGCGAGGCAACGACTGCGCGGTTTGGCGCTCGCGGTCTGGCATTACGTCAGCAGTGCACCGCTGACCTACACTTGGCTCCTCGCGCTGGCGATCACCACGATCGTCCAACACACGCTCACGGGCAGGCAGTTACATGCCGTGTTGCTGCACCGCTTCACCAACATCCACGCGTTGGCGACAGACCCGCTCGGTGTGCTGTTCTCCAGCCTGCTGTGGATCGACGGCAACAGCCTGGAGCCCTACCTCTTGCTGTTCACCATCTTTTTAGCGCCCGCCGAACAGTGGCTCGGTCAAGTCCGTTGGCTCAGCGTGGGATTGAGCGCCCACATCCTGGCCACCTACATCAGCGAGGGCCTGCTCTACTTCGCGATCGAGATGCGCGACGCGTCGGAGAGGTTTGTGCGTGCGCACGATATCGGGGTCAGCTACTTCCTGGTCGGCGTCATGGGGGTGCTCACCTACCACATCGTGCGACCATGGCGCTGGGGTTATCTGGCTGTGCTGCTCATCGTTTTCGGCTTCCCGCTGCTCACGATGGACCACATCGAGCTGAGTTTCACCGCGATCGGACACTTCGCCGCCTTGCTCGTCGGTCTGGCTTTCTACCCGATGGCGCGCGAGCGCAAGCGCCCAGCCGTCGATCCGGCAAACCTGACATCCTTGCGGCGGCGTCGTACCCCCGACGCCTCAGCCCCACGCGGGGCGTAACGCGACGGCAATCGGCCCTT